>OIWM01000199.1_pt1 | contig 76038 bp, 60 predicted proteins | sample 1587451 | NCBI WGS metagenome assembly OIWM01 (sample SAMEA3888907, study PRJEB22519) | human gut metagenome | biome: human gut; feature: human-associated habitat; material: faeces | place: Denmark | collected 2011 | reverse complement strand
CCTTGAGCGTGTCGAAAAAGTCGTAGATGATCTCGTTGAGCGGCATCTCGTAATGCATCTCGACAAGGTAGGTGTCGAGGTACTGCATGTCCTTGAACTCGCCGCGGCGGTCCTGACACATCGGCATGATATTGCCGACGTAATCGGGCGGCGTGACGATCGTCACCTTGACGTAGGGCTCCTCGGCGTGCTCGATGTGCGCGGGGTCGGGGTAGTTGTGCGGATTGTCGACGCGCACCATCGTGCCGTCGGTCTTGTATACCTCGTAGATGACGCTCGGGAGCGTGGTGACAAGGTCGAGGTCAAATTCGCGCTCCAACCGCTCCTGAATGACCTCCATGTGCAGCATGCCGAGGAAGCCGCAGCGGAAGCCGAAGCCCAGCGCGACGGACGATTCCGGCTCAAACGTCAGCGAAGCGTCGTTGAGCTGCAATTTTTCCAGCGCGTCGCGAAGATCGGGATACTTGCTGCCGTCCTCAGTGTAAATGCCGCAGTAGACCATCGAGCGCACCTTGCGGTAGCCTGGCAGCGGCTCGCTCGCGGGATGCTCGACGCCCGTGACCGTGTCGCCGATCTGCGTCTCATGCACGTCCTTGATGCTCGCGGTGAAATAGCCGACCTGACCGGCCTCTAACTGCTTCGCAGGCTCCAGACCCAGCGGGCGCATCAAGCCGCATTCGAGCACCTTGAATGTTGCGCCCGTCGCCATCATCTTGACCTCCATGCCGGGTTTGATCGTGCCCTGCTTCAAGCGCATGTAGACGATAACGCCGCGGTAGGCGTCGTAATAGCTGTCGAAAATGAGGGCCTGAAGCGGCGCGTTCGGGTCGCCCTGCGGGCAGGGAAGGTTCTGCACGATGTCCTCGAGCACGGCGTCGATGTTGATGCCCTGCTTGGCGGAAATTTCGGGCGCATCCTCGGCGGGGATGGCTAAAATGTCCTCGATCTCCTGCTTGACGCGCTTGGGGTCGGCGGCGGGCAGGTCGATCTTGTTGAGCACGGGGCGAATTTCAAGGTCGTGCTCCATCGCGAGATACGTGTTTGCGAGCGTCTGCGCCTCGATGCCCTGTGAGGCATCGACGACGAGCAGCGCGCCCTCGCACGCCGCAAGCGAACGTGAGACCTCGTAGTTGAAGTCGACATGGCCCGGCGTGTCGATCAAATTGAGCGTGTAGACCTGCCCGTCGGCGGCGGTGTAGTCGAAGGTGACGGCGCGGGCCTTGATCGTGATGCCGCGCTCGCGCTCCAAGTCCATGTTGTCGAGGATCTGGTCCTCCATCTCGCGCGCAGAAACGGCGTTGCACTTTTCAAGAAGCCGGTCCGCCAGCGTCGACTTGCCGTGGTCGATGTGCGCGATGATGGAAAAATTTCGGATGTTCTTTTCGTTCATAGCTGTTGCTCCTGTTTGTTGTCGGCAAGACGACGCTGCGCGCCAAATGGCGCGTCCAAGCGTTTTGCCCTCGGGCAAAACCTTGCCGCAGGGCGAATTCATTTCGCCCGAGGATGTTCAATCAAAAGGGTTCCCGCAAGGGCTTCAGCCCTTGTGGGAAAACGACTTGCCGTGGTTAAAGGGGTCCCCAAAAAGTCAAAGACTTTTGGGGGAGAGAAAAGGCAGTGGAGTGAGTGAGCTCTGGCTTTTAAGCCTGAGCGAAGGATACGGAACTTGCCTTGACGAGCGCGATGATGGAGAAATTTCAGAAATTCTTATTTCCTGCCGAGCAGGAAATTGGTCTTTTCTTCGGTGCTGTGGAGTACCTGCGTCACGCTCTGCATGAGGCCGGGGTAGAGGGACGCGAGCGCTTCATCCTCCATAGAGGCGAACGCGCCGTCCTTTTCGGAAAGCTGCGCGAGCGAGGAGGCGTAGGCGATGTAGTCCGCGCGCATCTGCGCGTCCACCGCGCCGGACTGGTAGGCCGTGGCATCTAAGCCGAAGTACCCCTCTTTCCCGCCGCTCGCGCGGTGCAGCGCGCGGTAGAGCTGGTAGAACGCACCGCCAAGGTAGCTGCCCGCCGACGTGATGAGCGTACGGTCGTTCGTCTTGCCCAGCAGCTCGAAGAGAACGCCCGCGGTGTTGACGAGCATCTTCTTTTGCAGCGTCGCGGCGATGCTGCCGCGCAGCGTGCCCTTTTCATCGCTCGAATCGTAGAGCGATTCGGCGTCGATCATGCCGCCGTCGCGGTCCAGCGTGCGCCCGAGCAGATAGTCCGCCGAGACGTGGTAAAAGTCGCACGCCTTTTTGACGAACGCAAGCCCCGGCTCGCGGATGCCGTTTTCATAGTGGGACAAAAGCGCCTGCGAAATGCCGAGCTCTTTCGCGGCCTTGCGCTGGGAGATCCCTTTTTCCTGCCGCAGCAGGGCAAGGGTGCGGGAAAAGTCAGCATTCATGGCAATAACCTCGTCAAATAAAATACGGTAGGTTATAGTATAGTCTATTGATAACCACTTGTAAATTAAAAATTTGCGCTGATTTGCCGTTTTGCGCAAAAAAAATCGGGCGCGGCAATTTCGCCGCGCCCCAAAACGGAGGAGAAAAAACAATGGACTAAATGAGTACGCTGAGTAACCATGCCAGCGCGATGCCGCCCGCGCCGATGCAGCCCCACAGCGCGGGCGAGCCGCGCCTAAAAAAGCTGCGTTTGCTGCATGTCGCCGTGCGGCCGCAGGTGCGCGCCACGCGGCAGGCTTCGTCTACCAATCGCTGCGCCGTGACGCCGTTTCGGTTCATGGCGTCGTTGCGCACGATGAAAATGGCCTGTTCAAAAAGCTCCGTATCCGGCGAGTCGACCACGATCACTCTCCGCGATGTTCCCTTGACCATATTGAAAGCAGCACCTCCCGATGGAAAAACATTCTGCCTCCAGTATGCCCGCCGCGGCGGGCGCTATACGGGAAGAGCGAAAATTTTTGCTGCGTTCAGACCGCCTGCGCGCCGCCCGAATCCTCGGGAATGTAGAGCGCCAGAACACCCGCGTCGTCCGTGCCGCCGCGCTTTTCCATACTGTCGGCCAAGATCGCCGCGACAAGCTGCTGGGGATCATGCCCCTCCCAGCCCGCGAGCAGATTTTGCAGCCACTCGTCGTCAAGCGTGTCGGCCACGCCGTCGGAGAGCATTACGAGAAAGCACCCCGGCGAGAGCTTGATATGCGTCGCCTCCGGCGGGGGCGAGCCCTCCTGCAAGCCTGCGGGCAGGCACGAGCAGGTCACGCGGCGCACCGTGCCGCCGCGCTTTAGATAGCTCGGCGCCGCGCCGTATTTGTAGAACTCGCCCTCGAGCGTTTGGAGTGAAAGCGTCAGCAGGTCGACTGTTGTAAAGCTGTCGGTCGACTCGGCGCGAAGAGACAATGCGCTGTTGAGCGTCTTGAGTGCCGGCGGCGCGTCGATGCCCGCGCGCAGGAAGCGCTCCAGCAGCCGCACGGCCATCGACGATTCGCGCTGCGCGGCCTCGCCGCAGCCCATGCCGTCGGAGAGCAGCAGGCAGAGCGTGCCGTCCTCGGTCTCAAAGTGGGCGGCGCTGTCGCCGCTCACACGCTCGCCGCGCTTGGGGCGCAGCGAAAGACCGATCCCATAAGAATGCACCGGCTGCGTCGACACGGGGCGCAGCGCGCCGTCCGCCGCGCTCTGCATGAGCTCGGAGAGCTGGGCGTACTGCGACGCGGCCTTCGCGCGGTCGTCCTCCAGCAGCCGCCGGTACTGCCGCCGCAGAAGATAGGCGCGCAGCTCGCCGTTCACGGCGGAGAGAAATGATGAAAAATGGATGCACCGCTCGGAAAAGTACGAGGGGAAATCCTCGCCCCTGCCCTGCCCGCGGCGCAGCAGCGCCGCCGTCGCGTCGTTGAGCGCGGTATAGGTGCGCTGATACTCTTTTTCCCAGCAGTAATCACACAGCGCGCAGCCGCGGCAGACCTTTTCCGCCGCGCGGTCGAAGATGGCGGCGGGATTTTCCTCCGTCAGCGTGCGCGGACGGGCGATGCTGTCGTAAAGCTCGCGCAGCGCCGCGGCGGAGGCCGCGATCTTTCTGCGCACGGCGGCGTCCTCCTGCGCGGCCTCGTCGCTGCAAAGGCGCTTGCCGCGCAGAAAACGCGACGGGATCAGCAGGAATAACAGCGTCGCCGCCAGCCCCTCGTAGAGCAGCACAAGCCCCGCGTGCGCGTTCATCGGCAGGGCAAAGCACAGAATGCTCAGCGCAAACCACAGCGCCGAGAGCACGCGGTTGCCCCGCGCCGTGACGTTCACCAGCACCGCGGAAAACGCATACGACGCCGCGTGGACAAAGCTGCCGCCCCCCGCGCCGAGGTCCATCCCCAGCCCGATGCACAGCGCCGCCGGAATGGCGAATGCGCTCCCGCGCTCAAAGGCGAACAGCAGCACCGCCAGCATCGAGAGGATGCGACCCGGCGCAAAGCCGTCCGCGGTTTCGAACGAGGACGCGGCCATCAGCACGCCGAGCAGGATGAAAAGCGGCGCGTAGGGGTGGTCCTCCTTTTCCTTGTCGCCGGTCGACAAAAGCGCGCGGCCGCTCATCGCGCCGAGCGCGCACAGCAGCAGCGCCATCAGGCAGTTTGCCGCCTCGCCCACGCCGTCGCGTAAGACGTAGACAAACTCGACGGAGAACATCATCCCCGCGCACAGCAGCGGCAGAAACGCCCGCTTTTTGTAGAGTTTCAGATCGAAAAACGCGTTGTTCGCCGTGAAGATCAGAACGCCCGCGGCGAAGGTCCTAAGCGCGTGCGAAAACGGCAGAAACAGCACAGCGCCCGCCGACGCGCCGATCAGCGCGCTCACCCCCCGCAATCCTGAGCCCGATGCGCCGATCATGCCGAGCGCGAGCGGCGCATAGCCGCCGAAGACCTGCGCCCCCGCCAGCGCGAACGACAGCGCAAAGCGCAGCACGCAGTCGATGACCTTTCCGGACCATTCCTTGCTTTTGAGCAGCTCGATCACCTTCACAGCCTGTCCCCTCCCTGTACGTCGATTTATTGTGTCGGGGATTATTGTAAACGAGCGGAAAGAAAAAGCCTGTCGGGAAATACACGCGCAAAAAAAAGAACCGGCAGTTTCAAAACTGTCGGTCCGTTCTTTCATTTTACTGCTTATTTGACGATCATCTCTGCCTCGCGGGCGTTTTTTGCAATCATGTCGTGCAGCTCCCGCGTGGAGGAGAACTTCTTCTCCTTGCGCAGGTAGTCGAAAAAGTCGAGCTGTAATTTCTGCCCGTACAGGTCGCCGTCGAAGCCGACAAGATACGTCTCGATCGTCACGGTGTTCTTGTCGCTCACCGTCGGCCGCACACCGACGTTCGTCACGCCCACGCACGTTTCGCCGTTCGGCAGATGTGCGCGCGTGGCGTACACGCCGCGCTTGAGGGCGATGATGTGTTCCTCGGGGATGAGGTTTGCCGTCGGGAAAAGGGATTTTTTCCCGATGCCCTCGCCGTGGCGCACCGTGCCCTCCACAGAAAAATAATGGCCGAGAAATTCCGCGGCGCGCCTGACCTCGCCCGCTTCCAGAAGCGAGCGGATATAAGTTGAAGAGACGGTCACACCGTCTTTTTCGACGCGCGGGATGATGTCGCAGCCGAGGCCGTGGGCGGCGCAGTAACTTCTGAGCTTTTCCACATCGCCCTCATTTTTGTGGCCGAAGCGGAAGTCATGTCCAGCGACAAGGTGCACCGCGTGATACTTCCTGACGAGAAGCTCGGAGATAAAGTCCTCCCACGGCATGGTCATCATGTTCCGGTCGAACGGCTCGACAAAAACGTCCTGCACGCCATACTGCGTGCGGATGATATACGCGCGCTCAGACGGCGTCGTCAGCAGCGGCACGGGCTTTCCCGTGACGAATTCACGCGGCGAGCGGTCAAACGTGAACGCCGCAGAGCGGCAGCCGCGCTCGCCTGCGCGGCGCACCGCCATTTTGAGCAGCTCGCCGTGCCCGATATGCACCCCGTCGAAAAAGCCCAGGGCGATGACTGTGGATCTATTCATAGTTTCGGTTTCCTTTTTGCGTCAGCGTCACACGCTGAAAAAATTTCGTTTCGAGGTGAGCGTGCCGTCCTTCGCCTCCGACAGGGCAAGGAACGCCCCGTCGCGCCCGTAGACGCGGTACAGCCCGTCGGGGAGCTTTGCGCGCAGGGAATTGCCGCAGAGGCACTTGCGCTCCTGCTCGGCGCTCGGGATGGTGTAGGCCGGATACTGCCGGAACAGGCTGTCCGTGGGGCGGAGCAGTGCTTCGCCATCGCGCTGCACGTCCTCGAGCGTCACGGCCTCGTCGATGCAGAAGTTTGACGCCTCCGTGCGGCGCAGCGCCGCCATACAGCCGCCGCAGCCGAGCGCCTGACCCAAATCGTGGCACAGCGTGCGAATGTAAGTGCCCTTTGAGCAAACGACGCGCAGGGCGTACTGCCCGTTCCCCAAATTCTGTGTGAGCGCAAGGTCGAAGATCGTGATCTTGCGCGGCTTGCGCGCGACCTCACGACCCTGGCGGGCGAGGTCGTAGAGCTTCTGGCCGTTTACCTTGATGGCCGAGTACATCGGCGGGACCTGCTCGATCTCGCCGAGAAAGCGCCCCAGCGCCGCGCGCACCTCGTCCTCCGTGACGGTCACGGCGCGCTCTTCGAGCGTTTCGCCGGTCGTATCCTGCGTGTCGGTCACAAGGCCGAGCTGTAAAACGGCCTCGTAGACCTTTTGCCCGCCCTCGGCAAAGGAGACGGCCTTGGTCGCCTGCCCGACGAACACGGGCAGAACACCCGTCGCCATGGGGTCGAGCGTCCCCGCGTGGCCGACGCGCTTTTCGTGCAAAATGCCGCGCAGCTTGGCGCACACATCCATACTCGTCCAGCCCTGGGGCTTATCAATAATTACAATGCCGTTGGGCATAAATGGCCTCCTTTGCGCCAAGCCTTCGGCGCTTTTGCGCCGTACAAGCGTTTTGCCGTCAGGCAAAACGCAGTTCTCTTTCTACTCTCCGCGCACCAAGATATGCGCGTTCATGCGAAAGCCGTATTTTTCGTAGAGGTGGACGGCGTCGTTGCCGTCGACCACCTTGACTTCGATCTTCCGGACACCGCTGCCCGAAAATACCGCCATCGCCCAGTCCATCAGGGCCTTGCCGTATTTCCTGCCGCGGCACTGCGGCAGAACGACGAGGTAGTCGAGCTTGCCCGTGCCGTCTCCGTGCAGGTCGACCTTGCAGAAGCCGGCGATCCCGCTGTCCTCTTCGATGACCGCGATGCGCGAGGCGTTTTCTTCAAGCGCCTGTGCAAAAAGCGACAACGTTTTATCATAGGGCCGGCTCGGATAGCTGCCCTTGAAATTCACGGACACGCGGTTGTGGTGCTCGGACAAGGCCTGCACGCACGCGCGCAGGCGCGGCGCTTCGTCCGCTGTGATTTGTCGCAGCGGCGGCAGCCGCTTTTCAAGCAGCACGAGCTGCACACCGGCGATACCGTTAAACGTGCACGGCACGACGCCGATCTCGGCGTAGCCGAGCTTTTGATAGAAGCGGCGGGCGCGCGCATTGCGCGCGTTCGTGTCGATGCGAAGGTACCGGCAGTCGTGCGCGAGGGCATAGCCCTCGTAAAATGCCGCAAACTCGCGGCCAAGGCCGCGCGATTTGGCCTCGGGGTCGATGACGAGCGTGTGCAGCACCATGACCTCGCTGTCCGGCGCATCGTAACGCCAGTCCGCCCCCGCGTAGGAATCGACCTGATTCTGGTTGAGGATCGCCGTACCGACGATCTCACCGTTCTGCTCCTGCACGAAAAGGTCGCCGCGCGCAAGCGCGGCCTCCGCTGTCTCGCGCTCGGGATATACGCCGCGCTGCCAGCCAATCGTGGCCTCGCCGCGCTCCTCTGCCGTGTGGATCTGGTCGTAAATGCGGCACACCGCGTCCAAATCGGCGCGCGCTGCCTTGCGGATCGTGCTCATGCCTCTTCCGCCACCGCTTCGGCGATGGCGTTCAGGATCATGGCGCGCGCGGTCTCATAGTCCGCGTGCTCAATGAGGCAGCCGGACGCCGCGCGGTGTCCGCCACCGCCGAGGAACGAGCAGGCGAGCGTCGCGTTGACACGCGCGCCTGTGCGCACGCTGACCTTCCACGCGCCGTCCTTCGTTTCCTTCATCGTCACAGCGCAGTCCGTGCCCTCAACCAAGCCGCCGAGGGACGCAAGGTCTTCCATGTCGGCCTCGGAAAGCGCCATGCTCTTTTGTAAGGACTGCGGCACGGCGACGATGACGACGCGGTCCTCGTCGTAGAATTCCATCGTGCGCAGCAGCTCGCCCTCGAGCGCGAGGCGCTTTTTGCTCTTTGTGCGGAAGTGCAGCTTGTTGGCGGCTTTATAGTCGATGCCCGTCTCCATCAGCGCCGCGGCCACGCGGTGCGTGTTCGCCGTGACGTTGGAGTAGACAAAGCAGCCCGTGTCGGTCGACACGGCGACATAGAGCGGCAGCGCGACTTCGGGTGTGAGCTGTCCGAATTCCTGCGCGAGCTCGCACAGAATCTCGCCGCAGGCGGCGCATTCGGGGTGCACGCAGCTCTCCTTGCCGAAGCCCTCGTAGCTCGGGTGATGGTCGATGGCGAGGTCGACGCGCGTTTTGAACATCTCGGCATTGTCGGGGAACAGGCTCAGCGCGGCGAGGTCGACGGAGACGACCGTCTCATAGTCAAAATCGTCCGCGACCCAATACTGCTCGACGTACTGCTCGAAGTGCTCGGTCGTCTCGCGGTTATAGAGGATGCCCACGGTCTTGCCCATCTGGCGCAGCATGGCGCACAGCGCCGCAGCGCAGCCGAGGGTGTCGCCGTCCGGACGGCGATGGGTGAGAATGAGGTACTTGTCGTGCGCGCGGAGGTATGCCGCGACTTCGGAAACGGTCATTCCTGCTCATCCTCCGTGTTCAGTGTTTCGTTTTCGGGGTTCGCGGGCTTCACCACGCGCGGGTCGCGCAGCATCTCTAAGATGTGCGCGCCGTATTCGATGGAATCGTCCGCGATGAACTGCAGCTCCGGCGTGTAGCGCAGCGACATGTTCGCGCCCAGCTCGCGCCGGAGATAGCCCGCCGCGCTCTTGAGACCGCGAATGACGTCCTTTTCGAGCGACTTTTCGAGAACGCTCACGTAAATGCGCGAATAGCGCAGGTCGCTCGTCGTGTCCACATGGGTAATGGTCACCATGCCGCTCTGGACGCGCGGGTCCTTGAGCGTGCGGAAGAGCGAGCTGAGCTCGCGCTGGATCTCTTCATTGATGCGTCCAATGCGATTGCTTGCCATTTTTATTCCTCCTTTGAAAAAAGCAGGGGCGGGCGAACGCCCGCCCCTACCTTAAGGCTTCTAAACATTGCGCCGCGCACGGCGCAAAAATCTTGATCTGTATTTCTGACGACCTGTGCGTCAGAAATACACTTTACAGGCTGCAAACGTGCGAGCGCAGTGAGTGCGCTGCCGCAGCCTGAATCCTACTCAAAAATTCGCTTCGCGGATTTTTGAAGTCTTACTGCTCGATTTGTTCCATAACGTACGCTTCAACGATATCGCCGACCTTGATGTCGTTGTACTTTTCGAAGCTCAGGCCGCACTCGTAGCCCTGCGCGACTTCCTTGACGGAGTCCTTGAAGCGCTGGAGCGAGGCGAGGTGACCCTCGTGGACGACGATGCCGTCGCGCACGATACGCACGTCGCACGCACGCTGGATCTTGCCGTCGGTGACATAGCAGCCCGCGACGGTGCCGACGGACGAGACCTTGTAGGTCTGGCGAATTTCGGCGTGGCCGATGATGGCCTCGCGGAACTTCGGCGCGAGCATACCCTTCATAGCGGCCTCGATCTCGTCGATGGCGTCGTAAATGACGCGGTACATGCGCATGTCGACATGGTTGCGGGCCGCGCTGTCGCGCGCCGCGGCGTCCGGACGGACGTTGAAGCCGACGATGATGGCGTTGGACGTGGCCGCGAGCATGACGTCGCTCTCGTTGATCGCGCCGACCGCGCCGTGGATGACGCGCACGCGGACCTCGTCGTTGGAGATCTTCTCAAGCGACGCCTTGACGGCTTCGACCGAGCCCATGACATCCGCCTTGACGATGATGTTGAGATTCTTCATCTCGCCCGCCTGGATCTGGCTGAACAGGTCCTCGAGCGAGACCTTCGTGATGGGGGCGTTGGCCTTGCGCTTTTCCTCTTCCTTGCGCTGCTCCACGAGCTCGCGGGCAAGGCGCTCGTCGGCGACGGCGTTGAAGTGTGCGCCGGCCTCGGGCACTTCGCCAAGGCCCGTGATCTCCACAGGCACGCTGGGGCCCGCGGTGGTGAGCTTCTGACCCTTGTCGCTCATCATCGCGCGCACGCGGCCGACGGCCGTGCCGGCGATGATGATGTCGCCCTGATGGAGCGTGCCGTTCTGGACGAGCAGCGTTGCGATCGGGCCGCGGCCCTTGTCGAGGCGCGCCTCGACCACAGCGCCGGAAGCGGCGCGGTTGGGGTTGGCCTTGAGCTCGGCGACCTCGGCGGTCAGCGCGACCATTTCGAGCAGGTTATCGATGCCCATGCCGGTCTTGGCGGAGATGGGACAAACGATGGTGTCGCCGCCCCAGTCCTCGGCCACAAGGCCATACTCGGTGAGCTGCTGCTTGATGCGCTCGGGGTTGGCGTCAGGCTTATCCATCTTGTTGATGGCGACGATGATGGGAATTTCGGCGGCCTTGGCGTGGTTGATGGACTCGATGGTCTGCGGCTTGATGCCGTCCTCTGCCGCAACGACGAGAATGGCGATATCCGTGATCATCGCGCCGCGGGCACGCATGGAGGTGAACGCCTCGTGGCCCGGGGTATCGAGGAAGGTGATGGGCTTGCCTTTGATCTGCACCTGATAGGCACCGATGTGCTGGGTGATGCCGCCCGCCTCGCCGGAGGCAACGTGGGCATTGCGGATATAGTCGAGAAGGCTCGTCTTGCCGTGGTCGACGTGACCCATGACGACGACGACCGGCGCGCGGGGCTGGAGCTCGTCGGCGCTGTCCTTGTGATCGTCGATGAGCTTTTCCTCGATCGTCACGACGACTTCCTTTTCGACCTTGCAGCCGAGCTCTTCAGCGACAAAGGACGCTGTGTCGAAGTCGATCATCTGGGAAAGGGACGCCATCACGCCGTTTTTCATCAGGCACTTGACGACCTCGGCGCCCGTCTTCTTCATGCGGGAGGCCAGCTCGCCGACGGAGATCTCGTCGGGAATTTTGACGGTCAGCGGCGTCTTCTTCGCGATCTCAAGCTGCAGGCGGCGCATCTTCTCGGCCTCCTCCTGCTTGCGCTTGCCGGAGAACGGCTGCTGACGGTTGTTGCGGTTTCTGTTGTTGCGGAACTTTTCCTTGCTGCCGCGCTCTAAGTCGCGGCGGTCACCGGAGCGCTCGGCCATGTCCTGCAGCTTTTCGTCGTACTTGTCAAGGTTGACGTTCGTGACCTTGCGGGTGTCGACGATCTTCTTTTCCGGCACGCGCGTCGTGGGATGCTGCGTGGCGGTGGACTTGCTCTGCTGCTGCACCGGCGGGGTGTTCTGCTGCGGCTGGGCGGGCTTGCCATGCTGGCCCTGCTGGGGCTGGGGACGGTTGCCGCCGTTATTGCCGTTATTGTTTCTCGGCTGGTTCTGAGCGTTATTCGCCTTCGGCTGGTTCTGCGCGGGGGCGGGGGCAGCCTTGGGCTCGGGCTTTTTCTGGGGAGCGGACTCGGCGTAGATCGACTCAATCTTCACCTGATGCTTCTGCGTCAGATGCTCGAAGATCAGGTTGACCTCGTCCGCGGACAACACCTGCGAAGGCTTCTTGCTCCCGTCCTCATAGGTACTCAGAACGGACAGAATGTCCTTCGACGTAAGGCCGAAGTCCTTTGCCATATCGGATACCTTGTTCTTGTTCATTGTAGTAGCCAAATTATTGCACCTCCGTGTGTTGTGATCTCTGCTTACTGTCTTTCTTGATGCTGCCCTTGCCCTTCTTCACGGGGCGGGAATGGGCAAAGCGCCTTGCCGCACGCTGCTTTTCCGCGGCGCGGTGCGCCTTTTCTCTCTCAGCGCGCGTGCGTCCGTGCTTGACCGCGCCTCTCGGGCGCTTGCTCTCGCTCTTTTCCGCGCTCTTGGCCTTTGCGGCGGGAGCGGGCTGCGGCTCTTCCTGATGCGGCTTTTTCTTGCCGGTGCGCACATTTTTTTCGTGCTGCTTGAGCTCTTTCCTCCGCTCGGCGGCGCGGGCCGCCTTGATCGTCAGGCGCTTGGCCGCCTCGCCGTAGTGCGCTTCGTCACTCTCCGCCAGCTTTTTCGCGACGGCCTCGGCAAAGCCGATGTCCGTCAGCGCCAGCAGCGCGCACGACGTGCGCCCCAGCGCTCTGCCGAGGTCCTCCTTCGTCGGCGGGATCTCAAGGCAGATGCACTCGCCCGCCTCGCCGAAGTGGAGCGCGCGGCGGCGCGTGTTGTCCGCCGCATCCGAGGCGATGAGGATGAGCCGCGCGTGCTTGCTTCGTGCCGCCGCGCCGACGGGCTCTTCACCGACCTCCAGCTTTCCGGCCTTTTTGGCAAGGCCAATCAGATTGAGCAGTTTATCCACCGTTTGCCATCTCCTTTTCCATTTCTTCGTAGACGCTCTCGGGGATGGCCGTGTCCAGCGCGCGCTCGAGCGCGCGGGATTTGCGCGCCCGCTTGAGGCATTCGCTGTTCGGGCAGACGTAAGCGCCGCGCCCGGGCTTTTTGCCCGTAAAGTCGAGCGACACCTCGCCTTGCGGCGATTTGACGGCGCGGATGAGCGCGCGTTTGTCCTTCATCTCGCGGCAGCCCACACACTGGCGCTGCGGGATCTTCTTTACTTTCTGCATGAGCCGCCCTCCTCTTTGGCGCTTTCAGCGCCTCGGACTTTTTTGCGCCGCGCACGGCGCAAATGAACTGAAATCGTTTTTACCGGCGACCGGTGCGTCAGTAAAAACACTTCTCGCCCCGCAAGTGTGCGAGCGCAAGCGAGTGCGCGCAGCGGGGTGCAAATTGAAGCTCAAAAATGTGCCTATGCACATTTTTGAAGATCACTCTTCTTCGCGATAGCTCTCGGGCTTGATGTCGATCTTGTAGCCGACGAGACGCGCAGCTAAGCGCGCGTTCTGGCCCTCCTTGCCGATGGCAAGGGAAAGCTGATCGTCGGGCACGATGACGCGGCAGGCCTTGCCCTCTTCGGCAAGGCGCACGTCGACAACGTCCGCCGGAGCGAGCGCCGCGGCGATGTACTCCGCGGGATCGTCGCTGTACTTGATGATGTCGATCTTTTCGCCGCGCAGCTCTTCGACGATGCTGTTCACGCGCTGGCCGTGGGGGCCGACGCACGCGCCGATGGGGTCGACGTTCTCGTCGTTGCTCCACACCGCCATCTTCGTGCGGGAGCCCGCCTCGCGGGCGATGGAGCGAATTTCGACTGTGCCGTCGTAAATTTCGGGCACTTCGAGCTCGAAAAGACGCTTGACCAAACCCGGGTGCGTGCGGGAGATCACGACCTGCGGGCCGCGGGACTGGCGGCGCACATCGACAAGGTAGACCTTGATGCGCTGGCCCTCGACAAGCTCTTCGCCCTTGACCTGCTCACCGGCGAGCAGCAGCGCGTCCGTCGCCTCCGTGCCCGTGCCGATGCGAAGGGACGCATTGCCCGTGCGGGGATCGATGCGCGTGACGACACCGGTGAGGATTTCATGCTGCTTGGAGTTGTATTCGTCGTAGACCATGCCGCTCTCGGCTTCGCGCAGGCCTTGGATGATGACCTGCTTGCCGTTGCCCGCGGCGATGCGGCCGAATTCGATGTTGTCGACGGGAATGTTGACGATATCGCCGACATTGTACTTGGCGGAGATGGCCTTCGCGTCATCGAGGTTCATCTGCGTGCCGGGGTTCTCGACCTCATCCACGACTTCCTTCTGCACGAACATCTTGAGCTCGCGCTTGCCCTCGTCCACATCGACCACGACGTTTTCCACGCCCTCGTGGTCGCGCTTGTAGGCGGTGGTGAGCGCCTGAACGATCTTATCCATCATAAAGGCCTGAGAAATGCCGCGTTCCTTTTCCAGCATCGCAAGCGCTGCGAAGATTTCATCACATTTCATGGGTATGCTCCTATTCTGTATAATCAAAGTAATTGGTATTCTTTTTGGTTAAAAGTCGCAGCGCAGGCGCACGAGCGCGACCGCGTCCTTTTCAAAGCGCTTTTCCTCTTCGCCGATGCGAAGCGTGACCGCGCCGTTGTCGTAGCCCGCGAGGTCACCGGAAAATTCCTTGCGCCCGTCCACGGGCTTGTAGGTCTTCAAGAGCACGGGCGAGCCCATGAACTGCTCAAAGTCACCGGGCCGCTTGAGCGGGCGCTCCGCGCCGGCGGACGCGACCTCGAAAATGTAGCTCGACTCGATGGGGTCGGCCTCGTCCAGAATATCGCTCAGCGCGCGGGAGATGGCCTCGCAGTCGAGGATGTTCACGCCGCCGTCCTTATCAATGTAGATCCGCAGATACCACTGTCCGGCCTCGCGGACATATTCCACGTCCCAGAGCTTGCAGCCGTTCTCTTCGACCACGGGGAGCGCCAGTTCGCGCACGGTCTCTGTCACTTTCTTCATTGTATCCCTCGCAATCCGTGTTTTTTCCGAAATTTGCAAAAGAAAGAGCGGGCCAAACGGTCCACTCTGCGTTTCCTGCATCCATAACACAAGCATACTATCACACAAAGCTGCGGAATGCAAGCGTTTTTGCGCGCAGTTTGCGGCTTTTTTGAAAAAATTTCCGCTGTTTTCCGTTATTTTTTGCGCGCCGCACCCTTCCCGCTTGCAAAGCGGGAAAAAGTGTGCTATAAGGATAGGACTCTGAATAGAGAATGAGAGAGAGGGATATTTTATGGCGCGTTCCGCCACGCTCGATATGACGCAGGGCAGCCTTGGCCGCCAGATCATCGGCTTTTCGCTGCCTCTGATGTTCACTAACCTTTTGCAGATGCTCTTCAGCATGGTCGACCTTGCGGTCGTCGGCCGCTTTTCAAGCTCCGCCGCCATGGGCTCGGTCGGCTCGACCACGACGCTCATCTTCCTGTTCACGGGCTTTCTGATGGGCCTTGGCAGCGGCGTCAACGTGCTTGTCGCCACGCATTTCGGCGCGCGCAGCGAGAAAAACGTGCGCGAGTCCGTTCACACGTCGTTCCTTGTCTGCCTGATCGCGGGCTTTTTGATGCTGGCGCTGGGCCTTATCTTTGCCCGCCCGCTGCTCGAGCTTCTGAACACGCGCGACGATCTGATCGACGGCGCGGAGCTGTACCTTCGCATTTACTTCCTTGGCATGCCCGCCGCCGCACTCTATAACTACGGCAACGGCGTTCTGAATGCCATCGGCGACACGAAAACGCCGCTCATCTTCCTTTCCGCCGCGGGCGTGCTCAATGTCATCCTCGACCTTGTGTTCGTCATCGGGCTCGGGATGTCGACCGACGGCGTCGCGCTCGCGAGCATGCTCTCGCAGTGCGTGTCCGCGGGGCTCATCGTCCGCTCGCTCATGCGTAGCAAGGAAATCTACAGCCTCAGCTTAAAAGAGGTCCGCTTCCACAAGGACAAGGCCATCCACGCGCTGTCTGTCGGCGTGCCGGCAGGTTTGCAGAACGCGATCTTCTCGGTCGCAAACCTCTTCATTCAGGCGGGCGTCAATTCGTTCAGCACCGTCGTCGTCGAGGGCAACTCCGCGGCGGGCAATGTGGATAACCTCGTCTACTCCGTGATGAACGCGTTTTACATCGCCTGCTCGAGCTTTGTCGGGCAGAACTACGGCGCGGGCAAATCGCGCCGCGTGCTCAAGAGCTACCTGCTGACGCTCTGCTATTCCGCAGTAGCCGCAGCGGTGCTCGGCGGGCTGTTCCTGCTGTTCGGGCACCAGTTTCTCTCGCTCTTCACGTCGGAATCCGACGTCATCGAGGCGGGCCTCGCGCGCATCTGGGTCATGTGCTTCTCGTTCCCGATCTCGGCCACGATGGACTGCACCACCGCCGCCTCGCGCGGCCTTGGAAAGGGCCTCGTGCCGATGATCTTCGTGTTCCTCGGCTCGTGCGTGTTCCGCGTGGCGTGGATCTACACCGTGTTCGCCCACTTCCATACGATCCGCTCGCTCTATATGCTCTATCCGTTCTCGTGGGTACTCACAGGCGCGGCGGAGATCGCGTACTTTTTGTATTGCTATAAGAAATATGTCAAGCCGCTGGATGCATCCCACGCAGCGGAATGAAAAAGAGCTGTCCGAAAGGACAGCTCTTTTTTTGCGACCACACTGGGCGCGTGTGCTTTTTCGCGCTTGTGCGAAAAAACCAAAAATTTTCACAGCTTTTGCAAAGCTGCCAACTTGCGGTTTTTGTAATCCGCGTCCCCCGTCACCTCGCGGAGCACGGTGATCTCCTCCGGCAGCGCGGCACTGCTTTGCCCGTACTGGAACAGCACGGCCCTTTCCGCGCTGAAGGGATACACGTCGATCTCGCAGCGGCGGTCGGCGAAGACGAAACGATACTTTGTCTTGCGCACGGGCGAGAGCGCCGTGTCGCGCTCTAAGAGGTATTTTTCATACTGCTTCTGCGAGATGGGGCGCTCGGTGTCCCATTTTTCGCCGTTTTCCATGCGATGCTTTTCGGTGTAGAAGTACAGCGTCTCCGCGCCGCTTTTCTGCATGCGCACGCGGCGCTCGATGTTCGGGTTCGTCAGCGCGAGATACGTCTGCGTCATGTCGATGGCCGCGGCGCGGTATTTGTGGGAAAACGCCGCCATGTCGGGCATGGCGATAAGGTACTTGCGCTTTTGCGCCATCGGCTCGACCTCGCCCACGGCGCGGTAAATTTCGCGCAGGGCGCGCTCGATTTTATTGTTGAAATTTGCGTCGTTGTCGATGATGCGCAGATTTGGGTGCGCGCTCCACGCACGCAGTGTGCGGTCGTCCATCTCGCGAGCGAATTCGATGGATTCCGTGCGCGCGTTGTTGGCAAGGTCGTAGGCAAACTCCGCGCCCTTGGCGCAGGTGATGAGATGGAGCACCATGTCGTAATTGGCGAGCACACGCTCTTCGGTGCGGCCGTCAAAGCGCGCGATGACCTGCGCGAACTCCTCGTCCGACACGTAGGCCTTGTCGTCCATCAGCGCGCGGTCGTAGAGAATGAGAATATTGTCCTCCGGCACGAGCTGCGCGGCATCCAGTGCGAGCTTTTCCTTGTGGATCTGATCGCCGACGACAAAGTCCTGAAATTGCAGCATTGACATACAGTTGTCAAAGGGCTTGATGCCAAAGCCCGAAATGAGCTCAGTTGCCGTCTCGGGGATGGTGATGACGCGCCAGCCGTCCTCCTGCTTGAATTCCTTGAGCACACGGCTCACGAGCGTGGTTTTGCCCGCCGCGGGGCCGCCCGTGAGGACAATCTTTGTGATGCGCTTTGCCATAGTTACGCTTCCTTTCCGTGCAGAAGATAGTCGCCGAACGCTTCGACGGTCTTAAAGTACAGGTCACAGTTTTGACGCATGAACGCCTCAATCTCTGGGATGTCGTTCGACCAGCCCGCGGCGGCGAAGCGCACATTCGCGGCCTTTGCCATGTCATATCCGGGCTTTAAGTCGTCGAGCACGAGCATCTGCTCGGCGGTGAAGCCGAGCTTTTCCATGATATCATAGAGCGCGTGCGGCTGGGGCTTGCGCCGGTCCTTTGGCACCTCCCAGCCGTAGACGAGCTTCGGCTCGGGGAGCTTATTTTCGCGGTAGTCGCGCAGAATGTTCGGCGAGAGCGAGTGCGACACGACGCAGATCGTGCCGCCCGCGTGCACGTAGTCCCACAGAATATCGCGCATCCCGTCGTAAACCTGCGGCACGTGGTGCTGGACATATTCGTGCCAGTACGCCTGCTCGTGCTTCATATCCTCCTCGGTCATGCCGACCTCGCCGTGGAAAAAGTCGTAGACACCGGGGTCAAAGTTTTTGAGGACGTATTCCTCCAGCGTGTAGCGCTTCGCCCTGGGGAAAAACTTCGCCGTATACTCGGCAAAGCAGGGATAGTGTACCGTCGCGGTGGAGTTGACCACGGTGTCGTCGTGATCGAGCACAAGGCAGGGGTAGGTCATAAAAGGGACTCCTTTTTGATACTTTTTATAAAAGTATAGCATATTAAGTGTCCGCCCTGCAAGGGCGGGAAAAAGCAGCGCCGAAGGCGCTTCGTCTTTATTCCCTGCACCGTGCAGGGGAACGGGCAAAGGGGGATATTCTCTCACGTGAGAGAATATCCCCCTTTAGATCCCCCAAGAGAACGCAAGGGGCTCTGCCCCTTGACCCCGCACATTGGCAGTCCCAATCTCGAAGAGCTGCACGCGCTGCGCAATCAGGTGCGGTGTACATGGCTTCGCCATGAGCCCCTGCGAATCGCCACCGATTGCACACGCGCCTTACTACCGTGAGGCGCGTGTGACGATTGCTTGGCGGCAGACTGCGTACCGAATGCGGCATTGCTTCGCTCGCCGCATTGATGAGTGCCCCGTTAGACGGGAGTTACTGCGCACTTCTACAAGATCAGCAGAGCGGTAGCGGATAATAGGAGATAGTCAAATCGTCTAGCAACACCCAAACGCGGCAACGCCGCGCGCAGGCATTCCCACTCCGGAGGCCTAAAAGTCATTCGAGTCCGGAACTGCCAATCAAAAACCTTTCTCTTGGGGTTCCAAAGGGGCCATTCTCTTTTGCGAAAGAGAATGGCCCCTTTGCCCCTGCCGCCCGCAGGCGGCATATCCCTCCGCGCTGTGCGCGGAAAGTAGTGCACCCCTTTGCGGCGCGCAAAAAAAGAGCTGTCCGCAAGGACAGCTCTTTTCAAATCTTTGTTCCTTATTCGGTGACGAAGGGGAGCAGAGCGATCTGACGGGCGCGCTTGATGGCCTCGGTCAGCTGACGCTGATGCATCGCGCAGGTACCGGTGGTTCTGCGGGGCAGGATCTTCGAACGCTCGGAGATGAAGCGGCGCAGCTTGGCGGCGTCCTTATAGTCGATATACTCGCACTTGTCAACGCAGAACTGGCACACCTTTTTGCGCTTGCGGTTCGGGCCGCCGGCGCGAGGGGCTCTGTTTTCGCGTTCCATAGCCATGGATGATTCCTCCTTATCAGAATTGGGGCTTTCGTACCCACATTAGAACGGCAGCTCGCCGTCCTCTTCAATTTCGGCAAAGCCGCCGCTCGCAGGAGCGGTGTAGCTCTCGGCGGGAGAGCCGTAAGCGGGGGGCGCGTAATCGCCGCCCGACTGGCTGTCGCGCTTGCTGTCGCCGAAATAAATGTTGTCGGCAACCACTTCCGCGCTGCGGCGGTTGTTGCCATCCTTGTCTTTCCAGTCGCGGATCTGTAATCTGCCCTCGACCACGGCCATGCGGCCCTTGGTGAAATACTGGCAGACAAATTCAGCGGTCTGGCGCCAAGCGACTACGTCGATGAAATCGGTGGCCTTCTCGCCGCTCTCGCGGCTCTTGAAGTCGCGGTCGACCGCGACGGAGAAGGACGTCACCGCCGTGCCGTTCTGCGTGCGGCGCAGCTCGGGATCACGGGTGAGTCGACCCATGATGACGATACGGTTCAACATAGCGCTGCCCTCCTTATTCGCCCTTGCAGACGATCATGGAGCGGATGATACCATCGGTAATGCCGAGGATACGGTCCAATTCCTTGGGGAAATCGGGCGCGCTCGTGAAGGAGATCAGAACATAGTAGCCTTCGGTGATGTAGTTGATGGCGTAGGCCAGCTTGCGCTTGCCCCACTCCTCAACCTCCATAGCCGTGCTGTTCTGCTCCACGAGGGTCTTGAACTTTTCGGTCAGAGCGGCGACCTGCTCTTCGGGCAGTCTGCCGTCCATGATGAAAACGACCTCATAGTTTGCGGAAATCTTAGCCATTCTTGGTTGCACCTCCTTTTGGACTGATGGCCCACACGGGTTCATGTGAGCAAGGATTTGCCTGCAATGCATATTACAAGCTCTACTATTATATAAAACTTTTCCGTAAAGTCAAGCAATTTTTCAAAAAATACCGCCCCCTTTGCGCGGAAAAATCAGATTTTCCATGTTTTTCCAGTGTAAAGACGGCCGCATTGCTTGCAATCGGGCGGAAATTCGTGTAAAATTATCGGTAGAGTTTACCAAAGGAGCGATACACCATGAAAAAGTTTTTCGCCGCGGCGCTGGTAGTGAGCATGCTGACAGTCCTTTTGAGCGGCTGCATGTGCCAGGTCGCCGATACGACGTTTCAATTTGACGGCAGCGGCACGGTCGAGGCCAAATTCGGCTTCTCCGAGGAAATGGTCAACGCGATGAATATGCGCGCCGAGATGACCCAGAACGGCTTTTCCTACTTCCGCTACAACGGCCACAGCTACTACGGTGACCAGGCGAGCGAGTCGTTTGCCAACGCTGATGAGTTCAATGCGATCTTTGCCGAGGTCTCCGCGGAGATCGCCGAGGTGAGCAAGGCCGCCACGCCCGGCACGGTCACGCTTTCCGTTGCATCTGACGGCGGGCTTACGCTGACGGTGCAGAACACCCAGACCGACCGCCGCGCCGCAATCAAAAAGGCGCTCGCCGCCGAGCTGCCCGACTACTCTGACGCACAGATCGACGCGCTGCTTGAGGACATGGTGATGACCTACCGCTTCGCTTTCTCCGCAGCGCTTGTGGACTACAACGCCGCTGCTGGCATCACGGTGGGGGAAAACGTCGTCACGGTCGACTATCTCACGCTGAATGCGGGCACGTACCGCTTTACGACCTCTGAAACAGAGAGCCTGCACCAGCGTCCGCTCGGCACCGTGACGCAGGAGAGCATTCCTGCGAGCGGCACGGCCTATATGCGCCGCCAGACCATCGAGCTCGATGGCCGCGACGTCACGCTCCAGACCTACGCGCTGCCCGGCAGCAACGGCGGCGAAACGAACTATGTCCGCCTGCGCGACGTCGCGTCGCTGCTGAGCGGCACGAAGGCACAGTTCAGTGTGGATTGGGACGGCAATGTCGTCATTGTCCCCGATGCGTCCTACGTTCCCAACGGCACGGAGCTGAAAGCGCCGTTTTCCGGCGACCGCCATTATCAGAAAGCCGATGCCAAGACTGTGATCTACGGCGAGAGCATCCCGTTCACGGCAATCCTGCTGACCGACGATCAGGGCGGCGGCTACACGTACTACAAGCTGCGCGACCTCGGCAAGGTGCTGAACTTCAACGTCGGCTGGTCGAACAGCCGCGGGATCTATATTGAGAGCAACCACGCATACGAAGGCTAAAGCCTTCAAATAAAGCGGCCTAAAGGGCCACTTTTTTGAGTGGGAGCGTTGCAGGCCGCTGCGCGCATAATTCGCCCGCTGTAAGCGGGTGAATTCCACACTTGCGGCCTGAGAAGTGGTTTTTCCGACGCGCGTGTCGGCAGAAAAAACGATTAAAATTTATTTCGAGCCTGCGGGCTCGAAAGTCTGCGACGCTTTTTGGTGCTTTCTTAAATAAAAAAGAGGACTTCCGAATGGAAGTCCTCTTTTTTCATTATGTTGAAAATTTTGTTGGGTCCACAGGGTCGAAGCGCGGTAAACCTTTTCAAAAAAGCGGCGAAGCCGCTTTTTTGACTCAGTTGAGCTTGAGGTGCTTCTGCATCACGCCGAGGAGGGGGATGCCGAGGACATAGCAGGCGACAGCTTCGCCGAGACCGACGGTGAGGGCGTTATAGAAGAACGCGGGCGGGAAGCCGTTGCCGACGCCTGCTTCCTCCCAAGCGATGAGCGCGCCGATGAGGATGGCGTTGCAGAGCACGGGCGGCAGCGCCGCGGTCCACTTATTGCGGCAGCGGGCGGTGAGGAGCGCTGCGAGCAGCGTGGCCGCCGAGCCGACGATCATGTCGAGCGGGCCATAGGGGCTTAAAATGTTGGAGAGCACGCAGCCGATGAACAATCCCCAGCTTGCCTCGGGCATCAAAAACGGCAGGACCGTCATCGCCTCGGAAAAGCGGAGCTGGATGGGACCGTAGGCAAGGTTCAGGGCGTTGGAGAGCATCGTCAGCGCGACGTAGATGGCCGCGATGAGGGCGCAGCGGGTGAGCTTTTTGGTGTCAAAGTGCATGGGTCGGGTTCCTTTCTGAAATCATGCGGGTGGGGTGGAAACGGACGAAAAACACGGCGCGGGCAGCCAGATGGCCGCCCGCAGCGGTTTTTACAGAAGTTCGGTCAGGTGCAGGTGCTTGACGACCTCGGCGCAGCGGGGGCAGAGACCCTCGGCGTTTGCCTCGAGCGAGTGCTTCCAGCAGCGCGGGCACTTTGTGCCGGCGGCGTTATCGACCTTGACGGCGAGCGCGTCGCCGATGGTCAGCTCCACCTTGGAAACGATGAAGATGTCGGCCAGCGCCTCAGGGCTCTCGTCGGCGAAGAAGCGGTCGCTCTCGGGCACGGTCAGGTGCACGTCGGCCTCCAGGCTCTTGCCGATGACCTTGGCCGCGCGTGCCTCTTCGAGCGCGCCGTTGACGACGGTGCGCACCGCGATGATGTGCTCCCAGCGCGCCATGGTCTCGCTGTCGAGGGCGTAGGCGGTGAAGGGCTTGTTCATCTCGTTGAGGACCACGTTGCGCGCGTCGTCATCGCTGGTGTGCGGCATGGCGAGCCAGATCTCGTCGCAGGTGAAAGCGAGGATCGGCGCGAAGAGCTTGGCGAGCGTGTGGAGCGTGAGGTAGAGGGCAGTCTGCGCGCTGCGGCGGGTGGCGCTCTCCGCGCCCTCGCAGTACAGGCGGTCCTTGACGATATCGAGGTAGAAGCTCGAGAGCGTGTTCACGCAGAAGTCATTCACCGCATGGGTGATGATGTGGAACTCATAGTCGCAGTAGGACTGCTCGGCCTTCTCGATGAGCTCATTGAGCTTGGTGAGGAGCCAGCGGTCGAGCACGGGCATATCCTCGGGCTTGGTCAGCTTTTCGGGGTCGAAGTCGACAAGGTTGTCGAGCATGAACTTGCAGGTGTTGCGGAACTTGAGGTAGTTCTGGCTGAGCTGCTTGAAGATCTCCTTCGAGCAGCGGACGTCCGCGTGATAGTCCGCGCTGGCGGCCCACAGGCGCAGAATGTCCGCGCCGTTCTCGTTGAAGATATCCGCCGGATCGACGCCGTTGCCGAGGCTCTTGTGCATGGCCTTGCCCTCGCCGTCGACCGTCCAGCCGTGGGTGACGCACTCCTTAAAGGGCGCGCCCTGACCGAGAGCGCCGACCGCCGTGAGCAGCGAGGACTGGAACCAGCCGCGGTACTGGTCGAGACCCTCGAGGTACATCGTGGCAGGCCAGAAGCCCTGATCCTTCTTCATGGAAGCATAGTGCGTGGAGCCGGAGTCGAACCAGCCGTCGAGCGTATCCTCCTCCTTGGTGAAGCCTGCGTTCTTGCCGCAGTGCGGGCAGGTGAAGCCCTTGGGCAGGATCTCCTCGGCCTCCATATCGAACCATGCGTTGGAGCCCTTTTCACGGAAGAGGTCGGAAACGGCCTTGATGGTCTCGTCGGTGCAGATGGGCTTGCCGCAGTCCTTGCAGTAGAACACGGGGATGGGCAGGCCCCAGCGGCGCTGACGGGAGATGCACCAGTCGGCGCGCTCGCGGATCATGCTCTTCATGCGGTCGATGCCCCAGCCCGGAACCCAGCGCACGTCGTCGCACGCGGCGCAGGCCTCATCCTTAAAAGAGTCGACAGAGCAGAACCACTGCGGGGTGGCGCGGAAGATGATGGGCTTCTTGCAGCGCCAGCAGTGCGGATAGCTATGCACGATCTCCTCGCTGGCGAAGAGGGAACCGGCCTCCTTCATGTCGTTCAGGATAACGGGGTTGGACTCTTCAACGAGCATACCCTCATATTTTCCGGCATAGTCGGTGTGGCGGCCCTGATCGTTGACGGGCACGACCATGTCCATGCCGTAGCGGCGGCAGGTCTGATAGTCGTCCGCGCCGAAGCCGGGCGCGGTGTGGACGCAGCCGGTACCGGAATCCATCGTGACGTAATCAGCCAGCACCAAGCGGCTCGTCTTGGGCAGGAACGGGTGCTGGGCGAGCATATTTTCATAGAAGTTACCGGGGTGGGTCTCGACGATCGAATAGTGCTCGATCTTGCCGACGGCCATGACTTTCTCCGCGAGCGCCTCGGCGACGATGTACATCTCGCCGTTATCCTCGTTCTTCACGATGGCGTAGCTCTCGTCGGGGTGCAGGGCGATGGCAAGGTTGCCGGGCAGCGTCCAGATCGTGGTCGTCCAAATGACGAAGTTGAGCTTGCTCTTGTCGAGGTGGCTGAGCTTGCCGAGATCGTCGTTCATCGGGAACTTGACATACACGGTCGTGCAGGGGTCGTCCTGGTACTCGATCTCCGCCTCAGCCAGGGCGGTCTCGTCGTGATAGCACCAGTAAACAGGCTTGAGGCCCTTATAGATGTAGCCCTTCTTGTACATCTCGCCGAAGACCTTGACCTCCTCAGCCTCGAAGCCGGGGTCCATGGTCTTGTAGGGGTGCTCCCAGTCGCCGAGCACACCGATGCGCTTGAAGCCCTCCATCTGCACGTCGATATAGTGCTGGGCGAACTCATGGCAGGCGGAGCGGAAGGCGGAAACGGGCATGGCCTTGTGGTTGAGCTTGTTCTGCTTGATGATGGCGCTCTCGATGGGCATGCCGTGGTTGTCCCAGCCGGGGATATAGGGCGTGTAGTAGCCGCGCATCGCGTAGGAACGGGTGATGAAGTCCTTCAGAGACTTGTTGAGCGCATGACCCATGTGCAATCCGCCGTTGGAGAACGGAGGGCCGTCGTGCAGGGCGAAGCGGGGCTTGCCCTCGTTTTTTTTGAGCATCAGGTGATAGAGGTCCATTTCCTCCCAGTGCTTGAGCATCTCAGGCTCGCGCTTGGGAAGACCCGCGCGCATCGGGAAGCCGGACTTGGGCATATTCAGCGTACTTTTGTAATCCATGTTGCGTCTCCTTTATATGATAAATTACTTCTCTGCTTTCTTTTCGATCATCTTGCAGGGGAAAACGACCAGTCCGCATTCTTGACAAATTTCCGCATCGGGAAACTCCGGAAACGGGTCGCGCGTGAACACCGACGTATCATCGTCATCGAGCGGCCCCAGTTCGACAAGGTCGGTCGGCGCTTTGAAAAACCGCAGCTCCTGCTGCGTCCAGAAGGGGTATTTCTGCGTGTGCATCGAGCCGCGCAGCATCTCTTTTCCGCATTTCGGGCAATTCATACTTCGTCCTCCGGCAAAAAACAAAAGCGCCCTGTCCCATAAAGAGACAAAGGCGCTGACCTCTGCGGTACCACTCTTCTTGCTGTGTCTTGCACAGCCGCTCAAATGCTGCGATATAACGGTCGCACCCGTCCGGCCTTACTTAAAGTTCAGTCCGGCTGCTCCGAGGTGATATTCGACCCTGCCGCGTCCCGCCTTTCACCAAAACGGCGGTTCTCTTTGCCGCGGGGGAGGGGCTTACTTGTCCTCATCCACGCATATTTCATAATGCAGTAGTAATATATCGGCTTTTTTGGGCTTTGTCAACCCCACCGCGGCGCTCTCAGGGCAGAAAAAGATGTAAATTTGGAGTAAAAACTTGTAAACTACGGCAAAATACGCCCGTGAGCGCTTGACAGCGCAAAAAAAATGTGATACCTTTTGCAGCACGGAAAAAAGGGAGTAGCCGGCGCCCACGGGCGTTGAGCAGATCGTCATCGCGGGAAAGTTTCCCCGGTCTGCTTGCGAAATGGCAAGACTTTTACCCCGGGCGGCGCCCGCGGTAGAGGTCTTTTTTCTTTTGCCCGGCTACCAAAACCGACTGAGTATAAGGAGTGTTTACAGCATGGAGTTTTTGCTTGACGGCATCCGCGCGGTCACACCGCAGCAGTGCGTGATGTATGTGGTGGGCGCGCTGCTCATCTATCTCGCCATCAAAAAGGACTATGAGCCCTCGCTTCTGCTGCCGATGGGCTTCGGCGCGATCCTCGTGAACCTGCCGATGTCCGGCGTTCTGAATCAGATGGTCGCGGGCGTGGGCGAGAGCCAGGGCATCATTCAGTGGCTCTTTGAAACGACGATCGAAGCGAGCGAGGCGCTGCCGCTGCTGCTGTTCATCGGCATCGGCGCGATGATCGACTTCGGCCCGCTGCTTTCAAACCCGAAGATGTTTCTCTTCGGCGCGGCGGCGCAGTTCGGCATTTTCTTTGCAATGATCGCGGCGGTCATGCTGGGCTTTGACTTGAAGGACGCAGCCTCCATCGGCATCATCGGCGCGGCGGACGGCCCGACGTCGATCCTTGTTTCACAGGTCTTACACTCTAATTATATCGGCCCCATCGCGGTTGCCGCCTACTCGTACATGGCGCTCGTGCCGATCATCCAGCCGTTCGCCATCAAGCTCGTGACCACCAAGAAAGAGCGTGCGATGCACATGCCGTATAACCCCAAGCACGTTTCCCGCACGCTGCGCATCTGCTTCCCCATCATGGTCACGATCATCGCCGGCTTCATCGCGCCGATGTCGGTCTCGCTTGTGGGCTTTCTGATGTTCGGCAACCTGCTCCGTGAGTGCGGCTGCTTGGAGCGTCTTTCCCAGACCGCGCAGAACGACCTTGCCAACCTCATCACGCTGCTTCTCGGCATCACGATCTCGTTCTCGATGCAGGCCGACCAGTTCGTCAATCTCAAAACGCTCATCATCATGGCGCTGGGCCTTGTCGCCTTCGTCTTTGACTCCATCGCGGGCGTGATGTTTGCAAAGCTTCTGAACCTCTTCTGCAAGAATAAGGTGAATCCGATGGTCGGTGCGGCCGGTATCTCGGCCTTCCCGATGTCCGCGCGCGTTATCCAGAAGATGGGGCAGGAGGCGGACTGCACCAACCACCTGCTGATGCACGCCGTCGGCGCGAACGTCGCCGGCCAGATCGCATCGGTGCTCGCAGGCGGCATGATCCTCAATCTCGTGCCGCAGCTCATGGGTTAAGGAGGAAAACGATATGACAAATCTTGAGATCGCGCTGCTCATCACGGGGCAGGGAATGCTCGGCATCTTCGCCGTGATGGGGCTGATCACCGTATTAGTCACACTCTTCACTAAATTCGGTAAAAAGTAAAACCCCAAACATAAACAGGCGGCCGCTGCGTCATGCAGCGCCCGCCGTTTCGTATATAGGCCCCGCAGCATTTCGCGCCCGCAGGCGCGAAAGAATTCCTAATCGTAAATTCCGACGACATGCGCGTCGGAATTTACTCTTTGCGTGGAGCGCGTGTCGCAGCCACCCTCATGGGTGGCAAGGCGCGAAGCGGAGCGCATCTCCCATTGAAAAAGGCGGCACAGCCGCCTTTTTCAATGCTCAAAAACGCGGGACTCAGTCCCGCGTTTTTGAAGTAATATAGAGCATTAAAGCTGCAACATCTGCCGGACTGACGCCCGAGATTCTTCCCGCCTGCCCTAAATTCTGCGGACGAATGGCGGCGAGCTTTTCGCGCGCCTCCAGACGGAGACCGTCGATTTTCGCGTAATCGATATCCTCGGGAATGGCGCGGCGCTCCAGGCGCGCAAACTCCGCGACCTCCACCATCTGGCGGCGGATGTAGCCCTCGTACTTGACGGCGATCTCCACGCTCTCGGCGAGTGCGGGCGGGAAGGCGCGGCAGCCCGCATCAAAATCGCGCAGGTCGTCATAGGTGAGCTGCGGGCGACGCAGCAGCGCGATGAGCGGGCTGCCGTCGCGCACCTCCGCCGTGCCGCGCGCGCTCAGAAGCGCGTTGAGCGCGTCGGACGCGCCTACGCCCGTGTGCTCGAGGCGCTTGATCTCGCGGCGCACCGCGTCGTATTTGCCCACGACCTTTTGCAGCGTTTCATCGCTGACAAGGCCAAGCTCGTGCCCGATGGGCGCGAGCCGCTCATCGGCGTTGTCCTGCCGCAGGATCAGGCGGTACTCGCTGCGGCTCGTCATCATGCGGTAGGGCTCGTTCGTCCCCTTGGTCACAAGGTCGTCGATGAGCGTGCCGATGTAGGCCTGCTCGCGGCCTAAGATGAAGGGCGATTCGCCCTTGATTTTCCGTGCGGCGTTCACACCCGCGACAAAGCCCTGCACCGCCGCCTCCTCATAGCCCGACGAGCCGTTGAACTGTCCCGCGCCGTACAGGCCCTCGATGTGCTTGTATTCAAGCGTCGGGTAGAGCGCGGTCGGGTCGATGCAGTCATATTCGATGGCGTAGGCCGGGCGCATGATCTCCGCGTGCTCCAATCCCTTGACAGAGTGCAGCATTTCAATCTGCACCTCCTCGGGCATGGACGACGAAAAGCCCTGAATGTAGAGTTCTTCTGTATCGAGGCCCATGGGCTCGATGAAGAGCTGATGGCGGGGCTTGTCGGGAAAGCGGACGATCTTTGTCTCGATACTCGGGCAGTAGCGCGGACCGACGCCCTCGATGACGCCGGAGTAGATGGGACTGCGATCCAGATTCTCGCGGATGACGCGGTGCGTCTCCTCCGTGGTGTAAGTCAGGTAGCAGACCGCCTGATTTTCGGGCGGGTGTTCCGTCGAAAACGAGAACGGCAGCGGCGTTTTGTCGCCCGTCTGCACCTCCATCTGAGAAAAATCGACGCTGCGCGCGTTCACGCGCGGCGGCGTGCCGGTCTTGAAACGGCGCAGCGGCAGTCCGAGCTTTTTGAGCGCGTCCGCCAGCGTGAGCGAGGCGTGCATCCCGTCGGGGCCGCTCTCGCGCACGCATTCGCCGACGATGGTGCGGCCATCCAAAAATGTGCCCGAGCAGAGGATGACAGCCCTGACCGCGTAAACGCCGCCTGTCTCGGTCACAACGGCGGACACGTGGCCGTCGGTGACGCGTAAGTCGACGATCTCCGCCTGCCGCAGCAGCAGATTTTCCTGCGTTTCAAGCGTGTGCTTCATCACGCTCTGATAGCGCCGCCGGTCGGCCTGCGCGCGCAGCGACCAGACGGCGGGGCCCTTGCCGCGGTTGAGCATGCGGTACTGAATGCAGGCTAAGTCCGCCGCCCTTGCCATCTCGCCGCCGAGGGCGTCGAGCTCGCGCACGAGATGGCCCTTGCCCGTGCCGCCGATGGCGGGGTTGCAGGGCATGTTGCCCACCGCGTCCAGGTTGATCGTGAAGCAGACCGTTTTCATCCCCAGCCGCGCGCAGGCGAGCGAGGCCTCGATGCCCGCGTGGCCCGCGCCGATGACGGCGACATCGTAGCTGCCGGCTTGAAATTCACGCATAGCCTCAGCCCCTTTCCAGTGTAATGACCGCGACCTGCGGCCGATTCAGAATGCGTGGGACGATCTTCGGCGAATTGCCGAGCCCGCGGTTGACGAACACCATCGCGCCCTCGCAATTTTCGTCCGTGCAGTGATAAAAGCCGCTCGTGAACGAGGGGAAAAGCGTCAGCGTCGTGTCGATCAGACCGTCGGTAAACGGCAGGCGCCAGATGCCGCCGTGCGCGTGGCCCGAGAACGTCAGATCCGCGCCGAGGCGGCAGTAGTAGCCGTTAAAATTGTTGTTGCGGTGCGCCAGCAGCAGCCAGAACGGGTCGCCGTATTTCGCGTAGACCTCCTGCGCGAGCTCCTGCGGTGTCTCCTGATCGGCGTAGCCGTTTGGATCGTCGATGCCCGCGAGGACGATACTGTCGCCGTTTCGCGTGAGCGGTACGAATTCGTTCGAGAGCACCGTCACGCCGGATTCCCGCAGTGTGCGCTTGATCTCCTCCACGACCTTTGTGCCGTGGCCCCACTCGTGGTTGCCCGTGACGTAATACGTCGGCGCGATGGCAGAGAGCGCCGTGCCGACCTCACCGGCGTAGACGGTCGGGTTTTCGGTCTTGCGGTCGACTAAGTCGCCCGTCACGAAGATATACTCCGGCTGCGCGGCCTTGACCGCGCGATATAAGCGCTCGTTATCCTTGCCGAAGTATTTGCCATGCAGATCGCTGAGCTGCACGATGCGGCAGCCGTCAAAGCCCGCAGGCAGCGCGCCTGAGGTGAATGTCGCCTCGTCGGTCTCGATGCTGCGGTTGCCCCAGTAGAGGTAAATGCCGAACAGCACGATCAAAATGAGCAGGTTGCGCCAGAAATGATGTTTTCTTCTTTGTCTCGCCATGGGAACTCCAATCTATAAGGAAGCTATAAAAGTCAAAGCGGCATGCCGCTTTTTCGACAATAGTAAGGGGCGGCTTTTGCCGCCCCTTATTGTAGCACACTGTCCTGCCTTGAAACAAGAAATTTTATTCCGCGCTCTTGAGGCTCTCGACCATGTCGATCTTCTTCATCTTAAAGTGCGCAAGCACGTTGACAAGCAGCGAGAACAGCGCCGTCAGGATCGCCGCGTACACGTAGGCCGACGGCGCGGTCTGACGTCCGAACATCATCAAATCGATCTCCGTTGAGCGCACGAGGTAAATGTGCAGCCAGTGGCCCATGAAGCAGCCGAGCAGGATGCCGAACACCGTGAGCACGATGTTTTCGCGATACACATAGGCCGAGACCTCGCCGTCGTAAAAGCCCAGCAGCTTGATCGTCGCAAGCTCGCGCTGGCGCTCGGTGATATTGATGTTCGAGAGGTTGAAGAGCACGACCATCGCCAGCGCCGCCGCTGCCAGAATGATGATGACCACAACGAAGTCCACGCGCTCCATGCTGTGCATGTAGGTATCCTGCGTGTCGCGCATGCGCGAGGTCGTCGCCACGCCGCTCATGTCGAGCAGCTTTTCAAAAATGGCGTTGCAGGTGTCGGTATCGTCGCTCGTGAAGTTCAGAAGGTAGGCGTTCGGCTCGCCGTCGGCGTGGAGCGCATTTTCATAGTAGCCGGGCGTCATATAGATGAAGTGGCCCGTATAGTGCTCGTAGATGCCCGCGACCGTCACATCGCCGCGCACATCGCCGTCGAGGAAGAAGGTGTCGCCCACCGAGACCTTCAAAAGCTCGGAGAGCTTCTGGTCGATGTATACGCCCTCATCGCCCATTGTGATGGGATCTCCGCTCTTGTAGTCGAAAAGGTCCACGACCTTGCCGATCTCGTCGGAGGCCATCACCTCGACATAGGCGGTGGTTGAATAGGAGGGGGTGACCACCGTGGCGGACGAGGCCGCACAGGGGATGTAGTTCACAACGCGGGAGTCGCCTGCAAGAAAGTCCTCCACCGCCGCGCGCTCCTCGGGCAGGGCGTTGTCGGCAAGCGTCACCTGTGCCGAGTAGTGGAACAGCTCGTCATACTGGCGCGACATCGTGAAAAGAAGCGATGAGCGCATGCCAAAGCCCGCGATGATGAGCGCCGTGCAGCCGCCGATGCCGATGACCGTCATCCAGAAGCGCTTCTGGTAGCGGAAGAGATTGCGCGCCGTGACCTTGTGGATGAACGACATACGTCTCCACAGGGGCTTGATATACTCAAGGAACACGCGCTTGCCCGCCTTCGGCGTGCGGGGGCGCATCAGGCTCGCAGGCGTCTCGCGCAGCGTGGCAAGGCAGGCCCAGAGCGTCGCGACTGTCGTGCACGCGACCGCCGCGAGCACGGAAAAAAGCGAAATATCCGTGTAGGCGTGCAGCTCGATATCCGGCATCTGATACATGATCTGATAGGCCGTGAAGATCATCTTCGGGAACAGGATATAGCCGATGACAAGGCCCAGAACGCCGCCGACAAGGCTCGGCAGCAGCCCGTAGCCGATGTACTTCCATGAGATCGAAAGGCGGCTGTAACCGAGCGCTTTGAGCGCGCCGATCTGCACGCGCTGCTCTTCGACCATGCGCGTCATCGTCGTCAGGCACACGAGCGCCGCGACGAGGAAAAAGATGATCGGCAGCACGCTCGCGAGGTTCGCCATACGGTCGGCGTCCTGGCCGAAGCCCGTGTAGCCGGGGTTGTAGCTGCGGCTGAAGATATACCACTCGCAGCTGTCGATATCCGCGACCTTGCGGCGCGCGTCGGTGATCTTCTCCTGCGCGTCGGCGATCTTCTCGTCGGCCTCCGCCTTGCCGTCCGCGTATTCGCGCAGGCCCTTGCGGTAGTCGCGCTCGCCGTCCGTCAGTTCGGTGTAGGCGTCCGAGAGCTCCTTGACGCCGTCGGCGTACTGCGCTTCGCCGTCGTAGTAGTCCTTCCAGCCGTCGTCGAGCTTTTTGCGCGCGTCAGAAAGCTCCTTTTTCGCGTCCGCGAGCTGCGCAGGCGCGTCATCAAGCTGGGCCTTGGCGTCGTCGAGCTCCATTTTCGCGTCGCGCAGCTCCTTTCTGCCCGCGTCGAGCTCGGCCTCGCCCGCGTAATACTCGTCCCAGCCCTCGTCCAGCTCACGTTTGCTTGCAGCTAGACTCTCGGCGCTGATGCTGTTCAACTGTGCGATGCTCTCCTCGTCGGGAATCTGCGCAGCAAGGGCATCGCGCTGCTGCTGATAGCCCGCGCGTTCTGCCGTCAGCGTCTCCCGCTGCGCAAGAAGCAGTGCTTTCTGGTCTGCGACCGCTTCTTCTGGGTAAGCATTCAGTTCTTCCAGTCTTGCATCGATTTCTGCGATCCCTGCATCGAGCTGTGCGATTCCCGCGTCAAGACGCTTCAGCCCCGCCTGTGCCTCTGCGATCTGTGCGCGCATATTGTTGAGCGCGCCGTCCGTCGCGGCGATGGCCGCGCTGTCGCCGCGGCCGAGGTCTTCGAGCAGCTTCTCGGGCGCGCCCCCGTAGGGTGAGCCCGCGGCCGCGAGCGCGTCCGTCACGGTCTTGGCGAGTTCTTCAAGCTGGCGCTCGCCGCTTTCCAGCTGTCTCCGGCCAGCGGCAAGCTCTTTTTCGCCGCTTTCAAGCTCCTTGACGCCGTCCTCGTACTGGGCGAGGCCGTCTTCATACTCTGCCCTGCCCTTTTCGTACTCGTCCAGCGCGTCTTCGTACTCTTCCATGCCGTTGAAGTATTGCATTTCGCCGTCATCGAGCTCGATTTTTGCGTCGTCCAGCTCGACGCGCGCGTCCTTGAGCTCCTGCTGGCCGTCGTAGTAGTCCTTCCAGCCGTCGTCGAGCTTCCTGCGTGCATCATTCAGTTCTTTCTGCGCGTCGCCGAGCTTTTCGTCGGCCTCGGCCTTCGCGTCGTCCAGCTCTTTCTGTGCATCGTCGAGCTTTTCCGTCGCTTCATCGACCAAATCATCGTGCCGCAGCTGTGCGCGCGCGTCGCCGAACGGCTCCAGCTCGTCGATGACGGCGTCGATATAGTCGTCATAGTCGCTGTAAAACGCGGTCATCTCCGCCGCGCCGGAAACGCGCACATAGGCTGCCGTGTAGTAGTCGAGCGTGAACGCCTCGCGCGGCAGGTACAGATACGCCTTGACCGTGCCGCTGCCGAGTGTCGACGTGCCGCGCTCCACCGCGAGGTACACCGGCGAGCGCACCGTGCCGACGACCGTATATGTATTCTGGGACAGCGCGTCGGAGAGATCGTCCCCCGGTGTGAGTGTGATCGTATCACCGATGGAAATGCTCATCAGTGAGAGCATATTTTCCTCCACCACGCACTCGTCCGCGCGCTCGGGCATGCGCCCGTCGCGCAGCAGCACCTCGTTGATGCCGCGGCCCGTGAGGGAGAGAACCTTGACCACCGCGTCGAGTGAATCGGACGAGGCGAACGCGTCGATGACGTACTCGCCCTCGGCATCCTCGACCTTGTCCTGTGCTCGAAGAGAGGTAATGTCGTCGTCGGTCAGGCCGAGCGTTGAAAGCACTTGAATGTCGGCTAAGTGCAGGGAATCGAGATAGTCGTCGCCCGTGCGCTTCATGTCCGGCGCGGTCGCCTTGAGACCGGAGAGAAACGCGACCGATAGCGCGACCAGGATCATAATGGAGAAAAAGCGGCTGCGCGTGTGCTGGATCTCGCGCCAGAAGTCTTTCCGCATGGCGTTTTTCATCGCGCCGCCCCCTTTCGTTCCGATTTCTTCGTTACCATTCGATCAGTTCCACGCTGGTCGGATGGTCATTGCACTGCATGCTCTCCACCGTGCCGTTTTTGATGTGGATGACGCGGTCGGCCATCGGCGTGATGGCGCTGTTGTGCGTGATGACCACGACCGTCACGCCCTTTTGCCGGCAGGTGTCCTGTAATAATTTTAGGATCTGCTTGCCCGTCACATAGTCGAGCGCGCCGGTCGGCTCGTCGCAGAGCAGGAGCTTCGGATTTTTCGCCAGTGCGCGGGCGATGGCGACGCGCTGCTGCTCGCCGCCGGAGAGCTGGCCGGGGAAGTTGTTCGCGCGCGCGGACAGGCCGACTTCATTTAAGACCGTCGCCGCGTCGAGCGGATCCTTGCAGATCTGCGCCGCGAGCTCGACGTTTTCAAGCGCCGTCAGGTTGCCAACGAGGTTATAGAACTGGAAGACAAAGCCGATGTCGTGGCGGCGATAGGTCGTGAGCTGGCGGGCGTTGAAGCCGCTCACGCGCGTCCCGTCGACCGTGATGGTGCCGCCCGAGCAGGCGTCCATGCCGCCGAGCATGTTTAAAACCGTCGTCTTTCCCGCGCCCGAGGGGCCGACGATGACGCAGAATTCACCCTTTTCGATCGTAAAGCTGATGTGGTCCACCGCGCGAATTTCGATCTCTCCGCTGTGGTAGACCTTGGAAACATCCTCAAATGTGACGAAAGCCGCCATAGTCCGACTCCTCCGCTTCAAATATCATTTCTATTTTATTATAAGTGGAAAATAACGGAAATGCAAGTGTAGATATAGCGGCTTGCATGAAAAAGTCGCTAATTTTTTGGGTAAAACCATGAGAGCTGACGATTGAAATTTGCCTTTTTCGCGCTTATAATACAAACTGAAGTAAATGAAGGAAAGGAGCGTGAAAACGAATATGTTTGAGAACTTCATCAAGCAGGATGTTGACGACATGATCTTCGGCAGCACCAAGCAGATCATCAGCGAGCGCTGAGATCCGTTGTATCGACCACGCGAAAGCGTGGCTTTTTTGTTTTTATCGCCGGAAAGGCGAAAAAGGGCCGCTTCCACGGGAATTTTCGTCCCGAGAGGCGGATTTTTCTTGCCTTTGCACGGTGTGTGTGATATACTTTTTCGGCTAATGAAGGATAAAAGTAAGGAGAGAGAACGCCATGGCTGTGATCGAATACGATTCCTACAAGCAGAAGCTGCTTGCGATGGACGAAACATTTGAAAACCTCTTCAAGGCGCTGGAGATCGAGCAGGCCCGTCAGGAGCTGAACCGCCTCGAGCTCGAGGCGCACGAGGACGGCTTCTGGAACGATCTGGAGCGCTCGCAGAAAAACCAGATGCGCTCCAAGCAGCTGCACAATAAAATTCACCGCTACGAAAAGCTCGTTTCCACGCGCGACGATCTGCTCGCGCTGATCGACATGGGAACGGAGATGGACGACGCGAGCCTGCTGCCAGAGCTCGAAGAGGGCTACAGTAAACTCGAAGCCGATGTGGAGCAGGCGCGACTCACGACGCTCCTTTCCGGCGAATACGACAACTGCAACGCCATTTTGACGTTCCACGCTGGCGCGGGCGGCACCGAGGCGCAGGACTGGGCGCAGATGCTCTACCGCATGTATATGCAGTGGGCGAACAAGCACGGCTTTGAATTCGAGATGCTCGACTATCTCGACGGCGATGAAGCCGGTCTCAAGAGCGCGACGGTCATGGTCAAGGGCGAGAATGCCTACGGCTACTTAAAGGGTGAAAACGGCGTGCACCGCTTGGTGCGCGTTTCCCCGTTCGACGCGAACGCCCGCCGCCAGACGAGCTTTGCAGCCCTCGAGGTCATGCCTGAGCTGCCCGACGATATCGAGGTCGAAATTCGTCCCGAGGATATTGAAATGCAGGTCTACCGCGCGTCCGGCGCCGGCGGCCAGCACGTCAACAAGACGTCCTCCGCCGTTCGACTCATCCACAAGCCCACGGGCATCGTCACCGCCTGCCAGACGCAGCGCTCGCAGTTCCAGAACCGCGACTACGCCATGCAGATGCTCAAATCCAAGCTCATGGAACTCAAAATTCAGCAGCACGCGGAGAAGATCTCCGACATCAAGGGCGTGCAGCTCAAGATCGAATGGGGCAGCCAGATCCGCTCCTACGTCTTCATGCCCTATCAGCTCGTCAAGGACACGCGCACCGACTACGAGACCGTCAACATCCAGTCCGTCATGGACGGAGACCTCGACGGCTTCATCAACGCGTATCTGACGAAGTCCGCCAACGGCGAACTGAAGAAATAATTCAAAAATGTGCGAAGCACATTTTTGAGAGGGGCTTGCAGAGTGCTGCGCGTACTCGCGTTGCTCGCACACTTGCACTCTGTAAAGTATTTTTTGTCACGCACAGGTCGCGACAAAAAATGATTGCATTTTGATTCCGGCGCTGCGGCGCCGGAATTTTATATGTCGGAACGAAAAGGTTAAGCAGGGAGGAAACATGGAAGAAAATACCAGAGAAAACAAGATGGGCACGATGCCCATCGGCAAGCTGCTCGCCAACATGGCGGGGCCGGTGATGATATCGATGCTCTTTCAAGCGCTCTACAACATTGTCGACAGCGTGTTCGTCGCGCGGCTCAGTCAGGACGCAATGAACGCCGTGTCGCTCGCTTTCCCGCTGCAAACGCTGTGCATCGCGTTCGCCGTGGGCACGGGCGTCGGTATGAACGCGCTGCTCGCGCGTTCGCTGGGTGAAAAGAACATGCAGGCGGTCGACCGCGCCGCGGGCACGGGACTTTTCCTGACGCTCTGCACCGCCGCCGTCTTTGCTGTCCTCGGCTTTTCGCTCGCCACGCCGTTTTTCCGCTTTCAGACGGAGAATGCGCAGATCATCGCCTACGGCCGTGATTATGTGATGATCTGCATCGGCGGCTCGCTCGGACTGTTCCTGCAAATTTACGGCGAGCGCCTGCTCCAGTCCACGGGTCGGACGGACCTTTCGATGATCTCGCAGATCGCGGGCGCGGTGTGCAACATCGTGCTCGACCCGATTTTGATTTTCGGCCTTCTGGGCTTTCCCCGCATGGAGGTCGCGGGCGCGGCGGTCGCCACGATCGTCGGCCAGTTCGTCGGCGCGGGCCTCGGCCTTTTCCTGAACCTCAAGAAAAATCCCGAGGTGCAGATCCACCTCAAGGACATCCGTCCCCACCGCGCGACGGTGGCGGACATCTACGCCATCGGCATTCCGTCGATCATCATGCAGTCCATCGGCTCGGTGATGACGTTCGGCATGAACAAAATTCTCATCTCGTTCACCGAGGCGGCGACCGCGGTGTTCGGTGCTTACTTCAAGCTCCAGAGCTTCATTTTCATGCCGTGCTTCGGCCTCAACAACGCGATGGTGCCCATCGTGTCGTACAACTACGGCGCGCAGAAATTCGACCGCGTGCGCAAGACCGTCCGCCTGACGGTCTTCACGGCCATCGGCATCATGTGCGTCGGCTGCGCGCTCTTCGAGCTCATCCCTGAAACGCTGCTGGGGATGTTCTCGCCGACGGGCGAAATGCTCTCTATCGGCAGGGTCGCTCTGCGCATCATCGGCGTACATTTCCCGCTCGCGGGCTTCAGCATCATCGCGGGCAGCGCGTGTCAGGCGCTCGGCAAGCCCATCTATGCGCTCATCAATTCCGTCTGCCGCCAGATCGTCGTGCTGCTGCCGGCGGCGTATCTGCTCTCGCTCACGGGGCGGCTCGAGCTTGTGTGGCTTGCCTTCCCGATCGCGGAGGTCGTGAGCGTCATCCTGAACGCCACGTTCCTGCGGCTCACATACCGCGCCTCGCTCGAGAGAAAATAATTCTGCCTGCGCGCAGACGCAGATCGGGGAGAGTCTCTTATTATAGAAGAGGCTCTCCCCTTTTATAAACGTTCCGCACGGCGGTTCAAATTTTTTCTTTTGACAGACCGCACAGACGCGGGTAAAATACATTTGATAAGCTACGCTTGATAAATTGTTTTCGCAGGAGAACCTATGAAAAGACAACTTGCAGCGCTGCTGCTGACGATTTTTGCCCTGTCCCTCACTGCCTGCGGCGAAACGGCTGCCGAGAGCGAGACGCGCACGGTGTACGCGATGGACACGGTGATGAACCTGACGGTTTACGGCGAGAACGCCGCTGCCGCGCTGGTGAGCGCGGAAAAGGAACTGCACACGTTGGACGAAGCCGTCCTCTCGCGCACGGCGGAGGGCAGCGAGCTCTATGCACTCAACACGTCGAACGGCGAAACGGTTGAATACGGCGCGGATGATATCTTACCCGCGCTGATCGAAACGGCGCTGACGATCTCTGACGCGACGGACGGCGCGTTCGACCCGACGCTTGCCCCCGTGCTCGACGCGTGGGGCTTTACGAAGGATGAGCACCGCGTGCCGTCCGCAGACGAGCTCAAAGAATTGCTGAGTCATACGGGCTGCGGCAAGGTCGCGCTCGAAAAAACGGCGGACGGCTGGACGGTCACGCTTTTGGACGGCGCGCAGCTCGACCTCGGCGGCATCGCCAAGGGCTACGCGGCGGATCTTCTGCGCGCGCAGCTTGAAAAGGAGGGCGTCACGTCCGCGACACTCGACCTCGGCGGTGATGTGTTCGTCATGGGGCGAAAGACCGACGGCAGCGATTGGCGCATCGCCGTCAAGGACCCTGCGGACACGGAGAGCTACCTTGGCGTCGTATCGGCGGCGGATAAGTTCATCGTGACCTCCGGTGTGTACGAGCGCTATTTTGAAGAAAACGGCGTGCGCTATCACCATATCCTCGACCCCAAGACCGGCAGCCCCGCGGAAAGCGGGCTCGTCAGCGTGACCGTGCTGTGCGAGAACGGCGCGTGGGCGGACGCGCTCTCGACGGCGTGCTTCGTCCTTGGCCCCGACGGCGCGCTTGCGCTGCGCGATGATCTTGCCGACCAGGGGACGGATTTTGAGCTCATTTTAGTCACCGACGATGGCCGCGTGCTCTACACCGACGGCCTTGCCGATGCCTTCACGCCGAACGACGAAAGCGGGTACACGTATGAAGCGCTCGCCTAAGCTGAAGCCGACGAAGTGGGACGCACTCGTCGTGCTCGCGGTGCTGCTGCTCGCGCTCGGACTTGGCGCAAGGCCGTATTTCGCGGCGAAGTCGGCGGGCGAGCTGACGATCAGCATCGCCATCGACGGCGAGACCGTTGAGCGCTGCGCGCTCAGCAATTATGAAGGCGGCACGTATGAGAGCCGCGGCTACACGCTCACCGTCGCTGTGGAAAACGGTGCGGTGCGCGTGAGCGAAAGCGACTGTCCGAATCAGGACTGTGTGCACTCCGGCGCGATCTCGCGCGCAGGGCAGAGCATCGTCTGCCTTCCCGCCCGTGTGGCCGTCACGCTGAAGGGCGCGGCGTCCGACTACGACCTGATCGCGGGGTGAGCGCATGAAGATCAAAACAAGAGAGTTGACGCTCTGCGCGGTGCTCGCGGCGCTCGCGCTTGCGTTGTCCTACATGGAGTCGTTTTTTCCGCTCGCGCTCATTGTGCCGCTGCCGGGCGTCAAGCTGGGTCTTGCGAATATCGTTACGCTCTACGCGCTCTATGCCCTCGGCTTTCCGAGCGCGCTCGCCATATTGTCTGTGCGCTGCACGCTCGGCGCGCTGTTTGCGGGGAACGCCTCGGCGCTGCTGTTCTCGCTGCTCGGCGGGCTGTCGGCGCTTTTGGTGATGGCGCTTTTGAGCGGGGCGAAAAAGCTCAGCATTTTCGGCGTCTCGATCGCGGGCGCGGCAGCGCACAACTGCGGGCAGGTCTGCGCCGCGCTCATCACGCTCGGCTCGACCGCGCCGCTCTACTATCTGCCGTTTTTGCTGCTGGTGTCGCTCTTCACGGGCGCGCTCAGCGGCCTGATCACTGCATTCTTGTTCCGCGCAATGGCGCACACGCCCTACGGAACGAAGGGAGAGAATCAACATGGATAAAAAGGACGAGATCATCCTCCAGCAGCTTGACGTCATCCGCACGATGACGCAGAACAGCCTGAATCGCATGGGCAGCGACTTCTGGGGCGCGCCGCTGACGCCGGACGCGCCGAAATCCGCCGTCCCGAAGGAAGTTGCGCCCAAAGCAAACGCGCCGAAGAGCGCGGATGGCGCAAAGTCGAACAAGTCCGCAGCCTCCATCGGTGCGGGCGAGAAAAAAGAAGAGGAAGCGCCGCTTCCCCCGCCCGAGAAGATCGAGGACCTTAAAAAAGAACTCGACACCTACATCGGCCTTGGCGAGGTCAAGCGCGAGGTGAATAACCTCATCAACATGGCGACTGTCTTTAAGCGGCGCGAGGAGGCGGGACTGCCGAATGCGGATTTCTCGCTCCACATGGTCTTTACCGGCAACCCCGGTACAGGTAAGACGATGATCGCGCGTTTGATGGCGCGCGTCTACCGCTCACTCGGGATCCTTTCCAAGGGTCAGCTTGTCGAGGTCGACCGCAGCGGGCTCGTCGCGGGCTACGTCGGTCAGACGGCCATCAAGACGAGCAAGGTCATCGAAAAGGCGCTCGGCGGCGTGCTGTTCATCGACGAGGCCTACGCACTCAACGGCAAGGGCGACAACGACTTCGGTCAGGAGGCCATCGACACGCTGCTCAAGGCGATGGAGGACCACCGCGACGACCTCGTCGTGATCGTCGCGGGCTACGACGGGCTGATGGAAAAGTTCATCCATTCAAACCCCGGCCTTGAGTCCCGCTTCAACCGCTACCTGCACTTTGACGACTACACGCTCGACGAGATGCTCGAGATTTTCAAAATGCAGTGCCGCAAGTCGCTCTACACCCTCTCTCCCGACGCCGAGCAGGACGTCAAGGACTTCATCTACGATGAGAACGCCGACGGTGTGACGTTCGGCAACGCGCGCGGCGTGCGCAACCTCTTCGAGCAGATCTTGACCGCGCAGGCCAACCGCCTCGCGAAGATGGAGAGCTTTACAAAGGATGATTTGATGACCCTCACGCGCGACGATGTCCTCCACGCCCGCGGCATGGAAGACAACACGACCGTCGCCGAGCTCGAAGCAAAAGCAGCAGAAAAAAAGGACGAATAAAAAAGGAAGGACGCGCAGCGTCCTTCCTTTTTTATTTCATTGTTACGCTTCCTTGGCGGCGGGCTCTTCCTTCGGCTTATCCTTGGGGACGACGCGCTTTTCAGGCGTCACGCGGCCCTCGTCCACCGCAACCATGTGCTCAAGCAGGCGGACGACCATGTTGGAGTAGCCCCATTCGTTGTCGTACCACGCGATCAGCTTGACAAAGTCGTTGTCGAGCATGATGCCGGCGGTCTCGTCGAAGATGCAGGGGCAGGAATTGCCAATCAGGTCCGTGGAGACGACCTGGTCCGCGGTGTAGCCGATGATGCCCTTCATATAGGTCTCACTGGCGTGGCGGATGGCGTAGCAGATATCGGCGTAGGTGGTCTTGACCTTGAGGTGGGCGGTCAGGTCAACGACGGAGACGTCCGCCGTGGGGACGCGGAAGCTCATGCCGGTCATCTTGCCGTAGAGCTCGGGGATGACGCGGCCGACGGCCTTGGCGGCACCCGTGGAGGAGGGGATGATGTTGTTGAGGATGGAGCGGCCGGTGCGCCAGTCGCTGCCGCCGCGGGAGTCGACGGCCTTCTGCTTGGCGGTGGCGGCGTGGATGGTGGACATGAGCGCCTGCTCAATGCCGAACTCGTCGTTGACGACCTTGGCAAGGGGCGCTAAGCAGTTGGTGGTGCACGAGGCGTTGGAGACGACCTTCATGTCGGAATGGAGCAGCATGTGGTTCACGCCCATGACGAACGTGGGGGTGACCTCATCCTTGCCGGGCGCGGTCAGGATGACCTTCTTCGCGCCGCCCTTGAAGTGGCGGGAGGCCTTCTCGGTGGTGTTGTAAGCGCCGGTGGACTCGATGATGTACTCCGCGCCGCAGCTGGACCAGGGGATCATCGCCGCGTCGGACTCGCTGAAGACCTGAATGGTGTGACCGTTGACGATCAGGTTCTTGTCCTTGTGCTCCACCGTGCCGTTGAACTGACGGAACACGGAATCGTATTTGATCATATAGACCATGTAATCCAGATCCGCTTTGCGCAGGTTGATACCGCAGATGTCGAACTGCTCCGGATGCTCGATCATGATGCGCAGCACGACGCGGCCGATGCGGCCGAAGCCGTTGATGCCCACTTTGATAGCCATAATGATAATCCTCCACAGAAAATGTGATCGTATTGTTCGGAGCTCGCGCCCCGTCATTGCAGATTCATTATATCATGAAGGATTTTTTTGTCTTCCCCTTTTCAGGAAAAAGGTAGCTGAACTTTGTTGCACAAATGTGTGCAAAACAGACAAAAACAGCGAAAAACATTTGTCTAATTTCTCCAAATATTCCATACATTTGAAACATTCGAAGCATCCGTTCGTGCAAAAAAATGCGCTTTATCGCACTAAAATGACAGCAAACTTGCAAAACGAAAACGGCCCTCAAAGAGGGCCGTTTTACTTCAGTCTAAATTCAGTGGAGGCGCATTTCGTGCTCCGCACGAAACAGCTAACGCACCCCCGCCGCGCATTTTGCGCCTCCGGCGCAAAACAGCGCCAAAAATGAAAAATAGAAGCAGAGACCCTCATCACGCACCAAAAGGCGTCGCAGACTTTGCCGCCCGCAGGCGGCAAATAATCTTAATCGTTTTTTGGCGCGACATGCGCGTGCCAAAAAACTCTTCTCACGGAGCGGAGTGTGCGCGCCTGCGGCGCGTGCATGCAGCGCAGTGCAATCTCCTCAAAAAAAGAGGACGGCGGAAGCCGTCCTCTTTTTTTGAAGCCGTTAGGCAAGCGCCGCGGTGATGATCGCCATGGAGTAGACCTCCTGGGCGTTGCAGCCGCGGGAGAGGTCGTTGATCGGCGCGTTCAGGCCGAGCAGGATCGGGCCGTAGGCATCAAAAGAGCCGAGGCGCTGGGCAATCTTGTAGCCGATGTTGCCGGCGTTGATGTCGGGGAAGATAAAGGTATTGGCGTGGCCGCCGACCGCGTCGGTGATGTGCTTGGTCTTGGCGACAGCCGGAGAGACCGCCGCGTCGAACTGGAACTCGCCGCCGATCGGGGTGTCGGGCATGAGGGCCTTGGCCTTCTCGCAGGCATTGCGCATCTTGTCGACGTCCTCGCCCTTGCCGGAGCCGAGGGTGGAGTAGCTCAGGAAGGCGACCTTCGGGTCAACGCCGAAGATCTTGGCGCAGGAAACGGTCTCCTTGCAGATCTCGACGAGCTCGTCCTCGTTGGGCTTGATGTTGATGGCGCAGTCGGCCATGGCGAGCACTTCGTTCTCGCCGGAAGCGGCGGGACGGACCATGATGAAGCAGGAAGAGACGATCTTGTTGCCGGGCTTGGTCTTGATGAGCTGCAGCGCGGGACGGACCGTGTCGGCCGTGGAGTAGGTAGCGCCGCCGAGCAGGCAGTCGGCCTTGCCCATCTTGACGAGCATGGTGCCGAAGTAGTTGCTCTTCTTGAGCGCGGCGCGGCACTCGTCGACGGTCATCTTGCCCTTGCGCAGCTCGACCATCTTGTCGACCATCTCGTCCATGCCGTCGTAATTCTCGGGGTCGATGATCTCGGCACCGCGGATGTTGAAGCCGATGTCCTCAGCGGCGGCGGCAATCTCATCGGGGTTGCCGACGAGCACGGGCTTTAAGAAATTACCGGACAGCAGACGGGCGCTCGCTTCGAGAATGCGGTGGTCGGTACCTTCGGTGAAAACGATCGTCTTGGGGCTCTTTTTCAGCGTGTTGATCAGTTGTGCAAACATGTTGATTCCTCCTGATATATGATGTGCCGGTCAAGCGGGCACAGATTTACGGATATAGTATACACCCACTTTTTCACCCTCTCAAGGAAAAATAACGCAAAATTCATGCAAAAGTTTACAAATTTTCCAAACTCTTACAATATATTAGCAGTATCATTTTCCCAAAAGGCTTGACGGAGACTTGAAAACAAAGTATACTGGTCAATGGTTACAAATTGTAACTTTTATTTTTACTTGCATCCTCTAAGGAGTTTTGATATGTCAGAGCAAAAACGATCCACCCCGCAGCGCAGCGATGCACCCACGCAGCGCCGCCGTTCGAATGCCTCGCCGCGAAGACGGCCGAGCAGGCGCGGCGGCATGCCGCAATGGTTGAGCGGCTGGCTTGAGCACATGGCGCTGTTTTTTTCCACGCTCGGTGCGCGCATCCGCCGCATCGGCCCACGCGCCCGCACGGTCATGCGCGAGAGCAGGGCGCGCAACTTCCCCGAATCCAACCGCTTTTTGGTGCAGGTCTTCCTCGTCATCGGCGGGATGTTCCCGATGTGGCACTCGCTGCTGCATGAAAGGATCATGGCGCGCCGCCGCCAGCGCAGCCACGCTGCCGGTGTGCACGAGGACCGCTGGCGCAGGCAGGCGCGGCGTGTGAATCCGTTCTACTTTATCGGCGGCGCGGCTGTTGTGGCCGCGATCGCGCTGTTTTTCTCGTTCTACACGCTGGGAACGACCGTGGAGTATAACGGCAGCGTGGTCGACACCGTCGCGAGTGCCGCGCAGGCACGCAAGGCGGCCTCCAAGCTCGAGAGCATCACGACCGAGACGCTCGGCAAGTCCTACGAGATCGCAAAGGATGCCATCCATTATTCGACGGCTTTCGTCCGCCGCAGCGATGTGACGGACGCAACGACCTTTGAGCAGGACCTCGCCGACGAGCTCGGCCAGGTGACCTACGGCTACTCGCTCTATGTCGACGATGAGCTCATCGGTTCGACGCAGTACGCCGGCGCGCTGGACGAGCTGCTCAAGCAGATCAAGCAGGTCTACGCCTCGGCGGATACGCTGAGCGTCGACTTTGTCGAAAATGTCCGCATCGCGGAGGGCTACGTCCCGACCGACAGCGTGATGAACCTCGGCGAGATCGCCGAGATCCTGAATTCGACGAAGTCGGGCGAGGTGACCTACACCGTCGTCAAGGGCGACACCTGGGGCCAGATCGCCAACAACAACGGCATGACCGCCGCCGAGCTCGAAGCGCTGAACCCCGGCTACGACATCAACCGCATCCACATCGGCGATGCGCTGACGCTCTCGAACGCCGTGCCGTATCTGACTGTCAAGGTCACCGAGCGGCAGAACTATGTCGAGGACGTCAACTATGACGTGAACTACGTGAGCGATTCGTCCATGTATCAGGGCGACGAGCGCGTGATCTCCAAAGGTTCGTTCGGCAAGGCTGATATCGTGGCCGATGTCACCTATGTCAACGGCGAGGAGCAGGAGCGCACGGTTATTTCGTCCGTCACGCTCTCCGACCCTGTGGCCGAGACGCGCGCCCGCGGCACGAAGGTGCGCCCCACCTGGTACCCCACCGGCAGCTTCCGCTGGCCGTGCTCGGGCCGCATCACCTCGCGCTTTGGTTACCGCAATACGGGTATCCGCGGCGCGACGAGCAACCACAAGGGCATCGACATCGCCTGCGCGCGCGGCACGCCGATCTACGCTGCCGACGGCGGACGCGTCATCTTCTCCGGCTATAAGGGCGCGATGGGCTACGTCGTTATCATCGACCACAACAACGGCTATGTGACCTATTATGAGCACAACGGTTCGCTGCTCGTCTCGGCGGGACAGACCGTCTACAAGGGCCAGCAGATCGCCAAGGCGGGCCGCAGCGGCGTCGCCAGCGGCGTCCACTGCCACTTCGGCATTCAGAGAAACGGCAGCTACGTCAACCCGCTCAACTATCTTAGCTAAAATCAAAGGGATCCCATCCGATGGATGGGATCCCTTTGATTTTAGGGGATCGCACTTCGCTTCGTGCCTTGCCGCCGTAGGCGGCTGCGACACGCGCGAAGCGAGAAGAATAAATCGCCACGCGCATGTCGCGGCGATTTATGATTAAAATTATTTCGCGTCTGCGGACGCGAAAGTCTGCGACGCTGGTGCCTGTTTTCTGCCCGTGGGGGCAGAAAATGCGGCGGGTGTGGGACGGAGGATGTTGCTTCTGGCCTGTTCGCTGCCGGAGGCAGCGAATGCGGCGGATGTAGTTTGATGGGTTTTGCGCCGATTGGGGTGTGGGGGCCTGTTTGCCGCTGGTCGCGGCAAATGCGGCATGGGGATCATGAAAAGACCGCTGCGGCGTTTCGCAGCGGCCTTTTTTATCGTGTTTACTGTTCCGTCAGGACGCGGCGGACCTCGCCGGTGAAGTAGAGCGAGCCCCAGGAGCAGATGGCGTCGTCCTCACCTGCAAGCGCTAAGGCGCGGCGGACGCCGTCGTCGGTATCCTTGGCGGGGACGGCCTGCACGCCCTGTGCGTTCAGCCACGCGGCGAGCTCGTTTTCATCGAGTGCGCGGGCAGAAGGCGGCGTGATGACGACGAACGCCTTGGCGAGCGGGAGCGCGCGGCGCAGCATTTGCTGCCAGTCCTTGTCGCGAAGCACCCCTGTGAGGAAGATGAGTTTTTTGTCGCCGTAGAGCGCGGCGAGCGAATCCATCAGCGCGTCGACGCACTGGGGATTGTGCGCGCCGTCAACGATGAAGTCCGGCCCGCGGCGCAGGAGCTCGAGCCGTCCGGGCCACTGGGCGTGGGAAAGCCCCTCGTCAATGGCCTCGTCCGTGAGCTTGTCCCAGCCGCGCGAGCGCAGCGCGTTGCACACGTCGATGACCGTCAGCGCGTTCAAGAGCTGATACTCGCCGAGAAGCCGCAGGTGGTACGGCCCGCGGCCGCGGTATTTGAACTCTTGACCGTCGAGCGAGGACGAAATGCGCTCAAGCTTTTCCTGCGCGGTGATTGTGAGAGCCACGTCCTCCTGCGCGCACTTTTCGCGCGCGACGTTCTCCACGCCCTCGCTCTGGCCGAAGAGCACGGCGTGCGCGCCGTGCTTGATGATGCCGCATTTCTCCGCGGCGATCTTCTCGACCGTGTCGCCGAGAATGGCCGTGTGCTCCAAGCCGATGTTCGCCACGACGCAGACCTCCGGCGCGGGGATGACGTTCGTCGAGTCCATGCGCCCGCCGAGGCCGACCTCGAGCGAGACGATGTCGCACTGCTCCTGCACGAAGTAGAGGAAGGCGATGGCCGTCATGATCTCAAAGCCCGTGGGCAGTTCGCTCATGCTCTCCGCCGCGTTCCGCACGGTGTTTGTGAGCGAAATGAGGGAGTTGTCGTCGATCTCTTCCCCGTTCACGCGCATGCGCTCGTGGAAGCGCAGCAGGTGCGGCGAGGTATAGAGCCCCGTGCGGTACCCCGCGCGCTGGAGCACGGAGGCGAGCATCGCGGCGGTAGAGCCCTTGCCGTTCGTGCCCGCGATGTGGACGAATTTGAGTTTCTTCTCGGGGTTGCCGAGCAGGCCCAGAAGCTCGCGCGAGCGCGCAAGGCCCGGCGCGCTCTGCTCCCAGTTGTCGAATTGCAGATATTTGAGGGTCTCCTCAATGGTTTGCAGGTCTTTCACATTGTTCACCTGTATTTCCTGTAGAATAAGGCAAAGGCGTCGGCCCTCGCCTGCGGGTTTTAATCTATCGGTCGATCTTGCGCAGCATGGCGGTGAATTCCTCGGGCAGCGGGCATGTGAGCGAGACGAGATCCTTCGTCCGCGGGTGGATAAATTGCAGCCCGACCGCGTGCAGGCATTGACCGGTTAGACCCGGCACGGCCTTTTTTGCGCCGTAGACCGTGTCACCCAGAATCGGGTGGCCGAGGTAGGCCATGTGCACGCGAATTTGATGCGTGCGGCCCGTTTCGAGCCTGCAGCGCACATGCGTGTAGCCGGGATAACGGGCGATGACCTCCCAGTGCGTTACCGCGCGGCGTCCACCCGGAACGACGGCCATGCGCTTGCGGTCGCGGCTGTCGCGCGCGATGGGCGCGTCGACCGTGCCGCTGTCCTCACGTAAGTTGCCGACCACGATACACTCATACGTGCGCGCGAGCGTGTGGTCGGCCAGCTGGGCGGAGAGGAACTGGTGCGCGTAGTCGTTTTTTGCCGCGATGATGAGCCCGCTCGTGTCGCGGTCGATGCGATGCACGATGCCGGGGCGCAGCGCGCCGCCGACGCCGGAGAGACTGTCGCCGCAGTGATACAAAAGGGCGTTCACGAGCGTCCCGTCCGGATGGCCCGGCGCGGGATGGACGACGAGCCCGCTCGGCTTGTTGACGACGATGACGTCGTCGTCCTCGTAGACAACGTCCAGAGGGATGTCCTGCGGAACGGCGTCGATGGGCGCGGGCTCTTCGGGGGTGAATTCGATCTGCTCGTGTCCCGTGAGCTTGTAGCTCTTGTTCGGCGCTTTGCCGTTCACGAGGACACGCCCGTCCTCGACAGCTTTCGCCGCGGCGGAGCGGGTCAGGTCTTCAATTGCGCGGGCGAGGCAGGCGTCGAGCCGCGTACCGGCATCGGCTTCACTTGTTTGCAGCAGGATCGGTTCCATCGACCTTGTTCCCCCAGTTTTTCTCGTCGCTCTTGCTGTAAAAGGCAAGGTAGTAGATGAGCGCGCAGACCGTGCCGCACACGACGAACACATCCGCCACGTTGAAGACGGGAAAGTCCATGAACATCGTGTCTAACATGTCAACGACGTACCCGAGGCGTACGCGGTCAATGAGATTGCCGATGCCGCCGCCGAGGATGATCGCAAGCGACCACTGGCCCAGCGGATGGCGCACGATCTTGACGAGCAGCCATGCGATGGCGCACATGCCCGCCGCCGTCAGCGCGATGAGCAGCCACCGTGCGCCCGAAAAGCTCGACCACGCCGCGCCGTAGTTGTGCACGCGCGTGAGCTGTAACAGCGGCGGCAGCAGCGGCTCCGATTCGCCGAGCGACATTGTGTTCACGACGAGGAATTTGACGGCCTGATCCGCCGCCACGCAGAAAACCGCCGCGAGGGCAAGGCAGACCGCCTTGCCCTTTGAGCGTCGGTAAAATGCAGCGTATAAAATCACCATCAGCGCCAGCGCGCCGAAAAAGATCCACAGGATCGGCCCTCCGATGCTGCCGGAGACGACGATTTGTGTCGTGCCGTCCGCGCCGCCGATCACGCCGATATCGTTCATTCGCTCTCCTCTTCTCCTGCGGGGGTGTTTTCCGCAGGCTCTTCGACCGCCGGTGCGGTCTTGGCGACCTCGACGATCAGAATATCGTCTGCCTGACGGAGCGCGGTGCGCTCAGCCTCAGGCAGCTCCATGGCGTCTGCTAAGTCATGTGCCGCTTCGGCCACGACGAGGTAGCTGACGTACTCGTCATTTTCCGCGTACACGGCCATGCCGCGCTCGTGCAGAAATTCCGCCGCCGCGGGCACATCCAGCGTGATGATGGCATAGCCGCCGCTTGCGTCGGCGGAGCGGTCGTCTGCGCCGTCTTCCGCGTCATAGGTGTCGAACGGGCTGGCGTCGGCCTGCACGCCCTCCTTCTGCACAGCGGAATAGCTGTAGGTAAAGTCCTCCGCCGTGTCGCCGGACGCAGCGGGCGCACTCGCCGTGTCATTGCCGCTGGTATTGCAGTCTGCGGCACTGTCGTTGCTGCTGCCCATCGCGGGCGTCAGCTTCCACGCCGCGGCCGTGATGACGAACAGCGCAAAGCACGCGGCCAGCACGCGCGGCCATGCGCGGCGGTGGCGCGATCTCGCGCGCTTTTCCTCATGCACCCGCTCGAGCACGCGCTCGGAAAAGCCCTCCGGCGCGTCGAGCTCGGGCATTTCCTCGAACATCGTGTGCACGATCATCAGTTCCGAGAGATACTCCCGGCAGTTCTGGCAGTGCTCTACGTGCGAGAGCACCTCTTCCTTTTCGTTTTCGCTCAATTCTCCGTCCACAAAGGCAGAGAGCGCGGCGGCGTACTGTTCACAACATTTCATTTGGCGCTCATCTCCTCACGATTACATTCTGTAACTTTTGACGAAGCAATTTCAAAAAAGTTCCCGTTTCCGGATAAAAAGTTGCGCAAAAGTGATCGGCCCCTGCTGATGCGCGATTTGACCGTGCCCAGCTCGATCGACGCGCTTTCTGCGATCTCGGTGTAGCTCAGGCCTTCGATCTCGCGCAGGATGAGCACCTTTCGGTACTCCTCCAGCAAGGCGGAGAGGCCCTCCTGCAATAATTTCTGTGCCTCGCGGTGCTCGACCGTCTCCTGCGGCTGGGGCGAGGTGTCGACCGCGTCGACAAACAACTCCTCGTCGTCGAGCGAGACGCTGCCGCTCTGTTTTTTTCGCCGCCGCAGCGTGTCGATGCAGGCGTTCGTCGCCAGACGGTAGATCCACGTCGAAAGTGATGACTCCTGTCGGAAGCGGTCGATCCCGCGCCAGAGCGCAAGAAAGGCATCCTGCGCGGCCTCCTCGGCGTCCTCGCTGTTGCCGCACATGCGGAAGCACAGCGTATACACTTTTTTTTCATATTGGCGGATCAGCTCTTCGAAGGCGGCTTCATCCCGCTTTTGAAGGCGCGCAATGAGTTCCCGTTCGTTCATAGCTTTTTATCTGATCCTCAGCGCAGATCCCGCTTGATCGACGCGCTGAGCGCGTGCAGCTCAGAAAGCGTCGAGAGCTGCACGATCTTCTCCTTATAATAATTCGCGTGGCTGATGCCCTTTAAGTACCAGCACAGGTGATGGCGCGCCTGCAGCATGGCGACGCGCTCGTTTTGATACTGCGCGGAGAGTTCCACCTGACGCACGGCGGTGTCCCACCGCTCGGCAAACGGCGGCAGCGGCGGAATGTCGCGCCCTGAGAGCGCGGCGGCGGACTGCTCGAAAAGCCACGGGTTGCCGAAGCTCCCGCGGCCGATCATCGCCATGTCCGCGCCAGTAAATTTGAGGATGCGCACCGCGGCCTCGGGCGAAAAAACGTCGCCGTTGGCGATGACGGGGATGCTGACGGCCTGCTTGACGTCGCGGATCGTGTTCCAGTCGGCCTCGCCGCCGTACATCTGCATGCGCGTGCGCCCGTGCACCGCGACGGCGCTGACGCCCACTTCTTCGAGCATTTTGGCGAGCTCGACGGCGTTGATGCTGCCCTTGTCCCAGCCGCGGCGCATCTTCGCCGTGACGGGGACCTTGACGGCGCGCACGACCGCCTCAGCGATGCGCGCGGCCTTTTCGGGATCTTTCATCAGCGCGCTGCCGTCGCCGTTTTTGACGACCTTGCCCACGGGGCAGCCCATGTTGATATCCAAGATGTCCGCGCCGGAAATTTCGATCGCCATCTGCGCAGCCTCGGCCATGCAGTTCACATCGCTGCCAAAGATCTGCGCGGCAAACGGCTTTTCGCTCGGAAACGGACGAAGCAGCTGCGCGGTCTTCGTGTCGTGGTAGCACAGCGCCTTGGCGCTCACAAGCTCTGTGACGGTGTAGCCCGCGCCTTTTTCGGAGCAGATCTGGCGGAATGCAGCGTCCGTTACGCCCGCCATCGGCGCGAGCGCGAGCTTCGATTCAATTTTTACCGTTCCGATCTGCATAGTCCGCCTCTTTTCGATAACAATACAAATATAGTATAGCATAGCAAGGCCGACAAGTCAAAGGAACAAAACGCGGACGGAGGAGTTTTTTGCAAACAGGTGTTGACATCACGGCGGAGGTATGGTATATTATCTATTGCCGATATCTGCCGGTGTGGTGGAATTGGTAGACACAGGGGACTTAAAATCCCCCGGTAGCGATACTGTACCGGTTCGAGTCCGGTCACCGGCACCAGTATTCCCTTAATTTCATATATCGCGGAGTGGAGCAGTTGGTAGCTCGTCGGGCTCATAACCCGGAGGCCGTAGGTTCGAGTCCTGCCTCCGCAACCAGAAAGGTCCTGAAACCAGTCGGTTTCAGGACTTTTTTCTAACCTTTTGGCAGTAATTAGAAAACGCGAAATAACGCTTTCTAACACTTTTCTAACACATTCCGGCAAAAGGCTGTTTTTGGGCACAAAAAGCAATCATAATAGAGAAAGTAACGCTCCCAAGATCAAGATGATCTCGGGAGCGGTTTGCGTTCAGATGACGGCGGTATATGGCCATAAGACAGGTTCAGTAGAATGCTTCTCTTTCTACTCATCCTACGTTGTGGGACATTTAATGGGAAGTGCCTGCCTACTTGGTCAGAATGTTCGGCAGCTGGGCGCGCAGGGCGGCCACGCCCTCGGCAGAGCCGAGGTCATAGCGCTCCACCATGTTCAAAACAGACTGCAAAGAGGTTTTCGGGTTGCACCACAGGTCCGGGGCGTAGCCCTTGCCCTCCACATTTTCCATACTGTAGATAAAGTGGAGTGCCTGACCGAACTGGAAGCCAATGGCGGAGTTGGGAAGCATCCAGCCTCGCACATTTCCGACCAGCTGCGCGCCTCTCGTCGGGCTGCCGATCACAAGGCAGTTGTCCAGTGTCCTGCAATAGGTCACGATGCTCTCGCCGGCGGAGCCGGACATGCTGTCTGTCAGAAGAAGAATCGGAGTGCTGTTTGCCAGCAGCTTCCCCTGAAACAGCTCATAGTCCTTATCCCCTGTCCGGAAGGCGGCATATTCTTCTCCCAGATCCGCGTAGGCCTGGGTCTTGTCGAACATAGCGGTGCCCCAGTTGGAGACGATCGTTTTCTGTTCAGGCTCCTCTCCAGCGTAGTTTTTCAGCCATTCTTTGATAAAGTAGTCGGAGCCGCCGGTGTTGGAGCGCGCATCAATAATGATCAGCTTCGCATCCCTGAGGTCGGAGCCGGAACGGACAAATTTTTCCACTGTCGGCTGATAGGCCCACTCAAAGCATCGAATGGTGACCAGGGCAATGCCGTTTTCTTTCAGATAGTGATAGTCTGGGACCTGCGAGCTGTCCTCCAGATAAGACTCGCTCTGCGTCCATGTGAGCGAAACCGTTTTCACGTCGCTGCCCTTTGTCAGAGTAATGATGTCTGTTGCATGTGCTACTGTTGTGGGGCAGAACTGGCGCAGGGAATAGCACACGCGGCCGCTCTTTTCAAGATACGGCTGCATTTCTACGTTCGCGTTGCCGCAGGAGGTATAGTACCATTTCTCGCCCTGACCCAGCAGATAATACCCATTTTCATCCTTGCCGAAGCTGCGGTTACAGTAATAGTAAAGATACTGAACGCCGTCTTCAAACGCCGGCTCATTCTGCTCTGTGCCGAAGCGGAAGTGCGCATCCCGTATAAAAAGTAGGTGTGGATACACCAGCGAGATCAATTGATCCTTAGTGATCGTCCGATAGGATGCAAGCTCTGCACGGATGGCATCTTCCGCCTTTTGGAACGTCTCCTCACCGAAATAGTAGTAAGCGCCGTAGGAGTAATGCAGCGCGCGGAAGAACAGGTCCACATCCTCAAGCGCTTCCGCGCGCGTAAGAACCGCCTTACCGGGATTGTTCAGATTTTTCAGGCTGTCGATCTCTGCCTGCGTGATCTCGACCTCGCCGCGGTGATGCTGTAAATATGCTTCAAAGCCGTCGAACGACTCTTCCCTTGCCATATCGGCGCGGCGCTTCTCGTTCACGTCCTTAAGCAGTTTTTCAAATGCGTTTTGGTAGACCGCTGTGGAACCCTTGCTCAAAACGATGGCAGTATTGCTGTCGGCGTCATAATCGACGGTAAAGCCGAGTGCATCGCCGAGGTCGCGCAGCTTGAAATAGTTGTTTCCCCCGATGTTGTAGACAGAAAGACCGTCCGCAGCCTTTCCGTCGATCAAAACGGACTGCTTGCTGACAACGGCTGTTTTGAACTGATCCCGCCCGCGCTCAAGCTCACCGCCGACGGGGGTATATTCTTTTCCAGAAACGACCGCGACCGCGTTGCTCTGTTCATCGAACGAAATGGAAAAGCGGCTGTCCGTCTTGCTCAGAAGCTGGGCAAGATCGCGCAGCTTGAAATAGTTGCTGCCGTCGATGTTGTATTTGTCGCAGTCTGCATCGACGCCGTCGACCGACAGATTTTGCGGCGAAGCCACCACATTCGCGGCGGAGGCGTAAGGTGCGGCAATGCAAACCAGGAGCAGCGTCAAAATGATGGGCAATAGCTTTTTCATGGATGATTCTCCTCTCCCTTATCACGCTTTCGGTGCGCCGCTTTCAAAGAAGCGTTCCCCGTCAGAGCAATTTTTCACTTTAAGGGTAGCATACTCCATCGTATGCTGCAACGCAAATTTTGCATAAAAGCGGTATCGCCCGTCTAAAGGCGACCGATAGCTTCATCCACGGCCTTTCAGCCGAGCTTCTGCGCAAGGTCCTCAAGCGCGGCGGTCATCGCCTCTTCAAACGAGTGGTGCGGACGCATGGCCAGCAGGAATTGATCGACCGTCATGTGGTTGGCGAGCGCCTGCGAGACGCCGCCGATCATGTCGCTCGCATGCTCGCACATGAGCTGCGCGCCGAGAAGCTCGCGTGTTTCGGCGTGGGCGACGAACTTCATAAAGCAGCGGCCCGGGTCGGCGATGAGCGTCTTGGCGTTGTCGAACATGACGTGTTTGCCGACCTTGACGGGGATGCCCGCCTCCTTGGCCTCGGCCTCGGTGAGGCCGACGACCGCGATCTCCGGACGGCAGTAGATGCAGCTCGGCACGACGGACATCGACGTGTGATTTTCTTTTCCGCAGAGCAGATCGACGCAGGCGATGCCCTGCGCGGTCGCCACATGGGCGAGCTGAATTTTGGCCGAGACGTCGCCGATGGCGTAGATGCGGGGGATGCTCGTCTCGTAGCGCTCGTTCACGGCGATGCTGCGGCGGTTCATCTCGACAGAAATGCCATCCGCGAACAGGCCGTCGCAGTACGGGCGGCGGCCGATGGCGCAGAGCACGGCCTCGCCGGAGACGGTCTCGCTCTTTTCCTTGCAGGTGAAGTTGACGGCGATATCCTCACCCGTCTTCTCGACGCTCTGGACCATCGCGTTCGTGAAGACCTTCACGCCCTGCTTTTTGAGGATGAGCGCGAGGCTCTGGCCGAGCTCCTTGTCCATGTTGGGCAGCAGGCGGTCCATGCCTTCGATGACGGTCACTTCACAGCCGAGGTCTGCGTAAAACGTCGCAAACTCGATGCCGATGACGCCGCCGCCGATGATGACGATGGAGCGGTACAGGTGGTCGCACCCCTCAAGCAGCTCGTCGGAGGTCATCGCGAACTCAAGTCCGGGAATCGGCGGGCGGGACGGGACGGAGCCGGTGGCGATGAGGATATCGTCGCAGGTGTAGTCGTTGGCACCGCCCTCGGCGTCCGTCACGCGGACAGCGCCGGGTGCGGTGATGAGCGCCGTGCCGCGCAGAAAGTCGATCTTTGCGGTCTTGAAAAGCGATTCAATGCCGGAGGACAGCTTTTGCGAAATTTCGCGCTTGTAGGCAAAAATCTCCGTCATGTCGGCGCGGATATCGTCGGTATGGATGCCGGCGTGTGCGCCGTGCTTGGCGTCGTGGAAGATCTGAGAAGAGTGCAGCAGCGTTTTCGTCGGGATGCAGCCGCGGTTTAAGCAGGTGCCGCCCGCTTCGCGCTTCTCGACGACGGCGACCTTTTTGCCGAGCTTGGCCGCATGGAGCGCGGCTTCGTAGCCGCCGGGGCCCGCGCCGATGACGATGAGTTCATAATGAGCCATAATAGTTCGTTCCTTTTTGAGAGCAATGCCGCCGACTTTTCGGCGGCATTGCGTGATGTTGAGATATGCGTTGCCTTCGTCAGGCAAACTGATACCGTAAAACCATGTTGCGCGCCGCGCCGACCTCGTCGAGGCGGCGGACGGGCGTGGAGTGGGGAGCGGTGTGGAGCGTCTCGGGATCGGAGTGCGCGAGTTCAAAGAGCTTGCAGTAGATGCCGCAGACCTCGTCCATGGTCTCTTTGCTCTCAGTCTCGCAGGGCTCGATCATGAGCGCCTCGTGGACGATGAGCGGGAAGTACATCGTGGGCGGGTGCAGGCCAAAGTCGAGCATGCCCTTGGCAAGGTCGAGCGCGGAGACGCCCGTCTCCTTGTGGAGATCGACGAGCGACATGACGAACTCGTGCATGCAGATCTCGTCATAGGCCATGGTGAAGGTATCCTTGAGCCTGACGCGCATGTAGTTCGCGTTCAGCACGGCGTTCATCGCCGCCTCGCGGATGCCGGACTTGCCGAGCGTGAGCACGTAGGTCAGCGCGCGCACGACGACGTCGAAGTTGCCGTAGAACATCTTCACGCGGCCGATGGACTTTTCGGGGTATGCAAAGCCGTACGTGCCGTCCTTTTCGACGACCAGCGGGCCGGGCATGTACTTTTTGAGGAATTCCTTGCAGCCGACCGCGCCTGCGCCGGGGCCGCCGCCGCCGTGCGGTGTGGCGAACGTCTTATGCAGGTTACTGTGGATGCAGTCAAAGCCCATGTCACCGGGACGGACGACGCCCATGACGGCGTTGAGGTTCGCGCCGTCGTAATAGCACAGGCCGCCCGCATCGTGAATGATCTTCGTGATCTCGAGGATGTTTTTGTCGAAAATACCGACGGTGTTCGGGTTCGTCAACATCAATCCCGCGGTGTCGGGGCCGACGGCGGCGCGCAGCGCGTCGAGGTCGACGCAGCCGTCCACGCCGGACGGGATGTTGATGACCTGGAAGCCGCACATCGCGGCGGTTGCGGGATTTGTGCCGTGGGCGGAGTCGGGCACGATGATCTTCGTGCGGTTAAAATCGCCGCGGTCGGTGTGATAGGCCTTGATGAGCAGAACGCCGGTGAACTCACCGTGCGCGCCCGCCGCGGGCTGGAACGTGACAGCGTCCATGCCGAAGACCTCGCCAAGCTCAGAGCCTAACGTGTGCAGAGCCTCGAGCGCGCCCTGCGCGGTCTCGATGGGCTGGAGCGGGTGGAGCTGGGTGAAGCCCGGCAGCGCCGCCATGTCCTCGTCGATCTTGGGGTTGTACTTCATCGTGCACGAGCCGAGGGGATAGAAGCCGTCGTTCACGCCGTGGATGCGCTTGCAGAGGGCGGTGTAATGGCGGGTGAGCTCATTTTCGCTCACATGGGGCAGGTGCAGCGCCTCGCTGCGCTCTTCGGGAAGCTGATATTCGGGGACGTCACACTCCGGCATGAGGGTCATGCCGCGGCCTTCGACGCCAAGTTCAAAAATGAGCTTCATTTACAGCACCTCCTTCACGATGGCGACAGCTTTGTCGAGCTGCGACTTGGAGACGAGCTCCGTCACGCACCAGAGAATGCCGCCCTCGACCTCTGCGCCGCCGAGGATGCCCTCTGCTTCGAGCGCGTCGAGAATCTTCCTGCGGCAGTTGGGGCATTCGACCTCGGTGAGGAACTCGTGGAAGAATTCACCCTTGTACTTCAAGGTGCAGCCGATCTTTTCAAGTTCAGAGGCGAAATAGTGCGCCTTCGAGGTGCAGAGCCGCGCGCACTGCTTCATGCCCTTTTCGCCCATCGCGGCCATGTAAACGCCCGCGGCGAAGGCACATAACGCCTGGTTGGAGCAGATGTTGGAGCTGGCCTTTTCGCGGCGGATGTGCTGCTCGCGCGCGGACAGCGTCAGCACGTAGCCAACCTCGCCGTCCACATCCTTCGTCTGGCCGACGATGCGGCCGGGGAGCTTTCTCGTCATGGCGGATGTCGTGGACATGAAGCCGAGGAACGGGCCGCCGAACGCCGTGTCGAGGCCGAGGGGCTGACCGTCGCCGACGGCGACATCCGCGCCCATCGCGCGCGGCGTGGGCAGAATGGCGCAGGTGATGGGGTTCACGCCCATGACGAACTTTGCGCCCGCGGCGTGGACGATCTCACCGGCCGCCTTCGCGTCTTCGATCTGGCCGAAGTAGTTCGGCTGCTGGAGGTAGAAGCACGCGGCATCATCGCCGAGGGCTTCCTTGAGTACGTCGAGATCGGTCTTGCCGTCCTTTGCGGGGACGACAAAAAGCTCGGTATTCGAGGCGAAGCAGTAGGTCTTCATGACCTCGATGACCTGCGGATGGGCGCAGGCGGAGACATAAGCCTTCGTGCGCTTGCGGTCCTTGCACATGGGGATCGTCTCGGCCGCGGCGGTCGCGCCGTCGTAGTGCGAGGCGTTGGAGACGTCCATGCCGGTCAGCTCGCAGATCATCGTCTGGAATTCAAACGTACCCTGCAGAACGCCCTGGCTGATCTCCGCCTGATAGGGGGTGTAGCAGGTAACAAGCTCTTCGCGGGAGGTGACGGATTTGACGACCGACGGGATGAAGTGGCGGTAGGCGCCCGCGCCGCGAAGAACAGTCTTGAAGACCTTGTTCTTTTCGGCCATGGCGGTGACGGCCTCGCGTACCTCAAGCTCGCTCAGGCCCTCGGGGATGTTCAGCCCGCCGCTCCGCAGGAGCATTTCCTGCGGGACGGCCTTGTACAGCCCTTCCAGGCTGTCGACCCCGATGGCGGCGAGCATTTCTTCCCGTTCCGCAGCCGTGGTGGGAACGTAAGAGCCCATGTTAGCCCTCCTGCGCGCAATGCGCTTCGTAAGCGGCGGCATCCAGCAGCGCCTCAGTGTCGGTCACGGGAGAGACCTTGATGATCCATGCGCCGTAGGGGTCGGAGTTCAGCGTCTCGGGCGCGTCGGCGAGCGCTTCGTTGACCTCGCAGATCGTGCCGCTGACGGGACAGATCACGTCGGAGACAGCCTTGACGGACTCGACATCGCCGAAGCTCTCGCCGGCGGTGACGCTGTCGCCCTCGGCGGGCAGGTTGATAAAGACCACATCGCCCAGCGCGTCCTGGGCAAAATCAGAAATGCCGATCACGGCGACGTCGCCGTCCATCTTGACCCACTCGTGGGACTTGGAATACTTCAGCTCAGCAGGGATGTTCATGGTAATTTCCTCCTCAAAATTGTTCTCAGTGAATGTTGTTTGTGATTGACGGTCCAATGGTTTCCGAATATTCGGTCAAAAATCTCTATTTCAGCGTTCGAGCTTGTAGAACGGCATTGGCACGATCTCGAGCTCGACCATGCGGCCGCGCACGTCGGCATTGAGGTGCTTGCCGATCTCGATATCTTGGGCGGGGATATAGCCCATCGCGACACCGCAGCCGATATAGGGCGCGAACGTGCCGGAGGACGCCCAGCCAATCTTTTCTCCGTCCATCGTGTAGAGGTCGCAGTGCTCGCGCACGATGCCGCGGCCGACGACCTTCATGCCAATGCGCTTCATTTTCGGCGCGCCGAGCGCGACAAGCGCGTCGCGGCCGATGAAGTCCTTGCCCGTGAGCTTGCACGGAAGTCCCGCCATCTTCGGCGTGATCTCGTCGTTCATCTCGTGGCCGTAGAGCGGCATCGAAGCCTCGAGACGCAGCGTGTCGCGCGCGCCGAGACCGCAGGCGATCAGCCCATCGGGCTCGCCCGCCTTGAGCAGGGCCTTCCACAGATCAACGGTGTCCTCGGCTTTGCAGTAGATCTCAAAGCCATACTCGCCGGTGTAGCCCGTCTGGGAGACGAGAGCATGGATCGTACGCTCGCCGAGGTTCAGGGGCACGTCTTCGGTGAAGGTGTAGTACTTGGCGGGGATGTACTGCTCGTCGCAGAGTTTTTTGAGAATGTCGCCGGACTTGGGGCCCTGCAGGGCGATCTGGCCCCAGTCGTTGCCCTCGTCGCGGTAGTCGACGTCGCCGGAGAGATGGCTCTCGACCCAGGCGGCGTCCTTTTCGCGGTTGCCCGCGTTGACGACGAGCCAGTAATTGTCCGCTGCGCAGCGGTAGACGATGAAGTCGTCGATGATGCCGCCATTGTCGTTGCAGAACATCGAGTACTTGATCTCGCCGTCTTTCATGTTCGAAATGTCGGCAGTGATGATCTTCTGCACGTTGGCGACGGCGTCGGGGCCCTTGAGGCGAAGCTCGCCCATGTGGGAAACGTCGAACAATCCGGCCTTTTCACGAACGGCCATGTGCTCGGCAATCACGCCGGTGGGATACTGCACGGGCATCAGAAAGCCGCCGAATTCGACGATCTTGCCGCCCATGTCCACATGCGTTTGGTAAAGTGGGGTCTTCTTTTCCATAGTGCGCATCCTCCGAAAACAATAATTTTAATGAATCTTATAAAAATTATTAAAATTAAGCATCAAAAAAGAGACACAAAACTCCCTTTTGAGCTTTGTGCCTCCGTTGATCACCTGAGAGATTCCCCGCCCGAGTCATCGCGGCAGGTTGCACCTTCGGCGTGCGTAAACGCACTTTTCGGAGCGTCGTCCGAGTCCGGCCCTTTTGCCTGAGAGCTTCTGCGTTCCCCTTCGGCGCCGCGGCAGAATATTCCGCGGTCTCTCCCGAACTCATCATCCGATCGGTTGATTCATTTTGCTTTTTAAAGCTAACATAAGAACAGGCCTTTGTCAAGAAAGAAAAAATAATATTTTGCTAAAATATTTCAAACGGAAATTCGGCAAACCGAAAACTGCCGAAACGGGTCAAAATTTGAAAGCATCCCGTTGTTATGACTGCGTTGCCGGCCAGGTTCCATTTCGCTTCGGCATAGCTTTATTTGTATTTCGCATTTGCATTTTGCCTAAAGCGGCGGCGGAGAAGTGATGGGGCGTCTATTTTCTTCGACGAAATCCGTCCTGCGCGGACAAAATTGTATTGACAACGGCGGAGGATGGGGCTATTGTACACACATCATTCGTCAAATGCTTTGAGCAGGACACGACTTCCCCGGATCACCGCTTTCAGAGAGCCGTTGGTGGTGCAAAACGGCAGCAAGGAACGGGCAGGCCATCCCCTGTGAGCAGCCGCGGTGAAAGGCGCAAACGCCGAGTAATCGCAGCCGGTCCCCCACCGTTAACAGGGTACGCTCTCCGATTCATTCGGGCAGCGGTCGAGCGGCCGGTTTTCCGGCAAGCAAAGTGGTAACGCGGAAGTTGAGATCTGCGGCGGATATCGCCGCGATATTGGCCTTCGTCTTTGCGATGGGTTTTCGTTGTGGAAAATCCGCGGCAGAGGCGGGGCTTTTCTTTTTGCTCCCGGCATTGGCGAAGAACACAGTTTTTTAGGAAAGAAAGGGAAATCACATGAACACACTCGTCATCGTGCTGATTGCGGCGGTCGTCCTCGTCGCCGCCTACGCACTCTATGGGCGCTGGCTCGCCAAGACCTGGGGCATCGACCCCAAGGCGCAGACGCCCGCCGTCAAGTATAACGACGGCAAGGACTTTGTCCCCACCAACGGCTGGACCGTCTTCAGCCATCAGTTTTCCTCCATCGCGGGCGCGGGCCCTGTCACCGGCGCGATCCAGGCCGCCGCGTTCGGCTGGCTGCCGGTGCTGCTGTGGGTGCTGCTCGGCGGCGTCTTCTTCGGCGCTGTGACGGACTTCGGCGCGCTGTACGCTTCCGTCAAAAATGACGGCAAGTCCATGGGCATGCTGATCGAAAAGTACATCGGCAAGCTCGGCCGCAAGCTGTTTCTGCTGTTCTGCTGGCTGTTCTGCCTGATCGTCATCGCGGCGTTCGCCGACATGGTCGCCGGCACGTTCAACGCCTACACCGTGGTCGATGGCGTGACGCAGCTTGCTGACGCCGCGCAGACCAACGGCGCAGCCGGTATGGTGTCCATCATGTTTATGGTGTTCGCCGTCGTCTTCGGCCTTGTGCAGAAGAAGCTGAACCTCTCGGGCTGGAAGGAAGCCGTGCTCGGCATCCTCTGCATCGTTGCCTCGTTCGCCGTCGGCATGAACTGCCCGCTCATCTTCGACAAGGCGACCTGGAGCTACATCACGTTCGTCTACATCTTCTTCGCCGCCGTTCTCCCGATGTGGCTTTTGAAGCAGCCGCGCGACTACATGACCACCTTCATGTTCATCTGCATGATCGCGGGTGCGGTCGTCGGCCTTCTCGTTGCGCATCCGACGATGAACCTCCCCGTCTTCACGGGCTTCAACAATGAAAAGCTCGGCACGATGTTCCCCATTCTGTTCGTCACCGTCGCCTGCGGCGCGGTGTCCGGCTTCCACAGCCTCGTCTCCTCCGGCACGTCGTCCAAGACGGTCGAAAACGAGAAGGACATGCTCAAGGTCGGCTACGGCGCGATGATCCTCGAGAGCCTGCTTGCCGTGCTCGCACTCTGCGTGGCCGGTGCGGCCGCCGCGGCGGACGGCACTCCCGCCGCCGGTACCCCGTTCCAGATCTTCAGCCGCGGCGTTGCGGGCTTCTTCGAGATGTTCGGCGTGCCGAACTACGCCGCCACGGTCTTTATGACGATGTGCGTCTCCGCCCTCGCCCTCACGAGCCTTGACGCCGTCGCGCGTATCGCGCGCATGAGCTTCCAGGAGCTTTTCAGCGTGGACGACATGGCCCACGCCGAGCCCTGGCGCAAGCTCCTGTGCAACACGTATTTCTCCACCGTACTGACGCTTGTGCTCGGCTACGTGCTCACGAAGATCGGCTACTCCAACATCTGGCCGCTGTTCGGCTCGGCGAACCAGCTGCTCTCCGCGCTCGTGCTCATCACGCTGTGCGTCTTCCTCAAGGTCACGGGCCGCAGCAACAAGATGCTCTTCCCGCCGCTCGTCATCATGCTCTGCGTCACGTTCACGGCGCTTGTCCAGCGCCTGATGGCCATGGTGAGCGCCATCCAAAATGCCGCTGCTGTCACCATCCCCGCGGGCGAGACGACCTGGGGCGCGGTGTTTATCGCCAACGGCTTGCAGCTCATCATCGCGGTGCTGCTCATCGTGCTCGGCGCGACCATCGTCGTGAACTCGATGAGAAGCTACGTCGCCAGCAAGCACAACAGCGAGGCCAAGGTTTAATTTTGAAAAATGTGCAAAAAAAGGAGGCTTCCCGTCGGGAAGCCTCCTTTTTTGCTTTATTACCAGCTTGCGACCGTGCCGTCGCATCTCGGTTCGGTGCCCGCGGCGTAAACGCCGTTTTCGCACTTCCAGATGATCTCGCCGCGGCCCATGGCCGTGCGGTCGTCGACGATCTCGACCTCGTGCCCCATTGCTCGCAGCTGCTCGGCGATCGCCTCGCCCGCCTCGCGCTCGATCTGGAGCTTTTTGCCGCCGATCCACTGGATGCGCGGCGCGTCGAGCGCCTCCTGCGGGTTCATGGCGTAATCGATGGTGCTCGTCAGCACCTCGACCTGCCCCTGCGGCTGCATGAACGCGCCCATCACGCCGAACGGGCCGACGGCCTCGCCGTCCTTGAGCAGAAAGCCCGGGATGATCGTGTGGTAGGACTTCTTTCCGCCCTCCAAATAGTTATCGCTCTTCGGGTCGAGGGAGAAGTTCGCGCCGCGGTCCTGAAGCGAGATGCCCGTGCCGGGGATGGCGATGCCCGCGCCAAAGCCGCAGTAGTTGCTCTGGATGAGCGAGACCATGTTGCCCTCGCTGTCTGCGGTGCAGAGGTAGATCGTGCCACCGCAGTGCGGGTCGCCCGCCTTGGGCTCAAGAGCCTTATCCGTGATGAGTGCGCGGCGGGCGGCGAGATAGTCGGGCGAGAGCAGCTCGCTGACCTTTGTTTTCATATAGCGCGGGTCGGCGACGTAGGTCTTCGTGTCGGCAAAGGCGAGCTTGATGGCCTCCATGACCTTGTGATAGTAGTCCGCGTCCTCGCGCTTTTCAGGCAGCGTCAGCCCGTTGAGCATGCCGAGTGCCATCAGCACCGTGATGCCGTGGCCGTTGGGCGGGATCTCGCAGACGGTGTAGCCGCGGTAGTCCTGCGTGATGGGCTCGACCCATTCAGGGTGGTAGTTCTTGAAGTCGTCCTCGCAGAAGTAGCCGCCCGTGGCGCGCGAATGGGCGACGATCCTTTCCATCAGCTCACCGCGATAGTAGCTCTCGCAATTCGTCTCGGCAAGGGAGCGCATCGTGTCGGCATAGGCGGGGAAACGGAAGACATCGCCCGCGCGGTACGGCGAGCCGTCCGGCTTCATAAAGCTCTTCCACCAGTATTCATAGGGGGCGGGGTCCTGCGCCATGACCCTGGCGATGCGCTTGCTGTCGCGCGCCCAGAGCTTGCCGACATTGACGGGCACGGCATAGCCGTTTTCGGCGTAGGAAATGGCGGGGGCGAAGAGCTCGGAGAGCGGCTTTGTGCCAAAGCGCGCATTGAGCGCCGCCCAGCCCGCGGGCGCGCCCGGGACCATCGTGGGGAGCCAGCCCTCTTCGGGGACAGCGTCAAAGCCTTTGGCGTGGACCTCGTCCGCGCTCAGCGCCATCGGCGCAACGCCGCTGGCGTTCAAGCCGTAGAGCTTTTTCTCCTTCTCTATCCACACGAGCGCGAAACAGTCGGACCCAAGGCCGTTGCCCGTCGGCTCGAGCAGCGGCATCGCGCCGGCCATGGCGACGGCGGCATCGACGGCGTTGCCGCCATTTTTCAGCACGTCGAGGCCGACCTGTGCGCCGAGGGGAACGGACGTGCAGCACACGCCGTTTTTGGCGTAGACCACGTTGCGGCGGGAAGAATATCGGTAAGTTAACGGATCAAAATTCGGCATGATCGTTCTCACTTTCGTCGTTTTTCCCAGTATAGCAGTCCGCGCGAAAAAGGGCAAGAAAAAGACGCTGTGCGGCGCGGACAGAGCAGCGTGACGGAACCATACGGAAAGCTGGATATTCGCCCTGCAAAAGGGCGATAAATTTACGCTTTCCCGCTTGACATCCTATAAAAATGCATTATAATACAATCAACTTCATCATCAATGCCTCCTTTGGCACCGGCCGGGGAGAAAAGGCATCCATGACTGAGCCGTAGGTATTCCGGGCGACCGGATAAGGCTGGGTCGTGGGTGCTGTTACTTTTTTATAGAGAAAAGGAGAAGGATATGAACATCAAGCCCTTTGCTGTGGAAGAATGGATGAACGAGTACGAGGTGGGTGCGCTCTACAACATCGCCGAGACCTGCGTCGACTCCGTTTCGCTCGACGAGCTTTTCAAGCTCACGGGCGAGAACAAGGAGGACTTTTTGAAGGACTTCTGTGCCCAGCGCTTGACCTATGGCGATATCTGGGGCAGCGAGGCGCTGCGCAGCGGCATTTCCAAGCTCTATCACACGATCAAGGCCGATGAGGTCGTGCTCACGCACGGCGCGGCGGGCGCGAACCATCATGTGTTCTGCTCGCTCATTTCCGCGGGCGACCGCGTGGTCAGCATCATGCCGACCTATCAGCAGCTCTACTCCATCCCCGAGGCCATCGGCGCGGACGTCGCCATCATGCACCTAAAGCAGGAAAACGACTATCTCCCCGACCTGAATGAGCTCAAGAGCCTCGTCACGCCCGAGACGAAAATGATCTGCATCAACAACCCCAACAACCCCACCGGTGCGCTGATGAGTAAGGAGCTGCTTGAGAGCATCGTGGAGATCGCCCGCGGCGTGGGCGCGTACATCCTCTGCGACGAGGTCTACCGCCACCTGACGCAGGAGGACGAGTGGTGCGAATCCATCGTCGACCTGTACGAAAAGGGCATCTCGGTCAGCAGCATGTCCAAGGTGTTCTCGCTCGCGGGCCTTCGCATGGGCTGGATCGCCACGCACGATGAAGCGGCGCGCAAGGCATTCCTGTCGCACCGCGACTACAATTTAATTAGCTGCGGCATGTTCGACGATGCGATCGCGTCCATCGCCCTGCGCCACAGCGACGTGATGCTCAAGCGCAATCAGCGCATCGTGCGCGAGAACCTCGCCATCCTCGATGACTGGATCAAGGAAAATCCGCACTTTTTCTACACCAAGCCCAAAGCCGGTACGACCGCGCTCGTTTACTACGATTTCGATATCCCCTCCTACGAGTTCTGCAAGCGCATGTACCACGAGACCGGTGCGTTCGTCACGCCGGGCGACTGCTTCGAGCAGCCCCACAGCATGCGCATCGGCTATGCCTGCGACGTCAACACGCTCAGAGACGGCCTTGCCGCTGTGACGAAGTTTGCCGCGACGCTGTGAGCGGCGAAAACACGCGATAAATAAAAGAAATCCGTCCGGTCATCGACCGGACGGATTTTTGACTTGTAAGGGGTTCACGCCTTGGCCCTGTTCCCGCGCATGAAGTGCAGAATAAGGCCGATGGCCGCGCCGATAAGCGTCGGGCAGATCCAGCCGAGGCCGAGGTCGGCAAACGGTAGGTACTGCTGACCGAACGCCTTGATGGCCGGACCGTGGATGGCGTTGAACACGCTCTCGGGCAGCGCGATGATCAGATCGTAAACGGCAGCGATGAGCGTGAAGCCGATCGTCCAGCAGTACACCGTGCGGTCGTGGCCGAAGAATTTACCGAGCAGCGCCAGCGCAATGAGCGCGATGGAGAGCGGATAGAGGAACATCAGCACCGGCAGCGAATAGCTGATGATGGCGCTGAGGCCGAGGTTCGCAAACAGCAGCGACACGAGGCTGAAAATGATTGCCCAGATGCGGTACTTTGGCCCGTCGGGGAAGAGCGCGCTGAACGTTTCGGCGCAGCTTGTGATGAGGCCGACGGCGGTTTTAAGGCACGCGAGCGTCACCGTGGCGGCGAGAATGAAGAGACCGGCGGGGCCGAGGTAGTGCTGTGCGATCTGCGCGAGCGCTGTGCCGCCGTTCTCGCTGGCTTCAAGCACGTCGCGGCTCTGCGTGCCGGCGATCGTGACGGCGATGTAGATGAACGCCATCAGAAGGCTGCTGAAAATGCCCGCGCGGACGGTGCTCCCCGCCACAGCGGTGGGATCGTCCACGCCGAGGTCACGGATGACCTGCACGACGATGATGCCGAAGGCAAGGCTCGCCAGCGCGTCCATGGTGTTGTACCCTTCGAGGAAACCAGCGAAAAACGGCTGGGACGCGTAGTCGCCGAGCGGCTCGACATCCGCGATGGCCGCACTCGGAGAGAGGAGCGCGACGACGACCAGAATGCCGAGGAAGACGAGAAAGCAGGGGTTCAGAATTTTGCCGACCCAGGTCAGGATCTTGCCCGGGCGCAGCGCGAAAAACAGCGCCGCGGCGAAAAACGCCGCCGAGAAGAGCAGCAGGTACAGCGTGCTGCTGCCATTTTGCGGAAGCACCTGCTCAAGTCCCACGGTGAATGACGTCGTCGCGCAGCGGGGAATGGCGAAAAACGGCCCAATGGTCAGATACAGCGCGCAGGTGAAGAACATCGCGTAGGGGCGGTTGACCTTGCTGCTCAGGTCAAAAAGACCGTTGGAGCGGCTGATGCCGAGCGCAGCCACGCCGAGCAGCGGCAGGCCCACGCCCGTGATGAGAAGCCCCAGAATGGCCTGCCAAACGTTGGAACCGGCCATCTGGCCGAGGTGCACGGGGAAAATAAGGTTACCTGCGCCGAAAAACAGGCCGAAGAGCATGCTGGCAACATAGGTGTATTCCTTGGCGGTGAGCTTGCGTTTCATGGTAAAAAATTTCCTTTCATGGCGGTGGGGCAAAAATGCCCCGTCCTGAATGATTCGGGTAACAAAAAAACCGGTCTGTTCCCGCGCTCTGACATTGCAAGGGGATACTCCCATGCTTGTGGAACATTCCACAAGTGCTTTGCCAGATCAATGGAGCATACCGGATCCATGCTGCCGATCATTGCAGGCAGCGAATCAAACCAAGCCTTGGAAAATGAGGTCGATCAAACCGCTGCCGACTGTTTCGACGACATAGATTCGGACGAATGCCCCTCTACGCCAACGATCAGTCGCCAGCTTACTCCAAAATTGACATTTTTGGACGTAACCATGGTGTTCAAACGATCGCCTCCTTTGCTGCGGAAATTGGCATCATTATACCATGCCATTACATTTTGTCAAGCATCAATGAGGAAATGGTATGTTAAAATCGGAAGCGAAAAATTGGGCCGATGGATGAAGCTTCATTCGGGCCACGCAAAGAAGCATGCGGCGCGATAATGCGCCACTCTGCGGTAAAGGCGCGAAAAAGGCGCGAAAACAGACTGCTTTCGCACCTTTTCGGTAAATAAAAAGATCAGAACACCACGACGAGCAGCATCTTGAACTGCTCCTGACCGTACACCGCGTGCGGATGGCGCGCGGGCATGACGATGGATTCGCCCTCGTGCAGGATGTGCTCGACGCCGTCGATCGTGATCCTGCCCACGCCGTCGAGGCAGGTGACCATCGCGTCGCCGCCGGATTCGTGGGTGCTGATCTCCTCACCCTTGTCAAACGAGAAGAGCGTGACGCTCACGTGCTCGTTCTGCGCCAGCGTGCGGCTGACGACCTGACCGGACTGATAGGCGACCTGATCGCGCAGGGTCAGGACCTCTGCCTTGCTGATATTTTTCATACCGTCCATGATAGTTTTCCTCCTGTTGAAACGCGCGGCGTTTACCGCCGCGCGTGATATGACTTTCTTATCATGCCCTTTTTGCGGAAAAAGGCAACGATTATTTTGCTTTGCGCGCCAGCACACAGTACCACTCGCTGTTTTCGATGTCAAACACGCCGAACTGCACGGGGAAGGCCTTGACCTGAATGTCCTGATAGCCGAGCTGCGTGAGCTTGTCGAGCAGTAATTTCTGCGGCACGGGGTGGTAGTGCTCCTCAAAACGCTCTTTTTGGAAGATTTTGTTATCGCGCTCGAAGGTGTAGACAAGATTGAAGACAATGGAGCCGTCGGATAAATGATCCCAGACCTGCATGAGGTTCACGCGGTCGCCGTTTGGCAGAAAGGCGGGATTGTAGCAGTAAAAACGCTTTTTCTGCCCCACGATACGGTCCCAGTTGCGAAGGTCGAAGTAGAGGTAGCCTCCGGGCTCCACGAGCGCGTCCATCTGCTCCAAAACGCCGGTGATCTCGTTGTTTGTCACGTAGGCAAGCGAGTTGCCGGTGCTCATCACGCAGTCGAAGCTGCGGTCAAAATGAGACGTCAGGTCGCGGAAATCGCTCTGCCGCAGGTCGATGGCGATGCCGCGCTCGTCCGCCTTTTTGCGGCAGCGCGCGAGCATGCTGCCGCTCAAATCGGAGCCGTACAGCGAAACGCCGAGGTCCGCAAGCGGCAGCGTGAGCGAGCCCGTCCCAATGCTCACATCGAGCGCCGAGCGAATGGGCCTGCCGTCGAAAACGGTCTGCCAGTGGGAGAGGGTCTGTGCATCCTTTTTCGGGGAGTCGAAGAGGTCGTAGATGTCGGTGCGGTCGTAGACGCTGGCCATAGAGCATGCTCCTCCTGACAAAATATTGGATCGCGCCCCGCGCTCAGTGCTTTTTGCGCTGGGACGAGGACGGAATGTCCATTTCCGCGCGGTACTTGGCGACGGCGCGGCGGCTGACCTCGATGCCGAGAGCCGAGAGCGCCAGACGAAGCGCCTCGTCCGAGAGCGGCGCGGCCGGGTCCTCCGCGCGAATGAGGCTTTGCAGCCGCTGCTTGACCGCGTGGGACGAGACTGCCGCGTCGGGGCGGATCGCCGTGGTGAAAAAGCTGCGCACGGGGATGATCCTGCCCTGGAACTGAAGGTATTTATTCTGCGCCGCACGGCTCACGGTGGAGGTGCTGACGCCCATTTTTTCGGAAAGCTGCTGCATCGTCACGGGCAGCAGTGCCTCGCTGCCACAGAAAAAGCCGTGCTGCTCGCGCCCGATGAGCGTGAGCATCTGTACGAGCGTGTCGCAGCGGGTGTGGACGCCCTTGATGAGGGCCTGTGCTTCGGAGAGCTTTTCTTTCACGTTGCGCTGGACCTCGGGGTCGTCGCTCGTGTTCATCAGCGCGGCGTATTCGGCGTTGACGGACAGGCGCGGCAGAATGCGCTCGTTGAGCTCGATGACGAGCTGGCCCTGCTGCACGGAAAATTCCGCGTCGGGGGCGACATAGGCGATCTGCTCGCTGCCGGCAAAGCTGCGCGAGGGGATCGGGTTAAGCGCGAGTATCTTGGCCGCAGCGGCCCTGGCTTCACCGACGCTGACGCCGAGCAGGGCGGCAAGCCCAGAAAAGTCGCGCTTGCTGAGCATTTCGAGCCCATCGCGCGCGATCTTCAGCGCCAGCGGGTCGAGCGAGCGGCCCTGCGCAAGCTGGAGCGTCAGGCATTCCGACAGGTTCCGCGCGCCGACGCCCGGCGGGTCGAGCATCTGCACGGCGAAGAGCGCCTGCTCGAGCGAGAAGAGCGGGATGTCGAATTCGCGTGACAGCTCTTCGAGCGGGCAGTCGAGATAGCCGCGCTCGTCGAGACAGTCGATCAAAAAGCGGCACAGGCGCAGAAGCTCATCATCGACGAGCTTCATCTGCCCGATCTACTCGGTCAGGTGGTCGCGGAACGTTTTTTCGCGCGTCAGAAAGGCGGTGAAGTCCTGCACATCCTCCATACCGGAGGAGGTGATGCCGCGCCACGAGTCCGCCTCGCGAACCTCGAGCGGTTCACGCTCGGCGGGAGCGGCCTCGCTGGGGAGCTCGGTCTCGTAATAGGTGGGGGACTGTACGTCGAGCAGCGGGTTTGAGAGCGCGACCTCCTGCACGTATTCGGCAAGCTCCGGCGCGGAGAGCTGCAAACAGTCGAGCGACTGGCGCATCGTCTGCGTCAGCACGAGCTTTTGGCTCAGCGTCTGCCTCTGTTCAAGCTGCACGGTGCATCTCTCCCTTGCATGATACTTATTGAATGAAATAAAGTATAGCAGTTTTCGCCCTCTTTCGCAACACACAGATGCGCGGGAATGGCCCCAAAAAAGCAAGGGGGCATTCGGTGCGCAAAAAAATAGGGCGGCCCAAAGCCGCCCTGCTTGGTGCAAAGGGAATGTTGTGTTACGGCAGCGGGATCTCCTTGCTGTCGAAGAGCGTCTTGAGCTCGATCGAGGTGCGCGAGTCGCCGAACTTCTTGATGAGGGAGAGAAGCTGGTCGAGCTGCTGCGTGTCGCGCACGGCGAAGCGGAGCAGCGCGTTGAACTCACCCACCACGTGATAGTGGCTGATGATGGCGCTCTGCGAGGCGCAGAAATCGCAGAATTTGTCGTACTTGTCCGGCTCGAGCGCAACAGAGATAAAGCCCGTGATGTTGCAGTCGAGCTTCGTGCGGTCGATGTCGATGTGATAGCCGCGGATCACGCCGCTTTCCTCCATCCGGCGAATGCGCTCCGACACGGCGGGCGGCGTCAGCCCCACAAGGTCTCCCATGCGGCGCAGCGTGCAACGGCTGTCGTCCTGGAGGAGGTTGAGGATTTGGTAGTCAGTCCGATCCATCATATTCTCCCTCTACCGTTCTCTCACACGATCTCGCCGCGCTTGATGACGGTTTTTGCAAGATTGCTGCCAACGCGGTAGCAGATGTAGTCGAGGTCGGGCGCGTCCCAGATGACAAGGTCGCCCAGCTTGCCCTCTTCGACAGAGCCGACCTTGTCGGCAAGGTCGATCGCTGCGGCGCCGTTGAGCGTGACAGCCGTAAGGACCTCCTCCGGTGTCAGCTTGTACTTGAGGCAGCCGAGGTTGATGACAAACTGCATGTTCAGGCACGGGCAGGAGCCGGGGTTGAAGTCCGTCGCCATTGCAACGGGCACGCCGGCTTTGACCATGTCGCGCGCGGGCGCGAACACCGCGCCGAGGTTGAAACTCGTCGCGGGCAGCAGGCATGCGATGACGCCGCCCTTGGCCATGGAGGCGATGCCCTCCGGCGGGCAGACGATCAGGTGCTCAGCCGAGATCGCGCCGATCTCACCGGCGAGCTGGCTGCCGCCGATGGCTTCGATCTCGTCGGCGTGGATCTTGGGACGCAGACCATACTTGAGACCCGCTTCGAGCACCTGACGGGACTCTTCGACGGTGAAGGTGTCGGCCTCGCAGAAGACGTCGCAGAACTTGGCGATGCCCTGCTCCTTGACCTTGGGCATCATCTCCTCGCACACAAGGCGGACGTACTCTTCGCGGTTGGACTTATATTCCGCGGGGACAAGGTGCGCGCCCATGAAGGTCGCGACGAGATCCATGCGGTGGTGATCGTTGAGGTCCTTGATGACCTCGAGCGCCTTGAGCTCATGCTCGGTGGCAAGGCCGTAGCCGCTCTTGGCCTCGACCGTGGTGGTGCCGAAGCCCATCATCTCGTCGAGCGCCTTGGAGGCCTTGGCGGCGAGCTCCTGCTCGCTGGCCTGACGGGTGGCGTTCGTCGTGGACTGGATGCCGCCGCCCGCATTCTGAATGTCGAGATAGCTTGCACCGTGGAGCTTGAGACCCAGCTCGTTCTGACGCCAGCCGCCGAAGATGAGGTGGGTGTGGGCGTCGACAAGGCCGGGGGTGACGAGGTGGCCCTCCGCGTCGACGACTTCCGCGCCCTCGACGGCGGGAACCGCGCCGGTACCGACGGAGGCGATGATGCCGTCCTCGATGAGCACCCACGCATCCTTTAAGAATTTGATCTTGCCCTGCTCCTCGCCGCGATGAGCGCTCTTGCCCTCGGGCGTTGCGAGCAGGCCGATGTTTTTGACCAGTAACTTTTTCATAGTAAATGTTGTCCTTTCCCTAAATAGAAGGAATTAAAAGGGCGTCGCAGACTTTTACCCGCAAGGGGTACGCGGCATCCGTAAGGCGGCAGAGCCGCCAACGGCTGCCCAGGCCGCCCGCAGGCGGCAAATAAATTGAAATCATCTTTCCGACGACATGTGCGTCGGAAAGATTCTTTGCGCTCCGCAAGTGTGCGAGCAAAGCGAGTGCGCGCAGCGGAGTGTATCCAGCTCAAAAAAGGGGCATATTTCTATGCCCCTTTTTTGAAGTAAATTTTAGTGCATGTATTCTTTCACGGCCTTCTCGCAGAGCTCTTCGTCCGCGACGTAAGGCATGGTGATGTGATCCTGACCCTCGTACATCTTGTTGTACTCGGCGACAGTGGTCATGGCGTTCTCGTTGCGCGCCCAGCTGCGGCGGGCAACGCCGACCATGGTATCCCAAGGCATGGACATGCGCAGAATGGTGTCGACACGCTCGGAGCCGTCGAGGACCATACCGAAGCCGCCGTTGATGGCGCGGCCGATGCCCGTACCACCGCCGTTGTGCAGGGCGATGTAGCTCATGCCGCGGGCAGCGTTACCAGCGTAGCACTGGGTCGCCATCTCGGCCATGATGTTGGAGCCGTCCTTGATGTTGGAGGTCTCACGGAAGGGCGCATCGGTGCCGCCGGTGTCGTGATGGTCACGGCCAAGGATGACGGGGCCGATCTCACCGTTGCGAACCATCTCGTTGAACTTGAGCGCGAGGTTCATACGGCCCATGGCATCCTGATAGAGGATACGGCACTGGGTACCGACGACCAGTTTGTTCTTCTCGGCGTCGCGGACCCAGACATAGTTGTCGTAGTCCTGATAGCGACGGTTGTGGGCCTTGATGTACTCGGCGGCAGCCACGTCGGTCTTGTGCAGATCCTCGGGGTTGCGGCTCAGGCAGCACCAACGGAACGGGCCGTAGCCGAAGTCGAACAGGCAGGGACCAAGGATATCTTCGACGTAGGAGGGGAAGATGAAGCCGTCGAGGTCGTTCTCGCCGTTCTTGCAGATGCTCTTCACACCGGAGTCGTAAACAGCCTTGAGGAAGCTGTTGCCGTAGTCGAAGAAGTAGGTGCCGCGCTCGTGGAACTTGCAGATCATCTCATAGTGATGCTGCAGCGTCTTGTCGACGAGAACGCGGAAGCCGTCGGGATCCTTGTCGAGCATTTCGGTGCGCTGCTCGAACGTGAGGCCCTGCGGGCAGTAGCCGCCGTCATAAGGCACGTGGCAGGAGGTCTGGTCGCTCATCAGGTCGACATGGACGTTGTTGTTGTACAGGTACTCGAGCAGGTCGACAATGTTGCCGCAATAGGCGACAGCGCAGGGCTTGCCTTCCTTCTGGTGGTCGAGAGCAATCTTGGTGGCCTCTTCGAGGGAGGCGGTGCGGTGGCTGACCCAGCCCTGGGTGTAACGGGTCTCGATACGGGAATCGTCGACCTCGGCGATGATGGAGGCAGCGCCGGCGATCTCAGCAGCCTTGCCCTGAGCGCCGCTCATGCCGCCAAGACCGGCGGAGACGAACAGACGGCCGGCGAGGTTCTGATCGTTGGGGATGCCGAGCTTCAGACGGCCGGCGTTGAGCAGCGTGTTGAACGTGCCGTGGACGATGCCCTGGGGGCCGATGTACATCCAGCCGCCGGCGGTCATCTGGCCGTAGTTGGCAACGCCGAGCGCGGCAGCGCGGTTGAAGTTCTCCTGGTCATCGAAGGTACCGACCATCAGGCCGTTGGAGATGATGACGCGCGGAGCCATCTTGTGGGAGTGGAAGAGGCCCAGAGGATGACCGGACATGACGACGAGGGTCTGCTCATCGGTCAGCTGCTCGAGGTACTTCTTGATCAGGCGGTACTGCATCCAGTTCTGGCAGACCTGACCGGTCTCACCGTAGGTGACGAGCTCATAGGGATACAGAGCGATATCGAAGTCGAGGTTGTTGTCGATCATGACCTGAATGGCCTTGCCCTCGATGCACTTGCCCTTGTACTCGTCGATGGGCTTGCCGTAGAGCTTGCCCTCGGGACGGAAGCGGTAGCCGTAGATACGGCCGTGCTCTTCGAGCTCCTGCGCAAACTCCTTAGCCATCTGCTCATGATGGTCGGGGTGAATGTAACGCAGAGCGTTCTTGATGGCGAGCGCCTTATCGGCCTCGGTCAGGTGGGATTCGCGGCGGGGTGCGCGACGGTAGCCCTCTTCGAACTTCGGGTACTCGGGAAGCTCGTAGTCCAGCTTGATCGTCATCGCATCGTCTGCAAGATTGATCATGGTGGGTTCCTCACTTTCATAAAAATATTTCTGTAAAAACCAATAAAAATGAAAACGGAATTCTCGCTTTTCTTTACAACTTGCATTATAACAAAGATGTGCTATAATGAAAAGAACTTAATTTATCTGCATACCATACCACAAAAGTATGACATGGAGGACGAGCGATGAAGCTCAGACAACTGGAATACTTCTGCGCGGTGGCGGAGGAGAAAAGCATCTCCGCCGCGGCGCGCGAGCTGCACGTGGCGCAGCCGCCGATCTCGCGCCAGATCGCGCAGCTCGAGGAAGAGCTCGGCGTGCAGCTCTTCCTGCGCGGCAGCAAGGGCATGTCCCTCACCGACGCGGGACAAAGCCTGTATCAGCAGACGCAGCAGATCTTTCAGGACATCCGCCGCGTGGAGGACAGCGTGCGCAGCGTGGGGACGGGCATGAGCGGGCGCATCAAGCTCGGCGTCATCTACTCGGCGATGTCGTACGCCTTACATTATATAAATGAATATCACAGCCGCTATCCGCAGGTGGAGCTCTTCATCCGTGTGGGCTCGCCGCAGGAGCTCATTGAATCGCTCAACCGCGGCGAGCTGCATGCGCTGTTCCTGCGCACCGCCGCGCGCGAGCCGAGCGGCTTGCAGGAGCGCATTCTGGGCGAGGATAAGCTCGAGCTCATCATGCGCGAGGACCTGGACCCCGCGCCAGAACTGAACGAGGTGCCCATCGAGCGGCTCGAGGGTGTGCCGATGTGCCTTCTGCGTTCGGACGACCTGTGGAGCTACAACGACTTTTTGGTGCAGGAGTGCCAGCGCAGCGGCTTTACGCCGAATGTGACCTGCCACTGCTACGATACGCCCATGGCGATGCAGGTGGTGCTCTCGGGCTTTGGCATCAGCTTTCTGCCAAAGTCCATCCTCAGCACGCATCCGGGCGCGCCTTTAAAGGCAAAGCCTGTGCGCGGTCTGCCGATCCGCTCGTATGCCGTTTTGGCATGGAACAGCGCGGTGCTCAGCGCCCCGTGCGTGCAGCGCTTTGTCGAGGAGAAGATGACTTAAAAAAATTAAGCCCGCACTGAAAAAAGAGAAAGAAAACCTGTTTACTCCCCCGTTGGGCCGCGATATAATGGCAACGCTGAACAAAAATGGACGGGTGCAGCGCGCCTGTCTGAGCAAAATGACGATACAAAATAAAATGACGGAGGAAAACAACCATGGCAAAGTTGATCGAATGCATCCCCAATTTCAGCTGCTCCAAGGAAAAGGACGAGGCCACCTATAACGCCCTCGTCGAGACCGCGAAGAGCGTTCCCGGCTGCACCCTGTTTGACGCCCAGACCGACGGCAACCACAACCGCTGCGTCTTCACCCTCATCGGCTCTCCCGAGGCCATCGAGGAGGTTGCCTTCCAGCTGACGAAGGTCGCCACCGAGCGCATCGACATGAACAAGCATCACGGCGAGCACAAGC
>OIWM01000191.1_pt1 | contig 76893 bp, 65 predicted proteins | sample 1587451 | NCBI WGS metagenome assembly OIWM01 (sample SAMEA3888907, study PRJEB22519) | human gut metagenome | biome: human gut; feature: human-associated habitat; material: faeces | place: Denmark | collected 2011 | reverse complement strand
CGAAGTGGACCGCGCCGCCCGCGAGGCGGATCGGGCGCGGGACGAAGCCGACCGGGCGGCGCAAGCCGCGCAACTGGGCGCGGGCGCGGTCAACCTGGAAGCGGTATGGACCCTGGACGAGGCCGTGGCCGCCGGGGAAAGCCTGGATTTGCCCGTGGTGTACTTCCCCGGCCGGAACATGCTGCATCTCAGCTATGACGGCGTGGAACTGTACCGGGGGCCGCAGTACGAGGAAATCGGCGAGCCCGGCGCGGACGCCCGGTCTTCGGCCGTGCGGATGCGCATTCCCCTGGGCCGGGGCACGGTGATGCGCGCCTGGGCCATCGCCTCCAACATGGCCCGCCATGTGGAAGAGGCGCGGGCGGCGGCCGAAACGGCGGCGGCGCGCATGGTGCGCGAGAGCGGCATGCCCCGCGACGAGGCGCTGCCCACGGCGCGCTTTGCGCAGGTGGACAGGCTGACGCGGTTTTTCACCCTGCCGCGGGCGCTGCCGGGTAGCCGGCGCAGCGCGCGCATCGACCGCGTGCTCACGGGGCGGTACACGGCCTACCCCGCGATGGCGGGGCTGCTCGGCGGGGTGTTTTATCTCACGTTTCATATCATCGGCCCATGCCTGAGCCGCCTGCTCGCGCGCGGCATCGCCTGGCTGGCGGACGCGGCCGACGGCGCGCTCACGGCGCTGGACGCGGGGCCGCTGCTGCACAGTCTGGTGCGCGAGGGCGTGTTTGCAGGCATGGGGAGCGTGGCGGCGTTTCTGCCGGTGATTTTGGCGCTGTTTTTCTTCCTCTCCCTGCTCGAGGACACGGGCTATCTCGCGCGCGTGGCCTTCGTAATGGACCGGCCGCTGCGGCGGCTGGGGCTGAGCGGGCAGAGCGCCGTGCCGCTGCTGCTGGGCTTCGGGTGCAGCGTGCCGGGGGTGCTGGCCGCGCGCACGCTGCCCACGCGGCGCGACCGGGCACTGACGATCGTGCTCACGCCGTGCATGAGCTGCAGCGCGAAAGCGCCGGTCTACGCCGCCTTCGCGGCCGCGTTCTTTCCGGGGCGGAGCGCCGTCGTGTTTCTGGCGCTGTACGCGCTCGGCATCTTGGCGGCCGCCGTCGCAGCCCGGCTCCTCGGCCGGACGGCCCTGCGCGGGGAGGCGGCGTCCTTCGTCATGGAGCTGCCGGACTACCGCTGGCCGAACGCGCGCAGCGTGCTGCGGCGGATGTGGGTGCGGACACGCGAATTTCTCACGCGGGCGTTCACGGTCATCCTCGCGGCGAGCGTGGGCGTGTGGGTGCTGCGGACGTTCACACCCACGTGGCGCGTGGCGGCAAATGCCGGCGAGAGCCTGCTGGCCGTGGTGGGACAGGCGATCGCGCCGGTGTTCGCGCCGCTGGGCTTCGGCGACTGGCGCGCCGCGACCGCGCTCGTGACCGGGCTGCTGGCCAAGGAGACGGTGCTGTCCACGCTCGGCGTGCTGCTCGGCGACGACCTGACGGCGGCGCTGCCGGGCGTGTTCTCCCCAGCCGCGGCGGCAAGCTACCTCGTGTTCACGGCGCTGTACGCGCCGTGTGTGGCGGCGCAGACGGCCATGCGGCAGGAGCTTGGCAGCAGGCTCGGCACGCTGGCCGCGGCGGCCGGGTCGTGCGCCGCGGCATGGTGCGCGGCGGCGGTCGTTTACCGCATCGCCATCCTGATATGAGAAAACAGCAGGCTTCCAAAACCGGAAGCCTGCTGTTTTTGCTGTTTTTGACCTGCCTCAGCCGTGGACGAGCGCACCGAGGTCGGGATTGTTCGTGCCGGGGTATTCGACCGTGGCCTTGCCGGCGCGCAGGGCGGCCGCCGCGCTCTCGCGCAGGTCGAGCCCCTGCAGATACGCCCAGACGAGCGCCGCCATGACCGCGTCGCCCCCGCCGGTCGTGTTGACCATGCAGGTGGGCAGGCACGGCAGGTGCACCAGCTCCTCGCGCGTACCGGCGAGGATGCCGTCGGCCCCCATGCTGAGAAACACGCGCTGCACGCCCTGCGCCAGCAGCGCCGCGACGATGCCCTCGGGCGTGGACTCGCCCGTAAGGTTCTGCCCCTCGGTGAGGTTGGGCTTGAACGTGTGCAGCGCACCGAGCGCCGCGCGCATCCGCTCCGCCTTCGTGACGGAGACGGGGTCGGCAAAGAGCGGGGCGCTGCAGTGCGTGCCGAGCCAGGTGATGGTCTCGGCCGTCAGGTTGCCGTCGAGCACGACGGCGGCCGCGCTGTTGAGCACATCGAGATGGCGCTGGAGATACGCCGGCGTGATGGCGGCGGAGATGTCCGTATCGCACAGGCCGAGCTGCATCTCGCCGCGCTCGTCCGTGATGTAGAGATACGTCGACGTGCGCCCGCCGGGCACGTCGAGCGCGCAGCTGAGATCCATGCCGAGCTCCACGCAGTCGTTGCGCAGGAGCTGGGCGTGTGAATCGCCGCCGAAGGCGGTGAGGAACTTGACCTCCACGCCGAGCAGGCGCAGGTCGTGCGCGATGTTGCGCCCGACGCCGCCGGGCGTGAGCGTGACGGCGCCGGGGTTGGAGTCGCGGAAGATGAGCTTCTTTTCCGGGCGGCCGCAAATGTCCAGATTCACGGCGCCGACAACACAGACATAGGGCTTCATGCGTGCACCTCCCAGATGCGCTCGGCATATTCGCGCACGGCGCGGTCGGCGGCGAAAATGCCGCTGCGGGCAATGTTGACGAGCGACAGACGCGCGCGCGCGGCGGGGTCTGCGATCGCGGCGTACAGCCGCTCATGCGTGGCGGCGTAATCATCAAAGTCGGCGAGGAGCAGGTACGGGTCGCCGCCGTAGAGCAGGCTGCTGACGAGGTCGGCATAACTCTCGCCGTCGGCATAGCCGCGGCTCATGCGCTCGAGCACGCGGCCCAGCCACGGGCTGCGGCGGACGTACGCCTGCGGGTCGTAGCCCGCGGCGCGCAGGGCCTCGGCCTCGTCGGCGTGCAGGCCGAAGAGGAACATATTGTCCGCGCCGAGCTGCTCGAACATCTCGACGTTCGCACCGTCGAGCGTGCCGATCGTGACGGCGCCGTTCATCATGAGCTTCATGTTGCCGGTGCCGCTGGCCTCCTTGCCGGCGGTCGAGATCTGCTCGGACACCTGCGCGGCGGGCATGAGCATCTCGGCGGCGGAGACACGGTAGTTCGGCAGGAAATACACCTGCAGCTTCCCGCGGCAGACGGGGTCGGCATTCACATCGGCCGCGAGCGAGCACAGCAGCTGGATGATGCGCTTGGCCGTCGCGTAGCCGGGCGCGGCCTTGGCCGCAAACAGGAACGTGCGCGGCTGGAAGGGCTGATCCGGGTCGTCGTGCAGCATGAGCTGCAGCTGCGTGATGCGCATGGCGCACAAAAGCTGGCGCTTATACTCGTGCAGGCGCTTGACCTGCACGTCGAGGATCGCGTCGCTGTTGAGCGAGAAGCCGTCGGTGCGGAACACCCACGCGGCCAGCCGCTGCTTGTTGAGCGCCTTGATCTCCTCGAGACGGGCGAGCACGGCGGGGTCGTCCGCCGCGCGCTCCAGACCCGCGAGCTCCTCGGGGTGCAGGAGGTAGCGATCACTGCCGAGCACGTCGCACACAAGCGCGTGCAGGCCGGGGTTGCACTGGGCGAGCCAGCGGCGGTGGTCGATGCCGTTTGTGACATAGGTGAAGCGGCTGGGGTTGAGCGCGCAGACGTCGCGGAAGAGGTCGCGGCGCAAAATCTCCCCATGCAGGGCGGAGACGCCGTTGATAGTCCTGCACGCGGCAAGGCAGAGGTTTGCCATGTGCACGCTGCCGTCCGCGATGATGAGGTTTCGCCCCACGCGCACATCGTCGCCGAAGCGGGCGCGCAGCTCGTCGCACCAGCGACGGTTGATCTCGCAGATGATCTCCCACACACGCGGCAGCTGGCTCTGGATGAGGCCCTGCGGCCACGTCTCGAGCGCCTCGGACATGACGGTATGGTTCGTATAGTTGACGCAGGCGGTGACGATATCCCACGCCTCGTCCCAGCCGAGGCCGTCGTCATCGAGCAGCAGGCGCATGAGCTCGGGGATGATGAGCGTCGGGTGCGTGTCGTTGATCTGGATAACGTGGTGCTCGGCAAAGTTGCGCACCGTGCCGTAGCGCACGCGGTGGGCGCGCAGGATGCTCTGCGCCGTCGCGGAGACGAAGAAATACTGCTGGCGGATGCGCAGGGTCTTGCCCTCGATGTGGTCGTCCGCCGGGTAGAGCACTTTCGTGATGACCTCGGCCATCGTGCGCTGCTCGAGGCTCTGGACATAGCTGCCGGCGGCGAAGAGATACATGTCGAGGTCGTTCGGGCTGTGCGCCTCCCAGAGGCGCAGGGTGTTGACGCGCCCGTCGCCATACGGCGCGATGAGCATATCGCGCGGCACGGCCAGCACGCTCTCATAGCCGTGCAGCTCGCCGTGGTAGTGGCCGTAGGCGTCCCAGTGCGGCTCGACGCGGCCGCCGAAGCGCACCTCGACCGTGTCCTCATGGCACGGCACGAGCCAGCTCGACGCGGCCGTGCGCCAGTTGTCCGCGACCTCGGTCTGGCGGCCGTCGACGATGCGCTGCCGGAAGATGCCCAGCTCGTAGCACAGCGAATAGCCCGTGGCGGGGATGCCCTCGGTGGCGAGGCTGTCCATATAGCACGCGGCGAGGCGGCCGAGGCCGCCGTTGCCGAGGCCGGCGTCCGGCTCGGTCTCAAAGATGTCGGCAGCGCTGCGGCCGAGATCCTCGAGCGCGCCGGTGAGCGCGTCGCCGATGCCGAGGTTGAAGGCGTCCTTCATCAGGGAGCGCCCCATGAGAAACTCCATCGACAGGTAGTGCACCTCGCGCTCGGGCGCGGTGCGGCTGTCGAACGTGTGCAGGCGCGAGAGGATCTCGCGGATGACGATGGCCGCAGCCTGAAAGACCTGCTCATCGGTCGCGTTCTCGGCCGTGACGCCGAAGTGTGCGCTGAGCTTGTCGGCAATGGCGCCGCGCAGCTCATCGCGGGAAATCTGATTGGTCATTGGCATAAAATCGAATCTTCCTTTTCTGGGTTCGTTCGGGTCAGAGCTCGCTGCCCTTGGGGATCACGATCGGCAGGGCCTCGCAGCCGGTGAGCGTGACGGCCGGGCCGATGCGGACGTTTTTGTCCGCGATGGCGTACTGCAAAATGGCGTCCGCCGCGATGCAGGTGTCCTGCATGACAATGCAGCGGCTCAGGTGCGCCCCGCGCGCGACGCGCACGCCGCGAAACAGGATGCAGTCCGTGACCGTGCCCTCGATGAAGCAGCCGTCGGCCACAAGGCAGTTTTCCACGTGCGCGTGCTCGCCGTAGTACGTGCTCACGTCCGCGCGCTCCTTCGTGCGCACCGGGCGGTCAGCCGGGAAGAGCGATGCGCGCGCGTCCGGATCGAGCATATCCATGCTGGCAGCAAAATAGTCCGCGACCGCGTCCACGCGCACGGCGTAGCCCGTGTGCAGGAATACGTCCATCGTGCCGCCGCGGCCGAGGTATTCAAACAGCCCGTCGCGGTGGAAGTGGAAGCGGTTTTCCTGCGCGCAGAAATCGAGGATTGAGAGCAGGACGTCCTTATTGACGATGTAGATCTCCATGGCGGCGACGCCCGTGCCGGCCGACGCGCTCGTGATGAGCTTCGTGACACGGCCGTGCGCGTCCGTGAGGTAGCGGTGGTGCTCCCCCGTGACGGCACCGCCGCGGCAGATGGCCGTGATGCCGCAGCCGGAGGCGTCATGCTGCGCGATGGCGGCGGCAAGGTCGAGATTGCAGACGATGTCCGCCGGCATGAGCACGATCTCCGACTCCGGAATATTGCGCACGTAGGAAATGACCGCGTTGAGCGCCTCGGCCGTGCCGGTATAGTCGCCGCGCGTATTGACGCCGAACGGCGGCAGCAGGTGCAGCCCGCCGCTGCGGCGCGACAGATCCCACGCCTTGCCGCTGCCGAGGTGGTCGAGCAGGGACTGATAGTCCCGCTGCATGATGACGCCGACGCTGTGCACGCCCGCGTTTGAGAGCGACGAGAGCGCAAAGTCGATCAGCCGGTAGCGCCCGCAAAACGGCAGCGATGCGTTCGTGCGGTAGCGCGTCAGATCCCCAAGCCGCGGGGAGCTGTGATATGCGTAAACGATGCCGTGTACCTTGCTCATGCGTGCACCTCCGCTCCGTCATAGATCATGGCCCCGGCCGGGACCGTTGCCCCGGCGGGCACCGCCACGTCCGGGCCGACCGTGGCGACGCACCAGGCGTCCGTCCCGTCCGGCTGCGCGCCGACGTGCGCGCCCGCGCCGACGACCGTGCCCTCGCCGAGGATGGCATACTCCACCACGGCGCCCGGCTCCACGACGACGCCGGGGTGCAGGATGCTGTAGAGCACGCGCGCGCCCGCGCCGACGGTGACGGAGTTGGAGAGCACGGAGTTTTCTACATGGCCCTCGATCGTGCAGCCCTCGGTGATGATCGAGTGCACGACCTCCGCCTGCCGGCCGATGCTGTGCGGCGGGCGGATGGGGCTCTTGGCGCGGATGGGCCACTTCGGGTCATAGAGATTGATGAGCGTGGGCGAGAGCATATCCATGTTCGCGTCCCAGAGGCTGACGATCGTGCCGACGTCGCGCCAGTAGCCCTCGAACCGGTACGGCAGGAGCTTTTCCCCGGCGGCGAGCATCTTGGGGATGATGTTCTTGCCGAAGTCCTTGTCGGAGTTGGGGTCGGCCTCGTCCTCGATCAAATACCTGCGCAGCGCCTTCCAGTCGAAGATGTAGATGCCCATGCTCGCAAGGTCGCTCTTCGGGTGGGCGGGCTTTTCCTCGAACTCATTGATAAAACCGTCCGGCCCGACGTTCATGATGCCGAAGCGCGATGCCTCGTCCATCGACACCTGGATGACCGAGATCGTGCAGGCCGCGCCGGCCTGCTCATGCGCGCGGAGCATTTTGTCATAGTCCATTTTGTACACATGGTCGCCCGAGAGGATGAGCACGCAGTCGGGGTCATACATCTCGATGAAGTCCATGTTCTGATAGATGGCGTTGGCCGTGCCGGAAAACCACGACCCGCGCTCCCCCGCGCTCTGATACGGGGGCAGGATGTACACGCCGCCGTCGATGCTGTCGAGGTCCCATGCCTGGCCGCTGCCGATGTAGCGGTTGAGCAGCAGGGGCTGGTACTGCGTGAGTACGCCGACGGTGTCGATGCCGGAGTTGGCGCAGTTGGACAGCGGGAAGTCGATGATGCGGTACTTGCCGCCGAACGGGAGACTGGGCTTGGCGACCTTCGCCGTGAGGGCATACAGCCGCGAGCCCTGCCCGCCCGCGAGCAGCATGGCGATACAGTGTTTTTTCAAGGGATGCGCTCCTCCTTTTCTCCAGTTGCGAATAGATCAGGGGCCTCCCGCGCATCGACCGGTTTCGCGTGCGGCCCGGCGGCAATGCCCCCACGGTCGGCTGCGGCGGTTCCGGTGGACGTGGGAAACCCCTGACAGGTGTTCAGTTAAAGCGGCTCATGGCGCGGTCCGCCCCGTCGCGGATGTAGACCGCGCAGGCCTCGGCCGCGCGCACGGCCGCGTCGTCCATGGCGGTCTTGTCCTCGCCGCGGAACGTGCCAAGCACCCAGTCGGGCATGTCATAGTCCGGGTGCGGGGGCGCGCCGACGCCGATGCGGATGCGGGGAAAGGCGTCCGTGCCGAGGCAAGCAATGATGCTCTTGAGCCCGTTGTGCCCGCCGGCCGAGCCCTTCGTGCGGATGCGCAGGCGGCCCGGCTGCAGGTGGATCTCGTCCGACACGACCAGGATATGCTCCGGCGGCACTTTATAAAACTTCGCCGCCGGCGCCACGGCCTCGCCGGAGTTGTTCATAAACGTCTGCGGCTTCATGAGCAGGACCTTCTGCCCGCCGAGCTCCGCCTGTGCCGTGAGCGCGTGAAAGCGCAGCCGGTCGATGTGCACGCCGCAGTCCTTTTCCACGACGTCCGCCGTGAGAAAGCCCGCGTTGTGCCGTGTATTCTGATACTTCAGCCCCGGGTTGCCGAGGAACACGACCAGCCACTGCACGCCGCCGTGATCGGAAAAAAACATCACTCGAACAGCGAGGAGATGCTCATCTCTTCATAGATGCGGTTGATGGCCTCGGCGAACATCGGTGCGACGGGCAGATAGTGGATCTTGTCGCAGGCCGGCTTGTCCTTCGGATACGGAATGGAATCGAGCAGGAGCAGCTCGTCGATGACGCTGTCGTTGATGCGGTCGATGGCCGGGCCGGAGAGCACGCCGTGGGATGCGCAGGCGTACACTTCCTTCGCGCCGCCGACCTCGACGATGGCCTTGGCCGCGCCGCACAGGCTGCCGGCCGTGTCGACCATGTCGTCGAGCAGCAGGCAGGTCTTGCCCTCGACGCTGCCGATGATGTTCATGACCTCGGAGCTGTTGGCCTTTTCGCGGCGCTTATCCACGATGGCGAGGCCGAGGCCCATCTTCATGGCGAAAGAGCGCGCGCGCGCCACGCTGCCGACGTCCGGCGAGACGACGACCATGTCCTCGCGGCCGTAGCCGAAGCGGCGCAGGTAGTGCGTGGCAAACAGCGGCGCACCGTAAAGGTTGTCCACCGGGATATCAAAGAAGCCCTGGATCTGCGCTGCGTGCAGGTCCATGGTCAGCACACGGTCGGCCCCGGCGACGGTGAGCAGGTTCGCCACGAGCTTGGCCGAGATCGGATCGCGGGCCTTGGCCTTGCGGTCCTGCCGGGCATAGCCGAAATACGGGATGACGGCGGTGATGCGGCCAGCGGAGGCACGCTTCATTGCGTCGATCATGACCAGCAGCTCCATGAGGCTGTCATTGACCGGCTTGCAGGTGCTCTGCACGATGAACACGTCCACGCCGCGGACGGGCTCGTTGATGGAGATGGAGCACTCGCCGTCGGCAAACGCCGTGACCGTGCTCTTGCCCAGGGAGATGCCGAGGTTCTTGCAGATCATGTCCGCCAGGTCGGGGTTGGACGAGCCGGTGAACACCTTGATCTCTTTGCCGTGTGGAATCATATCGTAACTTCCTCTCTTTTTGAAAATCTCCGCGTCCTGCGTGCGGACGCCAAAACCCAAGTTTTTATACAAAATCATTATAGCAACATTTTTGCCGCTTGCAAAGAGAAACCGGCGATCTGCGGCAAGAAATTTTTTTGCGCCCTGCGGCAATGTTTGTGCAATCTGCCGCGGTGAATCGGCGCTTTGCATTTGGCGTGGGGTGTGTTATAATGGCGGCAAAGAAAACCAAGGGGCGCCCAGGCGTCCCGGGAAGGAAGCATATGAGTAATTTTAACGATCTGTACGACCACGTCGCCGCCGACCGCTCGCGCGCCATGCAGCTGCTCGGCATTCAGGACATCCGCCGCAAGGCCGTGGCGGAGCTGCTGGCCGCCGGCGCCTACACGGAGCCGGACAACATCGACGACATGACCGACGCCGAGCGCGAGCAGCACAAGGCCGAGGCCGCCTACGGTCTCGGCCGCCCGCACATTCTCGAAGCGGCGAAAATGCCCGTGCAGGACGGCGACGAGACCTACGCCATCGCCGTGACCGCCACGAGCGAGCACCCCAACTGCATCGCCCTATGCATCCAGACGAAGCTCGAGGAGCTCTACGCCTCCGGCATCGTCGACCGCAGCGCCAATCACCGCCCGCGCCTGTTCGTCGTGGCCGCCAACAACCGCCCCGACGAAGACGTGCAGGGCCTGCGCACCGCGCTGGACATGCTGCGCGTGGCCTACCCCGATTTCCACATCGAGCTCAGCGAGCGCACGCCCGAGCAGGCCATGCGCGCCGCGCTGGCCGAGGATCTGCGCGACGCGCTCGACGCGTGCAAGATCAACTCCTCGAAGGAAAACTTCCAGCGCCTGGCTGCGACCATGATCGCGGCGCCGCTGTTCTTCCCCGCCCAGCGGCCCGAGGGCGAAGCTGCCCCGGCCGACGGCCAGCAGCACCTGCAGTTCGGCAAGGTGCGCACCGACGACGGGCGCACGTTCTTCTGCGCGTTCACCGACCGCGCGCGCCTGCTGCAATGGCGCAACATGGGCAGCGTCGAGCTCGGCGTGAAGGACTACGCCCCGCTCGTGCTCTCCTCGAACGACACCGGCATCATCATCGACCCCGGCGTCGGCAGCGGCCTTGCGCTCACGCGCGAAATGCTCCAGACGCTCAAGGCCCAGCTCGAGTTCTTTGATCAGATGCGCAACACCGCGGCCGAAATGGGCGTCGACTTTGACGCCGACGCCGTGGCCGAGGCCGCCCGGAACATCACCGCCACTGACGAACCCGAGGGCCGCAACCGCAAGGAGCGCCGCTGGTTCGGCAAGAAGAAAAAGTAAACCGCAACATGCGGAGAGGGAGTCGGATATGAGAAAAACGAAGATCGTCTGCACCATCGGCCCCGCCTGCGACAGCGAGGAGACGCTGCGCGCCATGATGCTCGCAGGCATGAACGTCGCGCGCCTGAACTTTTCCCACGGCACGCACGCCGAGCACCAGGTGCGCATCGACCGGATCAAGAAGCTGCGCGCGGAGCTCGACCTGCCCATTGCCATCATGCTCGACACGAAGGGCCCGGAGTACCGCATCGGCACGTTCGCGGACGGGAAGATCGAGCTGCACAGCGGCGACACGTTCACGTTCACGACCGAACCTGTCACCGGCAGCGCCGAGCGCGTGTCCGTGAGCTATGCCGGGCTTGCGCAGGATCTTGAGCCGGGCGACACCGTGCTCGTCAACGACGGGCTCATCGCCCTGACCGTCACCGCCACGACCGACACGGACGTCATCTGCCGCGTCACCGCCGGCGGTGTGCTCTCGGACCGCAAGAGCATGAGCTTCCCGAACAAGGTGCTCAAGCAGACGTTTCTGAGCGAGCAGGACAAGAGCGACCTGCTCTTCGGCATCGAAAACGACGTGGACTTCGTGGCCGCGTCCTTCGTGTCGCGCAAGCAGGACCTGGTCGACCTCAACGCCTTCCTGCGCGCCAACGGCGGCGAGGACATCTCCGTCATCGCCAAGATCGAGAATCAGCCCGGCATCGACAACATCGAGGACATCTTCACCGAGTGCACCGGCATCATGATCGCCCGCGGCGACATGGGCGTCGAGGTGCCGTATGAGGAGCTGCCGAGCATCCAGAAGGAGCTCATCGGCAAGTGCCGCCTGCTTGGCAAGCGCGTCATCACCGCGACCGAAATGCTCGAGAGCATGACGCACAACATCCGCCCCACCCGCGCCGAGATTGCCGACGTGGCCAACGCCGTCTACGACGGCACGAGCGCCATCATGCTCTCCGGCGAGACGGCCGCGGGCGAGCACCCCGTCGAGGCGCTGAGTGCCATGGCCCGCATCGCCGAATACACCGAGGCGCACATCAACTACGCCAAACGTTTCCCCAAGACGCAGTTTGAGATCCACGACACGCTCGACGCCATCAGCCACGCCACGTGCGGCATGGCCATCGACATCGGCGCGAAGGTCATCACCGTCTGCTCCATCACGGGGCGCACCGCGCGGCTGATCTCGCGCTTCCGCGGCCCGACGGACATCATCGGCCTGACCACGAACGAGCGCGCCTACCGAAAGCTTGCCCTCTCATGGGGCATCACGCCCGTTATGAGCGAGGTGTATGAGAGCACCGACGTGCTATTTTACCACGCGCTGCAGGTCAGCCGCTCCGTGATGCAGCTCGAAAAGGGCGACAAGGTCATCATCACCGGCGGCATCATCAACGGCCGCAGCGGCAACACGAACACCATCAAGGTCGAGTACGCATAAGGCTGCCGGGGTGTGCGGGGGTACGCAGCGCACCCCCGCACACGGCCGCGCCAAGGCCGGCCGGACAGCCGCAGCGCACCGCACCGAAGGGGCGGCCTTGGCGCGCCGCAGTCGAGCGCGCCGGAAAGCCACCGGAAAATACACCAGGCTCCCCAGCCCCGCGCGAGAATCTTCGCGCGGGGCTGGTTATTATGCGATATGTTACATAATGATATTTACATAAATGATAAATGAATATAAAAACATACTGAAATATCAATATTTTTTCTTAATTTTGGTTGTCATAATCCTGTTTCCATAACTGAAATAGCACGAGTGCCCATGTCGCTCCGTTGCATTTACATAATTCAGTTTACATAATCTAATTATATTTCATCATTTTTGCTGAAATTATAAGTGTTTTTTAAGTATTTGGTTTTCATAATGTAGTTACCATAACTGTATATTTTGCTTTTTTGTTTACATAACATCGTGCTTGAATTGGAAAACCGCGCAGGAATCAGCATTCCTGCGCGGTTTTGGTTGTCATAACACCGAATACTTTACGCGACCACGTCCTCGAACTGGCTGTTGTAGAGCGCGGCATAGAACCCGCCGCGCGCGAGCAGTTCGCTGTGCGTGCCCTGCTCGACGATGTTGCCGTCGCGCATGACGAGGATGCAGTCGGCATTGCGGATGGTGCTCAGGCGGTGCGCGATGACAAAGCTCGTGCGGCCGCGCATGAGGTGATCCATCGCCTCCTGGATGAGCTGCTCGGTGCGGGTGTCGACCGAGCTGGTCGCCTCATCGAGAATGAGAATGGGGGCGTTTGCCAGCACGGCGCGCGCGATCGTCAGCAGCTGCTTTTGCCCCTGGGAGACGTTCGTCGCCTCCTCGTTGAGCTCCATCTGGTAGCCACCGGGCAGCGTGCGGATGAAGGCGTCGGCGCGCGCGGCCTTTGCCGCCGCGATGACCTCGGCGTCCGTCGCCTCGGGGCGGCCGTAGCGGATGTTTTCCATGATCGTGCCCTTAAAGAGCCACGTGTCCTGCAGCACCATGCCGAAGGCGCGCCGCAGGTCGCCGCGCGCATAGTCGCGCACGTCGCGCCCGTCGACGAAGATCGCGCCGGCGTCGACATCGTAAAAGCGCATGAGCAGCTTGACCATCGTGGTCTTGCCGGCGCCGGTCGGGCCGACGATGGCAACGGTCCTGCCTGCCGGCACGTCGCAGCTCCAGTCATGGATGACCGGCTGCGCCGGATCGTAGCCGAAGCGCACGTGCCGGAACGACACGTCGCCGCGGATGTGCTCCGCCGGGGCGGGCAGCGCGGGGTCGGCCGGCTCTTCCGCCTCGTCGAGGAAGGCGAACACGCGCTCGGCCGCGGCCGCCATGGTCTGCAGCTGCGTGCTGATCTGCGCCAGCTGCGTGATCGGCTGCGTGAAGTTCGCCATGTAGTTGAGAAATGCCTGAATGTCGCCGATCGTGATGGTGCCGCGCGCGGCGAGCGAGCCGCCGAGCACGACCACGCACACGTAGCCGAGCTTGCTGACAAACGTCGTCACCGGCGACATGAGCCCGGACAAAAACTGGCTCTTCCACGCCGAGCGGTAGAGCCGCGCGTTGATGGCGTCGAACTCCTTTTGCGTCGCGCCCTCGCGGTTGAAGGCGCAGACAACGTTGTGCCCGGCGTAAGTCTCCTCGACCTTGCCGTTGATATCGCCGAGGTTCTTCTGCTGGGCGACAAAATAGCGCTGGCTGCGCTTGACGATCCGGCCCGTGAGCACGCCCGTGACCGGCAGCACGATGAGCGCGATGAGCGTCATGAGCCAGCTGATGCGCAGCATCATGACCAGCACGCCGACGAGCATGGTGACGTTCGTGACGAGCTGCGTGACCGACTGCGCCATGCCGGAGGACATGGTGTCGACGTCGTTGGTGATGCGCGAGAGCACGTCGCCGACGGTGTTGCGCTCGAAGTAGCGCATGGGCATGCGGTGGATCTTGGCGCTGATCTCGCCGCGCAGGCGGTAGGCGAGCTTCTGCGTGATGCCGGCGAGGATCCACGACTGGAAGAAGCTGCACGCCGCGCTGACGAGATAGAGCGCGAGCACGGTCAGCAGGATCTTGCCGATCTTGCCGAAGTCGATGCCGCCGAGGCCCGAGAGCTTGCGCCCGAGGCCGGTAGCCAGCTCCGTCGTGGCCGTCGAGAGGATCTTCGGCCCGACGATGCCGAAGGCCGTGCTCGCCAGCGCGAGCACGAACACGAGCACAAGCGGCAGCCGGTAGCGGCCGAGGCAGCGGAAGAGCTTCGTGATCGTGCCTTTGAAGTTTTTCGGTTTTTCCGGGATGCGGCCCGGTCCGCGTCTGGGACCCGCCATGGTCAGCCCTCCTCTCCGAGTTCCGCGGCGCTGAGCTGGCTGAGCGCAATCTCGCGGTAGGTCTCGCAACTGCGCAGCAGCGCGCTGTGCGTGCCGCGGCCGACGATGCGCCCGCCGTCGAGCACAAGGATCTGATCCGCGTGCAGGATCGTGCTCAGGCGCTGCGCCACGATGATGACCGTGGCGTCGTGCGTCTGTTTGGCCAGCGCCTGACGCAGCGCGGCATCCGTCTGATAGTCGAGCGCGGAAAAGCTGTCGTCAAACAGGTACACCTGCGGGTGCCTGGCGATGGCGCGCGCGATGGACAGGCGCTGCCGCTGCCCGCCGGACACGTTCGCCCCGCCCTGCGCCACCGGTGTGAGGAAGTGGTGCGGCCGCGACCAGATGAAGTCCTCGGCCTGCGCCGTGGCGGCGGCGCGGATGGCGTCGGCCTCCGAGACGTCGCCGCCAAACTCAAGGTTCGAGAGAATGTCGCCCGTGAAGAGCACGCCCTTTTGCGGCACGTAGCCGAGCATGGCGCGCAGGTCGGTCTGGTGCAGGCGGCGCACGTTCACGCCGCCGATGCTGACCGTGCCGCCGGTCGCATCGTAAAAGCGCGGAATGAGATTCAGCAGCGTCGATTTGCCGCAGCCGGTCGAGCCGACGATGGCCGTGACCTCGCCGGGCCGCGCCGTGAAGCTGATGTCGTGCAGCACGTCGTCCTCCGCGCCGGGATAGCGGAACGACACGTGGTCGAACGTGACGGTCGCGTCCGCAGGCGCGGGCTCGGGGCTGCGCGGGTCGCGCACGCTCGCGCGCGTGCGCAGAATTTCGTCCACGCGCGTGGCCGAGACCTCGGCGCGCGGCAGGAGCACCGCCACGATCGTGATCATCATGAAGGCCATGATGATGAGCGAGGCGTAGGTCGAAAAGGCGATCATGTCGCCGATCTGCATATTGCCGGCGTTGATGCTTTTCGCACCGAACCACTCGATCATGACCGTGACGCCGTACATGATGAGCGTCATGACCGGGCCCATGAACGCCATGGTCCGGTTGACGAACAGCTGCGTTTTCATGAGCGCCGCGCTCGCGGTGTCGAAGCGTTCCTCCTCGTGCCGCTCGCGGTGGAACGCGCGGATGACCGGCAGACCGGTCAGCACCTCGCGGCTGACGAGGTTGACGTCGTCCACGCGCTGCTGCATGGTGCGAAACTGCGGCATGGCGATCTTCATGAGCACGCCGACGAGCAGCAGCATCGCCGCGACGGCCAGCGCGATGATCCAGCCGAGGCCGGTTTTCGTACGCGCGACCATGATAATGCCGCCGAGGCCGATGACCGGCGCATAGAGCACGACGCGCACGATCAGCACGCACACCGCCTGGATCTGCGTGACGTCGTTCGTGGTGCGCGTGATGAGCGAGGCCGTCGAGAACTTGTCCATCTCGGCGGACGAGAACGACAGCACCTTGCGGAACACCTGCGCGCGCAGGTCGCGCCCGATGGCGGCAGACATCCGCGCGCCGACAAAATTGCAGAGCACGGCCGCCGCGATCATGCCGAGCGTGAGCAGGAGCATTTTCCCGCCGGTGCGCAGCAGGTAGCTGTTGCGGATGTGGTTGACATTCAGGCCCGCGACGGCGTACTCCGTCTTGAGAAACTGCACGGCCGCGCTGTGCAGGACGCTGTCGGTGAGCGTGCCCATGCCGCTGAGCGCTTCCTCGCCGCGCGCGAGGATCTCCTCGTGCGTGATGAGGCCGCCCTGCATCTGCTGGCGCAGGGCGAGCACGGTGTTCGCCCCCTGCTCCGACAGGCGGGCATACATGACCAGCGGCCGGATGAAGATGCCCTCCAGTTCCGGCAGCTTCGCCGTGTCGTTGATCGTCCAGACGCCGTCGGCATCCGTGTAGGCGGCGCTGACCGCGGCGGCGTCGTCATCCGACAAAAACAGGCGCACACCGTCCATGGTCTTGTCCGTGAGCGCGAGGGGCGCGGCATATTCGATGCCGCCGCTCTGGATGCCGGTGTCCACGATGCGGCTCGTGTACGCTGGCAGCGACAGCTCGCAAAACGACTGCGCCACGAGCAGCAGCACGATCAGCGCCACGGCCGGGATGTGCCCGCACAGGTATTTCAGCACCCGCATGGCGCGCCCTCCTTCTGCTCTTCATAGATCTGCTGGGCGATCTCCCCCGCCCGGTCGCTCAGGCGCAGCAGCTCGCGCGTGTCCGCCTCACCCATGCGGCGGTAGACCTCCGACAGGCACGCGACTGCCTCGTCGAGCGACGTCTGCACCTCGTGCCGCCCCTGCTCGGTCAGGCGCACGACGACGCGCCGGCGGTCGGCCGTGTCGCGCGCGCGGGTGATCGCGCCCTTGCGCTCGAGATTGTTGAGCATGGCCGCGATGCGCGCCGTGCTCAGGTCGAGCAGCGTGCTCAGCTCACCGGCCGTACGGCCGTCCGCCCCGGCATTGAGGCAGCCGAGCAGGCGCATCTCGCCCTGCGAAAAGATCTGGCTGAGGTCCTCGCGGCGCGCGTGGTTGAGGATCATCGCGCGCACCTGTTCGCGCGCGATCTGTTCAAAAAAATCCATGATCGGTTCGCTCCGTTTCTCCGGCCGCGGCCGGGTGAAAAATGGATATTTCACTAATACCGTTTCCTTTTACCATTAGATAATACAGATTCCCTGCCCCGATGTCAAGTATCACGCAGGACATTTTGGCGAAAATGTGCAAAAAGCCGTCCCTCCGGAGAGGGACGGCTGTCAGGCACGATTTTGTTTCAGTCCGTGGGCTCGAAGGCGCGGTCGAACAGGTCCGTGACCTCTTTCGACGGGGCCTTGCTGCACAGCGACACGACGACCGCCGCGATCAGGCCGCACAGGAAGCCGGGGATGATCTCATACAGGCCGGTCGGCGTGGACAGGAACGCATACCACAAAGCGTCGACCGCAAAGCCCACGCACACGCCCGCGACCGCGCCGGAATACGTCAGGCGGCGCCAGTAGAGCGAGAGCAGGATGACCGGGCCGAACGCGGAGCCGAAGCCCGCCCATGCGCACTCGACGAGCGCCATGATGCCGCCGCAGTTCGGGTCAGCCGCGATGAAGTACGCGACGATGGAGATGAGGATGACGATGATGCGGCCCGCCCACTGCATCTCGTGGTCGGTGGCGTCCTTGCGGATGACCGGCTTATAGATATCGGACGCGAAGGCGCTGCTGCTCGCCAGCAGCTGGGAGTCGGCCGTGCTCATGGCCGCGGCAAGAATGGCCGAGAGAAGCACGCCGGAGATGAACGCCGGGAACAGGCGGCGCACCATGTGCACAAAGACGAGGTTCTCGTTGTCGATCTCGCCGAGGAACTGGCGGCCGATCAGGCCGACGACGGCGGACATAGCCAGGATGACCAGGATCCAGCTGCAGCCGATGATCTGGCTCTTGCGCATCTCATGCTCGGACTTGATGGACAGATAGCGCACAAGGATGTGCGGCATGCCGAAGTAGCCCAGGCCCCAGCCGAGGCCGGAGAGAATGTCCGAAATGCTCTTCCAGTTGAAGCCGCCGCCGGAGAGCACATTATAGTAGTTTTCCGGAACGGCCATGACCGGTGCGACAAAGTCTGCACCCTTCATGACGAACAGCGCGAGGATCGGCGTGAGCATGAGCGCGGCAAGCATGAGCATGCCCTGGAAGAAGTCCGTCCAGCACACGGCGTTGAAGCCGCCGAGAAACACGTACACGAGGATGATGGCCGTGGCGATGATCATGGCCGTCTTGGCGCTCATGCCCGTGACGGTGTTGAACAGCGTGCCGCAGGCCGAAATGCTCGAGGCGCTGTAAACGCAGTAGACCACGACGAACACGATGGCCGAGATGATCTGCAGGCCCTTGTTCTTGGACAGGAAGCGGTTGGTGAGAAACTGCGGGATGGTGATCGAGTCGTTCGCGCGGATGGAGTACCGGCGCAGACGCGGCGCGACGAAGATCCACGCGCAGACCGTGCCGATGAGCAGGCCGACGGAGATCCACACCTTGCCGATGCCGTACAGATAGATCGAGCCGGGCAGACCCATGAGCACCCACGCACTCATATCCGACGCGCCGGCAGACAGCGCCGCGACCCAGCCGCCCATGCTGCGGCCGCCGAGGAAGTACTCCTTCTCGCCCTCCTGATGGCGGTCACGGAAGAAGAAATACACGCCGACGCCGATGACCAGCGCGAAATACAGTAATATGGCGATCCATTCACCGCTCGAAGCAGTGCCCATGATGTTTTGCCCCTTTCATTAGGAAACCTTATATAATTTCCGTAAAAACAATATGTGTGTATGATACGCCACTTTCCCCGCCGTGTCAACAATTTCTTCATACTTTTCGGGAAAAAAGCGGCGTTTCCCCTGCAATATCAGGGAAAATTTCTGCGCTTGACTTTTTGGAAACCGCGCGTATAATATAAGATAATCTTATTTTAAGCGATAAAATTCGGACAAGGAGCGGGTACGTGTGACACTGCGGCAATATGAGGCGTTTTTAAAAACGGTGGAGTGCGCGAGCGTGTCGGCCGCGGCGCAGGCGCTGGGCGTGTCCCAGTCGGCGCTGACGCAGCTGCTGGCGGGGCTCGAGCGCGACTGCGGCTTTCCCCTGCTGGTGCGCAACCGCGGCGGCGTGCACCTGACCCCGGCGGGCAAGGCACTGCTGCCGGCCGTGCAGCAGGTGTGCGCAGCGGATGCGCACCTGCGCGGCCGCATCCAGGAGGTGCGCGAGCGCGCCGGCGGCACGATCCGCATTGCGACGTTCAAGAGCGTGGCGGTCAACTGGCTGCCGCCGATGATCAAGCAGTTTCAGGTGCAGCATCCGGAGGCGCGCTTCCGCCTGTTCGACGGGGCGTACGCCGAGGTGGACGCCTACGTGCGCAGCGGCACGGTGGACATGGGCTTCATCTCGCTGCCGAGCGAACTGCCGGGCGAGATCGTGCCCGTGTGCAGCGACCGGCTGCTGGCCGTGCTGCCGGCGGGCCATCCGCTGGCGGCGTGCGGGGCCGTACCCGTCGCGGCCTTCGGCACGGAACCGGTCGTGAGCCTGATCGACAGCACGAACCGCGACGCGCTGCGCGTGCTCGACGCCGCGCACGTGCACCCCGACATCCGCTTTCAGACGGCGGACGATTACGCCATGATCTCCATGGTCGAGAGCGGGCTGGGCATCTGCATCGCGCACGAGCTCGTGCTGCGCTCGGACCACCACAACGTCGTCGTGCGCCCGCTCGATCCCCCCGCGCACCGCACGATCGCCATGGCCATCCCGCCGGAGAGCGAGGGCAAGCCGCTCGTGCGCACGTTCGCCGCCTTTGTGCGCGCGTGGGCGCAGGCCAACCCGTGACGGAAGGAGGCAGACCATGGACCGCAGCGAATGGAAGCAGTACATTCTGGAGACGTACCATGCCGTGTCCGACCGGCCGTGGCCGCGCCATCCGAACCACGAGGTGTTTCGCCACCCCGGCAACCAAAAGTGGTTTGCGCTGATGATGGAGGTTCCGGGCGAAAAGCTCGGTCTGCCGGAGCGGGAAATGCTCGACATTCTCAACCTCAAGTGCGACCCGGTGCTGATCGCCTCCCTGCGGGGTGCGCCCGGGCTGCTGCCGGCGTACCATATGAATAAGGAAAACTGGATCACCGCCGTGCTCGACGGCAGCGCCCCGGATGCACAGATCCAGACGCTGCTGGCCATGAGCTATGACATGACCGCGCCGGGGCACGGCCGCACTGTGAAAAAGCGCAACGAAAATCAGGCAGCGGCGGCGCATTTGCGGTAAGATCGACGCATCGAACCGTCAGGAGGCACACAGCATGGCACAGTGGCACCGGAACATTCAGGACATCATCACCATCATCGATGCCTGCATCCGCGCGCAGCAGGATGAAGCGCTGACCCTGCGCGCGCTGGCACAAAAGCTCGCCTACTCCGAATACTACACGTCGCGCCGGTTCCGGGAGCTGGCCGGCATGACGCTCCGGGACTACCTGCGGCTGCGGCGGCTGGCGTTTGCCCTGCGCGACGTGCGCGACAGCGACGCGGGCATGCTCGACATCGCCGTGAAGTACGGCTTTTCCTCCAACGAGGCCTTCACGCACGCGTTCAAAAAAGCCTACGGCGTGAGCCCCAGCGCCTACCGGGCCGCGCCCGGCCCCGTCGTGCTCCAGACCATCCTGCGGCCGTTTGACTGTTATCTGATGGAAGGAGCAAGCAACATGAACGAGACACAAAACGCGGGCGAGGTCCAAACCTATTTCGTGCACATCCCGGCGCACAAGTTCCTGCACATCCGCAATTATGAGAGCATCGGCTACTGGGACTTCTGGCAGCGGCAGAGCGCGATCCCCGGGCAGGACTGCGAGACCATCTGCGGCCTGCTTGCGAGCATCCCGGGCAGGCTCGACGATGCGGGCGGTACCGGCGAGGACGCGGGCAGCGGCCAGCTCATGGCCTGGATCAACGAGCCGACGGGGCGCATCTGCAGCTGGGGCATCCCGCTGGCGGAGGCCTACGGCGTGCGCCTGAGCGCAGACTATGCCGGGCCGGTGCCGGCGCAGATGCAACTCATGGACGTGCCCGCCGGGGAGTACCTCGTGTTCGAGCATGGGCCGTTCGATTTTGAGACGCAGAACGCCGCCGTGGAGGCAAAGGTCGAGCAGACCATGCGCGACTTTGACTATGCCGCCAGCGGCTACCGGCTCGACCTGACGCCGGACAGGGTGTTTTATTTCTACCACGACTGCGCGCGGTTTTTCAAATACGTGCGCCCGGTGTTCAGAGCCTGAACAGTATAAAAAAACCGGGACGCTCCGATGGGAGCGTCCCGGTTTTTGTTTCTGGCGCTTATGCGTTCCAGGTCTTCGTCTGCGCACGCAGCCAGTCGGCCCACGGCTCGATGCCCTCGCCCTTGAGCGCGGAGATTGGGAACACCTGAATGTTCGGGTTGAGCTTCTTGACGCGCTCGACGCACTTGTCGAGGTCGAAGTTGAAGTACGGCGCAACGTCGATCTTGTTGACGAGCAGCACGTCGCAGATCGAGAACATGAGCGGGTACTTCAGCGGCTTGTCGTCGCCCTCCGGCACGGAGAGGATCATGGCGTTTTTCACGGCGCCGGTGTCAAACTCCGCCGGGCAGACGAGGTTGCCGACGTTCTCGAGGATGGCGAGGTCGATGTTCTCGGTGCCGAGGCCCTCGAGGCCCTGGCGCGTCATGCCCGCGTCGAGGTGGCACATGCCGCCGGTGTGCAGCTGGATAACCTTCGCACCGCTGGTGGAGATGGTCGCGGCGTCGACGTCGGAGTCGATATCGGCCTCCATGACGCCGATGCGCAGATCGTCCTTCAGGGCGTTGATGGTCGCCATGAGGGTCGTGGTCTTGCCGCTGCCGGGCGAGGACATGAGGTTGAGCAGGAAGGTGTGATTGCGCTTGAGTTCTTCGCGCAGCAGATCTGCCTGCCGGTCGTTGTTTTCAAAAACGCTCTTTTTGATTTCGAGCACGCGGAATGTATCCATGATCTTACCTCCAGAATGTTCACGGGGTTTTGTATGCCAAAATTATAGCAGTCTCGCCCCGGTTTTGCAACCTTTTTGCGCGGGGATTGCCAATGTTGGACAGTTCGGGTATAATGGTTTAATATCGTGCGAAACCCAAGGAGGCGATGGTATGCCCCACCATTCCGGCGCCGAGCTGCCGGGCGCGCAGGCGCTGCGGCAGATGGCCGCGCAGAGCGACAGCCGCGGCCTGTTTTCCGACCGCGCGCCCGACCCGGCCTATGCCGGCCTGTTTTTGAACCGCGAGCTGAGCTGGCTGCAATTCAACCGCCGCGTGCTGGCCGAGGCGGCCGACGAGACGCTGCCGGGCTATGAGCGGCTGAAGTTTCTGTCCATCTACTGCTCGAATCTCGATGAATTTTATATGGTGCGCGTCGGCGGGCTGCTCGACCGGGCGCTGCTGCAGCCGTGGCACACGGAGACCATCACGGGCCTGACGCCGCGCGAGCAGCTGCGCGCGATCTATGACGAGACGGCGCGGCAGCAAAAAGATTTTGAAGCGCTCTGGCGCAAAGTGACGGCGGCGCTGGCAAAGCAGCACGTGGAGATCCTGGACTTTGACCGGCTCGACGAGGCGGACGAGGTGCTGCTGCGGCGGCGGTTCGACGCGCTGCGCCCGCTGCTGAGCCCGCAGGTGCTCGACGCCGAGCACCCGCTGCCGTTTCTGCGCAACCGCGAGCAGTATGTGCTCGTGCGCTTTGCGGGCAAGCGCGGCGGCGCGGGGCTCGTGCCGACGACGCAGCTGCCGAAGTTTTTTAAGCTCACGGTCGACGGCGTGCAGAAGCTCGCGCTCACGGCGCCGCTGGTGGCGCACTTTGCGCCCCTGCTCTTCGGCGAGCGGCGCGTGCGCGAGACGGCCATCGTGCGCGTGACGCGCAGCGCCGACATTTCCGTGCGCGACATCATGGACGGGTGCGACGCGGATCTGCGCGCCGTGATGGAGCGGCTGCTGCGGCGGCGCCGCCGGCTCGAGCCGGTGCGCGCGCAGGTGCAGGGCCGCGTCTCGGACGAGATGCGCGCGCTCGCGCGCGAGCTGCTCGGGCTGCCGAAGCGGCAGCTGTTCGTGACGAGCGCGCCGACGGATCTGTCGTTCGTGCTCACGATGCCGGGGGAGTTCGACCTTGCGGGGCTGACGTGTCCCGAAATCCCGCCGGCCAAAAACGTGGCGCTGCAAAAGGGCGACTACTTTGCCTATCTCGCGCAGCACGACCTGCTGCTCGCGCTGCCGTACCAGAGCATCAACCCGTTCGTCGACCTGCTGTACGAGGCGGCGGACGACCCGGACGTCGTGTCGATCAAGATCACGCTCTACCGGCTCGCCGGCAGCAGCCGCATCGCGGCAGCGCTGGCCTACGCGGCCGAGCACGGCAAGCAGGTACAGTGCCTGCTCGAGCTGCGCGCCCGCTTTGACGAGCAGAGCAACATCGACTACTCGCGCATGCTCGAGGACGCGGGGTGCGGCATCCTCTACGGCCTGACGAAATACAAGGTACACACGAAGCTGTGCCTCATCACGCGGCGGTGTCCCGGCGGCATCTGCTACTACACGCAGGTCGGCACCGGCAACTACAACGAAAAGACCGCCGAACAGTACACAGACCTCATGCTGCTGACGAGCGACCCGGCCATCGGACGCGACGCGGCGAAAACGTTCGACCGGCTCGCGCGCGGCGAGACCGTCGGCGAGACGGAGGCGCTCTGGCTCGCGCCGGAGGGCTATAAGCCGCAGCTGATGACGCACATCGAGGCGCAGACGCGCCTCGGCCCGGAGGGATACATCGGCATCAAGGTCAACTCCATGAACGACGCGGACGTCATGGCGCAGCTCGTGCGCGCGAGCGAGGCGGGCACGGAGGTGGAGCTGTTCGTGCGCGGCATCTGCTGCCTGCGGCCGGGCGTGCCCGGGCGGACGGAGCACATCTCGGTGCGCAGCATCATCGGGCGGTATCTGGAGCACGAGCGTATTTTCGTCTTTGGCCGCGGGGAGGCACAGGAGGTGTTCATCGGCTCGGGCGACCTGCTCGAGCGCAACACCATGCGCCGGATTGAGGCCTTCACCGCCGTGACCGACCCCAACGCGCGCGCGGAGGTGCTCGAGGTGCTCAGCGCCATGCGGCGCGACAACCGGCAGGCGTGGATCATGCAGCCGGACGGCAGCTACATCCGTCCCGAGGGCGCGGGCGAGCCGTTTGTCAGTCAGGCGTATCTGCACACGTACTTTGCCGGGCGCACCGTCGAAAAGCCCGCGCCCCCTGCCCCACCCCAGCCACGAAAAAAGCTGCCGTGGTGGCGGCGGCTGTGGATCTGGCTGAAAAATAATTGACGAAATTCGGAATTTTAGACTTGACAAGCGCGCAAAAGCGCGTATAATGTGCCTTACAATTTCACAGCCTTATCAAGAGTGGCGGAGGGACCGGCCCTGTGAAGCCCGACAACCTGCAGAGACCTGCAAGGTGCCAAATCCGGCGGTGCAAATCGAGAGATGAGGATCTTCGCCTTTTCCAAGCGCTCCGTCGGCTGTCGGGGCGCTTGTTTCTTTGCCCGGCACAACAGAAAGCGAGGAATAGCAATGGCTCATCATCTCTTTACATCCGAATCCGTGACGGAAGGACATCCCGACAAGATCTGCGACCAGATCTCCGACGCGATCCTCGACGCCATTCTGGCGCAGGACCCGAACGGCCGCGTCGCCTGCGAATGCACGGTCACGACCGGCGTCGTGAACGTCATGGGCGAGATCACGACCGACTGCTACGTCGACATCCCGAAAGTCGTGCGCCAGACCGTGCGCGAGATCGGCTACGACCGCGCAAAATACGGCTTTGACTGCGACACCTGCGCCGTCATCACAAACATCGACGAGCAGAGCGCGGACATTGCCCTCGGCGTCGACCAGTCGCTCGAGAGCAAGGAGGCCGGCGACAGCGCGCTCGACAACGGCGCGGGCGATCAGGGCATGATGTTCGGCTTCGCCTGCGACGAGACGCCGGAGCTCATGCCGCTGCCCGTTTCGCTGGCCCACAAGCTGGCCAAGCGCCTGACCGCCGTGCGCAAGCAGGGTCTGGTCGACTATCTGCGGCCCGACGGCAAGACGCAGGTCACAGTCGAGTACGACGAGCAGAACCGCCCCGTGCGCGTGCACACCGTCGTGCTCAGCACGCAGCACGCCCCGGAGGTGGACATGGCCCAGCTGCGCAAGGACATGATCGAACTCGTCATCCGCCCGACCATCCCGGCCGAGCTGCTCGATGACGACACCCGCTACCTCATCAACCCCACCGGCCGCTTCGTCGTCGGCGGCCCGCAGGCGGACTCCGGCCTGACCGGCCGCAAGATCATCGTCGATACTTACGGCGGCAGCGCCCCGCACGGCGGCGGCGCGTTCTCCGGCAAAGACCCGACGAAGGTCGACCGCAGCGCCGCCTACGCCGCGCGCTACGTGGCCAAGAACATCGTGGCGGCCGGGCTTGCCCGCCGCTGCCTCGTGCAGCTGGCGTATGCCATCGGCGTGGCAGAGCCCGTGAGCGTGCTCGTCGACACGCAGGGCACGGGCACTGTGCCGGATGCACAGATCGCCGCTGCCGTGCAGCAGGTGTTCGACCTGCGGCCGACGGCCATCATCCGCGACCTCGACCTGCGCCGCCCGATCTACCGCCAGCTCGCCGCCTACGGCCACATGGGCCGCGAGGAGCTCGGCGTCCGCTGGGAGGACACCGACCGCACCGACGCCCTGCGCGCCGCCGTCGCCAAGACGAACGTGTGATTCAAACCACATGAAAAACCTCCGCAGCTTCGGCTGCGGAGGTTTTTTCATATTCATTCGTGAACCGGCGAGGCGGGTCTCTATGGAGCTTATGCTCAATAGTACGAGTGCCCCCAGGTGGCGTTTTCGTAATTTGCGAGGAAGTCGGCGTTCGCGCGCTCGGTCGGCGAGAGCGAATTGTTATCGAACGACGCGCCGGGCACCGTGCCGTGATACCAGCTCTGGGCCTCGAAATAGGCCGCGATCTGCGGCGTCTGGAAGATGCGGCCGTGGCGCGCAAAAATCTCGTTGCGGGCAAGGCAGCACTGCTCCCAGGTGAGGTTCGCCACGTCCGCCTGCGTGAGCCGGCGCGCGGCGCTGTCCGGCAGGATGTAGCTGCCGGCGGAAGGCGTCGGGGTCGGGGTGGGCGTCGGCGTCGGTGTCGGCGCAGCGGACGGCTCTACCGTCGCCGTCACGGCCGGGGTCGCGGCCACGACCGGGTCTTTCGGCTTGGGCTTGACGTTGAGCGCGATGAGCAGCACGATCAGCGCCACGCCGAGCGCGGCAAAGATGGCGATGAGCAGCGCCTTGCTGCGCGGCGCGTCCCGGTCCTCCGGCGCGGGCTCATACGGCGCATCGTCCTCCCAGCCGGGCACGGGCGGGTCGTCTGCCCAGGGATCGTCCTGCGGCTCGGCTTCATCGTCCCAGTCGCCGGCGGGGGCGCTGTCCTGCCAGCCGGAAGGGAAATGCTCCCCGTTTCCATCATCCGGCGGCGCGGATGCATCCTGCTGATCCTCCGGCGGGAGGATTTCATTCTGTAAATCATCTTCCGGCGGCGTCTGCTCGCCCCCGCAGTAGGGGCACCAGCGCGCATCATCCGGGATGTCTCGTCCACAGTAGGGACACTGCATTGGCTTCACCTGCCCTTTCACACACACAAATCGTTTTCCTCAATGTACCATATTCCCGGCCATACCACAAGATAAAAAAATGTCCCCCGGTGGTTCGCCGGGGGACAAAGAAAAGCCTGTTAACCCGCGATGCGCTTAGCGCCCACGTAATTCCTCAGGTAGTAGCTCGAGCTCAGGTCGCTGATGACGACGCAGCCTGCGCCGGAACTGCTGTGGATGAACTGGCCGTTGCCGATATAGATACCGACGTGGCCGATGCTGGAGCTGTTGCTCGCAAAGAACACCAGGTCGCCGAGCTGGAGGTTGGCCTTCTCGACATAGGTGCCATTGTTGTTGTAGATGCTGCTGGCCACACGGCTCATGGAATAGCCGCAGAGCTTGTACACGTAGTTGACAAAGCCGGAGCAGTCAAAGCCCGAGGGGCTCATGCCGCCGTAGACATACGGCGCGCCCATATACTGCTTGGCCGTGGCGACGATGGTCTCACCGATGGAGCCGCTGGGCTTGCTGCCGCCGTCCGACTTCGTGGTGGTGACGTAGGTGCTGTTGACATAGCCCTTGACGCCGTTGATGGTGACAGCCGTCCAGTTGCCGCTCGTGCCGGTGATCGTCAGCGGCGTGCCGTTGTTATACGTGCCGAGGATGGAATAATTCGTGCCGGCGCCGGAACGCAGACGCACGTCGTTGCCCTTGATATAGCCGGTCTGGCTCGTGGAGCCGCCGCCGTTATCGGGCTTGGCCGTGGTCATGTAGTCCTTACTGACATAACCGTCCCTGCCGCTGTAGCTGACTTTGTACCAGTTGCCGCTCTCGCCGGTGATGGTCATCTGCGTGCCGGTGTTATACACGCCGAGGATGGAGCTGGTCGTGCTCGCACCCGAGCGCATACGCACGCCGGTGCCCTTGATGTAGCCGGCCTTGCTGTCGGCCCCGCCGCCGGAGACATAGTCCGAGCGGATGTAGCCGCTCACGCCGCCGATGGTGACCTTCGTCCAGCCGTTTTCCGTGCCGGTGATGGTCAGGGGCGTGCCGTTCTGGTAGGTACCGAGGATGGAGTAGTTCGTGCTCGGGCCGGAGCGCATGCGCACATCGCTGCCCTTGACCGAACCGTTGGAGCTGCCCGTGCTGCTGCCGCCGTTCGTCACGCCCGAGAGCGAGACATAGTCCGAGTGGACATAGCCGGTGGTGCCGTTGTAGCTGACCTTGTACCAGGCGCCGTTGACGCCGGTGATCGTCATGGTCGTGCCGGAGTTGTAGGTGCCGAGGATGGAGCTGCTCGTGCTCGCACCCGAGCGCATACGCACGTAGCTGCCGTTGATCGTGCCGGTACCGAAGCTGGCATCCATTTCATTGGCGCGTTTGAGGTAATCGGAAGATATGTAGCCGACGGTGCCGTTGTAGACCACCGTGGCCCAGCCGCCGCTCGAGCGCGTGGACACCACGACGTGGGTGCCTGCCGGGAGCGTGGAGATAATGCCGTAATTCGTTCCGGCGCCCGTTCGGAAGTTGACGGCCGTCGTCGTCGTCGCCCCGCCGGCGCTCGCCGCGGAAGCCGAAACGGCCAGCATGAGCGCGAAGAGCGCGGAAACAACGGCTGTTTTCAGAAATCGTTTCGCCATAGAATCATCCTTTGCTTAGTTATTCGCAAGCGCGCGGTCCAGCCACACAGCCGCCACATCCATGGCGTTGTACAGGCCGTCCTTTTCTGTCTTTTTGACCACACGGTCGCGGGATTTCAGATCCGGGTCGGTGAGCTGAAGCTGCACGGAGACCCGCGTCGCCACGTCGAGGTCCTTGATCTTTTTCGTGTCGAGGATCTGCATCATAATGATGTACTTGTCAGCCATACTGCCGTAATAGAGCAGGTTGTCTTTCCGGCGCAGCGGATGGCCTTTGTAGCACAGTTCGGTCGATTTTGCTGCCAATGAGATACACCTCCGATACCACTGTTTTCGAATTGTAACACATTTCAATCTTTTTGTCAACACCGCATGCCCCGCGCTGTCGTTTCGGCGCGGGGACACGCGATGGGGCAGACATTTGCGCAGCTCAGCCGGCGTCGTCGGCATCGCCGCCGGTGTCCTGCGACTGGCCGGAGAAATTGCCGAAGATGCCGGTCGGCGAGCCGATGGTCGGCGTCGGGAAGCTCTTGGTCGGCAGATCCTTGTGGATCGGCTCCATGACGAGCTTCCAGATCTGGGCGGCAGGGTTGCCGGAGAAGTTCATATACTCGGGCATATCGTAGCCGGTCCAGACGGCGGCCACATAGTACGGCGTGAAGCCGACGAACCAGCGGTCGCAGTTGTTCGTGGTCGTACCGGTCTTGCCGCCGGCGGGCATGCCGCTCAGGCGGGCCTCGGTGCCGGTGCCGCTGTTGACGGCGTTGCAGAGCATGTCGGCCATGTTCCACGCGGTGTTGGCCTTGAAGGACACGATCGTGCGCGCGGGATTTTCGAGCACGACCTCGCCGCTGGAGTCCTTGACGTAGGAATACGTGCGGCCGTAGGTGAACACGCCGTCGTTGACGAAGGCGGAGTACGCCTGCGTCATCTCGCGGACGGTGATGCCGTTCGTGAGCTGGCCGAGGGCGAGCGGCGCGTAGTCGCAGTCGGACTCGGCAAGGCTCGTGACGCCGAGCTTGTCCTTCAAAAATTCATACGACGCGCGCGGGGTGAGCTTGTCGAGGATCTGCGCGGACACGGTGTTGAGCGAGCGCTGCAGCGCCTCGCGGATGGTGATGACGCCGTAGTTGCCGCCGCCGGAGTTTTTCGGATACCAGCTCGTGCCGGAGAGCTTGATGTCCGGCGCATCGTTGACCTGCGTATACTGCGTGATGAGGCCGAGCTCCATGGCCGGGCCGTAGGTCGCGATCGGCTTGATGGACGATCCGGGCGGGCGCTTGGACTGCGTGGCCCGGTTCGTGCCGAAGTTGATGGTCTTTTTGCCCGTGCCGCCGGACAGGCCCTTGATCTCGCCGGTGTAGGGGTCCATGATGACGATGGCGGACTCGAACTGCTGGCCGGAGGCCGACGGGCGCTGCGGCATCTTGTCGAGGTCGGTATAGACGTCGTCGATCGCCTGCTGGATGCTGGGATCGTAGCAGGAATAGACCTGATAGCCGCCGGAATAGAGCAGCGTGCGCGCCGTGTCGCGGCTGACGCCCTTCTGCTCGACGAGGTCGTTGAGCACGTCGTTGATGACGGCCTCGGCGTAGTAGCTGTAGATGGTCTGGGTGGCATCGTCGGACTCGCTGCGCACGAACACGAGCTCCTGCGCCACGGCCTCATCGTACTGCTCCTTGTTGATGTAGCCCTGTTCGTACATCTGCTTGAGGATGGTCTCCTGCCGGGTCTTATTGTTCTCGCGGCTGATGAAGGGGTCGTATTTTGAGGGGTTATTCGTGATGCCGATGATGCTCGCGCACTCGGCGAGCGTGAGATCCTTCGGTTCTTTGCCGAAGTAGGTCTCGGCGGCGGTATAGACGCCGTTGCACCCCTCGCCGAAGTAGACGATGTTCAGGTACCACTCCATGATCTCTTCCTTATCATAGGACTTCTCAAATTCGAGCGCCTGGAAGATCTCGAGCAGCTTGCGCTGCACGGTGATATCGTCCTGCTTGGTGAGGTTTTTGATCAGCTGCTGCGTGATGGTCGAGCCGCCGAAGTCGTTTTTCATCGACAGGAACATGTTGATGAACGCGCCGGTCGTGCGGTACCAGTCCACGCCCTTGTGCTTGTAAAAGCGCTTGTCCTCGATGGCGACGGCCGCGTGCTCCATGTCCTTGGGGATGTCGGCATAGTCGATCCAGACGCGGTTTTCCGTGCTCGAGAGGTTCGTGAGGTTCTGCCAGTTGCCGTCGGAATCCTCATACAAAATCGAGCTTGAGAGCGAGACCGTGAAGTCCGAGAGCTGCACGTCGAGATCCGTGGACAGGCAGTTTTTCACATAGTACGCGAAGATGCACAAAAACAGCAGCCCCGTGACGAGCACGATCAGCAGGATCGTGCCGAGCACGCGCAGCACAGTGCCCGCGACGCTCACGGTCGCATCCGCGGCCTGGGCCGCGCGCGGGGCGGATGATGATGGTTTCGGTCGTTTTGCCATAGGCAGTGACGCACCTCCCTGATAATACACATTATCGGATCAAAAACCCGGTCGATATTCAGCGCATAAAAACGATTAAATGATATTATAGCACACTCTGTCAACCGGGGATAGTCTTTCGCGCATTTTTGTCCGGCGGGTATGAAATGCGCGCGCGTTGGACAAACTTTCCGGTGAAAGGAGCGAGGCATATGAAACGAACGCTGGCACTGACGGTCGTGACGGCGCTGTGCGCCGTGTCGCCGTTCGTCGCGGGGGCGGCGATGTCCTCCCTGCAGCAGCCGGGCGCGGACGCGCCGGCCACGTCCTACGACGGCGCGCAGGCGGAATATATCCTGCGGGATTACGAGGGCTATGTGAGCGTGTTCGCCTCCGACGCCGACCGCAGGCCGCTGCAGGTGACCGGCATCGAGGTCGCCGGACTGCGCCGCGCCGACCAGGAACTGCTGCGCGGCGGCATCACCGTCGGCAGTCAGGAGCAGCTTTTGCTGCTGCTGGAGGATCTGGGGTCGTAAAAGGACTTGATTTTACACGCCAGATGGGGTACACTGAAACCAGAAAACGATCACAACTGGAGGACACCCCGATGAGTGAAGCATTCGGCAGCGATTATCTGACGATCGAGGACGAGGACGGCAACGAGTTCGAGCTGGAAGTGCTCAACGAGTTTGAGCTCGACGGTCAGGACTATCTCGCGGCGCTCCCCGCCGATATGGACGAGGACGACCCCGATTTCGGCATCATCCTGCTCAAGATCATGGAGGAAAACGGCGAGGAGCTCTTCGGCTCCATCGACGATGACGACGAGCTGGACAAGGTGTACAATTACTATATGGAAGAGATCTTCGCCGACGAGGACGAAGGATCTGACGGCGGCGCGGAGGAATAAGTTCCCGCGCGGCGCATAGCATGGGAATAAGTCCTGCTGTGTGCGTGGAGCACGACTGAGTGCTCAGAGCTCATTTAAACCCACATCTCTTATAAGGGATGCCAGAACTTCCGCTGCGGATTGCAGGCCTCCCGGCCGGCTGAAAGATGCCGGTTGGACGTTGGAAGCAGAGAAACAGCAGAGAGGCGACCCACCTGCCTTCTTGTGCAGGTTGTAACTGGGCTCACACGGCATTGGCGGGCTGGCCGGCAGCGAAAGCTGCCGGCTTTTTTCTTGCCTCTGACAAGAAAAAAGCCAGATTGCATCCGTCGCGGCGTGGCCACCGAAAAAGCCGCGCCGCATTGACAAGCCCCCGCCGCCGGGGCTATGATAAGCCTCAGCGGCACGCGCAGTGTGCCGAATCCTGTCCAAACGAAAGGTGATCCGCCATGCTCCGCTTTCAGAACGATTACTCCGAGGGTGCGCACCCGAACGTGCTGCGCGCCCTGTGCGACACCAACCTCTGCTCCACGCCGGGCTACGGGCTCGACGACGACTGCCGCCGCGCGGCCGACGCCATCCGCGCCCGCTTCGCCTGCCCGGACGCCGACGTGCACTTCCTCGTCGGCGGCACGCAGACGAACCAGCTCGCCGCGGCCGCCTTCCTGCGCCCGTGGGAGGCCATGGTCGCGGCCGACACCGGCCACATCAATGTGCACGAGACCGGGGCAATCGAGGCCACCGGCCACAAGGTGATCGCCGTGCCCGGCGCGGACGGCAAGCTCACCCCCGCCGCCATCGCCGACGCCGCCGCGCAGCACTGCGCTGCGCCGGGCGTGTATGACGAGCACATGGTACTGCCGCGCATGGTGTACGTGTCCGACGCGACGGAACTCGGCACTGTCTATACCAGGGCGGAGCTGACCGCCCTGCGCGCGGCGTGCGACGCGCACGGGATGTACCTGTATCTCGACGGCGCGCGGCTGGCGCAGGCGCTCACGGCCGCGGGCAGCGACCTGCAGCCGGAGGATCTGCCGCGGCTGTGCGATGCGTTTTACATCGGCGGCACGAAAAACGGCCTGCTCTTCGGCGAGGCAATGGTCATCGTCAACGACGCGCTCAAGCCGGGCTTCCGCCGCGCGATGAAGCGCAACGGCGCCATGCTCGCCAAGGGCCGCCTGCTCGGTGTGCAGTTCGCCGCCGCGATGGCGCACGACCTCTGGCTCGAGCTGGGCCGGTACGCGGACGCGCAGGCGCAGCGCATCGCCGCCGCGCTCTCGGACCGCGGCATCGCAATGTACGTGCCCTCGCCGACGAACCAGATCTTCCCCATCCTGTCGGATGCGCAGATCGCGCGGCTGCAGGAGCAGGTCGCGTTTTACACGACCGCCCGCGTGGACGCCGCGCACCAGGCCGTGCGGTTCGTGACCTCGTGGGCCACGACGGACGCGCAGGTCGACGCGCTGCTGGCCGTGCTGGCGCAGGTACTGGAGTAACACCGAGAACGACACCTCATCCGTCGCGGCGTAACCGCCGCGCCACCGTCTCCTCAAGGAGAAGGCAAAAAACACGCCCGACGCATCTGCGTCGGGCGTGTTTTCAACTTTACAAATGTTCCTTCTGCATCTTCGCCCAGCGGCGGGGATACTTCGGCGGTGTGGCCGCCGTCTTGCGGATGACGACGACGCTGTGCGTCACGTCCGTGCCGGGGATGGTGTAGCGCGCCGTGCGCTCATACGTGCCGCCAAGCTTGCGGATGGCGCTGCGCGCTTCGTCGAGCTCTGCGGCGCAATCCGGCCCTTTCATAGCGAGAAACGCCCCGCCCATGCGCACAAACGGCAGGCACAGCTCGCACAGCAGGTACAGCCGCGCGACCGCGCGCGAGACCGCCGCGTCAAACTGCCCGCGCAGCTCCGGCGCCTCCTCGGCGCGCGTATGCAGGCACGTCACGTCCGTGAGGCCGGTCGCGGCGCAGACGTCGTCGAGAAAGCGCACGCGCTTATCCAGACTGTCGAGCAGCGTGAGCGAAATGTCCGGCTGCGCGATCTTCAGCGGCAGGCCGGGAAAGCCCGCGCCGGTGCCGACGTCAATGACCGACTTGCCGGCAAGCGGCTCGACCGTCAGCAGGGCAGCCGAATCGAGAAAGTGCAGCTGCGCCACGTCGGTCTCGCCGTGGATGGCCGTCAGGTTCATGACCTTGCTGCGCTCCTCGAGCAGCTCGTAGTATGTCTCAAAGCGGGCCAGCGCCGCCGCGTCGAGCGGCAGACCCAGCGCGGCAAACCCCGCGCGCAGAAGTTCGTCCATGCTTGCCTCCAAAAATGATCGGTTGCCGCCATCTTATCACATTCTCCCCCGCGCGTCCAGTCCCGGGCAGGTGCGGGTGAGCAGGCACGCCGGGTAAAGCAGACCTCTTCCGCCGCATCCGCTTCGCTGCGCTCAGCACCTTCTCGGTAGGGAGAAGGCTTGGCACCGGTCGAGCATGCACGGTAACGGGATCGCCATGGCGCGTAACGGCACAAAAGACCGCCCGCACGGGTCTCCGTGCGGGCGGCTGCAGCGTGTCAAAAAAGCCTCGCAGAGTTTGCCGCCCGCAGGCGGCAAAAAAGTGCAATCATTTTCTCTCGCGACATGTGCGTGAGAGAAAATACTGCTCAGGCTGCAAGTGTGGAATTTGTGCGCCACAGGCACACAAATTCTGCGCGCAGCAGACTGCAAGTCCTTTGTCGGAAAACCCTCCGGGTTTTTCGACAGTCTTAAGCCGCCCGCACGGGTCTCCGTGCGGGCGGCTGTGCTGTCTGTGCAGCTATTATGCGTAAAAGACGTGGTCGCCGATCGTGGCCGTGTAGGTCAGGCGGCTGTTGAACCACGAGGCGTTGCAGGCCGAGGGATTGATGAAATACAGGCTCTCGCCCACCGGGTCGTAGCCCTCAAAAGCGAGCTTCGCCGCGAGCTCGGCATCCTCGTCCGGCGTGAGGCTGATGCGCCCGTCGGCCGTGGGCGAAAACTGCGCCACACCGCCGCGCCGGTCGAACACGACCTCCTTGACGCTGTTGGGGAAGCGCTCGTCCGCCACGCGGTTGAGCACGACGTTGCCGACCGCGATCTGCCCGTCCATGGGCTGGTTGCCGGCCTCGGCATTGATGATGTGGCTGAGCCAGTAGACATCACGCGCGCCGTAATAGCTCTCGCCGCTCTCGAGCAGCGCCTGCTCGGAGGCATCAACGCGCAGACTGGTATGGTCCTCGCTGAGCACGGCCGTGACGCCGAAGATCTTCTCCAGATCCGCCAGCGGCAGCACCACTTCCCCGTCGAGGGCACACACACCGTCGGGCGCGTAGAAGCAGCGGCCGTTGGCCGTGTAGTACGTCTCGCCGTAGGTCGCCGCGATGTCCGCGCCGTCGACCGTGACGGTCTCGGTGTCGCCGTCCGTGACTGTGTCGCTCTCGAGGCCGAGCATCTCGGCGAACGCATCCGCCGGGAGCCAGACCGCATCGTCGAGCACGTAGCAGTAGCCGCCGAAGCGGTCGTCCACATACACGGGCGTGTAGTCGCAGGTGACGGTCTCGGTATAGTCGCCGGCGTCCATGCCGACGGCGACCGTGCGCACGACCGGCGAGGTCGCCTGCGCGGCTGCCTGCACCGCGAGCTTCTCGTCGCGCTCGGGCGCGGCCAGGGACACATCCCCGCTCACGACCGCCTTTGCCGCCGGCGCGCTGCCGTCCGGCCCGGCGGCCAGCGCCGAGTTTTCACCGGCGAGCCAGAAAAATCCGCACAATAAGCCGCAAAGCAGGCAGACGATGCACATCAGCGACAGGCCCGACTTCACGGACAGGCCCGCTTTTTTCGTTCGATTCATGACGTGCAGCCTCCTTTGCTGATTCATCACAGGGCGCAAACATTTCAATCCACGCGCCCCGTTATGGATAATTATATTCATTTTCCAAACCGCACGCAATCGGCAAATTGCACAAAGCGTCTTTTTAAGTTCTGAATAATATCCACAAAAAAATGCGTAAACAACAAAATATAGCGTTATATGACACAATTATACGCAAGAAATTGTGTTGTTTACTTTGACTAAAACCGCCAATTCGACGCAAAGTGACCAAAATAAAAAGATGCAAGTTCGCAAAAAATTCTTGCAAACTTGCATTATGTCAACTATTTTTATTATTTGAAAGAATTATGTTAATCTTTTTCCCGCCTCACAGCGCCTGACGCAGCGCCTTGGCAAGCTGATCCGGGCAGGAGGTCAGCTTGCTGCCGCAGCGCACGCCCTCCATGCGCTCGATGGCCTGCTGCACCGGCATCCCCACCAGGAGCCGCGAAATGCCCTGCAGGTTGCCGCTGCACCCCCCTTGCACCTCAACTTTGCGGATAATTCCGTTCTCCACCTCCACCCGCATCAGGCGGGAGCAAACACCCTTCGGCCGGTATGTGATCGTCATGACGACGCCTCCTTTGAAATATTCCGGTGCTCAGTATAGCAGATACGGTGACATAATTCCACCCCCGAAACCATATATATTGTGGAGAATGCAATCGGAGGTGAGCAGATATGACGCTGCGGCAAAAACTGGCCTGCGTGGGGCTGACCGTGTTCGGCCTGCAGATCGCATCGGCTGCGGCGGGCGGCGCGCCGCTCGCGGACAGGCTGCGGCTCTGGCTCGACCCGGAGCAGCTGCTGCTGGCATCGGTGCGCATGGAGCTGGGTGCAGCGCCGGTGGACGCATCCCCCACACCGGAGGCGGCAGCGGCGCTCAGCGCGGCCACGCCCGCGCCGGCCGCGACACCCGCCCCCACCGCGGACGCCGACGCCGACGAGGACGCGCCCACCACGACGGCCGACGGGCTGCCGATCGTGGCGACGAGCATCGCGGGCGGGCTGAGCATCAAAAACGAGACAGACATCGCGGTCGACGCGGCCGCGCTGCTGCAGCAGGGCCCGGCCGTCGTGCTGCCGGCGGGCGAACCGCAGATCCTCATCATGCACACGCACGCGAGCGAAGCCTTCACCCCCGCGGGGCGCGACCTCTATCCCGCGAGCGACACATGCCGCACGGAGGACACCAATTATAATATTGTGCACGTGGGTGACGTGCTGGCCAACACGCTCGCGTCCGCCGGGCTGCAGGTGCTGCACGACCGGACGATCTACGACTACCCGAGCTACACGGGCTCGTACAACCGCTCTGGCGCGGCCGTGCAGGAGTACCTGAACCAGTACCCGAGCCTGCGCATCGTCATCGACCTGCACCGCGACGCGCTGTGCTCGGACAGCGTGGTCTATAAGACCGTGGCCGAGCTGCCCGATGCCGCGTGCTCGCAGGTGATGCTGCTCGTGGGCACGAACGCCTCGGGGCTCTACCACCCGTACTGGGAGGAGAACCTGCGCCTGGCGGTGTATCTGCAGGATGCGGTGAATGCCGCGCACCCGACGCTGATGCGGCCGATCACGCTCGTCAACGAGCGCTACAACCAGCACCTCACGCGCGGGTCGCTCATCATCGAGGTCGGCAGCAGCGGCAACACGCTGCGGGAGGCCATACGCGCCGTGCGCCTGTTCGGCGAGAGCGCCGGCCCGGCGCTCGCCCGTCTCGTGCAGTGACCGGGCCCGACACGGTGCGACATATTATAATAGGTATAAAACCACCCCCGGCGGGCGAGAATCTCCGCAGACGGAGCTTCCGGCCAAAGGGGGTGTTTTCATGCAGGTCCGCAATTACATGACCGGCGCTGCCGCCGTGACGCATCCGGACGAGCCGGTCGTCGCCGCCGCGCGGCTGATGCGCATGCGCGGCATCGGCGCGCTGCCCGTGTGCGAGGACGACGGCACGCTCGCCGGGATGCTCACCGACCGCGACATCGTGGTGCGCTGTGTCTCGTCCGGGGACGACCCGGGCGCCGTGACCGTGCGCAGCATCATGTCGCGCGACCCCGTGACGGTCGAAGCCGGCGCGGATATCCGCCGCGCGATGGAGACCATGCGCGCGGCGCAGGTGCGCCGTCTGCCCGTGACCGAGGGCGGCAAGCTCGCAGGCATCCTCTCGATCGACGACATCGCCCGCTCGGGCAGGTGGGACATGGAGTGCGCGCAGGCGCTGTGCGGCATCACGGCCAATGTCTGCAGGCGGTGAGGTGCGCGGCGCACTGCGTGTCCGACGCGCACCCTAAGCCTTCTCCTTGTGGCCTCGGCCGGGGCGTGCAAAGCCTTCTCCTTGAGGAGAAGGTGCTGAGCGCAGCGAAGCGGATGCGGTGGAAAGGTCATGGTTTCTTCAGCGCCGCCGGTCGTGCACCGCATATCCCACGACATCTCATCCGTCGCGGCGTGGCTGCCGCGGCACCGGTCATGTGCTCTCCCTGCGCATATGCGCAAATTTTTCTCCTCCCTTCCGGCCGCGCGGTGACCGCGCGGCCGATCATTTTGTGCACAAATGCCAAAACCGGGCGCGGGAAATGCAGCAGAATGCACAATCTTGAGAATCATTCGCAAAAAGGGCTTTACAAATGCGGTTTCCTGTGGTATCTTCATATCAGTAATAATTCTTGTTACTGATTTGCAAGGAGGTGCTTCGATGCCCACACGCAAAAACAGCAAAAAGCGGCAGGTCATCCTCGAAGCCCTCGCAGCGACGACCGCCCACCCCACCGCGCAGGAGCTCTACCAGCAGCTCAAGCCGGACTATCCCGACCTGAGCCTCGGCACGGTGTACCGGAACCTGAGCCTCTTCGCCGAAGAGGGCGACGCGATGAGCGTCGGCGTGTTCCGCGGGCAGGAGCGGTTCGACGCCCGCACGAACCCCCACGCGCACCTGCACTGTGTGCAGTGCGGCCGGGTCATCGACGTGCCGCTGCCCGGCGAGCCGGAGGCGCAGCTGTGTGCCCTCGCCCAGGGCGTGACGGACGCAAAGGTGCTCGGGTGCAGCATCACGTTCACGGGGCTGTGCAAAACTTGTCAGCAAGCGGACAAGGGATCCGCTTCCGAATAAAACAACCAACAATCGAAATCAAAAAACTTTAGGAGGAACTTACAATGAAAAAATGGGTTTGCAGTGTCTGTGGTTACGTTTACGAAGGCGAGCAGCCGCCGGTCGAGTGCCCGGTGTGCCATGTTGACGGCTCCAAGTTCATCGAGCAGAAGGCTGAGAAGTCCTGGGCTGCCGAGCACGTCGTCGGCGTGGGCAAGGCGTTCGGTTCCGATGTTCCGGCCGACGTGCAGAAGGAGATCGTCGACGGTCTGAGAGCCAACTTCGAGGGCGAGTGCTCCGAGGTCGGTATGTATCTGGCCATGGCGCGCGTGGCGCACCGCGAGGGCTATCCGGAGATCGGCCTGTACTGGGAGAAGGCCGCCCACGAGGAAGCCGAGCACGCCGCGAAGTTCGCCGAGCTCCTCGGCGAGGTCATCACCGACAGCACGAAGAAGAACCTCGAGATGCGCGTCGACGCCGAGAACGGCGCGACCGACGGCAAGTTCCAGCTCGCAAAGCTGGCCAAGCAGTACAATCTCGACGCGATCCATGACACCGTGCACGAGATGGCCCGCGACGAAGCCCGCCACGGCAAGGCGTTCGAGGGTCTGCTCAAGCGCTACTTCGGCGAGTAAGCGAGCACAGCATGAGTGAGTGCAAGGTCCTGTATGTCGACGGGCACACTGTCAGCAAAAACGGGGAAGACTTTCCCGAAGTAGAGCGTGTTTTGAATCCATATCTGCAGGCCGGATATAAAATCGTCAGCATGACCGGCGATGCTTTGGGCTTCTTTTTCGTGTTAGCCCGGGAATGACAGCATACGCAATACCGCACCGCAGCAAGGCGTTCGAGGGTCTGCTCAAGCGCTACTTCGGCGAATAATTTCCACCAAAACACCCACCGCCCCGGGAGCATCTGCTCCCGGGGCGGTTTTTTGACCGCAGGCGGCAAATTTCGGCTGCGAGCGCTGCGCCGGAATTGACAAGCCACCGGCGGAATGCTACACTGATTTTATCACATGACAGATATCGCCGCCATGTGACAAGTATCGCGGCCGCTGCGGCGGCAGCGAAGGAGGGGAAACACCATGAAATACTGCGCTCATTGCGGCGCGCAGCTGGTCGACGAGGCCGTCGTCTGCCCAAAGTGCGGCTGCGCCGTGGCACCGACAAAAACCGTTGACCCGAACGCCAGCCCGAAATCGCGCCTGATCACGCTGCTGCTGTGCATCTTCGTCGGCGGGCTCGGCATCCACCGGTTCTACGTCGGCAAGATCGGCACGGGCGTGCTCTGGCTGCTCACGGCCGGCTGCTTCGGCATCGGCGCGCTGGTCGACCTGATCATGATCGCCTGCGGCACATTCACCGACAGCGACGGCAAACCAGTCACCGACTGGCAGACCTGAACGCTGCACAAAAAAATCGCTCCCCGGCCGAATGGCCGGGGAGCTTTTTGCACGTTTTACGGGTCGATCTCGATGATATAGCCGATCTTGCCGCTGTAGAACTGCGGGTAACGGCCGGCGGGATCGCCGATACAGTCGTTATAATACCAGCCGCTGGACGTTCTCGTGATGAGCACGTAGTCCTCGGCGGCACCGTTGGTATCGTGCACGGACGGTTCGCCGGACGCCCAGTTATAGACCGGGTCAACGTTGTCCTTGACCCAGGCGAGCTCGCCGCTATCGGTGCGGTGCAGGCCGATCCAGACATAGGTCAGGCCGGACTCGTCGGCCAGCTGGGCGACGCGCGTCCACTTCTCGGCGCTGTCGATCACGACGAGGTGGCCGCCCTTGGCCTCGGCCGCCGCTTCGGCGTCGGCCCAGGAGACGTCCGCCGTGACGACTTCATACGTCGGCTCCGGCTTCGGCGTCGGGGTGGGCGTGGGCGTCTCGGTCGGGACGACGGTCTCGACAGGGACGGTCGGCGTCGGGGTGGACTCCGCCGTGGCGGGCGTGCCGAACACGCCGAGCGAGCGCAGCAGCAGCACGGCCAGCACGGCCGCGCAGATGATGAGCACGGTCAGCAGGATGCCCGCCTTGTGCGACTGGCGCTGCTCGGCCGACGACTGCTTTTTCGGCTTGGACGGGGCGGGACGGTAGGCCTCCGGCTTTTTCACAGACGGCTTTTCCGGCTTCTTTTCCGACTTCGGCTTCGCCGGGGTCTCCGGCTGGGCGGGCCGCTTCTCGGGGCGGAATTTATTCGGCAGCGGCTGCGCGGGCTTTTGCTCCGCGGGCTGCGGTTTGGCTTCGGGTTCGGGTTTGACTTCGGGTTCGGGCTTGGCTTCCGACTCGGATTTCACTTCCGGCTCGGGTTTGGTCTCCGGTTCAGGTTTCGTTTCCGGCTCGGGTTTGACCTCCGGTTCTGGCTCAGGCTCGAATCCCGGTTTGGCTGCTTCCGCCTCCGGCTTCTCCGGCGCGGCTTCCGCTTCCGGCGCGGCCGGGGTCTCCTCGGCCGGGGTCTCCGGCTCGGCTTCCGCCTCCGGCGCGGGCGCGGCGGCCTCCTCCGTGAGGATGTCGAGCATCATGCGCTCGACCTCGCTGAGCTCCTGCTCGGGCTTGTTGAACATCTCCTGCGCGGTCGGCACACTGCGGCGCTGCTCGGCGTCATACTGCTCGAGCGCGGCGCACAGCTCCGCCGGCGTGGCGTAGCGGTCGTCCGGCTTGCACTGCGTAGCGCGCGCGATGATCTCCTGCAGGCCGCGCCCGGCCTTGCGCGCCAGGGGCAGCGCCTCACCGTTCATGCGGCGGCGCAGCGCGTCGGTCTGGTCCTCAGGCAGCGGCGCACGGTCGTCCGGGTAAAACGGCAGACGGCCGCCCGACACGCCCGCATACAGCAGCAGGCCGAGCGAATACACATCGGCCGAGGCGTCGAGCGTGCCGCTCCAGAACACCTCGGGCGCCATGAACTCCAGCTCCTCGGTCGTCCAGTCCTTCGTGTCCGTGCGGGCGGGCGCACCAAGACCGACCGTGCCGTCTGCGGCACGGCTGATGTTGTCCGGGCGGATGCCGCCGTGATATGTCCCGCGCTCCGCCAGGATGCGGCACAGCGCCTCGGCCAGCGCGGTCAGCTCCGCGCGCGAGAGCGTCTGCAGCCGATCACCGAGCAGGCAGGCAGGATCCAATGCGTGTTTGTCCATGTGATACGCACCTCTTTATGTCCGTGTTGGCATGTTTACATAACTTTATAAATAGTAACACACTTATGACGACAAGTCAATTCAATCTGACGTGCCGGGCACAGGTTTGTTCCGCCCGAGGCGGCCGAACCAGCCAAAGGTCATCGGCCAGATGCCGGCGGCAAAAATGACCATGAGCGCATAGCGGATGAGATTGGCAATATTGTGCCCGCCGCACAGCGCGAGCAGCGGCGCTTTGAGCACGGTGCGCAGGCCGATCGTGATGGCGAGGCCGAGCACGGCCTTGAGCACCTGCGCCCACCAGACGGCGCGCACGTCAAAGTGCACGTACCGCCGGTCGAGCCAGTAGGAAAACGTCATGCCCAGCACCGCGCCGAGCAGCGTGTAGGCGTTCTTGCGGCCGGAGGCGAGGTTGGCGGCGTCCACGTCCGCAGGAAACGGCCAGAGCTCGGCAAAGAGCAGATACGCAAGGCCCAGCACGGCCATGATGCCGAAAAGCCAGTAGAGCCGGTTCGGGTGGCTGTCAATGTCCCGAAAGAGCGGGTAGAGCGCAAACACCAGCACGAGCCCGATGCCGAACGACACGCCGACATCCAGCGGCGTGTGCACGCCGAGGTACATGCGCGAGAACGCCGTGAGCACGATCACGGCGGCGCAGACCACGCGCAGCCACGTCCGCTTCGTCCAGCGGCCGAGGCAGCCGAAGGAGGCGAAGACATTCTGCGTGTGCCCGCTCGGGAACGAGTAGCCGGTGGCCTCGGCCCGGGCGCTCTCGACGATCTGGAAATTTGGGTCTTTCACCCACGGGCGCGGGATGCGGAACACCAGCTTGAGAAACTGGTTGACGATCGTGCCGACGAAGCCGACCGTGAGCATATAGTACCCGCAGGACTTGCTCACGCACCAGAACACGATGATGGCGACGGCCATGAACACGATCTCGCCGCCGCAGTTGGTGAGCGCGCCGAGCACCGTGTCCAAAAACGGCGTGCGCAGCTTTGCCAGTGCATAAAGTAACTGCATGAAACGTTTCTCCCCTTTGTGTCTGTCTGCCGCCATTATAGCAAAGCGCGCCGCCGGATTCAACCGCAAAGGAAATTGACAGCGGCGGATGACGATGGTAGGATAAGGGCACAATATGATATATGGAGGCATGTCCCATGGACATCGAAAAAACCATCCGTGCCCTGACCGGCCGCGGCTTCGCCGTGCAGCACTTCGCCACGGGGCGCGAGGCGGCGGACTATCTCGATGGCGCGATCGACGGCACGACCGTCGGCATCGGCGGCAGCAAGACCATCGACCAGATCGGCCTGTACGACCGGCTCACCAAGCACAACACCGTCTGGTGGCACTGGCGCACGCCGGGCTTTGACACGCTCGACCACGCGCTGACCGCGCCCGTGTACCTCAGCAGCGCCAACGCCATCACCGCCGATGGCCAGATCCTCAACATTGACGGCCGCGGCAACCGCCTCGCCGCCATGGTCTACGGCATCGGCAAGACGGTGTACATCGTCGCGGGCACGAACAAGATCTGCCCGGACTTTGACAGTGCCCTGTCGCGCGCGCGCAACACCGCCGCCGTGCAGAACATGCGGCGCTTTGACGGCGACCAGCCGTGCCACACGGCCGGGCGCTGCCTCGACTGCCGCAGCAAGAGCCGCGGCTGCAACGCGCTGCTCGTGCTCTGGGGACAGATGATGGACATGGCCAAGGTCGAGGTCGTGCTCATCGACGAGCCGCTCGGCCTGTAAGGAGGAAAGGCATGAAGGTATTCAAGCGCATCAAGTGGAGCTACGTCGTGCTCAGCGCGATGTTCCTGCTGCTCGGCATCTATCTTGTCGTGAATCCCGAGACATCGCTGGTCATGATCTGCCGCATTCTCGGCGCGGCCATGGCCGTGTTCGGTGTGATGAAGATCGTGCTCTATTTCATCCGCGAGGTCGAGGGCGTGGCCATCCGGTTCGACTTTGCAGTCGGCCTGTTCTGCATCATCCTCGGCGCGCTCATGCTCTGGCGCGCGCCGGCGCTGACGGACATCCTCTCGGTCATGATCGGCCTGCTCGTGCTTGTCGACAGCGTCTTTAAGCTGCAGGTCGCCGTCGATTCGCGGCGCATGGGCGCGCACTCGTGGTGGGTCACGCTCGTGTGCACGGTCGTGTGCCTGGTGCTGGGCATCCTGCTGGTGTTCAACCCCTTTGACGGCAAGCAGGTGCTCACGATCATGATGGGCGTATCGCTCATCGTCGACGGCGTGCAGAACCTGTGCACCGTCGTGTATGCCGCCATCTTTGTCAAGGACGTGAAGGCCGCCGTGCACGACTTCGTGGACGACGCCACCGCCGTCGAGACGACGGGCGAGGTCCTCGGCGAGGACGCACCCCAGTCCAAGCCCGACGAAGGGCCGAAAGCGCCGTGAGGCGTTAAATTCTGCTCAATTTTACCGGACGCGGGAATTTCTCCGCGTCCGGCTCTTTACTTTTTTGCCACTTTGGTGTAAAAAAGAAAATATCTTGCGAATCGAAGAAGTAAGGGGGGAACTTCCGATGCTGGAGCAGAATTTTCAGAGTGTGTACGAGAAGTTTAAGCTGCAATTTTTTCGCCGCCTGTTTTCGCAGGTGCGCGAGCGCGAGGGCTCGCTGAGCGCGATGGAGGCGTTCTCCGTCGAGGTCATCCACGAGCTCGACGCGCCGACCATCGGTCAGTTTGCGGATTTTCTCGGCATCTCGCAGTCCAACGCGACCTATAAGGTCAACAATCTCATCCGCAAGGGCTACATCGTCAAGGAGAACTCCGACACCGACCGGCGCGAATACCACCTGAAGCTGTCGGACAAGTTCTACTGCTACAACGGCCTCATGCAGAGCTACATCGACACGGTGATGGCGCGCATCCATGAGCGGTTCACGCCCGAGGAACTGGCGACGTTCGAGCACGTGCTGGCCGTCATGAGCGACGAGCTGATGCCCGAGTGCGACGTGCCGAAAAAGTGACCACGCGCCCGGAAGACCGGCGGCAGCCAGATTGGCTGCCGCCGGTTTTTTGTTTGCAGGGGTAGGCAGAGATTCCTGTTGGCAGTTTCGGTGATACGCCCTCGGCTCCCCTGTGTAAGGGGAGGCTTTGGCCTCAATCCCGGTCGAGCGGAGGCACAAGGACGATCGCCTGCGTGCGTGACGTCAGGGACGCCCTCCGTTTTCTTGTATTTGCGGGCGAAGTGTGGTTTAATAAGGAAAGAAAACGATAGAAACGGAGCATCGCCATGACGATCGCAGTCATCGGCGCGGGCGCGTCCGGCATGATGGCCGCGCTGACCGCCGCCGAACAACCGGAAAATAAAATCCTGCTCTTCGAGCGGCAGGCGCGCGTGGGGCGCAAGCTCGCCGTGACCGGCAACGGCCGCTGCAACCTGACGAACACCGGCGCCGCGCCCGAAAACTACCACGGCGCGCAGCCGGACTTTGCCGTGCCGGCGCTCGCGGCCTTCCCGCCGGAGGCGGCGCTGCGCTGGTTCGCCGCGCACGGGCTCATGACCGTGACGGAGCCGGGCGGGCGCGTGTACCCGCTCTCGAACGCGGCCAACAGCGTCGTGGACGTGCTGCGCTTCGCGCTCGCGCGGCCGAACATCACCCTGCGCGCGGGCGAGGCCGTGACGGCCGTGCGCCGGCAGGGGCGCGGCTTTGCCATCGAGACGGAAAGCAAAACGATCCCCGCCGACCGCGTCATCATCGCGTGCGGCGGCGCTGCCGGGGCAAAGGCCGGCGGCGTGCGCGACGGGTATACCCTGCTGCAGAGTCTCGGCCACCGGCGCACGGCGCTGCACCCCGCGCTCGTGCAGCTGACGACCGACCCGACGTATCCCCGCGCGCTCAAGGGCGTGCGCGCAGACGCGCGCGTGACGCTCACGCGCGGCCGGGCCATCCTCGCGCGCAGCGCGGGCGAGGTGCAGTTCACGGAAAAGGGCGTGTCCGGCCCGGCGATCTTTGAAATTTCCCGCGCGGCGAGCTGCGGCGGCGAGGGCCAGACCGTGACGCTCGACCTGCTGCGCGCACACAGCGCGCCGGACTGTCTGGCGTTTTTGCAGGCGCGGCGCGCGGCCGCGCCCACGCTCCCGTGCGAAGAGGTGCTGACCGGCACGGTGCACAACCGCGTGGGCAAGATGCTGCTGCGCTACGCCGCCGTCCCCGGCGGGCGGCCGCTCGGCAACGTGACGGACCAGGAACTCAGGGTGCTCGTGCGCGCGGCGAAGGGCTTCGCGCTGCCGGTGCGCGGCACGGAGGGCTTCGAGAGCGCGCAGGTCACGGCCGGCGGCATCCGCACGGACGAATTTGACCCCGCGACGATGGGCAGCCTTCTCGTGCCGGGGCTGTACGCCTGCGGCGAGGTGCTGGACATCGACGGCGACTGCGGCGGCTACAACCTGCAGTGGGCGTGGGCCAGCGGCCGCGCGGCCGGGAGGGCGTGCCGATGATCGCAATTTCGAACCTGAAGCTCGCCCCCGGCGCGGACGAGGCGCAGCTGCTCCCGCTGGCCGCCGGGGCGCTGAAAGTCCAGCCCCAGGATATCACCGGCCTGCGCATCCGCAAAAAGTCGCTCGATGCGCGCAAAAAAGACGATATTCACTATGTTTACACCGTCGGCGTGACCGTGCGCGGGGATGAGCGAAAGCTCGTCCGCCGCTGCCGCACCGCCGCGATCGTGCAGGACAAGACCTACCCCATCCCCCGCATCGCGCCGCCGCAGACGCGCCCCGTGATCGTGGGCTTCGGCCCGGCGGGGATGTTCGCGGCGCTGCTGCTCGCGCGCGCGGGCGCACGGCCCATCGTGCTCGAGCGCGGGCCGGACGCGCAGACGCGCAGCGCGCAGATCGCGGCGTTTCGCGCGGGCGGGCCGTTCGACCCGGAGTGCAACGTGCAGTTCGGCGAGGGCGGCGCGGGCACATTTTCCGACGGCAAGCTCAACACTGGCACACACGATGCGCGCATCGGCTTCGTGCTCGCGGAGTTCGCGGCGCACGGCGCGCCGGAGCACATCACCTACGACGCCAAGCCCCACATCGGCACGGACGTGCTCGTCGAGGTCGTGCAGAACCTCCGGCGCGAGGTCATCGACCGCGGCGGCGAGGTGCGCTTCGGCCACCGCGTGACAGGGCTGTCCACGGAGGATGGACACATCGCGGCGCTGACCGTGGCCGGACCGGCCGGTAGTTACACGCTCCCGGCGCGGCAGGTCATCCTTGCGATCGGCCACAGCGCGCGCGACACGTTTGAAATGCTGCATGCGCAGGGCGTGCCGATGGAGCCGAAGCCGTTTTCCATGGGCGTGCGCATCGAGCACCGGCAGGCCGACATCAACGCCGCGCAGTACGGCGCGGCGGCGGAGCATCTGCCGGCGGCGGACTATTCCCTCTCCTGCCACCTGCCGGACGGGTCGAGCGCGTACACGTTCTGTATGTGTCCGGGCGGCGAGGTGTTCGCCGCAGCGTCGGAGGCGGGCGGCGTGTGCACCAACGGCATGAGCAATTCCCGCCGCAACGGGGAAAATGCCAACGCCGCCGTGCTCGTGACGCTGCGGCCGGAGGACTTCCCGGACAAAAGCACCCTCGGCGGCATGTACTGGCAGCGCAGCATCGAGCAGCGCGCCTTTGCGCGCGGCGGCGGCAATTACCACGCCCCCGCGCAGCTGGCGGGCGACTTTCTCGCCGGGCGCGCGAGCACCGGCCCGGGCCGCGTGCAGCCGACGTACCGCCCCGGCGTGACGTGGTGCGACCTGCACGACATGCTGCCTGCGCGCATCACGGACACCCTCGCGCAGGCGCTGCCCGCCTTCGGCAGGAAGCTGCGCGGCTTTGACGACCCGGACGCCGTGCTCACAGCGCCCGAGACCCGCTCGAGCAGCCCCGTGCGCATCGTGCGCGGGGAAGACCGGTGCAGCACCGGCGTGCCCGGCCTCTACCCCTGCGGCGAGGGCGCGGGCTACGCCGGCGGCATCACGAGCGCCGCCGTGGACGGGCTGCGCTGCGCCGAGAGCGTGCTCGCTGCGCTGCAAAACGAAGCATGACCTGTGCCGAACGGCACATCCTAGTATTATATAAGGAGGTTTCCACGATGAAAAACGAAGCGTTTGCACCCACGCCGGAGCTGCTGGCCAAGATGGACGCCTGGTGGCGCGCGGCGAACTATCTGTCCGCCTGCCAGCTCTACCTGCTCGACGACCCGCTGCTGCGCCGGCGGCTGACCGAGCGCGACATCAAAAAGAAGATTGTCGGCCACTGGGGCACTGTGCCCGGCCAGAACTTCATCTACACGCACCTCAACCGCGTCATCAACGAATATGACCTCGACATGATCTATCTCTCCGGCCCGGGCCACGGCGGCAACGCCATGGTCGCGCAGGACTATCTTGACGGTTCGTACACCGACGTATACCCGAACATCACGCGCGACGCGGCCGGCATGCAGCGCCTGTTCAAGCAGTTTTCGTTCCCCGGCGGCATCCCGAGCCATGTCGCGCCCGAGACGCCGGGCTCGATCCATGAGGGCGGCGAGCTGGGCTACTCGCTCGCGCACGCCTTCGGCGCCGTGATGGATAACCCCGACCTGATCGCCGCCTGCGTCGTCGGCGACGGCGAGGCCGAGACCGGCCCGCTCGCCACCGCGTGGCACGGCAACAAGTTCGTCAACCCCATCACGGACGGCGCGGTGCTGCCGATTTTGCACCTCAACGGCTTCAAGATCGCAAACCCGACGCTCTTTTCCCGCATCAGCCACGAGGAGCTCGAGATGTTCTTCCGCGGCTGCGGGTGGGAGCCGCGCTTCGTGGAGGGCGACGACCCCGCCGAGATGCATGCCAAAATGGCCGAAACGATGGACTGGGCCATCGAGGAGATCCACGCCATCCAGCAGCACGCGCGCACCGCGCACGACACCACGCGCCCCTACTGGCCGATGATCGTGTTCCGCGCGCCGAAGGGCTGGACCGGTCCAAAGGAAGTGGACGGCAAGCAGGTGGAAGGGTCATTCCGCGCGCACCAGGTGCCGATCGCCATGGACAACCCCGAGCACCTCGTGCAGCTTGAGGAGTGGCTGCGCAGCTACCACCCCGAGGAGCTCTTTGACGACAACGGCACGCTCATCCCCGAGCTGCAGGCGCTCGCGCCGAAGGGGCAGCGCCGCATGGGCGCGAACCCCCACGCCAACGGCGGGCTGCTGCTGCGCGAGCTGCGCATGCCGGACTTCCGCACATATGAGCAGCCCGTGCCCGCGCCCGGTGCCGTCGAGGCGCAGGACATGACCGTGCTCGGCGCGTTCGTGCGCGACATCATGCGCGAGAACATGGACGCGCGCAACTTCCGCATCTTCGCCCCCGACGAGACGGCCTCCAACCGCCTGAGCCCGGTGTTCGAGGTCACGGGCCGCCGCTGGGTCGCCGAGGCGACGGACAACGACGAGTTCCTCGACCCGGACGGCCGCGTCATGGACTCCATGCTCTCGGAGCATATGTGCGAGGGCTGGCTCGAGGGCTACCTGCTCACCGGCCGCCACGGCTTTTTCAACAGCTACGAGGCCTTCATCCGCATCGTCGACTCCATGGTCGCGCAGCACGCCAAGTGGCTCAAGGTCTGTAACCAGCTGCCCTGGCGGCAGGACATCGCCTCGCTCAACTACGTGCTCGCCTCGAACGTGTGGCAGCAGGACCACAACGGCTTCACGCACCAGGACCCCGGATTCCTCGACCACGTGTCGAATAAGAAGGCCGACGTCGTGCGCATCTATCTGCCGCCGGACGCAAACTGCCTGCTCAGCTGCTTTGACCACTGCATCCGCAGCCGGAACTATATCAACGTCATCGTGGCCTCCAAGCACCCGCGGCCGCAGTGGCTGACCATGGAGCAGGCCGTGCGCCACTGCACGCAGGGCGTGAGCATCTGGGAGTGGGCCAGCAGCGACCAGGGCGCAGAGCCCGACGTCGTCATGGCCTGCTGCGGCGACACGCCGACGCTCGAGACGCTCGCCGCCGTGACCATCCTGCGCGAGAAGCTGCCGGAGGTGCGCGTGCGCGTCGTGAACGTGGTCGACCTCATGAAGCTCCAGCCGCACGCCGACCACCCGCACGGCCTCACGGACGAGGACTACGACCTCATCTTCACGAAGGACAAGCCCGTCATCTTCGCCTTCCACGGCTACCCGAAGCTCATCCACGAGCTGACCTACACCCGCCACAACCAGAACATGTTCGTCTGCGGCTACGTCGAGGAGGGCACGATCACGACGCCGTTTGACATGCGCGTGCTCAACGAGCTCGACCGCTTCCACCTCGTCATCGACGTCATCAAGCGCCTGCCCCAGCTCGGCAACCGCGGCGCTTACGCCGTGCAGCAGATGCGCGACAAGCTCGTCGAGCACCGGCAGTATATCGCCGCGCACGGCGTCGACCTGCCCGAGATCGCCAACTGGCAGTGGACCGGCAGCACCAGCGCCGCCACGAGCTCCGAGCGCTGAGACTGTCGAAAACCCCGGAGGGTTTTCTGACAAAGGGCTTGCACTTTTTTGCCGCCTGCGAGCGGCAAACTCTGCGAGGCTTTTTGGCACGCTGCGCCGCCCGCCCCGGATGGGGCGGGCGGCTTTCTTTTCCATTCCGCCCGGCCGATTTTTCCGTTTTCCGGCTGCAAAACACACCGAATGACTCGGCGCACTCCGCGATTTTCCTGCGAAAGCATCCGCTTTTCTGCCCAGAAAAGCAGGGAAAATTTTGTGCAAGTCCACAGTTTTTCGTCAATTTTCATGTTAAAATTTAGATTTTCCGTTTCTCCCTTGTGGAAAATATGCAATTCCGCTATAATAGGGCCTTGAGGTGATTTTCATGTTCAAAATCGTCAATAACGAAAGATTATCTGACAATATGTTCCGCGTCACGTTCGAGGCCCCGCTCGTCGCCCGCAAGGCACAGCCGGGTCAGTTCCTGATGTTCCGCGTCGACGAGTTCGGCGAGCGCATGCCCATCACGATCTCTTCCTACGATCGTGAGGCCGGCACCGTGTCGGTCATCATGCAGCGCGTCGGCAGCACGACGGCCCTGCTCGCCAGCAAGAAGGCCGGCGACTATGTGGCCGACGTTGTCGGCCCGCTCGGCAACCCCGCCGAGTTTGACAACATGCACAAGGTCGTGGTCGTCGGCGGCGGCTCCGGCTGCGCCATCGCGTGGCCGCAGGCCAAGGAAGCGCACCGCCTCGGCTGCGATGTCGACATCATCGCGGGCTTCCGCACCAAGGGCATCGTCGTGCTCGAGGACGAGATGCGCGCCTGCTGCGATCATCTGTACATGATGACCGACGACGGCACCTACGGCGAGAAGGGCTTCACGACCGTCAAGCTCAAGGAGCTGCTCGAGAAGGCCAAGGCCGAGGGCCAGCAGTACGACCACTGCATCTGCATCGGCCCGCTGCCGATGATGAAGTTCGTCTGCCAGATCACGAAGGAATACGGCGTGGCCACGATGGTCGATATGAACTGCATCATGATCGACGGTTCCGGCATGTGCGGCGGCTGCCGCCTGACCGTGGACGGCAAGATGAAGTTCACCTGCGTCGACGGTCCGGAGTTCGACGGCCACCTCGTCGATTTTGACGAGGCGATCGCCCGTTCCAAGATCTATGAGGCACAGGAGCAGAAGGTGTTCGAGCGCCGCCACCACTACTGCAATCTGCAGGCCATGGCCGACGCCGAGGAAGCCGCGCAGAAGAAGGAGGAGAAGTAATCATGGCGAATATGTCTCCCAAAAAGAATCCGATCCCGGAGCAGGACCCGAACGTCCGCAATAAGAATTTTGAAGAAGTCGCGCTTGGCTACACCGTCGAAATGGCGGTCGATGAGGCCAACCGCTGCCTGAATTGCCCGCGCCCGGCCTGCATGTCCGGCTGCCCGGTCAATGTCAAGATCCCGCAGTTCATCGCCCGCGTCCGTGAGCAGGACTTCAAGGGCGCTTACCACAAGATTCTCGAGGACAGCTCCCTGCCCGCCATCTGCGGCCGCGTCTGCCCGCAGGAGAAGCAGTGCGAGAGCAAGTGCGTGCGCGGCATCAAGGGCGAGCCCGTCGGTATCGGCCGTCTGGAGCGCTTCGTCGCCGACTGGAACCGCGAGAACGCCGACGAGATGCCCGAGAAGATCGCCACGAACGGCCACCGCGTCGCCGTCATCGGCTCCGGCCCGTCCGGCCTCGCCTGCGCGAGCGACCTGGCCAAGCTCGGCTACGACGTGACCGTCTATGAGCACTTCCACAAGGCCGGCGGCGTGCTGGCTTACGGCATCCCCGAGTTCCGTCTGCCGAAGGCCATCGTGCAGAAGGAGATCGACAAGCTCGTGGCCATGGGCGTCAACATCGTGTGCGACGCGACCATCGGCAAGTGCATGAGCATCGACGAGCTGCTCGGCAAGGACGCCGACCACCTCCTCGGCGACGACAAATACGAGGCCGTGTTCATCGGCTCGGGCGCCGGCCTGCCGAAGTTCCAGAACATCCCCGGTCTGAGCTACTGCGGCGTGTTCTCCGCCAACGAGTTCCTCACCCGCATCAACCTCATGCACGCTTACGACGAGCGCTACGACACCCCGCTCATGCCCATCCACGTGACGGCCGTCGTCGGCGCGGGCAACGTCGCCATGGACGCCGCGCGCTGCGCCAAGCGTCTGGGCGCGGACGTGACGGTCGTGTACCGCCGCGGCGAGGAGGAGATCCCCGCCCGCAAGGAAGAGTACGAGCACGCGAAGGAAGAGGGCATCAACTTCCACCTGCTGTGCAACCCGGTCGAGATCCTGGCCGATGACAAGGGCTGGGTGCGCGGCCTCAAGTGCATCCGCATGGAGCTCGGCGAGCCCGACGAGAAGGGCCGCCGCCGTCCGATCGAAGTGCCGGGCAGCGAGTTTGAGATGGCCTGCGACTCCGTCATCATGGCGCTGGGCACCTCCCCCAACCCGCTGCTGCGCAAGGCGACGCCGGACCTCGAGTACAGCGACCGCGGCGGCATCGTCGTCAAGGACGACACCGTGACGACCATGAAGGACGGCGTGTTCGCCGGCGGCGACGCCGTCACCGGTGCGGCCACCGTCATCAAGGCGATGGGCGCCGGCAAGAAGGCCGCCGCTGCCATCGACGCATACATCAAGAGCAAGTAAGCACACATATAAAATCAGCGGGCATCCGTCGGATGCCCGCTGATTGCTTTTTAAACGGACGGCTTTCCCGGCAAGGGGAAGGCTGTTCCTTTATGCCTGCGCGGGGAGATTGAGCACGAGGGCCAGAAACTCCAGCGGCGTGTCGCCGTCGTTGCGCAGGAAATGACTTTCGCCGTCGCCCGTGAAGGTCACGGTGCCGGCGTCCACGGTCGTCGTCTCGCCGTTGCTGCGGTAAACACCGTGCCCGGAGAGGAAGTAGTACACTTCATAGTTGCCGTGGTGGGTGTGCTCGCCGACTTCGCAGCCGGGCTGCAGCACCATGCGGGCGCAGACCGTGCCGGCGCCGAGCATCTCCTCCGGAGAGAGGAGCGCATAGCGCTCGAGGTGGCCGGCGCCGCCCTTGAGGTGCTCAAGGCGCTCGGGCGTGTCGGGGAGCTTGCGGATGAATGCCATAGAGATCAGCCTCCTGTTTCGTTTCTGCTCTATTCGTAGCACACGGCCGCGAAAATTGCAACCGTTTTTCACGCGGAGGCCGGCTGGGAATCGCATTTTAAATATAAAAAATCCACGCACATGGCGTGGTGTCATCCGGCTCTATGGCTTCTCACTTGCTGCTGGGCTGCCAGCTGCTGTCCGAGAAGATCAGATCGTCCAGGTCCTGGACTTGGTTGGTACGCATAACGTTATCACGCTCCTTTCTTTTTCAGTTATTTATAGTTTACCAGAGAAAATGCAAGATTACAAGCGAAGGTTTTCACAATTCCTACAGATTTTGCCTAAAATTTTGCAGCAAAACGCACAAATCCGGGGCGCTTCCTGCAGGAAGCGCCCCGGTCAGATTCATTTGTACAGGTTGAGGAACTCCTCGAGGCAGAGGCCGTTGCCCATGATGTACGCGGCCGCCTCCTTGCCGACGTAGCGGAAGTGCCACGGCTCATACATGACGCCGGTGATGTCCTGCTTGTCAGCGGGGTAGCGCAGGATGAAGCCGTAGTCCTGGCAGTGGGCGTACATCCACTGGTAGAGCGCGGTCTTTTCGAGCTCCTTCGTCTTGACCTCGTAGAACTTGTCCGTGATGTCGGCGCACAGGCCGAGCTGATGCTCGCTCGTGCCGGGACGGTTGACGATGCGGGCGGCCGCGGCCTCGTCGCCGCCGCACTGGCTGACCTTGCGGTTAAAGAGATACGTCTGCTCGTTATAGCTGCGGTACGCGCTCGACAGGCACACACTCAGCCCCTCGGCGCGCGCGCCGGTGATGAAATCTTTCAGCGCGTCCACGGCGCGGGCGTCAAAATACCGGCCGCCCTCGAGCTCGGCCAGATCCTCCGGCACGGCCTCGCCGATGGAATTTTGCGCATTGACGAGCGTGAGCTCCCAGCTGCCGGTGTTGACCTTCGGCAGGCCGTTGTCCGGCTCGGGCGTGGGGGTGGGCACAACGGCCGCGGCCGCGGCCGGGGTGGGCGTGGCGGCGGCGGACTGCGCCGGGGCATTCATCGGCGGCAGCACGCGCAGCGCGATGACCACGGCCAGCGCCAGCACAAGTGCGACGCACAAGACGGTTTTGAGAGCTTTTCGCATATCCCCACATCCTCGGTGACAGGTTTCGGCACATAGTGACCAAAAATATGGTATCACGTTTCCGGCGGCGGGTCAATCCCAAAACCACGACAGCGGGCCGCAGCCCTTTCCAACGAGAACCCATCTCATTGGAAATATCATTCTCCAATATACGTGAAGCGGCGGACGGTCTGCCCACCGCGCTCGATCATCTCGCTCCACATGGCGGCGGGACGCACCCACACGCCGCGCTCCCCGTAGAGCGCGCGGTAGACGACCATCGGCTCCAATGTTTCCGAGTGCGTGGCGACAAAGAGCAGCTCGTATTCCTTCCCCTTGAAGTGCCGGTAGCGGCCGGGGCGGAGCGTCTGCGCCGCGCTCATGCGTTGTCCTCCGGCAGGCCGAAGCTCTGGATGAGCAGGCGCGTGAGCGCGTGCGCCCCGTCGCGTGTGAGCATGATGCTGGCGACCTCGCCGACCGTCTTTTCCGGCATGTCGATCAGGCCCTTGGGCTGGGGCGTGTAATTGTGCTGCATATACATATGGTAAAAGCTCAGCGAGCACTCCGAGCGGTTGTCATTGACCGAGACGTTGAACACATTGGCAAACTGGGGCTTCATGATGCGCACCTCCTGCAGATTTTCTGCGCCCATTATACCACAGCGGCGACGGAAACGGGTGGGTGATTTTTGCACATTTTCGGGAGAGATGTTCAAAATCTATTGCGGTATGGGACAATTTCCTGTATAATGTGTCTACCAGTATGCGACTTTTTTAACATGGAGGGGAGAGCCGTTTGAAAGACCTGAAGTATCTTTACGAATTTGAAAAGCTGCTCGAGAGCGCGAACAACCCGCTCGTGCAGCAGGCGTGTGCCGAGGGGAAGCACGCGCTGGCCTACACCTGCTACCACATGCCTGAGGTGCTGCTCAACACCGGCGACTGCTTCTCGGTGCGGCTGCGCGCGCCGCTGACGGGATCGCTGGACATCTCGTCGTACTACATGTCCAACTTCATCTGCGACTACTGCAAGTCGCTGCTCGAGCGCGGCATCGAGGGGGGCTACAACTTCCTGTCCGCCCTGCTGGCGACGGAGACCTGCTCGGAGATGAACCGCGCGCTCGAGCACTTCGAGCTGCTGCACCTCGTGGACAACGAGCAGTTTTTCGTGACCTTCCTCGATATGCCCTTCAAGGTCACAGACAATACCGTGCGCCACTATGTCGACCAGCTCCGGCGCAAGGTGCTCGAGCCGCTGCATGAGGTCTACGGCGTGGACGTGTCGGACGACGCGCTGCGCAAGGCCGTGGCCGAGCACAACGAGGTCTGCCGCATCCTGACCGAGATCGGCCAGCTGCGCAAGGAGGAAAACCCGCGCATCACAGGCTATGAGTACCACATCCTCAACCTCGTGAGCTACTGCTGCCCGAAATACCTCATCGTCGACAAGCTGCGCGAGACGCTCGAGGAGCTGCGGCACCGCGAGCCCGACGCCAGGCCGAACTTCCGTGTGAAGATCGCCGTCGTCGGCAGCGAGATCGACGACCCCGGCTTTACCAAGCTCGTGGAGGAGGCGGGCGCGCTCGTCGTGGTCGACCGCTTCTGCTTCGGCTCGACGCCCGGCCGCGAGGAGATCCGCCTCGACCCCGACCTGCCGGTGCTCGAGAGCATCGCCCGGCACTACCTCACTACGAGCCAGTGCCCGCGCTACATGCAGCGCGAGAAGGTGGAGGGCCGCTGGCGGCTCGTGCGCGACCTGTGCGAAGAGTACCACGCGCAGGGCGTGCTGTACGAACAGCTCAAGTTCTGCGAGTACTGGGGCTATGAGCGCGCGCTGGCGAGCCACGTCATCACGCACGACTACGGCATCCCGTCCGTCGCGGTCGACCGGCAGAACGCCACCGGCGGCAACGGCCAGCTGCGCACGCGCGTGCAGGCATTCGTCGAGAGTCTGGAGATCAAGCAGCTCCAGGCGCAGAGAGGAGGCAAGTGACCATGGCTGACAAGGAAAAACGCTCCCTGCGGGAATTTCTCCGCCACATCAATGACTATACTTACCGCTTCAACCCCGAGAAGGGCCAGTTTCGCTACCGCGAGCTGCGCGGCGTGCGCGACACGGCGTTCGATTTCTACATGTGGCTCAAGTGCTGGAAGGACATGGTCGCCTTTGTGGCCAAGTGCCCGGTGTCGGCCGTGCGCGCGCTGTTTCGCTACCAGTGGTTTGCGACCTATCTGACCTACCCGAACTTTGTCGACCGCGGCACGCTCGGTATGCGCGGCAACCAGCTGCGCATGGCCCGCGCGCAGTACGACCGCATCGTGAAAAAGGCCACCGACCTGCTGCGCATCTCGTTCGTGGCCGACGAGCACTTCCACCCTGGCAACAAGCTGTCCAAGAAGGTCGTGCTCTTTGACGAGCTCGTCCCCGGCGAGATCATGGCCGGCTTCCCGAACCTCATCTACCTGCCGGCGCAGGTGCTGCCGGTGTTTCTGTGCTCCATCCTCGACCAGCAGATCACCCCGCCGTACCTCGACGCGGCCGAGAACTTCGGCATCCCGGCCGACGTCTGCCCCCTGCCCTCGGCCGAGGCCGGCTGCGCCCTGCGCGACGAATATCCCAAGCTCGGCACGTGCTTTGTCGCCTGCAACATGCCGTGCGACGGCAGCGTCGCCACGACGTCGTATCAGGACCGGTACTTCAACCTCCCGACGTACTACTTCGGCGTGCCCATCCGCTACAATGAGGAGGCCGTGCAGGACTACGCCGTCGAGGAGCTGCGGGGGCTCATCCGCTTCATCGAGGAGCAGACCGGCGAGACGTTCGACTGGGACGCCTTTTTCAGGGCCATGAAGGTCTACAATCAGGAGACGGAGTACGAGCTGCAGAAGTGGGAGGTCAACCGCACGCCCTACCCGCAGATGACGGGCGAGACGTTCTGGATCTACCGCATGTTTTTCTACCACCTCTCCGGCGGCATGGACCCGCATTTTCTTGACACCGACCGCCGCGTCAACCGCATCATGATGCGCGGCTACCAGCAGAAAAAGCCCTGCGCCCCCGCAATGCGCCACCGCTGCGTCGAGTGGTCGTGCCCGGCGAACTTCTACCCCGACTTCTCTGTCTGGGCGGAAAACTGCTGGGGCATCAACGTTGTGGCGAGCATGGAGTCGCTCATTTCCGACATCATCATCAACACGGAAGATCCCGATCAGGCGCTCGCCGACCTCGCCCGCAGCTACCAGCGCACCACCATGCGCAAGCACACGAAGGGCGGCTACGCGAACGTGCTCGACGAGCTGTGGATCGTCTGCAAGCAGTACAACGCCGACATGGTGCTCATGTACGACCAGATCTCCTGCAAGGGCATGGACGGTCTGCGCGGCGTGTTCGAGGAGCAGGCGGCCGCGCGCGGCGTGCATATGCTCTGGGTGGCGCAGGATCTGCTCGATTCGCGCACGATCTCCAAGCGTGACATGCGCCGCCAGGTCAACCTCTACATGCAGACCGTCATGGGCGAGGAGCCCGTGCGGCCCGACCTCGTGGACTTTGACGACGCGCTGACGTGGTAAAACAAATCCATCGAGAACCTGAAAACAGAAAAACTCCGTGAGACCCTTTTAAAACAGGAAAATGCCCTGCCAGAAGGCAGGGCATTTTTGCATATTTTTCATGCCTGCGGCTGTTTTTTGATATCAAACCGCCACACGGCGACGGCGTAGGACACGAAGGCGATGGCCTCGATGACCATGCACGAGTACGAGCGCGCGAGGATGTCATACGTGAACCAGAACGGCGAATTGGTCAGGTAGAGCAGGCGCGTGCGGCGCATGTCGCGCGTCCAGAGCGCGACCGTCGTCATGCTCATGGCGATGCCGGGCAGCAGGCTCATCGGCCCCGCCCACGTGAGGACGGTATTGACAACGTACAGCGCCAGAAACGCCCACAGCCACGCGCGGCTCTGCGCCCACTTGCGGTCATTGAAGTAAAACACGACGCTGCGCGCGAACGACAGGATGTTGATGGTCGCGGCAGTCGTCGCACCGAGCAGCCCGTAGTGCACGATCCACATCAGGCAGGCGGCGGCCTGCGCGGCGAGGATGACGCGGCGGTTATTGAATTGTACCGAAGCAAACACGATCAGGCTGCCGAGCAGACCCAGCGCCTGGTTGAGCCAGAAACCCATGTGCCCACACCCTTTCTTCCCGCGGGAAAGAGTATCATAACACAACCGCGCGGGAAAAACAACCCTCCGCGCGCGTTTTTTGCGCTTCCTCGTGGTACAGACCTTGACAACTGTCCCAAAAACGGCTACGCTATTTCTATATCCGCAAATTTTTCAGAAAGAAGAATGTCCATGTCCCCCGCGCCCCGCGGCCAGAACGCCAAAAAAATTGCCCTTCGCTACCTCTTTTTCACGCTCGGCCTGCTCATCAACTCCTTCGGCATCGCCTTCATCACGAAGAGCAGCCTCGGCACATCGCAGATCTCGAGCCTGCCATATGTGCTCAGCCTGCGCTTCCCGCTGAGCTTCGGCGGCTTTACCTTCCTCATGAACACGGTGTTCATCCTCATCCAGATCGCCATCCAGCGGCGGAACTTCCCGCCCGTACAGCTGCTGCAGATCGCGGCGAACGTGCTCTTCAGCGGCTTCATCGACGTGAGCATGGCCGCGCTGAGCTGGCTGCACCCGGCCGGGTGGCTCGCGCGCGGCGGGTGCATGCTGCTCGGCTGCACCATCCTCGCCTGCGGCATCAGCATCGAGATCGCGCCGGACGTCATCACCGTGCCCGGCGAGGGACTCGTGCGCGTGCTCGCACAGGCGACGGGCAAGGACTTCGGCCGCGTGAAGCTCGTGTTCGACGTGTCGCTCATCGTCATCGCGTCCGCGCTGTCGCTGCTGTTTTTCGGCCGGCTGCAGGGCGTCGGCATCGGCACGGTCGTGTCGGCGCTGATCGTCGGGCCGCTCGTGTCGCTGTTCGGCCGCGTGCTGCCGGGCCTCGGCCGCGTCCGCGCGCTGGCCATCTCCTGAATATGCAAAAAAACACCCCGCCGCGACCGGCGGGGTGTTTCTATATTTAAATGGTATCGCTCAAAACCACGCGGCGATCTGCTGCCAGACCGGCAGGCTGACCAGCCAGCGGATGAGCGGCACGAACAGCAGCGCCGGCAAATAGTCCGCCACCTTGATCTTCGTCGCGCCGGTCTGATTGAGGCCGATGGCCGCCACGAGCAGCGAACCCGCGCACGTGAGGTCTGCGACCGTCGCCTCTGAGAGCAGCGGCGCGATCGCCCCGGCCAGCAGCGTGAGCGCCCCCTCGACCACGAACACCGCCGCGCCCGCGAGCATGACGCCCGCGCCGAGCGTTGTGGCCAGCATGGCGCAGAAGACAAGGTCGATCATCGACTTGGTGAGCAGGATGCTGTTGTCGCCGCGGATGCCGGCATCGAGCGAGCCGTTGACCGCCATAGCGCCCACGCAGCACAGCAGGCTCGCCGTGACGAAGCCCTCGGCCAGCGACGGGCCGCCCTCGTGCCGGTGAACGTGCGCCTCGACCCACGTGCCGAGGCGGTGGATCATCCCGTCGATATTCAGCAGCGCGCCCGCGGCCGCGCCGAGCGTCATGGCCACGATGACGATGAGAATGCTCTGGCACGCAAACGCGCCCGAGATGCCGATATACAGCACGCACAGCCCGAGGCCGATCATGACCGTCTTGCTCACGCGCTCGGGGATGCCCCGCTGAAACAGCAGACCGACCGCACCGCCGGCCACGATGGCCAGCGCGTTGACGATGGCGCCTGTCATGCTCATGAATATCCGCTCCTTCCCGCCGCGTCCGCCTTATTTCGCGTCCGCCTTATTTAAATAAGGTATCCATACCGGGTACGGCGCACCTGCAAATGTACCGCTCTACGATAGCACAACCGCCCGGCAGTGTAAACACCCAAATGCGGCAAATTCAGCCGCGCGGTGGGATCCTGGACGCTTTGAGCTCGCTCAAAAACAGCTGCCCGGCAGTGGACAGGCCAGTCTTCTGCTTATAGATGACGCCGATGGTGCGCTGCAGCTCCGGAGAGAGCCGGCGCGCGGTGAGGCGCTGGCCGCTGCGGCGCAGCACGGCCTCCGGCAGGATGGACACGCCGAGCCGGCTCTCAACCATGTTCAGGATCGTGTAGTCGTCGGCCACGCGGTACTGCACGTTGATCTGCGGATGGCGCGCGAGCAGCTCGCGGATGCAGCCGCCGCCGCGCCCCTCCTCGAGGAGGATGAAGGGCTCGGCCGCCAGCTCATCGATCTGGATGAAGATGTTCTCGCCCAGCGGATGGCCCTCGGGCAGGACGGCGAGCATGGTGTCCTGATAGATCGGCTCGCAGGCAAACGGCGTCGTGCGCGACATGTCCGTGAAGCCGAAATCGACCACGCCCTCGCGCACCCAGTCCTCGATCTCGTAATACAGGCCCTGGTAGAGCTCGAAGCGGATACGGCTGTGCTGCTGGCGGAAGCGCTCCATGGCCGGCGGCAGCAGGAAGCTCGACACGCTCGTGAACGTGCCGAGGCGGATCGTGCCCTGCTCCAGCCCACTGAAGCCCGCCGCCTGCGACTGGAGCATGCGGTAGGCGTTGACCGTGTCGCGGATGTACGGCAGCAGGTGGCGGCCCTCGTAGGTGAGCGTCACGCCCGAGCGCGAACGCACCAGCAGTGTCACGCCCAGCTCCGCCTCCAGCGACTTGATCATCTGGCTGACGGCCGACTGCGTGTAGCCGAGATCGCGCGCCGCGTCCGAAAAACTGTTGCGCTCAAAGGCCTTCAAAAAGGCGATGTATCGGTTCATAAGCACCTCACAAATTAGAAACGCTAATTTAACTATCAGAAACATTTGCTTTACTTATCCATAAAGGCATTATATAATGGGCACTGTCAGATAGCAAGCGGGAATTTTCGTGACCGCACACGAGCCTCTCCGCCCGCTGACAAAACACGCAATCTCTCCCCCAAGCAACATGATAATTCCTTTTTCCAACTCCATTTCTCCTATGGAAACGTCCCTGCCGGTTTGTCCGTTCCGGCAGGGGCGTTTTCCGTTTTGCGGGAGATTTGCGTGGGCAAGGTATTTGTCAGATTTACCCCGCACGACCGGCGCGCTGCCAATGCCTCCCCTGCGCAAGGGGAGGCGGCAAAAATCGAAGATTTTTGCCGGAGGGGTTGTGGATACCGGCTGCGGTGTAAGATTTTGACGTATCAATCCCTCAGTCAGTCTGACGGCTGCCAGCTCCCTTTGCACAAGGGAGCCAAGGGTGCGGGACGGCCGCGCTGGGGAAAACGATAACGCCGCTAACAGACAAAGCGGCCCTCCCGGATCGGGAGGGCCGCTTTTCACTTGAGATCATGCCACGGCGGTCAATCCACGACCGTGACGGCCACGGTGGTGGCCGCGGCGATGGCGTCCGCCTGCAGGGCGTCGGCCGTGACGGTCTGCAGCGGCAGGCTGCCGAGCGCCGACCAGTCAAACGTCCCGGAAACGCCGCGCACCGTCAGCTCCGTGAGCCCGGTGAAATCCTCCAGCCCGGACGTGCTGTCCAGCTCGCAGTCGGTGAGCGAGAGCGCCGTGAGTGCCCGCTCGCGGTCGAAGCTGCGGAAGAAATCGCCGCGCAGGTCGCACCCCACCAGCGTCAGGTGCGTGAGCGAGGACTTGTGCAGCACGATGAGCAGCTCGCGGCGCGTGCAGTGCGAGAGCGTGACGTCCTGCAGCTTCGTGAGCGCGCGCAGCTCGGACAGATCCGACACGTTCGCGCCGTTGAGACTCAGCTTCCGCACGTTCAGACAGCGGCCGAGGCCGGTGAGGTCGGTGACGGCGTTGCCGTCGGCCGTGAGGGCCGTGAGCTTCGGCAGCTGCTCGATGCCCGACAGGCTCGTGAGCCGGTTGGCGCTGACATCGAACACCTCCACACCGCAGGCGGGCAGGCTCTCGAGCGAGGTCAGCGACTGAAACTGCACCGAGACCGCCGTCAGGCTCGGAAAATACGCGAGGTCGGACAGGTCGCGGATGTCGCCGCGCCGCACGGTGACGGTCTGGCCGGAGGGGGCGAGCATCTCCGCCGTCTCGACGCCGGCGGCCGCCGCGTCCACGCCCTGCTGCGGGGCGGCGAACCAGTACCGGTCGCCGCAGACGTACAGCGCCGTGAGGCCCTTGAGGTCCGCGACCGTGAGCTCGCCCGCGGGCTTGCCGGCATAGTCGCGCGCGGCCTGCTCGAGCAGCGGGTTCTGGAACTGGGCGACCGTGTCGTCCGCGAGCGTCTGCACCGCGACGGTCTTGACCGTGAAGCGGTAGAGCAGGCCCGTGAAGTGGCCGACGATGCCGGCCGCGATCAGGCAGCCGACGAGCACGACGGCGATGATCGCCGCCGCGAGGCCGCGGCGCCTTTTCTTCGGCCGCGCGGGCTTTGGCGCTTTGGCAGGCTTTTCGCGCCTGGCCCGGCGGGGAGATTCGCCGCGGGGCGTTTTCTCCTTCGCCTTTTTCGCGGGCGCGGGCGCGTCCGGCAGCTCCGGCGGCTCGCCGGCGAATTTGCCCGCATCGAGCAGCTCGGCCGAGAAGAGCTTGTCGTAGAAATATTCCTCGCTCGGATAGGTATACTTCATGAGCGCGAAGAGGTTGCCGATCTGCATCTCCATGCCGGGAGAGAGCTCCGTCGGCTCGAGGTAGACGTTGATGACGGGCTTGCGCTTGGTCAGGGCATAGTGCATCTCCTTGCGGCAGTTGTCCGAGCGCAGGTACGCCGGGGACAAAAACGCCAGCACGAGCTGCGCGCGCTCAAGATGCGACGCGATGCTCTCCGGCCACTCGCTGCCGGCCTCGATGCCCTCATCGTACCAGACGCGAAAGCCGCGCGACTGCAAGGTGCTGATGATCTCGAGCACGGCCGCGTCGTTCTTGTGCGCGTAGCTGACGAAGAGATACGGCAGCGTGCCCTCATAGGGGCGCAGAAGGGTTTTCACGAAACCACCTCCGGAAAAATTTCAAAAATGGACTGAATTCTGTTAATGTATCACACACATTCGTGCCCGGCAAGGGCTTTGAGCCCGGCGAGGTACGCATACGGCACGCGCAGCCCGCCCCGGCCGGAGCCGAGGGCGATGTCCGGCTTGCGCAGACCGTGATAGTCCGAGCCGCCGGAGGGCGCGAGGCCGAAGCGCGCGGCCAGCGCCTGCGCGATCTCCGTCTGCTCGGGCGTATAGGTCGTGTAGCGCACCTCGACGCCGAGCGCTCCGGCGTCCGCAGCAGCAGAGAGCATGGCGGTGCGCTGCGCATCGTCGAAGCGGTACTTGAAGATGTGCGCCACGACCGGCACGCCGCCCGCCGCGCGCAGGGCGCGGATGGAATCCTCCAGCGGGATGTTATAGCGCGGGACGTAAAACGCCTTGCCCCGGCCGAGCAGGCCGCGCATGCCGTCCGACACCGAGGGGATGCACCCGCGCTGCACGAGCAGCGCCGCGATGTGCGGCCGGCCGAGCACCGTCTGCCCCGGGAAGGCCGCGTGCAGGTCGTCCATCGTGATGGGGTAGCCCGCGTCGTGCAGGCGCTGCACCATGGTCTCGTTGCGGGCATTGCGCTCGTCGGTCGCGCGGGTCATGAGCGCGCGCAGCGCGGCATTGCCCGTGTCCATGAAGTAGCCGAGCAGGTGCACCTCCTCGCCGCCCCAGACGGTGGACAGCTCCACGCCGGGCACGACCTCGATGCCGCAGCGCTGCCCCGCCGCGAGGGCCTCCGGCAGGCCGGCAAACGTGTCGTGATCCGTGACGGCCACGGCCCGCAGGCCGAGCGCCGCCGCCTGCTGCACGACGGCGGCCGGCGCGTCCGACCCGTCGGACGCGAGCGTGTGCGTGTGCAGGTCAATCCGCTCCATGGCGCACCTCCAGCCCGTCCGGCAGCGCGTCGCCCTGCCAGAGGACAAAGACCGTGCCGTCCGTGACGCGCACCGTGGCCGCCGCGCCGGTGAACGAATTGCTCACGCCGAGCGGCATGGCGCACCGCAGCTCCGCGTCCGTGATCTCGTAGAGCAGGCCGCGCAACGTGACGCCGCGCGCGGCATCGCCGCTGCTGAAGACGGACACCGTGCCCTCCATGCCGGCGGGAAAGGCCAGCGTGCCGTTTTGCACCGCCGTGACCACCCAGCCGCAGCCGATGAGCCAGCCCTGCGCGCCCGCGTCCGTGAGCCCGCGCAGCGTCTGAAAGCTCGCGATCGTCTGGTCGAGGCGGCCGCCGAGCGCGCCCGCGATCACGAGCCGCCGGTACCCGTGCACCAGCGCCCAGCGCACGGCGAGGCCGAGGTCGGTGTCATCCTTCATGACCGGGTGCGTCTCCACGTTCGGGTGGTCCGGCCGGTAGCCGAGGGAGTCAAAGTCGCCCATGACGAAGTCCGGCTCGATGCCGCGCGCCTTCAGCGTGCGGTAGCCGCCGTCGGCCGCGATCACGTAGTCCCCCGGCCGGGGGCTCAGGCGCACGCCGTCAAGACTGGCCGCGCCGACGATATAGCAAATGTTTTCCAAATTCATTCCAGCTTTCCTGAATTTTCGTCCGATATTGTACCACATTCCGCGCGGCGAGAAAAGAATTGCATGTAAACAGTATTTGTTAGATTTTAAACTCGCCAAAAATCAAAAATTTTATTTCTATTGTTACTGATATATGATATAATTCCGACGTTGGCAGCACGCCGGATCTCCCCCGCGCCGCTGCCGCCCCCACCTCTGCGGCCCCGCCGCAGTCAGAAAGGAGACACGACCGTGTCAGAAAAGGTTTTCAACAAGGTCCTTGCCGCCAACCGCGGCGAGATCGCGGTGCGTATCTTCCGCGCGTGCTATGACCTCGGCATCCACACCGTGGCCATGTACTCCAAGGAAGACGAACTGAGTCTGTTCCGCACCCGTGCCGACGAGGCCTACCTTGTCGGCGAGAACAAGAGCCCTCTGGGCGCGTATCTCGACATCCCCGAGATCATCGACCTGGCCAAGCGCCGCGGCGTCGACGCCATCCATCCGGGCTACGGCTTCCTGTCCGAAAACGCGGACTTTGCCCGCGCCTGCGAAGAGGCCGGCATCACGTTCATCGGGCCTCCGAGCGACGTGCTCGGCAAAATGGGCGACAAGCTCTCGGCCAAGCAGATCGCCATGGAGTGCGGCGTGCCGGTCATCCCCGGCTGCTCCGAGCCCCTGCGCGACGGGCAGGAGGCGCTCGAGAAGGCCATCAGCTTCGGCTTCCCCGTCATCCTCAAGGCGGCAGCCGGCGGCGGCGGCCGCGGCATGCGCCTGTGCGAGATGCCCGAGGACGTCATCCCCGCGTTCGAGCTCGTCAAGAACGAGGCGCGCAAGGCCTTCGGCAATGACGACATCTTCATCGAGAAATACCTCGTGCAGCCCAAGCACATTGAGGTGCAGATCCTCGCCGACCAGTACGGCAACGTGCGCCACCTCGGCGAGCGTGACTGCTCGCTGCAGCGCCGCTACCAGAAGGTCGTGGAGTTTGCGCCCGCGTGGAGCGTGCCCGAGAGCATCCGCGAGCAGCTGCACGCCGACGCCGTGAAGATCGCCGAGGCCGTCGGCTATGTCAACGCCGGCACGGTGGAGTTCCTCGTCGACCGCGACGGCAACCACTACTTCATCGAGATGAACCCCCGCATCCAGGTCGAGCACACCGTCACCGAGATGGTCACGAGCATCGACCTCGTGCGTGCGCAGATCCTCATCGCCGAGGGTCAGCCGATCAGCCATCCGGAGATCGGTCTCGGCGACCAGAACAACCTCAAGGTCAACGGCTACGCCATCCAGTGCCGCGTGACCACCGAGGACCCGGCCAACAACTTCGCGCCCGACAACGGCAAGATCGAGGCCTACCGCTCCGGCGGCGGCTTCGGCGTGCGTCTCGACGGCGGCAACGCCGGCACGGGCTCGATCATCTCGCCGTACTATGACTCCCTGCTCGTCAAGGTCACGAGCTGGGACTGCACCTTCCCCGCCGTCTGCCGCAAGGCCACCCGCGCCATCAACGAGGAGCACGTGCGCGGCGTGAAGACGAACATCCCGTTTGTGACCAACATCCTCACGCACCCGACCTTCGTCGCCGGCAAGTGCCATACGAAGTTCATCGACGAGACACCGGAGCTGTTCGAGTTCACCGAATCGCGCGACCGCGCGACCCGCGTGCTCAAATACATCGCCAACATCCAGGTCAACAATCCCGACGCCGAGCGCCACCAGTACGACACGCCGCGCTTCCCGAAGGCGCAGCGCGAGATCTCGAAGCAGGACGGGCTCAAGCTTCTGCTCGACACCGACGGCCCCGAGGCTGTCAAGGACTGGGTCCTCGGCCAGAAGAAGCTGCTCATCACCGACACGACGATGCGCGACGCGCACCAGTCCCTGCTGAGCACCCGCCTGCGCACCCGCGACATGCTCAAGGGCGCCGACGGCACGGCCGACATCCTCGCCGACTGCTTCTCGCTCGAGATGTGGGGCGGCGCGACGTTTGACACCGCCTACCGCTTCCTGCATGAGTCCCCGTGGGAGCGCCTGGAGATGCTGCGCGAGAAGATCCCGAACATCCCGTTCCAGATGCTGCTGCGCGGCTCGAACCTCGTCGGCTACGCGAGCTATCCGGACAACCTTGTGCGTGCCTTCATCGCCGAGTCCGCCCGCGAGGGCATCGACGTGTTCCGCGTGTTCGACTCGCTCAACTGGCTGCCGAACATGGAGACCGCCATGGACGAAGTGCTGCGTCAGGGCAAGTTCCTCGAGGGCACCGTGTGCTACACCGGCGATATCCTCGACCCGACGCGCGACCGCTACACGCTCGAGTACTACGTCAACTTCGCCAAGGAGCTCGAGCGCCGCGGCGCGCACATGCTGGCCATCAAGGACATGTCCGGCCTGCTCAAGCCCTACGCCGCCAAGAAGCTCGTGAGCACCCTCAAGCAGGAGATTAGCATCCCCATCCACCTGCACACGCACAACACCACCGACAACCAGATCGCGACCTATCTCATGGCGGCCGAGGCCGGCGTGGATGTGGTCGACACCGCCATCGGCCCGCTGGCCAACCTCACGAGCCAGCCGTCGATGAACGCCGTCGTCGAGTCCCTGCGCGGTCAGGAGCGCGACACCGGCTTTGACCCGCAGCGCCTGCAGGAGCTGGCCGATTACTGGGCCGACGTGCGCCTGCGCTACGAGAGCTTCGACAAGGGCCTCAAAGTGCCCGTCACCGATATCTACCGCTACGAGATCCCCGGCGGCCAGTACACGAACCTGCAGCCGCAGGTCGAGTCGCTCGGCCTCGGCCACCGCTTCGCGGAGGTCAAGGAGATGTACCGCACCGTCAACCTCATGCTCGGCGACATCATCAAGGTCACACCGTCGTCCAAAATGGTCGGCGACCTGGCGATCTTCATGGTGCAGAATGACCTCACGCCCGAAAACATCGTCGAGCGCGGCGAGACCCTCGCCTTCCCCGACAGCGTCGTGAGCTACTTCAAGGGCATGATGGGCCAGCCGCCCTGCGGCTTCCCGAAGGATCTGCAGCGCGTCGTGCTCAAGGGCGAGAAGCCGATCACCGGCCGCCCCGGCGACCTGCTGCCGCCCGTCGACTGGGATCAGCTGCGCAGCGAGATCCGCAAGTTCTATCCGAACTACGAGGAGCCGCGCTCCCTCATCTCCTACGCCATGTACCCGAAGGTCTATGAGGAGTACATCCGCCACCGCAAGGAGTATGGCTACATCATGCGCATGGGCAGCCACGTGTTCTTCAACGGCATGGCCGTCGGCGAGATGAACAAGATCAACATCGAGGACGGCAAGACCCTCATGATCAAGTACATCGGCCTCGGCGACCGCAACGACGACGGCACGCGCAACGTGCAGTTCGAGCTCAACGGCATGCGCCGTGAGGTCGCCGTGCCCGATCCGACCGCGACCGACACGGCCAAGACCGTCGCCATGGCCGACCCGAACGACAAGAGCCAGGCCGGCGCATCCATCCCCGGCATGGTGTCGAAGGTCAACGTCAAGCCCGGCGACCAAGTCAAGGTCAACGACGTGCTCGCCGTGATCGAGGCCATGAAGATGGAGACGAGCGTCGTCGCCCGCATGGACGGCACGATCGACGAAGTCTTTGTCAAGGGCGGCCAGTCGGTCAAGGCCGGCGAGCTGCTGCTGACGATCAAGTAAATCCCCGGTTTTCCAAGCGGAGCGCACCGTCGTGCGCTCCGCTTTTGCGCGCGAAAAAGCAAAGGCAGATGGCAGTTTTTCAAGCCTTCTCCTCAAAGGGGAAGGCTTGAAAAGGCACTCCGCTGTGTTTTTGTCCATTTTGCTGCTTTTGTCCCATCCGCGCCGGAAAGACTGGAAATGCCCGGAGCATTATGTTATAATCTTTGAACCATCATGATGAGACTGGGGCAGTGTCGCCCGCAGGCACCCAGATCTGAGAGGAGTTTTTTTCGTGCTTGTGCCCTATTCCTGGTTCCAGATTCTCTGGTACTTCTACATCTATGGCTTTCTCGGCTGGTGCTCAGAGGTGGCCTTCGCCGCCGTCGCGCACGGCAAGTTCGTCAACCGCGGCTTCGTCAACGGCCCGATCTGCTCCATCTACGGCTTCGGCGTGATGAGCGTACTGCTCGTGCTCGGGCCGCTCAAGAGCAGCTTCTGGCTGCTGTTCGGCGGCAGCGTACTGTTCACGAGCGCCATCGAATACCTCACCGGCTGGGTGCTCGAAAAAGTGTTCCACGACAAGTGGTGGGACTACTCCAAGCGCCCGCTGAACATCAAGGGCTACGTGTGTCTGGAGTTTTCGGTGCTGTGGGGGCTGGCGTGCGTGTTCGTGGTCGATGTGTTCCAGCCGCTCGTGGCCAAGGTCGTCGACCTCATCCCGAAAAAGCTCGGCTGGGCGCTGCTCGGCATGTTCAGCGTCCTGTGGATCACGGACAACATCATCACCGCCATGGAGATCCGCAAGCTGCCGAAGAAGCTGCGCGCCCTGCAGGCCATCGAGGATTCGCTCACGGCTATCTCCGACGAGATCGGCGAGGAGATCTATATTCGCGCCTCGGACGCGAAGGACCGCAGCATGGAGGTCTACACAGACGCGAAGGAAAAAGGCGCGGAGATCGCGGAAAAGCGCGCCGAGAGCTCCCTCATGCGCCGCAGCGAACTGCTGGCCCGCCGCAGCGAACTGCTGCAGCGCCGCGAGGAGCTGCTGGATCAGCGCAACATCGTGCACGAGCGTATCGCGCAGGCGTTCCCGGCGCTGCGCGAGGGCAAGACCAACGGCCCGGCCTTCACGCGCGTGCATGAGCACGCGCAGCGCCGCAAGCAGCTGGCCAAAGCCCTGAAGGCAAAGGCCAGAGAACTCAAGAACAAGGCCAAGGACCGCTCCTGACCTGACGCGGGAAAAGGAGATAACTGAAAACCATGAATCTCTATCTGATCGGACATGATTACCGCTACGCGGCGGAGCAGATGCTGCTGACGCTGTTTCCGGATGAGCGCCCGGTGTATCCGGACGGCCGGCCGACCGGCGACCGCGCGGAGCTGCGGCTCATGTCCGGCGCAAAGGTGACGACCGCGACGTGCGTGCTCGTCTATCAGGGCCGGACGGCCAACGGCCGCACGAGCGTGCCCAACGAGGAACTGACCGACCCCAACGAGACCGACCGGCGGCTGCAGGGTGCGGTCAAGCGCGCGTTTTACCGCGCGGCCATGGGCATCGGCCTGCCGCACCGGCCGTGGGGCATGCTCACGGGCGTGCGCCCCGGCAAGCTCATGACCCCCCTGCTCGCGCAGGGCATGGGCGATGTGCAGGCCGCGCGCTATTTCGAGCGGCACTACGACGTCGCGCCCGCGCGCGCCGCGCTCGTCGTGCGCACCGCCCACGCTACGCTGCGCGCCATGGACTCGCTCGGCGAAAAGGACGTGTGCCTGTACGTGGGCATCCCGTTTTGCCCGACGCGCTGCGCCTACTGCAGCTTTGTGAGCCAGTCGGTGGAAAAGAGCATGGCGCTCGTGCCGGAATTTCTGCAGGCGCTCGCGCGCGAGATCGCGGCGACCGCCGAGGCCGTGCACCGCGCCGGTCTGCGCGTCGTGTCGCTCTACATCGGCGGCGGCACGCCGACCACGCTCTCGGCGCGCCAGCTCGACGCGCTGTGCACGCAGCTCGACGCGGCATTCGACCTCAGCGCCCTGCGCGAGTTCACCGTCGAGGCCGGCCGGCCCGACACCATCACGGCCGACAAGCTGCACGTGCTGCGCGCGCACCGGGTCGACCGCATCAGCGTCAACCCGCAGACGCTCGACGACCGCGTGCTCGAAACGATCGGCCGCCGCCACACGGCGCAGGACATCTATGACGCGCTGCAGCTCGTGCGCACAACCGGCGGCTTTGCCGTGAACATGGACCTGATCGCCGGCCTGCCCGGCGACACGCCGGACGGCTTTCGCACCACGCTCGAGCAGGTGCTCGCGCTCGCGCCCGAAAATATCACCGTGCACACGCTCTCGCGCAAGCGCGGGGCAGACCTCTCGCAGCAGACGGCGCCCGTCCCCGACGGGGCGCAGGTCGGCGAGATGCTCGACTTTGCCAATACCGCGCTCAACACGGCGGGCTACGCGCCGTATTACCTCTACCGGCAGAAGTTCATGTCCGGCGGATTTGAAAACGTCGGCTGGACGCGGCCGGGACAGGAGAATCTCTACAACATCTGCATCATGGAAGAGCTGTGCAGCATCCTCGCCATGGGCGGCGGCGCCTCGACGAAGCTCGTGTGCCCCGGCGGCCGGCTCGAGCGGCACATCGACCCCAAATATCCCACGGAATACATCGCCAATATCGACCGCATCTGCGCGGCCAAGGCAAAACTGGAGGCATTTTTCCTATGAGCTATCAGATCCAGGAGATCAACCGCCGCATCCAGGCTGACCCCAAGGAATTCGTGGATGCGTGCGACGCGGCCTATGCCGAAAAGATCGAGCGCGCGGCCCGCGCCATCGCCGAGAATGTGCGCACGTGCCCGATCGTGCTGCTGTCCGGCCCGTCCGGCAGCGGCAAGACCACCACGGCCATGAAGATCGCCGAGGCCCTGCGCGGGATGGGCATCGGCAGCCAGAGTCTCGCCATGGACGACTATTTCCGCACCGTGAACCCGCGCACCGCGCCGCGCACGCCGGAGGGCGACATCGACTTCGAGTCCCCCGCGTGCCTGGACATGGACCTGCTCGGCAAGCACCTCAACGCGCTCGCCCGCGGCGAGGAGATCCACCTGCCGCGCTACAATTTCGTCACGCGCGTGCAGTCCGGCCCGATCGGCCGGCCCATGCGTCTCGGCAAGGACGAGGTCGTCGTGTGCGAGGGCATCCACGCGCTCAATGACGACATCGCCGCCTACTGTCCGGACGCGTTCCGGCTGTATATCAGCGCGCGCTCCATCGTCGTCGACGGTGACGGGCAGGAGATATTCAAGGGCACGTGGATGCGCCTGCTGCGCCGCCTCGTGCGCGACAGCAACTTCCGCGGCACGCCCGCTGCCGCAACGCTGGATATGTGGGCCAACGTCCGCCGCGGCGAAAAGCGCTTCATCTCCCCGTTCAAGGAGCGCGCGAACCTGATGTTCGACTCGTCGTTCCCGTGCGAGGTGTCCATTATGAAAAACTTTGCCGCGCCCCTGCTCGCGGCCGTGCCCGAGGGCGCGGAGCGCTATGCGGAGATCCGCAGCATCCTGCCGGCGCTCGAGCGCTTCGAGACGATCGACCCCGCCCTGCTCGCGCCCGAGAGCATGCTGCGCGAGTTCATCGGCGGCGGTGTGTACAGCTACTGAGCGGACGATAAAAAACAGCACCCGATCCCATGGGATCGGGTGCTGTTTTGTCTGTCCCATCTGCGCGCCGCGCCGTCAGCTCAGCCGCTGCACGAGCGCGTCCCACAGCTCCAGCAGCCGGAAGCGCACGACATAGCCGCCGTCGGACTCCGTGACGAGGCGCACATCGTCGTCCGAGAGCGCCTGCACCGCCTGCTCCGACAATCCCGCCGCCTGCGCGCACAGCGGCGGGAAGATGACGCACCACCAGTTGTGCCCCGCGCCCGCGCCGAGCGTCACGCGCAAGGAGGTGTACACCCCCGCCGGGAGGGCGAACGTGCCGTAGTCGCGCGTCGGGTAATGCTCGGGGCCCAGCGCCACGCGCACCGGCCGCTCCCCCGCCGCCGCCTGCGCCGCGCGGGCGATGCCGTCGAGGTCGCCCGCGATGAGCTGCTGCGCCGCATCGACGTCCGTCACGCCCTGCAGCTGCGGCTCGAGATAGGCCAGCACCGCGTCGCGCACCTGCAGCTTCACGGCCTGCTCGGCGTCGTCGTCCGAGACGGCGATCACGTGCAGCCGCACGAGCCGGGCCGCGAGCAGCTGGCTGCGCGCCTGCGCCCACGTGCCGGTCAGCAGCGTCACGCACACGGCCAGCAGCAGCGCCAGCTCCCACGGGCGCAGCGCGCGGCCGGGATCGGAATTTATGGAGAGAGAATGGGTATGCATCGTATGTCCGCCTTTCTGTGATGAAAAAACTGCCGGTACCGGGCATCTGTGCTCAGTATCGGCAGTTTTGTTCGGTTTTAATCCGGGGACGCTCAGATCTCCAGGCGGCCGATGGTCTCGGTCAGGAAGCACTCAGCATAATCGCGCGCGAGCCGGCGCTTGGCATACGCCGCGCTGTCGGCATCGGCAAAGATGCCGAACACGGCCGAGCCCGTGCCGCTCATGACCGCACCGAGCGCGCCGCCGTCGAGCAGGCGGCTCTTGATGGCCGCGATCTCGCCCTCGCGGTGGGTGAGCACGTCCTCAAAGACGTTGTACATCCGGCGGGCGAGCCGGGGCATGTCCCCGTCGGCGAGCGCGGCGCAGATGCCCTCCGTGTCCGGGCGGCAGCGCGAGGTGCGCGCGTCCACGCGGTGGAACAGTTCCGGCGTCGAGATCGGAAAATCCGGCTTGCAGATCACGACCGGCATGCGCGGCATGGGCGTGACGGGCGTGAGCCGCTCGCCGCGGCCCTCGGCCAGCATCGTGCCGCCCGCGACGCAGTACGGCACGTCCGAGCCGACCTGCGCACCCATCTCCTCGAGCTCCGCGCGGGTGAAGCCCGCGCCGGTCAGCCGCTCGAGCGCGCGCAGCACGGCCGCCGCGTCCGACGAGCCGCCGCCCAGCCCCGCGCACACGGGGATGCGCTTGTGCAGCCGGATGTGCACGCCGCAGGTAAGCCCCGCGCGCGCGAGAAACACCTGCGCCGCGCGCACGGCCACATTGTCCGCCCCGCAGGGCAGGTAGCTGCGGTTGGTCTCGGCGCGGCAGACGCCCGTGTCGTCGAGCGTGACGGTCACGTCGTCGTGCAGGTCCACGCTCTGCATGACCATGCGCAGGTCGTGAAACCCGTCGGAGCGCGCACCGAGCACGTCCAGCGACAGGTTCAGCTTCGCCCACGCGGCCTCCATCGTCGTGCCGGTCACAGTTTTTTCAGCTCGAAGAGCAGATCCATCAGCTCCGCGCCGTCGTCCACGTACGGGCCCTTGCGGCCGTTGGCCTCGGAATACGGCAGGCCGGAGCCCTCGCTCACGCGGCTGTCATAGAGCACGAACGGCACGGGGTCGGCGCCGTGCGCGCCGTTGGCCATATACGTCATGTGGTCCGAGAGCAGCAGCAGGCGGAAGTCCTCGCCCGCGGCGCGCAGCGCCTCGGTCACGGGGGCGACGACGTCGGCGCTCAGGCGCTCGATGGAATAGATCTTGTGCTCGAGGTCGTGGTTGTGCGTGGCCTCGTCCGGGCCCTCGAGATGCAGGGCCACAAAGTCGTGCTTTTTGAGCACGCCCAGCGCGGCGGCGACCTTCGCGGCGTAGTCGGTGTCCCACTCGCCGGTCGCAGTCGGGACGGTGACGGCCTCAAGCCCCGTCAGGATGCCGATGCCGTGGCACAGCGGCACGGCCGAGACGACGCCGCCGTCCGAGCCGTAGTGCTCGGGGAAGTTCGGCAGCGCGGCCGCCGTGCCCTCGGCCCAGAACCAGACGCCGTTGGCCGGGAGCTTGCCGGCGGCGCGGCGCGCGACGTTGATCGGGTGCTGGTCGAGAATGTCGAACGCGCGGCGCATGAGCTCGCGCAGCACGTCGGCGTTCGGGCAGCCGGTGGGCAGGATGGGGCCGATCTCCTCGCCGAGGTGGTCGTGCGGCGGGGCGAGCTGAATGCCCTTGATGTCCACGTGGCTCTGCACCGCGAGGTGGCGGAACGACGAGCCCTTGTGGATGACCATGCCGGCCTGCTCGGCCAGCGGGCGGAAGTCAGGGTGATTGAAGAGCATCGTCACGAGCTCGTCCGACTCGCGGCCCTCGATGCTGCCCGCGCTGTGGGAGAGGATGTGCTTGTGCTCGAACGGCACGTCCTCATCGGCATACGTGACCATGTTGCAGCGGTAGCACGCATCGCCGGGGGCGAGCCGGATGCCGGACGCCGCCGCCTCGAGCGGGGCGCGGCCGAAAAAGTACTTGCGCGGCGAGCAGCCGAAGATGGACATGATGGCCGTGTCGCTGCCGGGGGCGAAGCCCTCGGGCACGTTGCGCACGCTGCCGAGGACGCCGTGGCACGCGAGGGCATCGATCGCGTCTTTTTTCGATGCTTCGAGCGGCGTGCGGCCGCCGAGCGTGTCGAGCGGATGGTCGGCCATGCCGTCGCCGATGACGAGAATGTATTTCATACTGTATCCCTCTTTTCGGAAGATTTTTCGCCGCGGGGTGCCCTGTGGGATGCCGGGACCCGCGGTTTTTTCTGCCCCACAGTATATACTATTTCCCCCGGTTTGTGAAGCGGCATGGCGCGTTCCGGGGCATTTTGCTGCTATTTGTAGAATTCAACAAAATTATTCAAATCATTAAATTAGGTATTGGCAATTTTTCGTCATCATGATATAGTAGAATACTGTTAAGTATCCGCTAAGTTTTCGCTAAGAAATTGCCCCGGCATTGCCGGGGTTTTCCGCAGATCGGGAGGGACAGCAAATGTCGATCGGACAATATCTGCTCGGCGGCGTGGCCGGACTGGTGTTCGGCCTGCTCGTGGCCGCCGGCAACACGCTGCTGACGCGCCGCAGCCTACAGCGCGCCAAGCAGAGCCAGGCCACCGTCATGGGCACCAGCGGCCTGCGGCAGGTCATCAACCTCGCCGCGCTCGTGCTCGTGTACCTGCTGCGCAAGGTCGTGCCGCTGCCCCTGGCCGGCACGCTCATCGGCACGGCCGTCGGCCTGTCGGGCGGCAGCATCGCCGGCGTGTGGATCCTCGCACGGAAAATGGACGACACCATCCCCGCCGAGGGCGTGGAAGTGCCGGACGCGGAGACGGCCGAGCTGCCCGAAAACACTGCACAGGAACGCACGCCGGATACCGACCCGGCGGACGAACGGAGGGACGACACCAATGGGTGAGACGAATGTACTGTTTTCCATCGGCCCGCTGGAAGTGACCGGCGCGGTCGTGACCATGTGGGTCATCATCGCCGTGCTGGCGCTGCTGTCGTGGCTGGCCACGCGCAGGCTGCGCGACGTGCCCGGCCCGCTGCAAAACGCCGCCGAAATGGCCGTCGAAAAGCTGCAGGGCTTCTACGGCGGCATCCTCGGCCCGGCCAATGCCCGGCGCTACTTCCCGATGATGGCGACGTTTTTCATCTTCATCGTCGTGTCCAACTACATCGGGCTGCTGCCCGGCGCGGGGCAGGTGTTCACCGTGCCGACGGCCACGCTGTCCATCACGGCGGGCCTGGCCATCATCGCCTTCTGCATGACGCACACCGTCGGCATCCAGCGCCGCGGGCTGGGGGGCTATCTCAAGAGCTTCATCAAGCCCTTCCTGCTCATGCTGCCGCTCAACCTCATCGAGCAGATCGTGCGGCCGTTTTCCCTCGCGCTGCGACTGTACGGCAACCTCTACGGCGAGGAAATGGTCACGCACGAGCTCGGCAACCTCTTCCCGCTCGTGCTGCCGCTGCTCATGCAGGTGCTGAGCCTGCTGTTCTGCCTGATCCAGGCCGTCGTGTTCACGATGCTGCTGTCGATCTATATCGAGGAAGCCATCGAAGAGTGACGCCCTGCATCCCATAACCACGTAAGGAAAGAAGATTCGATCGTTAAGAAACATTAGGAGGAAAAGAGTTATGTCAACCGGAATCATTGCGATCGCCGCCGCGCTCGCCATCGCCATCAGCACCATCGGCCCCGGCATCGGCCAGGGTCTGGCCGCCGCCCACGCCATGGACGCCATCGCGCGCCAGCCCGAGGCCGCCGGCACCATCCGCTCGAACATGATCATCGCCATGGGCCTGCTCGAATCGCTGACGATCTACGGCCTGCTGATCGCGTTTCTGCTGATCGGCAAGCTCGGCTGAGAAGCCCGGAACAAGGGAGGCACACGCTTTGAGCATCAACATCTCCGAACTGATCTGGACGGTGATCTGCTTTTTCGTGCTGCTGGTGGTTTTGAAAAAGCTGCTGTTTGACCCGCTGGTGTCATTCATGGCCGCGCGCGACGCGCGCATTCAGGACGGGCTCAACGCCGGGCGCACCGCCCAGCAGCAGCTCGACGCGGCCGCGCGCGCGCGCAGCGAGGCGCAGCGCAAACAGGCCGCCGCGGCGGACGC
>OIWM01000187.1_pt1 | contig 77466 bp, 72 predicted proteins | sample 1587451 | NCBI WGS metagenome assembly OIWM01 (sample SAMEA3888907, study PRJEB22519) | human gut metagenome | biome: human gut; feature: human-associated habitat; material: faeces | place: Denmark | collected 2011 | reverse complement strand
CCCGGCTGCGGCCGGAAAGAGAGAGGAAGTGAGATTTTATGAAGAGAACGATCAGCGCCGAGGTCGGTAAAGGCTCTGTCAACCACAACAGCCGCAAATTTCGGGCGGAGAATGTGGATGGAAACCGCACACACCTGAATATTGACTACTGCAATGAGCGCATCCAGACCGTGTACCACCAGCTTTTCGATGAAGCTCTGAAACGCTACAACGAGAAGCAAACCCGTGCAGACAGGCGTATTCCAAACTACTATGAAAAAATCCGCTCCGGAAATCAGGAGAAGCCTTTCCACGAGATCATCCTGCAAATTGGAAACAAGGAAGATATGAGTGCCACGGGCGAGTATGCGGATCTGGCACAAACTGTATTAGATGAATACTATCGAGGCTTTCAGGAGCGCAATCCCAATCTCCGGGTGTTCTCTGCACATCTCCATATGGATGAGGCTACACCTCATATTCACATTGACTTTGTGCCGTTTACCACCGGGAGTAAGCGAGGGCTTGACACTCGTGTGTCGCTGAAGCAGGCACTGGCGGCGCAGGGTTTCAGGGGCGGCACACGAGGTGCTACCGAGTGGGCGCAGTGGGTACAATCCGAAAAGGAGCAGCTGGCCGCCGTGATGGAGCGGTATGACATCCAATGGGAGCAGAAAGGCACCCACGAAAAGCACCTCTCCGTCTTGGATTACAAGAAGCAGGAACGGGAGAAAGAACTCGCTGCACTGGACACCACACTTGCCGAAAAACAGGACGAGCTGGAAACGGTGCAGAATCGGATCGACAACTTCGATCAGGGGGCGCATTCCATTGAGCGGTTGGAGCAGCGGATTGAAACGGATGCAGAGTTTCAGCTTCCCGACCCACCCACGCTAATGGCCGCCAAAACCTACAAACAGCGATTCGTTGACCCGCTTATTAGGAAACTGAAAGAAGTCATCCGGGAGGTGTTCTACCACTATTACAAGGCTCTGGACAGCTATCACCGGCTGAACACCACCAATGGACGGCTCTACCGAGAGAATGAACATCTGACCGCAACCAACGACCGGCTCAAAGGAGAAAATGATGCCCTACGCTCGGAACTGAAGGATTTCCGCTTTCTGCGGAAGGTCCTTGGCAGTCGGCAGATAGATAATCTGATTGCGCAGGCGAAAGATATAGAGCAGCAACGAAAGCAAAACCAGCGCACAAGGCGCAGAAATACAAATTATGAAAGGTAGGAACAGACAATGGCAAAGACGATTTTTGAGGAAATGGGCGGTACTTACACACAGGTTGGGGATTATCTTCTCCCTGATCTGGAACTACCCGAAGAGGAACAGCAGCCTATCGGTGTGTGGGGGCAGCGCCACCGGCGTTACCTGAAGGAGCATCGCAGGGCAAGCTATGCGACCCTGCTCACCGGCGGCAGATTGAACAGCTATCTTGCCGACATTGACCGTCAGGCAGAGGAAATGTTTCTTCGGCTGGTAAAGCAGATGGTAGAGGCAGAAGGTGTCACGGAGCAACTCAAGGCAGGCAACCAAATGGAGTGGGTCAGAAGGATGAATAACATCCGAAATCGGGCTATGGAGATTGTAAATAACGAGTTGATCTACGCCAGAGAGCCAGCAGCCCGTATTTCCACTTCTGAAACCTTGGAGCCGCCCAAAGTGTTTTGGAAATACTACGATTTGTTCCGGCGCAAAAGGATCTCATTGAGTGAATATGCTGCCGCTACGGGATTATCGGCTTTTGCAATCCAGCATTTTTTGAAGAATGTTGTTGAGAAAAGTCCAAAAGCCATTGAAAAGCTTAAGCAAATATGATATACTATATACTGTATAAGTATCTGGAGGTGCCGAAATGCAGATTGCTGATTATATAGACGCCGATCTTTTAGATAAATTCGAATTCCACAACTATAACCACGCTATTGAAATCATTACTCAAGCGTTTCCTGAGGAGTGGCGTGAGGTCGTTGAGTGCCTAAGAAAACTCGACATTACCACAGACGATCTTCGTGAAGCGGGCGGAAACGAGACTAAGATTCCGAAGAAATTTGATGATGTCCTCTACCCGTATGGGTGGAGAGAAATCCGGATTTCTGGTGACTTACACATCAAGTTTTATCCAAGACAAGCCGATCAAAGGGGACGCTTTTCCAGCGTTCCCTTTGAGGAGCGTGTGACGGAGAACTACATCGACGGTCATAATATTGATTTTTTGAAGGGTCGAATTGCATTTGACCTCGAATGGAACAGTCAGGATCAAACCTTTGACAGAGATCTGCTTGCAATGCGGACATACTACGATTGTGACATTGTAAGCGCCGGGATTATTGTCACCCGTTCGCAAGACCTGAATGATGTGTTCAAAACCGTGTATGACTATGATAAGAATTCCCGCACTTGGAAGCCTATTATGCGTAAATATGGCGCAAGCACTACTTGGATGGGAAAGTTGCTGTATCGCTTAGAGTCACGCCGTAATGGTGGGTGCCCCGTTTTGGCTATTGGCATTAAGAAAACTTGTGTTTCAGATTGGAAGGAGGGATACATAGATGAGCACGCTTCAGGAAACATCTGAAAATCTTCTCTCCTTTTGCGGTGATAAGCGCTATTCAACGATTTATGCTGATCCGCCTTGGCGCTTTCAAAACCGCACCGGAAAAGTCGCCCCAGAAAACAAAAAGCTGAATAGGTATGAGACAATGTCATTAGAGGACATAATGGCGTTGCCCGTCGAGCAGGTCGCTGCTGCAAAAAGCCATTTATACCTTTGGGTGCCCAATGCTCTCCTGCCGGATGGTCTGGCCGTTATGAAAGCGTGGGGATTTGAGTATAAGGGAAATATCATTTGGGAAAAAGTGCGGAAGGATGGTGGCCCGGATGGACGAGGAGTCGGCTTCTATTTCCGTAATGTGACCGAAATTCTCCTTTTCGGGGTCAGGGGTGACAATTTTAGGACGCTGGCTCCAGCCCGTTCGCAGGTCAATCTCATTCGGACGCAAAAGCGTGAACACTCACGGAAGCCTGACGAGATTATCCCGATTATTGAAAGCTGCTCTCCGGGACCGTTCCTTGAGTTATTTGCTCGTGGTGACCGTGAAGGCTGGGATATGTGGGGAAACCAAGCGACCGCAGATTATGAGCCTACGTGGAACACTTACAGCAATCATACTACAAAGCAGGCATCAAATGAATGACAATTATGAAGGGGAATTGCTATGGCATACAGAAACAAGGTATATGTCTCTATGGACGCAGATAATGATCTTCGATATTACTATCTGATGAAAGCGTGGAAGCAGAACGATTACTCATCCTTTAATTTTTATGATGCCCACGATATAAACAACATCTACGACAAAAGTGAAGCTTCTATCAAAGCCGGCCTTCAAGAACGATTTAGAAACACAAAAGTGTTCGTGCTCTTAGTGGGGGAACACACGAAATATTTGTATAAATATGTAAGATGGGAGATTGAGCAAGCAATTAAGAGAGAAATCCCCTGCATTGTTGTCAATCTAAACGGAAAGCGGAGTTTGGATCAGGATCGTTGTCCTGCACTGATAAGAGATGCTTTGGCTATTCATATCAGTTTTAATTCAAAAATACTTCAATATGCTTTAGAAAATTGGCCATCCGTATTCGAGCAGTATCATAGAGAAGGTAAAACAGGAGCATATTACTACGATGACAGCGTTTATAAAGGACTCGGCATTTAAATTTCTTAATAGCGTGATAATCCCGATAAAACGGAAACCGTTAGATTTTGTCTCAAAGATACTGGCGTTACTTGGCGGATATTACTCGCTGTGTGAAATTGAGCAAGCTGTATTGAACAGGACCGTGTTGCTAGATTCTTTTAGAAAACACTTCTGGATCTTTTTGATAGCTGTTGTGCTTATTGCAATTTTATTACACAAAAAACCTCTGTCTCACTCTGCTTACTTAGGAGCAAAAGATACGATTCTGTCACTTTGCATAGGCAACATACTTACTTTAAAAGATTCCGCAGTAGTCATTCCTTCAAACACCACATTCGATACTACAATGGCTGGAGATTTCATAAGCGTAAGAAGTATTCAAGGACAATTCCAAAAGAAGTATTATGGTGCAGATTTTTCTGAGCTAGATGCGGCAATCAAGAGATCGCTTGATGAGTTTTTCCCCAGTCAATATGAGAGGTTGCTTGATCGGCATAAAACGAATTGCAATCGGTATGATATTGGCACAGTGGCAAAAGTTACGATAAAAGGGCAGCACTTTTACTTTCTTGCCGTAGCGGATGTGAGCAAAACAGGTAAACCACAAAATGTAACTATGGAAAGCTTGACAAAGGCTTTGGTCGGCCTTTGGGATTTCCTTTCAAGGGAAGGGCACACAGAGCCTATTGCAATACCAGTGATTGGAACGGGGAGGGCAGGGCTAAAAGATGGAACCCTTGAAGATGTTGTTCACGAAACGCTCTTTTCTTTTGCATCTAAATCACAGGACGAGTTTGTGTCAAAGAAAATGACGATCTACCTGTACCCAGCAGCACTTTCTGAAGCAAATGTCACTTGGGAAAGCCTTTGTAATTATATGGATTGGCAATGTTCGTTCTTTGGCGAAAATCAAAGGCATATTACCACATCAAAAGCCGAAGGCAATCCAATAAGCAAGCAGGAAAAAGTGACAACAAAATGACAACAGGAATTATGATACACCGTAATTCTTGGATAATCTAAGCAATCCTGATAATCGGAGCTAAATTATCTATACAAAATCGTTTAGGTCACGGTTTCAGGGAGCGAGTGGGAATAATTTCAGAGGTCGAAAAAAGCCTGTAAACGCTGGACTTTTTGAGCCTTGAAGCCCCTCGCGGCAGCGATTTGGCAACAGAATTTTATGAATTGCAAGAAAAGATCTGCCTGATCTCAAATGAGATCAGGCAGATCTTTTTGCCGACATTTAGAGACAACGATATTGTTTCCGAGAATTGGTCAGTTCCTTTTCGGCTTACTTTTCCTGTGTACTGAGCGTTGCGACAACAGGCGCTGTGCCAGGATGAAAACGACCGCGCTCAGGGTGATGACCATACCGACGGTCTTTCCCGGCAGCTGATAGTGCAACTCGATCTGGTGTTCTCCGGGATTTACCTCGAAGGCAAGCATACAGTCCCAATTCTTCATGGTCTGTACCTTTTCTCCGTCAATGGTTACTTGCCAGCCTGCGTCATAGGGAATGGTGGACACCAGATAGGGGGTGTCCTCCTTTACTTGACAGTTGACGGTGAGATGGGAACTTGTGACCTTACGGATCTCCATGGGAGTATTTTGTATATACGTACTGTACCGAGCCAGAGCATCCTCATCCTGAACAAAAACGCGGATCATCCCGGTGTCTATTTCTTGATTTTCGGTTGGTTGAACCCGAAATGTTATGACATTGCCCTGCGCATATTCGCCCAGCAGGCAGATGGGGCTGCAGCTTGTCAGCGCAACCGATTCCCAGCTCCCGTCTCGAAGGATCTGAACTGTAAAGGGCCAGTCCTTTTCGTTATACGCTCCGGGGAACTGGAGGCACACATGGCCGGAGATCGGCGCGCTGCAGGTAAACAAAGCGCTTCCGTCCTGCTGCGTTTGGGCGGTCAGATCATCTGCCGGGACAAACACATCCTCGTTTATTTCCGGTGCAAGGGAACGCCAGCATGCATTCTGGAAGTCGCAGCCCTCTTTGTCAAAGATGTCGTTTGAGATGCTGCCCGAGGCCATGATCAATGGCAGCGCATAAGGATTGCGATAGACGGAAAGATTTTTCTCCGTAACGCCGACGAGAGTATATTTTTCGCGGTCGGTGTCGAGCGGTTCCTCTGAGAGCACATATCGCACGCCGAGCAGACTTTCCGTAGCTGCAGGGCTTTTCCCGGTGTAATGAGCCCACGCCATATGGCGTTCAACGCCCAGCTTCCATAGAAAATCCAGAGATTCCAGGCGTTCCGCCGAGGAGAAATTGCTGATTCCCGGAATCCCCAGTGCCATGTTATCCGTATAGGTCTGGCAGTCCGTTTTTTCGATCCGGTAAAAGGCGTCATCCTCCGGTATCAGTGCCAAGCCCTGACGAACGTGGTCAAGGTACTGATTGTGGGCGTCGTAGTGGGCACAGTCAAATAACGTGTTGATGCTGTGGATGGTCAGTACGGAGTTTGCAAAGCTGTTGCCGACCATCAGGCAGAACAGCGCTATTGCCGCACCGCGCCGGCTCTTGGTGAGCAGATAAATAAGCCCCGTGCCTGTAAGCAGCAGGAACAGATCCAAATACAGGCGCTTTGCGTCGGTGTAGGAATAATTATGGGAGAAGATCAGAAACACTGCGAACAGACATCCGGCAAAGCACCGGCCGATGGTCCGGGAAGAAAGGCTTTTCCAGCTGCATACCGAGTGCCATGCAATGGCAAGCAGAAAGAAGCTGCACACAAAGCTGTACCGGTAATTGAACATTCTGTTTTTGGTGAAGCAATGCCAGATGGTATTCAGAAGACTGTTATGGAAAGAGAATACCATCACCAGCAGCACGCCCGCAGCTACTGCCTTCCATCGGCGGCGAATGTCAGGGTTCAGGAAAAACAGCACGACGAAAATCACCGGAATGATTCCCACAAAGATAATAGGCAATCCGTTATAGAATTGCTCACCGTTGGTCGTTCCGGTGAACAGCTTGGAAAACAAACTGTCAAAGGTGAAATCGATGTGCATTTCCAGCTCGCTTTTCCGCCCAACGGGTAAAGACAGCGCCGTGGGAACCGTATTCCATGCGCTCAGAGCACCTGCCAGCAGACTGGATGCCGCAAAGGGAACCACCGTTTTTTTCAGGCTGTTGCCAATTCCGCCCTTGTGGGTCAGAATCAGAGCAATATACATCAAAACCGAAGCTGCACACACCATGAATCCGGTGTAATAGTTAGCCACAACAGTAACTGCTAGCGAAAGAATATAAAGCAAAGACTTGTTTTCTTTCACGAGCCGCTGCAGCCCCAGCGCGACCAGCGGCAGCAGTGCCATGGCATCCAGCCATGAAAGCAGGCTGTAGTAAGAAACGGCATAGCCCATGAAGCCGTAGCTGACAGAAAGTGCTGCCCGTACCCACGGGTTTTCCTTTTTTTGATATCCGGCCCATGCGCAGAAGCTGAGGCTTGCGATCAGATATTTCAGATAAATGATGATATGCAGTGCCAGAAGGCTCTGACTCTCGGGGAGCAGGGCAAAGAGGAGGTAAAGCGGGCTTGCCAGATAGTAGGAATACAACCCTCGGAAATTTCCGCCCAGAACATTGGAAAAAGTGTAGTCGATATTGTTTTCCGTCAGCAGAACGCTCCGGAAATAGTGATAAAAGCTCAGATATTGATTTATTCCGTCAGAACTGACCATGGCTCTGTCGCCGAAAGGGTACAGTCGGCAGCAGATCATGATGGCAAGAAAAACTGCCGTCAGTGTTACCGCTGTCAACAGATAAGGAAACCAAGGCCTTTTAAACAGGCCTATTTTATCCTGATGATGACTTCTGCCGTGTTTGGCAGCCTTGTTTTTGCGCCCTGCAGTCATATCAGCCATTCAGAAATACCTCCACGATACCTAACTTCTCTTATGTGCACCATTTTCTTCGCGTATCGGAAAAACCAGCGAGACCGTTTTCTCATATTTGAAATTGCAAACCGGCCGGATGCAATATCATACTCGCGCAAGCGGACGCCGGTTTGGGAATAGATCATGTATACTATGTAAACTCCAATATAATATAATACTTTCCAATAATCAATATATTTCTTGTTTCTCGTGCTTTCGAAAATAGTGCTTGTGATTTTTGCGATGATCTGTGAAATGATGGCTGCATGATGTCAACGGAAATCGAAATGACGATCAACGGACTTTTTTGAGCCTTGATATCTCTCGCGGCAACGATTTGGTATCAGAATTTCATGATTCGCAAGAAAAGAGCTGCTTGATCTCAAAGGAGGCCAGACAGCTCTTTTATCTACTTTAGCGGATACTAGTCAATACACATAAAATGTCGAGAAATGCAATCATAAGGAATGAGAAGGTTCTTCACAGCGCGTTGCGCTGTTCGACGGGCATGCGGTATTCCGGCTTGACGTGGTAGGCGATCTCGGCGTACTGCCGCGCGCGTGCGCGCAGCGAGAAGTTTCCTTTCTGGCTGGACCAGACGTACAGTTCGTGGCAAATCAGATCCGTTGCGATGCGCGACAGCAGATCCGGCGGCTCTTTGGAGTCGATAATGCCTGATTTGGCGCAGTTTGTGGCCAGCGTCGCAAACAGATCATCGAGCGCGTGCACAGCTGCGCGGATCCCCTCGGGGGATTCGAACTGCATGATGAACAGCGTGCTCGTCAGTTCGGGGCCGAAGTCATAAGCGATCGTGATGAACCGGTCGAACAGCTGCCAGATGCGCTCAAAGTCATTATCTGCGTGCGCAAACTTCATGAAGCTCTTGTCGTCATTGTGCTGCGGCTTTTCCACCATATATTCCAGAATGCTGCGCTTGCCGTTGAAAGAAGAATAAAAAACGGAGCGGGAGATACCGCATGCCTTGCAGATGTCGTTGACGGTCACGTTGTTATATCCGTCGCGCTTAAAGAGGGAAATGGCTGTTTTCGCGACTTCCTCTTTGAATTTCCAGGAAGAATCTTGCACTTCAAACACCCCTGACGAAAAATGTTTGCCGTTTTCAAACATTATACGACTTTTGTTTCTGTGATTCAACACACATAAGATTTTATTCGCAATTCTTTTACAACTTTTTTGTGACTTGTTTCAAAAATGACCTGGAGGCCTTGACATTGCAGGGTTAATTAATTAACATGGCGACGCTGGGAGCCGTTCAAGTGTCCGAACGGCCAGTCGTTATTTGGATGTAAACTATCAGAGAAGGAAGCGAGAACATGACAAAAGACGAGAAAATTGCAAAGCTCGGAAAAGAGATCACGGATCGCGCAACGGTCCTGCTCGGCAAGGATAAGATCACGCCGGATGCCCCGGAGTATCTGGGCATCAACTCCGCCCTGAAGTTCACGGCGGTGAAGTATGATGAGAAGATGGCGGACGATATCCTCGATATCGCCCTGACGATGAAAAAGCGCGTGCCGCTCACGATCGAGCAGCTTGCGAAGAAAAACCCGCAGTTCGACAGAGCCTATCTGGAAAAAGCGATGCAGGCTATCAGCGAGAGCGGTCTGGTCGAGTTCCACTGGGAGAACCTCGACGGCAAGAACCCGAACCATGAGAAACGCTGGGTACTGGACATGTTCGTCCCCGGCAGTGCCGAGATCATGATGATCAATCCCGAGCAGTCGGATATGTTCCCGGAGACGGCAGACTTCTTCGAGCGCATGGCGTATCTGCCGCTGGCGGGCATCACCGAGATGGTGCCTCCCGGAGGCGCCGGCATCGGCATGCACGTCATCCCGGTCGAAAAGGCCATCCCGGCCGAGAGCAAGTCTCTGCCGATTGAGCACCTGTCCCACTGGCTGAAGAAGTACGAGGGCCACATCGGCGTGTCCGTGTGCTCCTGCCGCAAGCAGCAGCGCATCCGCGGCGAGGGCTCCGGCGACGTGGAAGGCGAGTGGTGCATCGGCGTCGGCGACTTCGCCGACTACTGCCGCGAGACGAACCACGGCCGCGACATCACCTATGAAGAGGCCATGGAGATCCTCCAGAAGGCCGAGGATCGCGGCTATGTCCACCAGATCACGAACATCGACGGTGAGAACAAGATCTTCGGCATCTGCAACTGCGCCGTCGGCGTCTGCAACGCGCTGCGCACTTCGCAGCTGTTCAACACGCCGAACCTGTCCGCCTCCGCCTACGTGGCCGAGAGCGACCCGGAAAAGTGCGTTGCCTGCGGCAAGTGCGTAGAGACCTGCCCGGCTGGTGCTGTCCGCCTCGGTCAGAAGCTCTGCACGAAGGAAGGCCCCATCCAGTATCCGCACCATGAGCTGCCGGACGACACCAAGTGGGGCGAGGATCACTGGAACAAGAATTACCGCAACGAGAACGGATGCATCCAGACCTGGCCGACCGGCACGGCGCCCTGCAAGGCTGCCTGCCCGGCGCACATCGCCATCCAGGGCTACATCAAGATGGCGGGCGACGGCCGCTATGCCGACGCGCTCAAGCTCATCAAGAAGGATAACCCGTTCCCGGCTGTCTGCGGTAGCATCTGCAGAAAGTACTGCGAGGATGCCTGCACCCGCGGCACCGTCGACGAGCCGCTGGCCATCGACGAGATCAAGAAGTTCATTGCCGAGCAGGACATGAAGGCCGAGCACCGCTACGTGCCGCCCATGAACTCCTGCACGCATGAGAAGTTTGACCAGAAGGTCGCCATCATCGGCGGCGGCCCGGCCGGTATGTCCTGCGCCTACTTCCTGGCCATCGAGGGCTACAGCCCGGTCGTGTTCGAGAAGGAAGCCGTGCCCGGCGGCATGCTCGTCAACGGCATTCCGAGCTTCCGCATCGGCAAGGACGTGGTCAAGTCCGAGATCGATGTGCTGCGCGAGATGGGCGTGGAGTTCAAATGCGGCGTCGAAGTCGGCAGGGACATCACCATCCAGCAGCTGCGCGAGGAAGGCTACCAGGCGTTCTACGTCGCGGTCGGCCTGCAGCAGGCGTCGAAGCTCAACATCGCCGGCGAGGATCTCACCGGTGTCAAGAGCGGTCTCGACTTCCTGCGTGAAGTCAACGCCGGCAAGCTCAAGAAGCTCACGGGCGATGTGGTCGTCATCGGCGGCGGCAACGCGGCCATCGACGTGGCGCGCGCGGCCCTGCGTCTGACCAAGGGCAGCGTGAACATGTACTGCCTCGAGAAGGACGAAGAGATGCCCACCGTTCCGGACGAGAAGAACGCCGGCATCGCCGACGGCGTCGTCATCAACAACTCCTGGGCGCCGAAGGCCATCCTCGGCGAGGGCGGCAAGGTCACCGGCATCGAGCTGATGCGCTGCGTGTCCGTCCGCGACGCGAGCGGCAAGTTCGCCCCGGTCTATGACGAGAATGAGACCATCACCGTCCCGTGCTCCAACGTTCTGGTCGCCATCGGCCAGCGCTCGGTCTACGGCGACGTTCTGGCCGGCACCGCGGCGGAGACGGCTGACGGCCGCCTGATCGCACACGACGCCGTGACGTTCCAGTCCAACGAGCCCGATATCTTCGTCGGCGGCGACTGCGCCACCGGCCCGAAGTACACGATCGACGCGATTGCGACCGGCCGCGAGGGCGCGGTGTCCATCCACCGCTTCGTCAACAAGGGCCAGACCCTGACGATCCACCGCAACACCCGCGAGTTCAAGGAGCTCAACAAGGACGATATCGTTCTGCCGACCGAGAAGATCAAAAAGCCCGCGCGTGCCGCCGTTGCCATCGACAGCAAGAAGGTGCGCACCATGCAGGACGACCGCGTGACGTTCACCGAAGAGCAGATCCGCTCCGAGGCGTCCCGCTGCCTGAGCTGCGGCCGCAGCGTCGTCGATCCGAACAAGTGCATCGGCTGCGGCATCTGCACGACCAAGTGCGAATTCGACGCGATCCACCTCAAGCGCGTGCGTCCGCAAAACAGCAAGATGATCCCGGCCGAGGACAAGTTCAAGGCCATCGGCCCCTACGCCGCCAAGCGTCAGGTGAAGATCATCAAGAAGTCCCTGGCGGAAAAGAAAAAGTAATCCATCCATTATGAGGCGGGCACAGAACCCTTCCCGCTGTGCCCGCCCGTTTGAAAGGAGCCCCCATGCACGAGCTGAGTATCGTTACTTATGTCGTCAAGCAGGTGCAAGAGATTGCCAAGGAAAACAACCTCACCGAGATCGAGTCGGTCACGCTCGAATTCGGTGAGGTCTCCGGTATTGTGCCGGAATATCTCGAGGACTGCTGGAACTGGTATACCAAGAAGGAGCCGATCATTCAGGGCACGAAATTCCTGTATGAGATCATTCCGGCCGTCACCTGGTGCGACGACTGTAAGACCACTTACCCGACCGTACAATACGGCAAGACCTGCCCGCACTGCGGCAGCGGCAACACCTGGCTGCAGCAGGGCAATGAGATCAATATCAAACAGATCGAGGCGCGCTGATTCCGGCACGCCTCCCTGCCTATGGGCAGCAAAAGAGACAGAAGCGGTCGCGCAGCCGCTTTTGATAGAAACACGAACGAAGAGGAGTGAACCATGAAAGACCTGAAACATCTTTTGTACTTCGAAAACCTTTTGCAGGAAGCGCACAATGACCTGATTGCTCAGGCGCAGAACGAGGGGAAGATCTGCGTTGCCTATGCCTGCGAAAACACGCCCGAGCCGCTGCTGAACCTGCCCGGCGCGTTCTCAACGCGCCTGCGCGCGCCGCGCACCGGCTCTATGGAAATGGCCACATATTATATGACCAGCTTCCTGTGCGAGTACAGCCGCGCGCTGCTCGAGCGCGCCATTGAAGGCGGCTACAACTTTGCCGACTGCATGATCACGCCGGACGGCTGCTCGATGATGAACCGCGCCGTGGAGAACATGGAGCTGCTCAAGACCATGGGCAAGGACAAGCCGAAGTTCTTCTTCGAGTACATGGAGATCCCGATGAAGGCGGACGACAACGGCCTGAACCTGTACGTCCTGCAGTGCCGCAACCATATCCTCACGCCGCTGCACGACGTCTATGGCATCGACGTCTCGGATGAGGCCATCCGCAAATCTGTCGCCGAGCACAACCGCGTGTGCGAGCTCATCCGCGCCATCGGCGAGTACCGCAAGGGCCCCAATCCGCGCATCACGGGCTACGAATTCCACGTCATCACGCTTGCGACCTATGTCGCGCCGAAGTATCTGCTCATTGACAAACTCGAGGAGACGCTCAAGGAGCTCAAGACCCGCCGCCCGGACAAGAAGAACCCCTACCGCGCGCGTGTGGTCGTCGTCGGCTCTGAGGTCGATGACATTGACTTCATCAAGCTCGTCGAGGAGACCGGCGCGTACGTCTGCGCCGACCGCTTCTGCTACGGCTCGTTCCCGGGCCGCGACCCGATCGTGCTGACGGACGATGAGGACGCGCTGACCCAGATCTGCCGCCAGTACATGAACCGCGCCCAGTGTCCGCGCTACATGAACACGCCCAAGATGATTGGCCGCCGCGAATACGTCAATCAGCTCGCCAAGGAGTACGAGGCCGACGGCATCATTTACGAGCAGATCAAGTTCTGCGATCCGTGGGCGTATGAGCGCATGCTCGGCTCGCACATCCTCAACGATGACTACGGCTATCCCGTTTTGTCCGTTGACCGCCCGTATAACATCGCTTCCTCCGGCCAGATGCGCACCCGTGTGCAGGCATTCGTGGAAAGCATGGAGATCAAGAAGATTCAAGGGGGGAAACAGTGATGTCCAACAAGAGAATCGGCTGTGAAAACTTCGGTAAGTTTTATACCGAGGGCAAGGTCCGCAACCGCCGCGAGTGGCGCGGCGTGACCGACACGCTCTATGATTATTCCCGCTGGCTGCACAACTGGATCACCATGGCGAAGATGGTCTCCAAGCCGCGCAACATCAAGGCCATGTTCCGCTATCGCTGGATGGCCAACTATCTGGCCGTGCCCATGATGGTCGACCGCCACACCCAGGGCCTGCGCGACGAATATCTGCGCATCTGCCACCTGGAGCAGGATCTTATCATCGAGGACGTGGCAAAGCTGCTCGACGGTCTCTTCCGCGGCGACCGCCGCATCGGCAAGGACAAGAAATTCTCCGACAAGGTCGTGCTCGTGGACGAAAACGAGATGACTGCCGTCATGATGGGCTTCCCGACGCTCAAGGGCCTGAGCCGTGAGACGCCGTCGACCTATGTCTCCGTGCTGCTCAACCAGCACGCCGCCGAGCATTATATCGACGTCGCGCAGGAGTACGGCCTCGCGGGCGATGTCTGCCCGATGCCGGAGGCGGAAGCCGGCGTGTCCATCGACGACGACGCGCCGGTGCTCGGCGCGTGCGCCGTGCAGTGCAACACGACGTGCGACGGCTCCCTGCTCGGAAACGGCGTCATTTCCAAGCGCCTCGAGCTTGAGGACGGCATTCCGGTGTTCCAGCTGGCAGCGCCCCTGCGCCACCGCGAGGACGACGTGCAGGATTACGCCGCGCAGGAGATCAAAAATGCCATCGCCTTCATCGAGGAGCACACCGGCGAGAAGTGGGACTGGAAGGCGTACTTCGAGTGCGCCAAGCGCGTGAACTACGCCACCAAGTGCCGCCTCGAGTGGCTGGAGATGAACAAGACCGACTATCCGCAGGTCTTTGGCTCCAACCTCGCGCTTTACACGGAGACGAACTACATGGCCATCTGCGGCAAAGTGCCCGCATTCCGCGAGGTCGACCGCAAGATCACCCAGCTCGCCGAGCGTGCCTACCGCAAGCAGAAGAAGGCCGCCAACGAGTACCGCCACCGCGCCATCGTCTGGGGCGTGCAATCGCACTTCTACATGGACTTCCTTGTCTGGCTGCTCAACTGCTGGGGTATCGTGCCGCTGACGGATATGCTCTCCATGGTCTCGACACGCGAGCTCGCCACGACTGACACGCCCGAAAACCGTGAGCAGGCGTATTACGATATGGCATGGCTGACCGAAAACATGATCATGCGCAACCGCACGCACGGCGGCTACAAGGTGCTGCTTGATGAGCTGTGGGAGTTCTGCGAGCAGTTCAATGCCGACATGGTCATTCTCTGGGAGCACATGAGCTGCAAGGCACTCGACGGCATGCACGGTCTGTTTGAAGAGCGCGCCCGCGAGCACGGCATCCACCTCGTCTGGGTCACGCACGATCTGTTTGACCCGCGTGTCATCTCGCGGCAGGGCGTGCGTCAGCAGGTCAATGACTATATGCGCACCGTCATGCAGGAAGAGCCTGTGGATCCGAGCCTGGAGATCCTGAAGGACGAGAAGTCCTGGTAATCAGAGAGGAGATCGAACATGAACAATTTGAAATGCAAGCTGCTCAAGGCCCTTGCGGGTGTGTCGCTCGGCGCACTCGGCGCGTTCGTGGTCACGTTTGTCATCTATTTCTGGAACCTGGACATGAAGCTGACTTCCGTCATGGAGGGCATCCTGCTCAAGCACTACGACAAGATCGACCGCGACCAGCACCTGTAATCTTTTTCTGTACAGCCCGTCTGCTTCGGCAGGCGGGCTTTTTTCGCATGTAAACAATTTGTGACGCCTCTTGACGATAAAAAATATTATCGCTATAATGCGTAGCGTGCTACACATTGGAGGTGTATCATGGAGCAATTTCAAATCGGATGTCTATTAAAAATGATTACGGATAAGATCAAAATGCGGGCAGATGCCGATCTCGCGCAGCAGGGGCTGACTCTGACGCAAAGCCGCGTGCTGGGCTATCTGGACCGCAGCGGCGGTCAGGCGACGCAAAAGGAGATCGAGGGCTTTCTGCAGGTGTCGCACCCGACGGTGGCGGGCATCATCAACCGCATGGAGCAAAATGGCTTCGTGCGCTGCCGGCTCGACCCGGCGGACAAACGCAGCAAGATCGTCAGCCAGACGGAGCGCGCTGCCGCGGTCGCGCAGGATATGCACGCCACGATCCAGACAACGGAGCAGCAGATGCTGCGCTCGCTGATGCCGGAACAGATCGCGGCGCTGGAATCGGCGCTGCGCACGATCTATGCCGATCTCGGCTGACAGGCCCGTGATCCAGGAAGGAGGAAATCCATGCTTCATACATTATCCCGCAGCCTGCGGGAAAACAAAGGCCCCGCGCTCGTGACGGTGCTGCTCTCGGCGCTGGAGGTCGTGTTTGAGATCGTGATCCCGCTGTTCATGTCCAACCTCATTGACTTCGGCATCGAGGGCGGCAGCATGGCGGCGGTCTGGAAGTTCGGCGCGTTTTTGCTGCTGCTGGCGGCGTTCCAACTGGCGACCGGCGTGCTCGCGGCGCGCATCGCGGCGCGTGCATCCGTCGGCTTTGGCGCGAACCTGCGTGAGGATATGTACAACAACGTGCAGACCTTTGCGTTTTCCAACATCGACAAGTTTTCCACTGCGTCCATCGTCACGCGCCTGACGACGGATGTCACGAACGTGCAGAACGCTTTTCAGATGCTCATGCGTATGGCGATCCGCTCGCCAGTCATGCTGGTCTTTTCCATGATCGTGTCGTTCCGCATCAGCCGTGACATCTCCATGACGTTTCTCATCATTCTGCCGATCCTTGCCGTGGCGCTGTTTTTCATCATCCGCAGCGTGTTCCCGATCTTCACGCGCGTTTTCCGCACATATGATGAGCTCAATAACGTCGTGCAGGAAAATGTCCGCGGTATCCGTGTCGTGAAGTCCTTTAATCAGGAACAGCACGAGATCCGCAAATTCGGTGCCATTTCCGAGCGCATTTACAAGGACTTTTCCAAAGGCGAGCGGCTCATCACGCTCAACGCGCCGCTGATGCAGTTTTGCATCTATACATGCATGATCATGATCTCGTGGCTCGGCGCGAAGGCCATCATCGCCAGCGGCAATGACCCGGCACTCGGCCTGACGACCGGCAACCTCACTGCGCTCATCACCTATGCCATGCAGATCCTCGCGAGCCTGATGATGCTGTCCATGGTCTTTGCCATGCTGACGATCTCGCTCTCGTCCGCGCGCCGCATCGCCGAGGTGATCGAGGAAAAGACGGACATTCAAAATCCGGAGCACCCGGTCATGGCCGTGTGCGACGGCGCCATTGATTTTGACCATGTGAGTTTTGTCTACGCCTCCAAGGCGGACAAAAAGGTGCTCGATGACATTGATCTGCACATCCGTTCCGGCGAGACGATCGGCGTCATCGGCGGCACGGGCGCGTCCAAGTCCTCGCTCGTGCAGCTCATCCCGCGTCTGTACGATGTCACCGGCGGCAGGCTGACGCTCGGCGGCGTGGACGTGCGCAATTATGATCTGGAGACGCTGCGCGGTGCCGTCGCCATGGTGCTGCAGAAAAACGAGCTGTTTTCCGGTACGATCAAGGAAAACCTCCGCTGGGGCAACGAAAACGCCACGGACGAGGAGCTCCGTCACGCCTGCGTGCTCGCGTGTGCGGATGAGTTCATTTCCGCCATGCCGGACGGCTATGACACCTATATCGAGCAGGGCGGCACGAATGTCTCCGGCGGCCAGAAGCAGCGCCTGTGCATCGCCCGCGCGCTGCTGAAAAAGCCGAAGGTGCTCATTCTCGACGACTCGACGAGCGCTGTCGACACGCGCACGGATGCGCAGATTCAGCAGGCGCTCTCGACCTACATTCCCGACACGACGAAGATCATCATCGCGCAGCGCATCAGCTCGGTGCAGAATGCAGACCGTATCATCGTGCTCGATGACGGGCGTATCGACGCCGTCGGCTGCCACGATGAGCTGCTGCGCACGTGCGAAATTTACCGCGAGGTCTATGAGTCCCAGCAGAAGGGAGGCGAGGACGATGCGTGAACGCCCGAAATTTGACAGCCGGACGCTCAAGCGCCTGCTGTCGTATATGCGCGCCTATAAGGGTACGCTCGTGCTCGTGACGGTCTGCATCCTGCTGAGCGCGGTCGCAGGCGCGGCCTCGTCCATGTTCCTGCAAAAGCTGATCGATGGCTATATCGTGCCCATGCTCGGCACAGCGTCGCCGGACTATTCCGGCCTGATCCGTGCGCTGATCACCATCGGCTGCGTATATCTTGTCGGTACGCTGGCCACATGGCTGTATAACCGCCGCATGGTCACGATCGCGCAGGGCACGCTCAAGCGCATCCGTGACGAGATGTTTGAGAAGATGCAGAGCCTGCCCATCCGCTACTTTGACACGCATACGCACGGCGACATCATGAGCCTGTACACAAACGATACCGATACGCTGCGCCAGATGATCGCGCAGTCCATGGCGCAGCTCGTATCGTCTGTGTTCACGCTTGCGGCAGTGTTTTTCTGCATGCTGTACATCAGCATCTGGCTGACGCTGATCGTGTGTGCCGTCATGGCGCTCATTCTCGTGTTCGTGCGCAAGCTCACCGGCCGCATCGGCGGCTACTTCATGGCGCAGCAGACGGCATTGGCCGATCTCAACGGCTATGTTGAGGAGATGGTCAACGGTCAGAAGGTCGTCAAGGTCTTCTGCCACGAGGGGCAGAGCAAGGCGGAGCTGCACCGCCGCAACCGCGTCTGGGCGGAAAACGCCGCGCGCGCCAGCGGCATGGCCAACAGCATGATGCCGATGATGAACGCCGTAGGTTATCTGCAGTATGTCATCATCGCCGTCATCGGCGGCACGATGGCGATTGCCGGCACGCCGAACCTCGGCCTGACCGGCATGAACACGCTCACGCTCGGCATGATCGCGTCGTTCCTGACGCTCTCGCGCGGATTCACCAACCCCATCTCGCAGATCTCCAACCAGTTCAACTCCATCGTCACGGCGCTGGCCGGCGCATCGCGCATTTTCGCGTTCATGGATGCCGAGCCGGAGACGGACGACGGCTATGTGACGCTTGTCAACGCCAAGGAGGAAAACGGCATGCTCGCCGAGACCGACCACCACACGGGTCTCTGGGCGTGGAAGCACCCGCACAGCGACGGCACGGTCACATACACGAAGCTTGCCGGGCGCGTCGTGTTCGATCACGTCGACTTCGGTTATACGCCGGACAAGGAAGTCCTGCACGACATCACGCTCTATGCCGAACCCGGCCAGAAGGTGGCCTTCGTCGGCGCGACCGGCGCCGGAAAGACGACGATCACGAACCTTATCAACCGCTTTTACGACATTGCCGACGGCAAGATCCGCTATGACGGCATCAACATCAATAAGATCCGCAAGGCCGACCTGCGCCGCAGCCTCGGCATCGTGCTGCAGGATGTGAATCTCTTTACCGGTACGGTCATGGAAAACATCCGCTACGGAAATCCGGCTGCGACGGATGATGAATGCATCGCTGCGGCGAAGCTTGCCAATGCCGACCATTTCATCCGCATGCTGCCCGACGGCTACAACACCGTGCTCAAAGGCGACGGCAGCGGCCTGAGCCAGGGCCAGCGGCAGCTGCTGAGCATCGCGCGCGCGGCTGTGTCCGATCCGCCGGTCATGATCCTCGACGAGGCGACCAGCTCCATCGACACCCGCACGGAGGCGCTCGTGCAGAGCGGTATGGATAAGCTCATGGAGGAGCGCACGGTGTTCGTCATCGCGCACCGGCTCTCGACGGTCAAGAATGCGGACGTTATCATGGTGCTTGACCATGGCCGCATCATCGAGCGCGGCAACCATGCAAAGCTCATCGCCGAAAAGGGCGTGTACTACCAGCTCTATACCGGCGCGTTCGAGCTCGAATAATTTCCTGCGCCCCCCTTGCGGCCGGCAGGGGGGCGCGGTATAATTGCGGTAACGAAGCAAAGGAGGAGAACCATGGAGTATCGAAGATTTGGAAACACCATCGTTGCCCGCATCGACCGTGGGGAAGAAGTGCTTGAGCAGGTTGCGGCCATTGCGCAGGCCGAGCAGATCAAGCTAGCGAGCGTGCAGGCGCTCGGCGCGGTCGGTGAATTCACGGTCGGCGTGTTCCACACGGCTGAAAAGCAGTACCACGCCAATTCGTTCGCGGGCGATTTCGAGATCGTCTCGCTGACTGGCACCATCAACACGATGGACGGCGCGTTTTACACGCACCTGCACATGAGCGCCGGTAATGAGAAGGGCGAGGTGTTCGGCGGTCATCTGAACCGCGCCGTTATCAGCGCCACCTGTGAGATGGTCATTACGGTTATCGACGGAAGAGTGGATCGTTTTCACAGTGAGGAGATCGGGCTGAACCTGTTCCAATTCTGAGCATCTGTGTCAAAAGCACGCACGGCTATTGAGTCGTGCGTGCTTTTTTTGCTGCCTTGATCCTATATTCCTATTGACAACATAGGAATATAGGCATATAATTCACATAAATGAGGTGGGATTTTGTACCGGACCATCCTGAGCCTCTCTGAATTCGTGTATACGTATGCAGCCGTGCCGTCAGGCACGGTTGCCATTGGGAACGGAGGATACATATATGAACAGCAACCTGCTTGAAGTCAGCGGCCTGCACGTGAGTGCGGGCGAGAAAGAGATCCTGCACGGCGTGGACCTGACCGTCGGCAAGGATGAGACGCATGTGCTCATGGGGCCGAACGGCACCGGCAAGTCCACGCTTGGCTATGCGATCACCGGCAATCCGGAGTACACGGTCACGGCCGGAAAGATCGTCTTTGACGGCGAGGATATCACACGGCTGCCGGTCAACGAGCGCGCGAAGAAGGGTGTTTTTCTGTCGTTTCAGAATCCGCTCGAGGTGCCCGGCGTGACACTCAGCGCGTTTATCCGCAGTGCGCTCGAGCAGAAGACCGGCAAGCGCATCCGCCTCTGGGACTTCAAGAAGAAGCTTGCCGAGACGATGCAGCTGCTGGCGATGGACGCTTCCTATGCTGAGCGCGACCTGAATGTGGGCTTTTCCGGCGGTGAGAAAAAGAAAGCGGAGATCCTGCAGATGCTCATGCTCGAGCCGAAGCTTGCCATCCTCGACGAGACGGACTCCGGTCTGGACGTCGACGCGGTGCGCACGGTCTCCAAGGGCGTGCAGCTCTATCGTGAGCGCGTGCACGGCTCGTTGCTCATCATCACGCACAGCACCCGCATTCTCGAGGCGCTGACGGTGGACGCCGCGCACATCATGGAGCAGGGCGTCATTGTGAAAAACGGCGATGCATCGCTTGTAGATACCATCAATGAAAACGGCTTTGGCGGCATCCGGGCAGACTGAAAGCGAGGCGATCCGAATGAAGGAAAAGAGTCAGGTCGCGGACATTGACCGCAGCGTCTATGACATCCGCGACAAAGAGGACGATGCCTATCGTATGCAGGAGGGCCTGACGCCGGAGATCATCGACCGGCTCTCGAAGGAAAAGGGCGATCCGGTCTGGATGCAGCAGTTCCGGCTGCAGTCGCTGCAGATCTATAACGAGATGCCGGTTCCGGACTGGGGGCCGTCCATCGAGGGACTGGATATGGACCACATTGCGACCTATGTTCGCCCCAAGACCGACATGAAAAGCGAATGGAAGGACGTCCCGCAGGATATTAAAGACACCTTTGAGCGTCTCGGCATCCCGCAGGCGGAGCGCAAATCGCTCGCCGGCGTCGGCGCACAGTACGATTCCGAGCTCGTGTATCACAACGTCCGGGACGAAGTGGCTGCGCAGGGCGTCGTCTACACCGACATGGAGAGCGCGCTCAAGGGCGAATACGCCGACATGGTGCACAAGTATTTCATGAAGCTCGTCACACCGCGCGACCATAAGTTTGCGGCCCTGCACGGCGCGGTCTGGTCCGGCGGCTCGTTCGTGTATGTGCCGAAGGGCGTGCAGGTGTCCATCCCGCTGCAGTCGTACTTCCGTCTGAACGCCAAGGGTGCGGGCCAGTTTGAGCACACACTCATCATTGTCGATGAGGGCGCGAGTCTGCATTTTATCGAGGGCTGCTCGGCGCCGAAATATAACGTTGCGAACCTCCACGCTGGCTGCGTGGAGCTGTACGTGAAGAAAAACGCCAAGCTGCGCTACTCGACCATCGAGAACTGGTCGAAAAATATGTATAACCTCAATACAAAACGCGCGCTCGTGGAAGAGGGCGGCGTGATCGAGTGGGTTTCCGGCTCGTTCGGGTCTCATGTCGGCTGCCTGTACCCGATGAGCGTGCTCAAAGGTGATAACTCCAAGATGGAATTCACCGGCGTCACGTTTGCCGGCGCGGGGCAGAACCTCGACACCGGCGCGAAGGTCGTGCACATTGGCAGGAACACGAGCTCGTATATGAACACGCGCTCCATCAGCAAGAGCGGCGGCATCAGCACGTTCCGCAGCAGCGTCGTGGTGCAGAAGAGCGCCAAGCACGCAAAATCCTCCGTGTCCTGCCAGTCGCTGATGCTTGACTCCGAGTCCCGCTCCGATACCGTTCCGGCCATGGACATCCGCACGAAGGACGCCGCCGTCGGCCACGAGGCCAAGATCGGCAGCATCAGCAACGAGGCGGTGTTTTATCTCATGAGCCGCGGCATGAGCGAGGAGGACGCCCGCGCGCTGATCGTCAGCGGCTTTGCGGACAACGTCTCCAAGGAGCTGCCGCTGGAGTACGCGGTGGAAATGAACAATCTCATTCGTCTCGAGATGAAGGGCAGCATTGGCTGACCCACATTCCGAAAGGAGGGAATATCGTGAATACGAGTGAACAGCTGGTCGTCAACAAACTGCCGACCAAAACGTGGAACCATCTCCAGGTCAACGAAGCGACCATCCCGTGGAATGTGGCCGACACGGCCGATCTCGGGACGGATTCCTATGCAATTACAGCGGAAAATCAGGCGCAGCCGCTGCACATCGACCTGACCGGTGCAGCCGACTTCAGCCGCAAGCACATCGCGGTCGATGTGGCCGCCGGTGTGCAGGCAACGGTATATATGGTGCTCGACACACAGGGCAGCTTCGCCGTGGAAACGGCGTTCAAGCTCCACGATGCCGCGTCTCTTCGCCTGGTGCAGGTGCTCGGTGCGCAGGACAGCGCGCTGCTCTACGCCAAAACGGACGCGGACTGTGCGCCCGGCGCCGGCGTGGACATGACGCAGATCCTCATGGGCAGGGGCAACCTGTATTCGGACAATGACACGGAGCTTGTCGGCGACGGCAGCCATTATTCGGCGCAGATCGGCTATCTCGGCCGCGGCAGCCAGACGATCGACGTCAACGTCGTCGTCAACCACTACGGCAAAAACACCGAGTGCGAGATCGACACGTCCGGCGCGCTCAAGGACGCGGCGAAAAAAGTTTTCCGCGGCACGATCGACTTCAAGACCGGCTCGTCCAACTCCGTCGGCAACGAGAAGGAGACGGTGCTCATGCTCGGCGACGATGTTGTCAACAAGACGGTGCCGCTCATTCTCTGCGCCGAGGAAAATGTCGTCGGCAACCACGGCGCGACCATCGGTGAGCTCGATGACGAGACGCTGTTTTACTTTGAAAGCCGCGGCATCTCCCGCGCTCAGGCCGAAAACATCCTGGCCCGCGCCTCGATCGAGCGCTTTGCGCGCACGGTGGACGATGAAGTGCTGCGCGCGCAGATTCTTCAGACGCTGGAGGAGGAACTCAACGATGACGTATGATTATAAGCGGGATTTTCCGATCTTTCAGCACACGGACGTCGCCTATATCGATAACGCGGCCACGGCGCAGCGCCCGCAGTGCGTGCTGGACGCGGTGGCGGATTTCTACCGCTGCCATAATGCCAACCCCCTGCGCGGGCTGTATCCGCTGAGCGTGGAGGCGACCGATATCTATGAGCAGGCGCGCGAGACCGTGCGCGATTTCATCGGGGCACGCTCGGCGCGTGAGATCGTCTTTACCCGCAACACGACCGAGAGCCTGAACCTCGTCGCCTACAGCTACGGCCTGACGCACGTCAAGGCGGGCGATGAGGTGCTCGTGTCTATCATGGAGCACCACAGCGATCTGCTGCCGTGGCAGATGGTCTGCCGCCAGACGGGCGCGGAGCTGAAGTTCATCGAGTGCGCGCCCGACGGCAGTGTGGATCTTCAGCAAATCGAGTCGCTCATTACCGAGCGCACGAAGATCGTCGCCATGACGCAGGTGTCGAATGTTCTCGGCCGGAAGTACCCGGTCAAGGAAGTTGCCGCCATGGCGCACAAGAAGGGCGCGGTCATGGTCGTGGACGGCGCGCAGAGCACGCCGCACATGCCGGTGAACGTGCAGGAGCTGGGCGCGGATTTCTTCGCCTTCTCCGGGCACAAGGTCTTTGGCCCGATGGGCATCGGCGGGCTGTACGGCAGGGAGGACCTGCTCGAGGAAATGCCGCCGTTTCTCTCCGGCGGCGAGATGATCGAATCTGTCACGCGCACGGGCGCTGTCTATGCCGAGCTGCCGCATAAGTTCGAGGCCGGCACGGTCAATGCCGCCGGCGCGGCCGGTCTGGCTGCCGCCATCCGGTACGTGCAGAGCGTCGGCTTTGACACCATCCAGCAGCGCGAGCACGACCTGACGGCCAACGCCCTCGCGCGCGTGCTGGACGTGCCGCACGTGCACGTGCTCGGTACGGACCATCCGGAGGACCACAACGGCATCATCACCTTCACGGTCGACGGCGTGCACCCGCACGACATCAGTGAGATCATGGCGTCCGATGGTGTGAACATCCGCGCCGGTCACCACTGCGCGCAGCCGCTGCTCGCGCACCTCGGTCTGAACGCGACGGCGCGCGCCAGCTTTGCCTTTTATAACACCGATGAGGATGTCGACCGGTTCCTTGAGAGCCTCTCGACCCTGAGGGAGCGTATGGGATATGGAAAATAGAAGCTTCTATAATGAGATCCTGACCGAGCACAACATCCATCCGGAGTTCAAGCACGACATTCCGGACGCGGACATTGAGCTCGCGGGTGTGAACCCGAGCTGCGGCGACAACATCGTCCTCAAGCTCAAGACCGACGGCGATGTCATCACCGATGGCGGCTTTGTCGGCGACGGCTGCGCCATCTCGCAGGCGTCGGCCGATATCATGCTTGGCATGATCGTGGGGCAGAAGAAGGAAAAGACGCTGGAAATGGGCCGCACCTTCCTGCGCATGATCCACGGCGAGGCGACCGAGGAAGAGATCGAGAGTCTCGAAGAGGCCTCGGCTCTCAAGGACATCGCGCATATGCCCGCGCGTGTGAAATGCGCCATGCTCGGCTGGCGCACGCTTTCGGAGGCGCTGACCGGCAAGGTCGAAGAATAGGCCGTTCCCGCCGCCGGCGGATGCCGATGCGGTGTCTGCCGGCGGCTTTCTGCGCGCTGGAAATCCCCGGTTTGACAGCGTGCGCCTGTGGGATTATGATAAGACATCCTCTTGACGGCAGGTGCTGTGTATGACTGATTTTGAACCCGCTCTTCTGCGGCGCATCCGTGCGCTCGCGGCCGCGCAGCCGCGCGTGCTTGTCGCCATCGACGGCCGCTGCACCGCCGGAAAGACCACGCTGGCCGCGTCCCTGCAGGCACAGTTGGCGTGCAATGTGTTTCATATGGACGACTTTTTCCTCCGCCCGGAGCAGCGCACGCCCGAGCGCCTGCGTCAGCCGGGCGGCAATGTGGACTTCGAGCGTTTCCTGACTGAGGTGCTCCGTCCGCTGCGCGATGGTGCGCCGGTGACGTATCGCCCTTATGACTGCCGAACGCAGCAGCTGTGCGCGCCGGCTCACGCGGAGGCAAGGCCAGTCAATCTCATCGAGGGGTCCTATTCCTGCCATCCGGCGCTGTGGGATCTTTATGACCTGCACGTGTTCCTCTCGGTCGGCCCGGAGGAGCAGCACCGCCGCATTGCTGCGCGCAATGGTGAAAAAATGCTGCCGATGTTTACAAACGTCTGGATCCCGATGGAGGAGACGTACTTTGCGCGGTTTCAAGTCGCGGAGCGCGCCGACCTTTGCCGGGAAAATTGAATCAGCCTGCGGATGACCGCGCGGGGCTTGTGTCCCGCGCGGTTTTGTGCTACATTAAAAGAACATATACGAAGTGAATTTTCACAGAAAGGCGGGAGCTACATGGATGTTCTGCGTTTCAAACAGGCCAACTGCAAAAACTGCTACAAATGCGTCCGGTTCTGCCCGGTCAAGTCCATCCGCGTCTATCAGGGTCACGCACAGATCATTTCCAGCGACTGCATTCTCTGCGGCAACTGCGTGTCCGTCTGTCCGCAGCACGCCAAGGAGGACATCAGCGACGTCGCGCAGATCCAGGAACTGATCGCGTCCGGCCAGCAGGTCGTTGTGAGCGTCGATTCCTCCTACATCGCCTATTTTGATACTCCTGGTTTTGCGGGCATCGCCGAGCCGCTCAAAAAGCTCGGCTTTGCAGCGGCGCACGAGACGGCGGAGGGCGCCTACCTGGTCAAGAAGGAGCTGGAAAAGCTCGCCGCCCAGCCGGGTGATGCGCCAATCATTACGTCCGGCTGTTCGACGATCGTGCTCTATGTGGAAAAGCACCTGCCGGAGGCACTGCCGTATCTGGCCCCGGTGCTCTCACCGATGCAGGCGCACGCCGTGCTGCTGCGCAAGCGCTATCCCGGCGCGACCATTGTCTATGTCAGCCCCTGCATTTCCAAGAAAGAGGAGACGACGCGCTTTGAGAGCGTCGGCGCCGACTATGATATTACGTTCACGGAACTCGAGGACTGGATGCACGAGGCCGGCGTTGCCGTCAACCCCAATGTGCCAGCGGATGAGCCGCTGCTCTCGCGCGGCTACACGATCACGAACGGCGTTCTGCATTCCATGTCGCTCGATTCCGGGCGCGATTATCTGTTCCTCGACGGTCTGGATGACAGCATTCAGACGCTCAAGAGCGTCGTCAACGGTGAACTGCGCAACTGTTTCATTGAAATCGCCGCCTGCCACGGCAACTGTGTCGGCGGCCTTGCTTTCCGGCAGAAGCACACAAACCTGCTCGAGTCGCGCCGCCGCGTGATCAAGAGCGCCGGCAGCAAGAAGAACTTTGACATTCAGGAGCCGGTGGATATGCGCCGTGTGCTCGTGGACAAGAAGCACCCGACCGACCTGCCGCCCGAGTCCGTCATCAACGGCATCCTGCGCAAGATGGGCAAATTCAGCCCGGCGGATGAACTCAACTGCGGCCTGTGCGGTTATCGCACCTGCCGCGACAAGGCCATCGCCGTCTATGAGGGCCGCGCCGAGATCAGCATGTGCATGCCGTACATGAAAGAGCGCGCCGAGACCTATTCCGAGAAGATCATCAACGTCTCGCCGGAAGGCATCGTCACCGTCGGCAAGAAGCTGAAGGTCAAGCAGATCAACAAGGCTGCCTGCAAGATCTTCGGCATCAAGGATCCGGCGGACATCATCGGATATCCGGTGTCGCGTATCATGGATGAGTATGACTTTGTGAAGATGATCAGTCAGGACGAGACACAGGTCACGGACGAGGTCTTTCTCGCTGACTACAACGTCTATCTTGAGCGCATCTTCATCTGCGACCCGGAGCGGACGCTCTTTACCTGCATCATGCGCGATGTGACGAAAGCACGCCAGCGCCGCAACAAGATCCAGAAGACGAAGATCCATGCGGCCGATCTGGCGGACGATATCATTGCAAACCAGCTGCGCATCGTCCACGAGATCGCAAGCCTGCTCGGCGAGACGGCGGCAGAGACCAAGGTGGCTGTGCACGATCTGAAGGAAGCCATCATGCTTGATGAGGACGGCGATGATGATGCGTAAACGAACGAATCGCTGCAGGAACACGGTCTGGGACATCAGCGTTATCAGCCGCAACAAAAACGGGGAGACGCTCTGCGGCGATCAGTGTGCGCTCGAATGGGACGACAATGACGCGACAGTCATCCTCTCCGACGGCCTCGGCAGCGGCGTCAAGGCCAACATCCTCTCCACGCTGACAACGACCATGCTCACGACCATGCTCAAGGGCAACGTGCCGATCGACGAGTGCGTTACGACCGTGGCCGAGACGCTGCCTATGTGCAAGGAGCGCAAGCTCGCCTATGCGACCTTTACGATCCTGCAGACGGCCGGCACCCGCGCGCGCCTGATCCAGTATGACAACCCGAACGCTGTGTTCGTGCACAACGGCGCGATCGGGAAATACAACTACTCCGTCAACTTCATTCAGGAAAAGGAGCTGCACGAGAGCTACCTGCATTTTGACGTGGGCGATATGCTTGTGCTCTTCAGCGACGGCGTGTCGGAGGCCGGACGCGGCATGACGACGGACGCCGGTTGGGCGCGTCAGGACATTGAGGATTTTATCCTGCGCAATTATTCACCCACCGTCTCCTCACAGCGCATGGCGGCCAGTATCCTCTCGACCGTCAAGACACTGGACATGGACGCCATGCATGATGATACGACTGTTGTTGTCGCGCGCCTGCGTGAGCGTTGTCCGGTCAACGTCATGATCGGCCCGCCCGAGAGCAAGGATGATGATCTGAGCACCATGCGCCTGTTTTTCGGCAAGGATGGCAAGCATGTTGTCTGCGGCGGCACCACGGCCAACGCTGTCGCGTCATATCTGGGCGTAAAGGTGCATACGCTGCCCGGCAGCGGCACGGAGGAGGTGCCGCCGATGAGCGAGATCCACGGTGTGGATCTGACGACCGAGGGCGTCGTTACGGTCAATGTGACGATGAAACGCATCAAGGACTACCTCGCGGATGGCATGTACACGCTCGAGCTCGCCCGCATGAAGGACGGCGCGTCCAAGCTCGCGCTCGTACTGCTCGAGGAGGCGACGGAGGTCAATGTCCTCTTCGGCAACGCGAGCAACCTCGCCCAGCAGGATACGGAGTTCAGCTTTGAGCGCAAGCTGCAATTGGTGCAGGAGCTGCGCGATATGCTGACTCTGGCCGGAAAAACAGTAAAAATGAGCATCTGCTGACAGATGCCGATATTCACGGAGTGACCCTAACGAATGAAAATCCAAACTTTTTTTGCAGTATTGCTGTGTAAGCTCGCGCGCGGGCTGCTGCGGCTGCTGCGCCGCGGCGGCACGGCGTTTCCCGGCCGCGTGGCGCTCAAGGTATACCCGCAGGTGCTTGGCGTGCTCTCGCGGGGGGTGCGCGTCATCCTCGTCACCGGCACGAACGGCAAGACGACCAGTTCCCGCATGATCGAGCAGGCGTTCGCCGATGCGGGCCTCAATTACTTTGCCAACCGCTCGGGCGCGAACCTCATCTCCGGCATCACGGCGGAGTTTGCCATGCACAGCACCCTGACCGGCAGGCCAAAGTGCCAGTTTGCCGTCATTGAGTGCGACGAGGCTGCATCCAAGACCGTGCTCAAGTACCTCAAGCCGGAGGTCATCGTGGCCACGAACGTGTTCCGCGACCAGCTCGACCGCTACGGTGAGATCACGCACACGCTCAATAACATCATCGAGGGCATCCGCCACACGCCGGAGAGCGTTTTGTGCATCAATGCCGACTGCTCACTCATCGCGTCCATCCCGGCGCAGGTGCCGAACCCGGTCGTGCGCTTTGGCGTGAATGTGCCGCTCGGCGGTGACGACCTGACGGAGATCTCCGACGCGCCGCACTGCATCCACTGCAAGACGGAATATGTCTACGACTACCGTACTTACGGGCATCTGGGCGCGTTCCGCTGCCCGAAGTGCGGCTACCACCGCGAAGCCCCGCAGGTCGCCGTCACGGCGGTTCAGAACCTCGGCGTGGACACGAGCGATGTCACCATGGCCATCGGCGGACAGGAGTACGCCGTGCACATCAACCTGCCGGCAGCTTATAACATCTACAATGCCGTCGGGTCGGCGGCTGCGCTGTACGCATTCGGCTTCACGCCGGAGGCGATCGTGCACGCGCTCGGCGCGTTCGGCTGCGGCTTTGGCCGTATGGAGAAATTTGACCTGCGCGGCACGCCCGGGCGCATGATGCTCGTGAAAAACCCCGCGGGCTGCAACCAGACCATGCGCTATCTCGCCGGGCTGAACGAGGACGCGACGTTTGTCGTCTGCCTCAACGACCGGGACGCCGACGGTACGGACATCTCGTGGATCTGGGACGCGGACTTTGAGCGGCTCGCCGCCATGGGCGAGCATCTTCGCCACGTGTTTGTGTCCGGCACGCGCGCCGACGAGCTGCGCCTGCGCCTGAAGTATGCGGGCGTGGACGAGACAAAAATTCAGGTGTATTATGACTATGACCCGCTGATCGACGCCATGTGCGCGTCGGAATACCCGGTGTTCATCATGCCGACGTATACGTCCATGCTGGATCTGCGCGGCCGGCTGCAAAAGCGGCTCGGCGGAAAGGAGTTCTGGGAATGAGCGAGAAGACCCTGCGCATCTGCCATCTTTACCCGGACCTTCTGAACCTCTACGGCGACCGGGGCAATATTCTCTGCATGCGCCGCCGTCTGGAGTGGCGCGGCATCGGCGCCGAGGTGACGGAGGTCACGGTCGGTCAGCAGGCGGATTTCACACAGTTTGATCTGTTTTTTATCGGCGGCGGTCAGGACTTTGAGCAGGAGGTGCTCCTGTCCGACCTGAAAGCCGGAAAGGGCAGCGAAATCAAGGCCGCCATCGCCGACGGCAAGACGTTTCTGACCATCTGCGGCGGCTACCAGATGCTCGGCAGCTACTACCGCACGTGGGACGGCAAGCAGTGCGACTTTATCGGCGCGATCGACTACTACACCGTTGGCTCGAAGGAGCGTATGATCGGCAACTTCCTCTTTGAGTGCCTGCCGGAGTCCGGCGGCAGCACGGTCGTCGGCTTTGAAAACCACAGCGGCAAGACCTATCTTGGCAGCGGCGTGTCGCCGCTCGGCAAGGTGCTCGTCGGCGGCGGCAACAACGGGGAGGACGGCTATGAGGGCGTACGCTATCAAAATGTCTTCGGCACATACAGCCACGGCCCGGTCCTGCCGAAAAACCCCGCGTTTTGTGACCATTTGCTCACGACAGCGCTGCAGCAGCGCTATCCGAATCTGGAACTCCAGCCGCTGGATGATGCGGCCGAGCTCGCCGCGCACAATACCATGCGCGACCGGCTGCTGAAAAAATAACTGCATGGAAAATGGGCGCATCCGTCTGGATGCGCCCACCGTGCGTCTCATATTAAAAATCCGGCGGGATCGGAATGTCCGCGCGCGGGACCTTGTCCCAGGAAAAGTCCGCTGCCAGCTCGATTGCCGTCACCGGCGCGTCCGTTGGCCGCAGACCCGCGAGCTTGGCGAGCTTTCCGGTCAACTGCTCGGGTGTGTATTTCTGCCGCAGGGCCTCCATGTTCAGGTCGCCCTCGCGCTTGGAGAGCTTGCGCCCGTCCGGCGCGACGAGCAGCGGCGCGTGTGCGTATTCCGGGGCCTTGCCGCCGAGCGTTCCCATCAGCCAGATCTGCCGCGGTGTGGAGTCGAGTAGGTCGCGTGCGCGTACAACGCGCGTGATGCCCATGTCGAGATCGTCCACGCTTACGGCGAGCTGGTAGGCGAACACGCCGTCCGAGCGCCGGATGAGAAAATCGTCGCGCCCGTGCCGCAGTTCGGCTGCCTGCAGACCGTAGTGCGCGTCAACGAAGGCAATGTCCGCGTCCGTGACCGCAAGCTTTTTCGCCGCGTGGCGACCCATGCGCAGGCGCTTTTGCACCTCCTGCTCTGACAGCGTCCGACAGGGGCAGCCGGCCTCGCGCGGCTCGCCGGGGTGCGGTGCGCTCGCGGCCAGACGCTCTGCGCGGCTGCAATAGCAGTCATACACCATGCCGCGCTCGGTCAATGCATCCAGCGCGGCGGTGTAGCGCTGTGCGCGCGCACCTTGACGGCAGTCCTGCGAGCCGGGGCGCCAGCCCTCGTCCCAGTCGAGCCCAAGCCAGAGGAGGTCGTCGGCCATCAGGTCAGCATAGTGCTCCCAGCTGCGCTCCGGGTCGAGATCCTCAAGGCGGAACACCATCGTCCCGCCGCGTGCGCGCACGTCCAGCCATGCAAGCAGAAATGTCAGCATATTACCCAGATGCAGCCGCCCGCTCGGGCTGGGTGCGAAGCGGCCGCGGATCGTGTTATCCGGCATCGGTCATCCCTCCGGTTTCATACTGAGCGTATTATAGCATAACCGCGCCGGTTGGCAACGCTTTTGCGCCAAATCTCTTGAAACTATGCGGGAAATCGGATATAATAAAGTGTTATTATCAGCGGAGGAATGTCTCATGGCGAAATCATCCATCGAAAAAACAAATGTCATGCGTTTGCTCGACCAGAAGAAGGTGCCCTACACGCCGCACACATATCCGCACGGCGACGATGCGGTGGATGGCGTGACCGTCGCACAGATGACGGGCATGGACCCGGCGAAGGTGTTCAAGACGCTGGTTGCCCGCGGCGCGAGCAAGACGCCGTACGTGTTCGTCATTCCGGTCGCGTGCGAGCTCGACCTCAAGAAAGCGGCGAAAGCCGTGGGTGAGAAGTCCATTGCCATGCTGCACGTGTCCGAGCTCACGCCCCTGACGGGCTATGTGCGCGGCGGCTGCTCGCCGGTCGGCATGAAAAAGCAGCTGCGCACGGTCTTTGCTTCTCAGGCGCTCGCGCAGGAGACCATCCTTGTCAGTGCCGGCAAGATCGGCTATCAGGTCGAGGTCGCGCCGCAGGCGCTCATCGCGCTCGTGCGTGCGGGCACGGCGGAGCTGACCATTGAAGAATCCTAAGCAAATCGCGGAGGCACCCATGCGGGATCATATTGTAATCAAAGGCGCGCGGGAGAACAATCTCAAGAACATTGATGTGGAAATTCCGCGCGATGCACTGGTCGTCATGACCGGCCTGTCCGGCTCGGGCAAGTCGAGCCTTGCGTTCGACACCATCTTTGCCGAGGGACAGAGGCGCTATATGGAGAGCCTCTCGTCGTATGCGCGCCAGTTTCTCGGCCAGATGGACAAGCCCGATGTCGATTCCATCGAGGGCATGAGCCCGGCCATCTCCATCGACCAGAAGACCACCAGCAAAAATCCGCGCTCGACCGTCGGCACGGTCACGGAGATCTACGACTATCTGCGTCTGCTCTGGGCGCGTGTCGGCGTGCCGCACTGCCCGAAGTGCGGCAAGGAGATCCGCCGCCAGACGGTGGATCAGATCGTCGATCAGATCGCGGCGCTGCCGCAGGCGACGCGCGTGCAGATCTTGGCACCGGTCATCCGTGCACGTAAGGGCGAACACCAGAAGGTGTTCGACGACGCCCGCCGCGGCGGGTATGTGCGCGTGCGCGTGGACGGCAGCATCTACGACCTTACGGAGACGATCACGCTCGATAAAAACCGCAAGCACAATATCGAGATCGTGGTAGACCGCGTCGTCATCCGCCCGGATCAGAACCGCCGCCTGACGGACGCCGTGGAGATCGCGTCTGCGCTCTCCGGTGGTCTCGTGCTGGCAGACATCCCGGAGGAAAAGCGCGAGATCCTCTTCTCGCAGAACTACGCCTGCGACGACTGCGGCATCTCGATCGAGGAGCTCACGCCGCGGATGTTCTCGTTCAACAGCCCCTACGGCGCGTGTCCGACCTGCGGCGGCCTTGGCACGCGGATGCGCATCGACCCGGCGCTCATCATTCCGGATCCGTCGAAGTCCATCCTCGACGGCGGCATCACCGCGAGCGGCTGGAACGGCGTCAAAGATGAGAGCATCAGCCGGATGTATTACGACGCACTGGCGGAAAAATATCACTTTGACCTTGCAACGCCCATCGGCGACCTGCCGGAGCACGTGCGCGAGATCCTGCTCTACGGCACGGGGGATGAAGAGCTCACCCTGCACTACGATACAAATCGCGGCAGCGGCGTGCTGCGCCGCCCGTTTGAGGGCATCGTCTGCAACCTTGAGCGCCGCTATCAGGAGACGCAGAGCGATGCCATGCGCGCATCGCTTGAGGACTGCATGGCGGAGACGGCCTGCCCGGACTGCCACGGTGCGCGTCTGCGGCCGGAGGTTCTGGCCGTCACGGTCGGCGGGCTGAATATTTCCGAATTTACGGCGCTGCCGATCACGGAGGAGCTGGCGTTTCTGGACAGCCTTGAACTGAGCGAGAAGGATGCGCAGATCGCCGAGAGCATTTTACGCGAGGTGCGCTCGCGCCTGTATTTTCTGCAGAGCGTCGGATTGCAGTACCTGACGCTCGCACGCTCGGCGGCCACGCTGTCCGGCGGCGAGAGCCAGCGCATCCGGCTCGCAACGCAGATCGGCTCGTCGCTCATGGGCGTGCTGTATATTCTGGATGAGCCGTCCATCGGCCTGCACCAGCGCGACAATGAAAAGCTGCTGGCCACGCTGCGCGAGCTGCGTGATCTCGGCAACACGCTCATCGTCGTCGAGCACGACGAGGACACCATGCGTGCGGCAGATTATCTCATCGACATCGGCCCGGGTGCGGGTGTGCACGGCGGGGAAGTCGTCTGTGCCGGTACGCCGGAGGAGGTCGCGCGCTGCGAGCGCTCCATCACCGGGCAGTATCTGTCCGGCAAAAAGAAGATCCCCGTGCCCGCGCAGCGCCGCACCGGAAACGGTCACGCGCTCGTGATCCGCGGCGCGACCGAGCACAACCTCAAGCACGTGGACGTGCAGATCCCGCTCGGCGTCATGACGTGCGTGACCGGCGTGTCCGGCAGCGGCAAATCCTCGCTCGTCAACGAGGTGCTGTATAAAACGCTTGCGGGCAAGCTCAACCATGCGAAGCTCCGTCCCGGGAAATGCGACGGCATTGACGGTGTGGAGTATCTGGACAAGATCATCAATATCGACCAGAGTCCCATCGGCCGCACGCCGCGCTCCAATCCGGCGACGTATACCGGCCTGTTTGACGATATCCGCAGCCTTTTCGCCTCCACGCAGGACGCGAAGCTGCGCGGCTACAGCGCCGGGCGCTTCTCGTTCAACATTCGCGGCGGCCGTTGCGAGGCCTGCTCCGGCGACGGCCTGCTGAAGATCGAGATGAACTTCCTGCCGGATGTTTACGTCCCGTGCGAGGTCTGCAAGGGCAAGCGCTACAACCGCGAGACGCTCGAGGTGCACTATAAGGGCAAGAATATTGCCGAGGTGCTGGACATGACCGTCGAAGAGGCGCTCGCATTTTTTCAGAACCAGCCGAAGATCCGCGACCGGCTGCAAACGCTCATGGATGTCGGCCTCGGCTATGTCAGGCTCGGTCAGCCGTCCACAACGCTCTCTGGCGGCGAGGCGCAGCGCATCAAGCTCGCGACGGAGCTCTCCAAGCGCAGTACCGGCCGGACGATCTACGTGCTCGATGAGCCGACGACCGGTCTGCACGTGGCGGACGTTGCGCGCCTGATCGATATTCTCAATCGTCTGACCGACGCGGGCAACACGGTGCTCGTCATTGAGCACAACCTGCACGTCATCAAGGTGGCCGATCATATCATCGATCTCGGTCCAGAGGGCGGCGACGCGGGCGGCAGCATCGTCTTTACCGGCACACCGGAAGATTGCGCGCGCTGCGCCGAGAGCTACACCGGCCAGTTTTTGAAAAAAGAACTCGAAAGTTAACGGCCAAGCCCCTTTTCTCATACGCTGAAAGGAGAGGGGGCGGTGAACATGGTCATTCAGATCACCTTATGCGTTCTGCTGATCCTGGGCTTTGCCTGGCTGCTGTGGATGCTCAGCGGCGCGCTGCTCACGCCGGTGCGCTCCGGCAGGGACACGCGCATCACGTTCGTCGTGCAGGCGCGCGGGGACGCACCGGAGCTCGAGCAGCTTCTGCGCGGCATTCGGTGGCTGCGCGAGAGCGGAACGCTCATGGCGGATGTTCTGCTCGTCGACTGCGGCCTGACCGACGATGCGCGCGCGCTCTGCGAGCGCGCGGCGCGGCAGTGCGAAGATCTGAAACTGTGCAATACAGAGGAAATTTGCCAATGGATGCAAACACCAATCCAATAGAATTATGCGGCACCGTCGCGGCGGTCATCTATCAGAACGAGGAAAACGGCTACACCGTGCTCAAGCTTGACGTGGATGACGGCAGCCAGACGATGGTCGTCGGCTGCATTCCGTACGCCGTGCCGGGCGAGTCGATGATCGTTACCGGCAGCTGGATGACGCACCCGGCACACGGCCAGCAGTTCAAGGCCGAGTTTGCCGAGCGCACCATGCCGGAGACGGCGGACGCGATCTATGCCTACCTCGCCGGGCGCGCCGTGCGCGGCATCGGCCCGGCGAAGGCGTCACTGCTGGTGTCGCGCTTCGGTGCCGACACGCTCAACGTGCTCGAATACGAGCCGGAAAAGCTCTGCACGATCAAAGGCATCAGTCTCTCCAAGGCCAAGGCCATGTCGGCAAATTTCCGCCGTCAGGCCGGTATGCGCCGCCTGATCGAGTTCCTGGCCTCGGCGAACATCCGACCGGTCATTGCCCTGCGGATGTACCAGTATTACGGGGATGATGCGCTCCAGCTCGTGCAGGACAACCCTTACATACTCGTTTCGGACGCCATCGGCGCCACGTTTCAGGAGGCGGACGCGCTGGCGCTCGGCCATGGGTTTGACGACCAGAGCGCAGAGCGTGTCGCCGCGGCGACGCTGTATGAGCTCGCCTATAACGCCGTGCGCGGCCACTGCTTCATCTCGTACCGCAACCTGTTGGCGGCGACGTCGCAGCTCAGCGGCGTGCCGGACGAGCTGGTCGCCGAGAGCGTGGACACGCTCGTGCAGAGCGGCGAACTGGTGCGCGAGCGCGTCGCCGGGTGCGACGGATGCTATCTCGCGCGTCTGCACGAGGCGGAGGCCTACACGGCCGAGCGCCTGCTTGCCATGACGCAGACGGAGTACCGCCGCATGCCGGACACGGAGCAGATCGCCGCGCGCATTGAAGCGCAGCTCGGTCTGACCTTTGCCGACCAGCAAAAGGAGACGCTGCGCCTCGCCTGCCAGCATCAGGTCATCGCCATCACCGGCGGCCCCGGCACAGGCAAGACGACCTCCATCCGCGCGATCCTCGCGCTGTTTGATGTGCTCAAGCTCGACACGCAGCTCGCCGCCCCGACGGGCCGCGCCGCCAAGCGTATGAGCGAGCTGACCGGCCGGAGCGCGCAGACGATCCACCGCCTGCTCGAGGCCGGCATGAGCGACGACCATCAGGACATCACTTTCCGGCGCGACGAGGACGACCCGCTCGAGTGTGACGCCGTCATCCTCGACGAGTGCTCCATGGTGGACATTTCGCTCATGTGCGCGCTGCTGCGCGCCATGCGCCCTGAGTGCCGGCTCATCCTCGTGGGCGACGCTGACCAGCTTCCGTCCGTCGGCCCGGGCAACGTCTTTTCGGACATCATCCGCAGCGGCGTTGTGCCGACCGTGCGCCTGACGGAGATCTTCCGTCAGGCCGCCGGCAGCAGCATCGTCTCCTACGCGCACGCGATCAACCGCGGCGAGCACCCGCCGCTTTCGCAAAACAGCGGGGACTTTTTCTTCCTCCGGCGCACGGATCCGCAGAAGGCCGCCGACACGGTCGTCGAGCTGTGCCGGACGCGGCTGCCGAACAATATGAAGATCCCGCCGTCCGACATTCAGGTGCTCACGCCGACGCGCAAGTATGACACCGGCATGGCGGCACTGAATGTGCGCCTGCAGGCGGCGCTCAACCCGCCGTCGCCCGAGAAGAAGGAGCGGCGCTTCGGCGAGACCGTCTTTCGCGAGGGCGACCGCGTCATGCAGATCCGCAATGACTATGACATCGTGCTCAAAAACCCGGACGGTACGACCGCCGGAACGGGCGTCTATAACGGCGACGTCGGTCAGATCACGGCCATCGACCCGCAGACGGAGACGCTCGCCGTGTGCTACGACGGAAAGACCGCGACCTACGGCTTTGAGATGCTCAACGAGCTCGAGCACGCCTGGGTCATGACGGTGCACAAATCGCAGGGCAGCGAGTACCGCGCCGTTGTGCTCTGTATCGGCAGGGCCGGGCCCATGTTGCTCACGCGCAGCGTACTCTACACGGCCATCACGCGCGCCAAGTCCCTGCTCATCATCGTCGGCGACGAGGGCGCGGCCTATCACATGATCGACAACCAGACGCAGACCCGCCGCTACAGCGGTCTGCGCGCCCGGCTCTGCGGGGAGTGCGGTGCGATATGAAGGTGGTCACATTCCTGCTCGACCTGCTCTATCCGCCGCGGTGCGCATTCTGCCATGATTTTCTCGAGACGAGCGGCGACGGCCTCTGCGCGCACTGCAGGACTGGCCTGCCGTTTGCGCAAAACGGCGGACGGCAGCGCTTTTCGTTCGTCCGCGCGTGCGTCTCGCCGCTCACTTATGAGGGCGATGTGCGCGCGTCGCTCCTGCGCTACAAATTCGGCGGCGCGACCGGGTATGCCAAGGTCTACGGCCGCCTCGTTGCCGGCACGGTGCGCGCGGAGCTGGCGGGGGAGTATGACCTCGTCACGTGGGTGCCGCTGAGCCGTAGGAGACTGCGCGAGCGCGGGTACGATCAGGCGCGTCTGCTGGCGAAAGCGACGGCGAAGGAGCTCGGCCTTCCGCTCACGCCGACGCTGCATAAGCAGCGCAACACGCAGCCGCAGTCCGGCACGGGCGACGCTGCCAAACGCCGCGCGAACATCACCGGCGCCTACCGCATGAAGCGGGGCGCGGACGTGATGGGAAAGCGCGTCCTGCTCATCGACGATATCGTCACGACCGGCGCCACGCTCTCGGAGTGCGCGCGTGTGCTCGGCAAGGCGGGCGCGGAGCAGGTGGTGTGCGCCACGGTCGCGCGCTCCGCTGACTAAAACAGCCGCCGGACGGCTACGATTGACTATAACATCCGCTGTGCGGATGATACAGGAGTTTTGCTTTATGATGATTTTTGAACGTGACATTGCCATCGACCTCGGCACGACCAACATCCGCGTGTTCGTGCGCGGCAAGGGCATCATGCTGCGCGAGCCGTCCATCGTGGCGGTCGATAAGTACACCGGCCGTATGCTCAAGGTCGGTCAGGACGCGCAGAAGATGCTCGGCCGCACACCGGCGAACATCGTGGCCATCCATCCGATCAGTGCGGGCGTCATCTCGGACTATGACATGACGGCGCTCATGCTCAAGGAGCTGCTCTCGCGCGTGACGTCGTTCAGCCTCTTCAAGCCGCGCGTGCTCGTCACCGTGCCGAGCAGCGTGACCGGTGTGGAGGAGCGCAACGTCATCGACGCCGTCATCGAGGCCGGCGCGCGCAAGGTTTACCTTGTCGAGTCGGCCGTGGCGACGGCGGCCGGTGCGGGCGCGGATATCTCCAAGCCGGACGGCCATCTGGTCATCGACATCGGCGGCGGTACGACGGAGGTTGCGGTCGTCTCGCTCGGCGGTGTGGTCGAGAGCGAGTCCATCAAGACCGCCGGCGACGCCTTTGACGAGGCGATCGTGCGCTACGTGCGCCGCAAGCACAACATCCTCATCGGCAAGCGCACGGCCGAGGAGCTCAAGATCGGCATCGCGTGCCTTGTCCCGCGCGCCGAGGTGGGCATTCAGGAGGTCAAGGGCCGCTGCCTGACGACCGGTCTGCCGAAATCCGTGAAGATCAGCTCCGTCGAGCTCGTGGAGGCCATCGCCGAGCCCGCGCGCGACATTCTTGAGACCATTCACATGGTGCTTGAGCGTACGCCGCCGGAGCTCGTGGCCGATGTGGCGCAAAACGGCATCATCATGGCCGGCGGCGGCAGCCTGATCTACGGTTTCGACCAGCTCGTGGAAAAGGACACCGGCATCCGCACGACCGTCGTGGACGACGCGCTCTCGTGCGCGGCGTTCGGCAGCGGCAAGATGCTCATGAATCTCAACGACATGCAAGACGGTATGGTCAATCTCGCGCGCAAGCGCCAGATGAAGGCATAAACACAAAGGCCGGACATCCCCGGCCTTTTTCTGCCATGTATTATCACACTTTGAACGAGGAGCTGCGCCGCCGCTTCGGTTGCAAGGTCTATAAGCTCGCGCTCGACGGCGGCTTTACCTGTCCGAACCGGGACGGGACTATCGGTGCGCGCGGCTGTATTTTCTGCGCCGGGGACGGTTCCGGTGCCTTCGCCGCTGACCGCGCACTGGACATCCCGCAGCAGATCGAGGCGGCCAAGGTGCGCGTGGCCGGTAAAAACGGCGGCGGTAAATACATTGCCTATTTTCAGAACTTCACGAACACTTATGGCAGCCTCGCGCGCATGGAGCAACTGTTCACGCAGGCGCTTGCGCCGGAGGACGTTGTGGCGCTGTCGGTCGCCACGCGGCCGGACTGCCTGCCGGATGCTGTGATCGCGCTGCTGCAGCGGCTGAACACGGAAAAGCCCGTCTGGGTCGAGCTCGGCCTGCAGACCATCCATCCGCAGAGCGCGGCCTATATCCGCCGCGGCTACGATCTGCCGGTGTTTGACGGTGCGGTCCACCGTCTCCGCGCGGCCGGTCTGGAGGTCATTGTGCACCAGATTCTCGGCCTGCCGGGGGAGACGGATGCGCAGATGGTGCAGACCGCGCGTTATATCGGTCAGAGCGGGGCGCAGGGCATCAAGCTGCACCTGCTGCATGTGCTGCGCGGCACGGATCTGGCGGCGGATTATGCTGCCGGAAAGTTCGAGGTGCTCACGCCGGAGCACTATATCGACCTGCTCGAGCAGTGTCTGTGCGTCCTCCCGCCGGAGGTAGTTATCCACCGCCTGACCGGCGACGGCGCCAAGCGTGACCTCATCGCGCCGCTCTGGAGCGCGGACAAAAAGCGCGTGCTCAATGCGATCCACGCAGCTTTCGCGCGCGACGATCTGGTGCAGGGCTCGGAACTGTAACGTTATTTCAGGTGCTGACTATGAGAAGAGAAACAGATTTTATTCATGGAATATGCGAATTCTGCAGGCGAATGGATTCGGCATATCCAGGCGCTCCAAAAGATGATATTGAAGTTAAACTCGTGGAGCATATTTCGTGCCGGGAGTTCCTTGCCTTGAGGGGTTTTGCGCGAGATTTGTGTACTGGCATTTCGAGATTTTTGGCATATTCACGCGAAAACGAAACTGTCTCCATCGCCATGCGTATCAAAGACCACGGACTCTATTTGTGCAATTATTACGACCGGCAAAAGTTATACGGAACCATTGCCGCGGCTGATAGAGAAAAAGCTTTCTCAAACGTGAAATGGCTTTTCAGAAGGAAGCTGTGTGCATCACATTCGACCGGTATCACAGGCTTGTTCCGGACATTCTCGCAGCTTTTGCATTATCAAGTGCTGACGGATGCTGCCGGGAATGAACTGCTTTGTTTATGCGATGACCATAGAAAGACCATTCCGCTTTCCGTAGAGGACAAAACGGCATATGAGGCTGGAAACAACCACGAGCATTTGTTGGACGATATTTCGGACGAAGCGTTTTCTGAACTTGTTGCAGACGCACCTGTTCTTTGTCGGTTCATCTATTGCAATATCAAGATGCAGTATCCGCAGAGAAAGCTTGCAGTTTATGTTGCAGTAAGCCGCCATGATTCCCTCACGGTTCGTTTCCATCAGGTGTGGACGGGAGAAGCTCCGTACTATGATCCGGAAGATTTTTCATCCGGGGATGAACGCGTTTTTTCTGTCATCGACTAAGCGCTTTATAAAAATACTGCGGGCGGTGCATCAGCACCGCCCGCAGCTTATATAACTTGCCGTGATGAACTGTGGTAATGTATCGACCGAGGAAATCAAATCTTACTGTTGAGCCAGTCGAGGATATCGGCATAGACCTCGTCCTTGTTGAGCTCATTGAGCATCTCGTGGCGGCCGTCCTTATAGAGCTTGAGCTTTACGTCCTTGCAGCCGACCTTCAGGAAACGGTTATAGACCTTCTTGACGCCCTCACCGTAGTTGCCGACGGGGTCGCCGTCACCGGCCATGAAGTAGACCGGGGTGGACTTATCCATCTTGTTGAGGTTTTCCGTCTTCCAGATATACTGCAGGCCGCCCATCATGTCGTGGAACATGCCGGCAGTCGCCATCGCACCGCAGAGCGGGTCGGCAATGTAGGCGTCCACGACCGCCTCGTCACGGGTGAGCCAGTCGAGCTTTGTGCGCACGTGGTCATATTTCTTATTATAGCTGCCGAAGGCAAGCTTGTCGAGCGTGGGGCTGTGATACATGGGGCCGTTGTCGATCATCTCGAGCTTGGCCATGAGCTTGCCGGCGGCGACGACGGCGGCCGGGTTCTGGCCGGTGCCGCTGATGATGACGCCCTTGAGCCCCTCCGGATGGTCAATAATATAGGTGCGGGTCAGGAAGCTGCCCATGCTGTGGCCGAACAGAAAGTAGGGGACACCTGGATACTTGGCGGCGGTCAGCTTATGGAGCTGATCCATGTCGCTCACGACATCGTTCCAGCCGTCCTTTTCCGCGAAGAAGCACAGCTCCTGCTCGTTTTCGGCGGTCTTGCCGTGGCCGAGGTGGTCGTTTGCGACGACGACAAAGCCGTGATTGGCCAGAAACTCCATGAATGGGGCGTAACGATAGATATGCTCGGCGACGCCGTGCGCGATCTGCAAAACGGCGCGGACTTCGCCGTCGGGGGTGCATTCTCTTGCAAATACCTTGTGTTTCCCGTCAGTGGATAAAAACCTGAAATCATGAAAAGATGGCATAGCAATACTCCTCCAGTTGTGATATACTAAATGCTACCTGAATTGTATTCCAATTGACGGATTCCGTCAAGTCTATGGAGGTTAATGTTAATTATGAACGGCTACATCATTGCACTTGACCAGGGTACAACCAGTTCCCGCTCCATTATCTTCGACAGTAAGGGCAACATTGTGTCTCTGGCGCAGTATCCTTTTACGCAGATCTACCCGAAGCCGGGCTGGGTAGAGCATGACCCGATGGTCATCCTTGAGAGCCAGATGCTTGCCATGAGCGAGGCGTTTGAAAAGAGCGGCCTGTCGCCGACGGACATCGCCGGCATCGGCATCACGAACCAGCGCGAGACGACGATCGTCTGGGACAAGAACACGGGCAAGCCCGTCTATAACGCGATCGTCTGGCAGTGCCGCCGCACGGCGCCCATCTGCGATCAGCTCACGGCCGACGGTCTTGGCCCGTATGTGAAGGAGAAGACCGGCCTGCTCATCGACGCCTATTTTTCCGGCACGAAGATCAAGTGGATCCTCGATAACGTTCCGGGTGCGCGCGAGCGCGCCGAGCGCGGCGAGCTGCTGTTCGGCAATGTGGACTCGTGGCTCATCTGGAATCTGACCGGCGGCCGCGCCCATGTGTCGGATTACTCCAACTGCTCGCGCACGATGCTGTTTGACATTGACAACCTCTGCTGGGACGAGGAGCTCTGCGCGCGTCTCGGCGTTCCGATGAGCATGCTGCCGACGCCGGTGCCGTCGTCCATGGTGTACGGACAGGTGACGGCAGGTCTGCCGGGGCTGGAGACGCTCGAGGGCATTCCGGTCTGCGGCAGCGCCGGCGATCAGGCGGCCGCCCTGCTTGGGCAGGCGTGCATCGTGCCGGGCCAGGCGAAAAATACATACGGCACCGGCTGCTTCACGCTCATGAACACCGGCAGCAAATCTGTGCGCAGCGTCAGCGGTCTGGTCACGAGCGTTGCGTGGTCGGTCAACGGCAAGACGACCTATGCGCTCGAGGGCAGCGTGTTCAATGCCGGCAGCTCCATCCAGTGGCTGCGCGACGAGCTCGGCCTGATCGGCACGGCGCATGAGTGCGATATTCTGGCCGAGAGCGTGCCGGACAACGGCGGCGTGTATCTTGTGTCCGCGTTCACCGGTCTCGGCGCGCCGCGCTGGGATATGTACGCCCGCGGCGCGATCGTCGGCCTCACGCGCGGCAGCAACAAGGCACACATCGCCCGCGCCACGCTTGAGGGCATCGCGTACCAGGTCAAGGACCTGCTCGATGCCATGCAGGTCGATGCCGAGAGTCCGATCTCCGTCCTGCGTGTGGACGGCGGCGCGTCCGTCAGTTCGTTTTTGATGCAGTTTCAGGCGGATATGCTGCGCGTGCCGATCGACCGGCCGAAGCTGGTCGAGACGACGGCGTTCGGCGCGGCGTTCCTCGCCGGTATTGCCAGCGGCGTCTGGGAGAGTGTGGATGATATTGCGCTCCTGCGCCAGTCTGACCGTATTTTCAAGCCCGAAATGGATGCCGAGCAGGCAAAGCAGTATCACGATAACTGGCTGCGCGCCGTCGGCAGAGCAGAAAAGTGGAGCCAGGAATGAACCAGAACCTGTTTTTTACCCCAACGGATATTCTATTGCCGGCGCATGCGGATATGCAGCGCTGGAGTGTCATTGCCTGTGACCAGTTCACGGCGGATGCCGGCTATTGGCAGGCAGTGCAGGACACCGTCTGCGACGCGCCGTCCACACTGCGGCTGATGCTGCCGGAGTTTTACCTCGGCAAGTGCGATGAGGCTGCGGAGACGCGCAAGATCCAGCAGACCATGCGCCGCTACCTCGATGACGGCGTGTTCCGCACCATGCCGCACAGCCTTGTGCTCGTGCAGCGCACGCTGCCGGGTGGCACCGTGCGCTGCGGCATTGTCGGCGCGCTCGATCTGGAGGCGTATGATTACGCGCCGGACTCCGTCACGCCGATCCGCGCGACGGAGGGCACGGTCGCTTCGCGCCTGCCTGCGCGTGTGCGCATCCGCGCGGCGGCAGCGCTGGAGATGCCGCACATCATGGTGTTTTACAGCGATCCGGAGGATACGATCCGCCGGGAAGCGCAGGCGGCGGCCGGCGAAACGCTGTATGATTTTGACCTCATGTCCGGCGGCGGTCACGTTCGCGGCCTGCGCATTGCGGGCGCGAAGGCGGATGCGCTTGCCGCGCGCCTGTGCGCGACCGGCGTCGGCACGGACGGCGCGCACCCCATGCGCTTTGCCATCGCTGACGGCAACCACAGTCTGGCGGCAGCCCGTCTGTGCTGGCTGGAGAAGAAGCAAACGCTCACGCCCGAGCAGGCGGCGGCCGATCCTGCGCGCTACGCGCTCGTTGAGCTTGTGAACCTGCACAGCCCGGCCGTGACGTTTGAACCCATCCACCGCGTGCTCTTCGGTACCGATGCGTCCAAATGGATGCAGGCGGCGGAGACGGCGCTGGCATCCACTGACGGCAGCGGCTATGCGATCTCCCTGATCGCCGGGCGTGCGCGCCGCGACATTCTCGCCAAGGGCGCGTCGCTCGGTGAAGCGATCGCCGCGATGGATGTGTTCTGCACGGCCTATCTCGCGGAAAACGGCGGCTCGGTCGATTATATCCACGGCGACGATGAGGCGATCGCCCTTGCGGCCGGTGATGGCTGCTGCGGTATCCTCATGCCGCGCATGGACAAGGCGGAGCTCTTCACGTCGGTGCTGCGCTCCGGCCCGTTCCCGAAAAAGAGCTTTTCCATCGGCCTCGGCGCGGACAAGCGCTATTACCTCGAGTGCCGCAAACTGTAATTCGTAACTATCTTACCTGAGAGGCAGCCAATCGGCTGTCTCTTTTTTTGTTCTGCCGCGCGCGGCGCGTGCATAGGATGTGGCAGAACAAAAGAGGAGGGACCACCATGATCTTCACAAATCAGGCGCTGGCGCTGTTCCCGCCGGCGCTGGGACAGGCCATTGCGCACACGCAGCGCGACCGGCAGGAACTCGTGGAAGAGATCTGCTGCCGCATCGGCCAGGTGCCCGTGCTGCTGACGCAGGCGCATGTATATCCGGCGGAATGCCGCGCCATTCTGGCGGGTGATCTGGACTATCTGCTCGAGCGCGCGACGGGAGCGTCCGTTTACGCGGCCGGAGAACAGATCCGGCAGGGGTACTTACAGACGGCCGGCGGCTGTCGCGTCGGGCTTTGCGGCTGCGCTTACGGACAGGCTGCCGGGCAGATCGACGGCATCCGGCAGCTGAGCTCCGTGTCTGTGCGCATCCCGCACGCGGTGCCCGGGTGTGCCGATGCGCTTTTGCCGCAGCTGCTCCGCGATGGGTTTTGCAGTACGCTCATCCTCTCGCCGCCCGGCAACGGGAAAACGACGCTGCTGCGCGAGTGTGTGTGCCGCCTGTCCGATATGGGCACGCGCATCTCGCTCATGGACGAGCGCGGCGAGATCGCGGCCGTGCAGAACCGCGCGCCGCAGTTTGACGTCGGGGCAAATACGGACGTGATGACCGGCGGGCAGAAGGCGGCCTGCTGCATGATGCTCCTGCGCGCCATGCGGCCGGATGTGCTGGCGTTTGACGAGATCAGCGCGCCGGAGGACATCGAGGCCATCCGCATCGCTGCCGGCTGCGGCGTTGCACTGCTGGCGACGGCGCACGCGCAGAGCGTTGCGGCGCTTCGGCACAGGGCGCTGTACCGCGCACTGCTGGACGAGCATATTTTCCGCCGCGCCGTGTGCATCACGCGCAGCGACGGCGAGCGCGTCTATACTGTTGAGGATCTGACATGACGCGCCTGCACTGGCTGGGAGCGGCGCTGGTGTTTCTGGGCAGTACGGCCGCCGGATTCGCGCTGCGGCAGGAGCTGCGGCTGCGGCTGCGCCTGCTCACGGCGGTGATCGACAGCCTGAACTTGCTGCGCAGCGATATCATCGGCCGTCTGCTGCCGCTGCCGGAGGCGCTGCACCATCTGGCGGCGGGCGCGCCCGAGCCGCTGAGTACGCAATATGCCGCGCTCGCAGACGGTATCACGGACGGCGGCCGGCCGTTTTCCGAGAGCTGGGCGGCCGCGTTTCAGGCGCTGGACATGCTGACGCCCGATGTGCGCGCAGCGCTGCTGACGCTGGGCGAACAGCTTGGCAAGTATGACGCGCAGATCCAGCGCCGCGCGCTGGACACCTGCATCGAGACGCTGCAGGCTGCTGCGGCGCAGATGCAGGCGGACACGACACAGCGCGGAAAACTTTTTTGCGGCCTCGGCGCGACGCTTGGTCTGCTCGCCGCCGTGGCTCTGTTTTGATTACACAGGAGGCGCTTATGGACGTTGACCTTGTCTTTAAGATCGCGGCGATCGGTATTCTGGTCGCCGTGCTCAATATCCTGCTCTCGCGCGCCGGGCGCGACGAGCAGGCGCTCATGACGACCATTGCCGGTCTGGTCGTGGTGCTGGTGCTGGTGATCCAGAAGATCAGCGAGCTGTTCGATTTAATCAAGAGCCTGTTTTCCCTGTGATGGAGCCGGTCTTTCAGGCGATCATCATCGTGGTCATTGCCGCCGCTGCCGCCGCCACGGTCTACAAGACCGTGCCGGGCATGTCGCTTCTGCTGAGCATGGCGGCGGCACTGCTGGCGCTGTTTTTGTGCATCGGTCTGCTGGAGCCGCTGGCGGCGTTTTTCCGCGATGCGATCGCGGTCAGCAAGCTCTCCGGCGTCTACACCGGGCCGCTGCTCAAGTGCATGACCATCAGCATCCTGACGATGATCGGGGAGAGCCTCTGCAAAGACGCCGGACAGGCTGCCGGCGCCTGCGCGGTGCAGCTCGTTGGCGTGGCGGCAGCGCTCTATGCCGCGCTGCCGCTGATGCGCACGTTTTTGACCATGATCGGAGAATGCTTATGAAAAAGCGGCTGCTTGTGCTTTTGACTGTGCTGCTGGTGCTGGCGGCGTGTACGCCGGGGGCGTTTGCCTACGATGTTGCGGCTGAGCAGGCAGCGGATTTCGGCACGGCGTCGCTGGAATCCGCGCTTCCGGAGCAGGCATATGACGCCTTCGGTGAACTGTCCGTTGCGGATGCCGCGCAGCCGCAGTCCCTGCTCGCAAAGCTCTGGGCCTATGTGCTGCACGAGGGCGGCGGGGCCGTCGCGTCGGCGGCGCGCAATGCGGCGCTGCTGCTGGCGATCGTGTTTCTGTCGGCGCTGTGCGCGTCCCTTTCCGTGAGCGGTGCCTGCGGAAAGGTCACGCAGATGACCGGCACGGTGGCGGTCGCCGCGCTGAGCGTCACCCACGTGACCTCATGCATCACCGTGGGCAGCGAGGCACTTGCAACGCTGCGGGATTTTTCCAAGATCCTGCTGCCGAGCATGTGTGCCGCCGCGGCGGCGAGTGGCGCGGCGACGTCGGCGGCCGCAAAATACGCGGCAACTTCACTGTTTCTGGATGTGCTTCTGTCCGCGGAGACGGCGGTGCTCCTGCCGCTGCTGTATCTGTACGCAGGTACGGTCATCTGCGGCACAACGCTCGAAAACGACGTGCTCGCGTCCCTCAGCGGTCTGCTGCGCAAGGCGTTCCGGCTGCTGCTCATCGGCTTTGCGAGCGTGTTCACGCTCTACCTGTCGCTGACGGGCATCCTCACCGGCTCGGCGGACGCAGCCGCAGCCAAGGCAGTCAAGACGGCCGTCTCCGCCGCGCTTCCGGTCGTCGGCAGCATCGTGGCCGATGCGGCGTCCACGGTCACTTCCAGCGCCGCAATCCTGCGCAGCGGCATTGGCATCGTCGGCGTCGTCAGCGTCGCCGCCATGTGCGTCACGCCGTATTTGCAGTTCGCCGTGCACTATGTCCTGTACAAGCTTGCCGCCGGAATCGCCGAGTCGTTCGCGGACAAGCGTGTCGGGCGGCTGATCGACGGCTTTGCGGACGTGTACGGTTTCCTGCTGGGGATGGTCGGCGTGGCGTCGCTCATTTTGTTCCTCTCGATCGTGTCGAGTATGAAGGCGGTGACGGGATGATGGAATCTCTGCGTGCCTGGCTGCTCAGTCTGGCGGGCGTGGCCCTGCTGACGGCGCTGGCGTCGCTGTTTCCGACGTCGGAGAGCCTGCGGCGCGTCACGAAGCTGGCCGGCGGCGTGGCCCTGACGTGCCTGCTGTTCTCGCCATTGGTGACGTTCGATTATGACGCTTATGCTGCCGCGCTGCAGGACTATCACGTCTCGGTGTCGACGGACGGCGCGGTGTCCGACAGCAGCGAGCGATTGCAGCGCACGGTCATAGAATCGGAAATGCGCACATATATATTGGACAAAGCCGCGCAGTGCGGCGCTGCGCTCGACGATGCGCAGGTCACGCTGCAGTGGAGCACCGACGGCTACTGGTATCCGCAGTCCGTCCGCCTGGTCACATCCGGGCCGGCGGCAGAAAACAGCCGCCTGGCGCAGATCATCGAGGCCGACCTCGGGGTCCCGCGCACGCGGCAGGAATGGAGCAGTACATCATGAACACACGAAAACTCAGCGCTTTTGCAGCCAAGTATAAATACGTTTTCATCATCCTGCTCACGGGGCTGATCCTGCTCCTGCTGCCGACCGGCAGCAGGACAAAGGCCAAGACGGCGCAGGCGGCAGCCGTTTCCGAGCAGACACAGCCGCAGACGATCCAGGCCGAGGAGCAGCGCCTGACAACGCTCCTGCAGCAGATCAACGGCGCGGGACAAGTGCAGGTGCTGCTGTCCTACCGCTGCTCGGCCGAGCGGGAGCTGGCGACGGACGATAGCGGTGAGCCGACCATCATCTCCGCCGGCGGCGGGGCACAGGAGGCGGTGGAGCTCAAGACGGTCAGCCCGCAGTATCTCGGCGCAGTCGTCGTCTGTGACGGGGCGGATTCGCCGCAGGTGCAGCTCGCCGTCACGCAGGCAGTGGCACAGTTTACCGGCCTGAGCACGGATCACATCTCCGTGCTCCGAAAGCAGCCGGATCCGCAATCTAAATAACGGGAGGGCGACTATGAAAAAAACCAAACGAAACATTGCGATCATTGTGGTGCTGCTGTTTGTCTGCGCCGCGATCTACTTTAACTGGTCGTACAACACCCAGTGGGGAAAGGCGGACGCCGAAATGGCCGCCGCCGAGGACGCCGCCACGGCGGCGGTCAAGGCGGAGGAGGAAGCGGCCGCAGCGTCGGCGTCGGCATCCGATGATTACTTTGCCAAAGCGCGCCTGACGCGCCAGCAGTCGCGCGACGAGGCGCTGTCGCTGCTCAAATCAGCCTCGACGGCCGAGGGCGCTTCGCAGGCGACGATCGACAGCGCCATGAGCGCCATCTCTGCCATGGCGAGCGACTCCATGACCGAGACGCAGATCGAAAATCTCCTGCTGGCCAAGGACTTTTCCGAGTGTGTGGTCTATATCACGGATGAGGGCATCACGGTCGCCGTGCCCGCGCCGGCCGATGGGCTGAGCACGGCACAGGTCGCAACCATCACGGACACCATCGTCAAAGAAACGGACTATACCGCGCCGCAGATCAAGGTCATTGAGGTCAAGGCCGACGCGCAGGACGCGCAGTGAACCATCCTGTAAAACACATCCCCGCTCCGACCGGAGCGGGGATGCTGCTATTTTAAATGGAGAACTGCCAACGAGCACAAAGAGACTTGGCGGCACCTGTCATGACAGTTATAATCTAAAACAGGAAGCGGAGATAATTAATGGAATTCAAAGCTTATATTTTCTGGCTCCAATCATGAAACGAGAGGAAATGAGGATGAAAAAACGTATATTCAGTTTTGTACTCGCGGTGCTGATGATCGCGTCACTCCTGCCGGCCACGGCGCTGGCGGCAGACATCGTGGACAGTGGTACCTGCGGTGCAGAGGGCGACGGCAGCAACCTGACCTGGACGCTGGACAGCGAGGGCGTGCTGACGATCAGCGGCAGCGGGGATATGCATGACTATGGTTCTTTTGATGCGCCGTGGTATGGCAGTAAAAGCATGGTAAAGTCAGCTGTGATTGCTGATGGCGTGACGAGCATTGGCAATTATGCTTTCTCTGAATGCACATCTCTGACCAACGTGACGATCCCGGACAGCGTGACGAGCATTGGCTGGTCTGCTTTCAAAGGTTGCGCATCTCTGACCGATGTGTACTATGCCGGGAGCGAGGCGCAATGGAAGGCAATTCAAATTTCTTACGAAAATGATGCGCTCTTAAATGCCAACATCCATTACAATTATGTTTCCCATACCCACAGCTACAAGGATGTTGTCACAGCGCCGACCTGCACGGAAAAGGGCTACACGACGCACACCTGCGCCTGCGGCGACAGCTACGTGGATGCGCTCGACCACGCGTGGGATGAAGGCAAAGTGACAAAGGAGCCGACGGAAACCGAGACCGGTGTGAAGGCCTTCACCTGCACCCGCTGCGGCGAGACCAGGACGGAGACTATTCCGGTGCTTCCGCATGCGCATAGCTACAAGGCTGTCGTCACCGCGCCGACCTGCACCGAAAAGGGCTACACGACGCACACCTGCGCCTGCGGTGACAGCTATGTGGATACCTATACGGATCCTCTTGGTCACGACCTGAAGGACGACGCAGCCGTTGCCGCGACCTGCACCACTGCTGGCACTACCGCCGGTAAGCACTGCACCCGCTGTGACTACAAGGAGGGCATGGAGACGATCGCCGCCCTCGGTCACGCTTGGGATGAGGGTAAGGTGACGAAGGAAGCAACGGAAACGACGCAGGGCAGCATGACCTACACCTGCACGCGCTGCCCGGCCACCAAGCGCGACATTCTGCCTGCAAGCGGCCTTGTTGCCACTGCGGTATACAACGATGTCAAAAATGACACATCGTGGTTCTATCCGGGTGTTCAGTACTGCCTGTCCTACGGCCTCATGTCCGGCATGGGCAACGGCAGCTTTGCTCCCGGCGAATATACGACGCGCGCGCAGGTCGCACAGATCCTGTACAACCTGCACGGTAATCCGGAAGTGAGCGGCGGCACGCCGTTCACGGATGTGCCGGAGGGCGCATGGTATCAGAAAGCAGTGACCTGGGCACATTCGGTCGGCATTGTCAACGGTGTGACGGCCACGACATTTTCACCGAATGCAAATATTACGCGCCAGGATTTCGTGCTCATGCTCATGCGCTATCTGAATAACGTGCGCATGGTCGATCGGACCTGGACGCCGGATGATCTGAGCCGCTTTGTGGATGCCGGCAGCGTTGGCTCCTGGGCGCTGGACGCGATGAAGGACGCCGTTGCGATCAACGCGATCTCCGGCGTCACGGTCGACGGCCGCCTGTACATCCAGCCGGCCAGAAACGCGACACGCGCGGAGGCTGCAAAGATCCTGATGATGTTCCATGAGACAATGACCAAGTAATTCCAAGTATGCGGATGCACCCTGTGAATCTCACGGGGTGCATCTTTTTGCCGGACGGGAAACATTTTTCTTTCTTTTTGCCGCTGCGCGTGGTACACTATACTGTACAATTTTATCAGGAGGTATTTTTCTATGCCGGAAAATTATATTACTTGCCAGGATGAAAAGGGCAGCATCAATATCTCTGAGGACGTCGTTGCCGCCATGGTGCGCGCAGCGATCACGGAAGTGGACGGTGTCGCCGGTGTTGCGACCTCTACCGGTACGGAGCTGGCCGAGCTGCTCGGCATCAAGTCTGCCGCCAAAGGCATCAAGGTGCAGATCGTCGACGGCACGATGACGGTCGATACGATCATTACGGTGCGCTATGGCTGCAGTGTCGTGTCGGTCGCCAAGGCCGTGCAGGAATCGGTCACGAGCGCGGTCGAGTCCATGACCGGCATGGGCAAGCCCATTGTGAACGTGCACGTGTCCGGTGTGGCCTTCGACAAATAAAGAAAAGCAGGAGTAATCACTATGACAAGAACGGTTGCGCGTGAGATCGCGATCCAGCTCAGCTTTGCCGCGCAGCTCGCCGGGGACGATGCCCGCGAGACGGCGGATACTTTCTTCAGCCGCGAGTATTTTGCGACGCTGGCGGAGGAAGACCCACTGTTTCTGGAATATCCGGACGAGAAGCAGCTCGATTATATCCGCCGGCTGACCGGTTTGGTCTATGACCATATGTACGAGCTCAACCACATGATCGAAAAATATGCCCGCGGCTGGCGGCTGGAGCGCATTTCCCGCGTTGCCGCGGCGATCATGCGCTGCGCCATGTGCGAGATCCTCTATATGGACGACGTACCGAATGCCGCCGCGATCAATGAGGCGGTGGAACTGGCCAAGGGCTATGAAGAGCCGGAGACGGTGGCGTTTATCAACGGCGTGCTCGGCAGCTTTGTGCGCGGCGAGGTCGAGCCGGAGACCGAAGCGGAAGAAGCATCCGCTGAAGCGCCGGCCGATGAACCGGAGCTGACGCCCGAGAACGGCGCCGAAGCCTGACATGGCGCGTACATCCTTTACCGTAACGGAGCTCAACGCCCACATCAAGCAGCTGCTGGATGCGGATGCGCTGCTCGGTAATGTCTGTGTGACGGGGGAACTGTCCAACTACAAGGTCTACCCGTCCGGGCACCATTATTTCACGCTCAAGGATGCCGAGAGCAGCCTGCGGTGCGTGATGTTTCGCAGCAGCGCGCAGTCGCTGCGCTTTCGCCCGGCGAGCGGAATGAGCGTTGCGGCCATCGGCCGCATCGCGGTCTATCCGCGCGACGGGGCATATCAGCTCTACTGTACGCGGCTCATTCCGGGCGGTGTGGGCGACTTGTATGCCGCCTACGAGCAGCTCAAGGAGCAGCTGCAGAAGGAGGGCCTGTTTGACCGCGCGCACAAAAAGCCACTGCCGCTGTTTCCGCAGCGGATCGCTGTCATCACGTCGGCGGCGGGTGCGGCCGTGCGCGATATCATCCGCGTGCTCGGTAAGCGCTGGCCGGCCAGCGAGGTCGTGCTGCTGCCCGTGCGCGTGCAGGGGACGGAGGCACCGGCGGAGATCGCCGGAGCGATCCGGTATGCCAACCGCTATCGGGTCGGCGACCTCATCATCACCGGCCGCGGCGGCGGTTCGATCGAGGATCTGTGGGCGTTCAATGACGAGCGTGTCGCGCGGGCGATCTACGATTCGGATATCCCGGTCATTTCCGCCGTCGGGCACGAGCCGGATGTGACGATCTCGGACTTTGTGGCCGATTTGCGCGCCGCGACACCGTCGAATGCGGCGGAGCTGGCCGTGCCGAACGCGGAGGACATCCGCGAGACGCTGCGCGGGTATGATATCCGCATGGCGCAGGCGATGCGCAAGCAGATGGCACAGCGCCGGGCCGCACTGGACAATCTGGCCGGCCGCCGTGTGCTGCAGTCTCCGGCGGCTTATTTTGATCTCCGGCGCGTGGAGCTGGACTATACCCGCAGCCGCCTGACGGCGGCGGGGGAGCGCTGGCTCGCCGCGCGCAGACATGGTTTTGCGCAGTATGCGGCGGCGCTGGACGCGATGAGCCCGTTGAAGGTGCTTGCCCGCGGCTACGCCGTGGCGACGGATGCCGACGGCACGGTGCTCCGCTCGGTGGCAAAGGTGCAGCCGGGCGATCCGGTTCGTGTACAGCTTCAGGACGGTGCATTGCACTGCACCGTAAACAACAGGGAGGATGCCCATGGCAAAACAGAAACTGACCTTTGAAGCGTCCATGCAGCGGCTGGATGAGATCGTTAAGCAGCTGGAAAAGGGCGATGTGCCGCTCGATGCGTCGCTGGCGCTGTTTGAGGAAGGATCGCACCTGCTTGCGGCCTGCAATGAAATGCTGGACACGACGGAACAGAAGGTCGTGCAGCTCAGAAAAGGGAGCGACGGTGCGCCTGTCGAGCTCCCGTTTGAAACTGAGGAATAACGTATGGATTATCAGACACAGTATCAGGAATACAAAGCGCTCGCCGATGCGGCGCTCAATAGCTATTTTGCGGACACGACCGTGTCTTACCACCGCCTGCTGGAGGCAATGCACTACAGCCTGACTGCCGGCGGCAAACGCCTGCGTCCGGTGCTGGTGCTTGCGTTCTGCGCAGCCTGCGGCGGGGATGTGCGCGCGGCGCTGCCAGTTGCGTGTGCGGTCGAGATGGTGCATACTTATTCGCTCATCCACGACGATCTGCCGTGCATGGATAACGATGATCTGCGCCGCGGCAAGCCGACGAACCACGTGGTCTATGGTGAGTGCACGGCGACGCTGGCGGGCGACGCCCTGCAGGCGGAGGCATTCCACACGATCCTTTCGACGGAGCTGCCGGCGGATGTGCGCGCCGAGTGCGCGCGCCTGCTCGCCGAGGCTGCCGGTGAAAACGGCATCTGCGGCGGTCAGCAGCTAGATATGGAAGGTGAGGGCAAGGTCCTCACAAAAGAGGAACTGATGGATATCAACGACCGCAAAACGTCGGCGATGATCCACGCCGCATGCCTCATGGGCGTGACCTGCGGCGGCGGAAACGCGCAGCAGCGCGCGGCCGCGGCGCAGTATGCCAAGGCGCTTGGTCTGGCGTTTCAGATCCGCGATGACATGCTCGATGTCATCAGTACGGAGGCGGAACTCGGCAAACCCATCGGCTCGGATGCGCGCGAGGGGAAGAACACCTTCATGGCGCTCTATGGTCTGGAGCGCTGCGGCGCCTATGTGCACGAGCTGTCCGAGCAAGCGGCAGCAGCCGTGGACGGTGTGTTTGCGGACAGCGCATTTTTGCAGCAGCTCGCCCGCTCGCTGGCAGATCGGAAAAACTGAATCCATAAAAACACCGGACTTCCGGTGAAATTGCGAAAAGTGTCGGCTTACTCTTGTAAAGTCCGGCACTTTTTGTTATAGTATACTTTGTATTATTATACGTGAGGTATTCTGTTTTGAGTATATTAGAGCGAATCCATTCGCCGGCCGACCTGAAGGCGCTGCCGGCGGAAGAAATTCCGGCACTGTGTGCGGAACTTCGTTCTTTTCTGGTCGAGAATCTTGCGAAAACCGGCGGGCATCTGGCGTCGAATCTCGGCGCAGTGGAGCTTACGGTTGCAATCGACCGGGTATATAGCACCGAAAAGGACCGACTCGTGTTCGACGTCGGTCATCAGAGCTATGTGCACAAGATTCTGACCGGACGGCGCGAAGCGTTTTCCACGCTGCGGCAGTTCGGCGGCATTGCCGGGTTTCCGAAACCGGATGAGAGCGTGCACGATGCGTTTGTGGCCGGCCACGCCTCCACGTCGATCTCCGTCGCGCTGGGCATGGCCCGGGCGCGTACACTCACGGGGGCGGACTATGACGTCATCGCCCTCATCGGTGACGGCGCATTGACCGGCGGCCTGGCATACGAGGGCCTGTCGGATGCCGGACAGAGCGGCGAGCCGATGGTCATCGTGCTCAATGACAACGGCATGTCCATCAACAAAAACGTCGGCGGCATGGCAACGCTGCTGTCCAAGCAGCGCGTGAAGCCGAGCTATCTGCACTTCAAGCAGTTTTACCGCAATACCGTCGGCAAGGCGCGCGGACTGTATAAGGTGCTGCACCATGTGAAGGAACATGTGAAGGATCTTGTCCTGCCGAACAACATGTTCGACGATATGGGCTTTTACTACATCGGTCCGGTGGACGGGCACGATGAGCAGCAGTTGGAAAAGATGCTGCGCTGGGCGCGTGACCTGCGCCAGCCGGTGCTGCTGCATGTGGTGACGCAAAAGGGTAAGGGCATCTCCTACACGGAGCAGGCGCCGGAGAAATACCACGGCGTCAGCTCGTTCGATCCCGTGACCGGGGCGCTGCCTGCGCCGAAGCCGGACTTTTCGCACGTGTTCGGCGAGACGCTCTCGCAGCTGGCGGATGAAGATCCGACGGTCGTCGCCATCACGGCGGCCATGCAGACCGGCACGGGCCTGACGACCTTTGCCGAGCGGCATCCGGATCGCCTCTACGATGTCGGCATCGCGGAAGGGCACGCGATCACGATGGCCAGCGGCATGGCCAAGCAGGGGCTCAAGCCCGTCGCGGCGATCTACTCGAGCTTTTTGCAGCGCGCGTATGATATGCTCATCCACGACACATCCCTGCAGCGGCTGCATCTGGTGCTCGGCGTCGACCGTGCCGGCATCGTCGGCAATGACGGCGATACGCACAACGGCTGCTTTGACATCAGTTATCTGAGCTCCGTGCCGTATATGCGCATCCTCTGCCCGGCAAGCTTCGCCGAGCTGCGCGCGATGCTGCGCAAAGCGGTGCTGGAGCTGAGCGGCCCGGTCGCCTTGCGCTATCCGCGCGGCGGCGAGGGCGCGTATCAGGACTGCCATCCGGAACCGGTCACGGTTTTGCGTGAGGGCAATGATCTGACGATCCTGACCTACGGCATTGTCATCAACGATGTGCTGCAGGCGGCGGATCTGCTTGCGCAGCAGGGCATTTCGGTAGAAGTCGTCAAGCTGGCGCAGGTCGCGCCGCTGGAGTTGGCGCCGGTGCTTGCGTCCCTGCACAAGACGGGGCAGCTGCTGGCGGTCGAGGATGTGTGCGCTGCCAACTGTATCGGCGAGCAGGTGCTCTCTGCTGCCGGGCAGGCCGGTATGGAGCTGAAGGCCGCGCGGCTGCTCAATCTTGGCAATGGCATCATCCCGCACGGAGCGCCGAATGTGCTCAAATCGGCATACGGTCTGGATGCCCGGGCGATCGCTGCCGCTGCGCAGGCGATGCGCTCCGGCGAGAAAGAGGGGAACGGCGTATGAAGAAGGTACGACTCGACCAGCTCGTCTTTGATCAGGGCCTGAGCGAGAGCCGCGAGCGCGCGAAGGCGATCATTATGAGCGGCGTTGTCTATGTCAACGGCCAGCGCGCGGACAAGCCCGGCGCGCAGGTCGCGCCCGATGCGAAGATCGAGGTGCGCGGCAACACGCTGCCCTATGTCAGCCGCGGCGGTTTAAAATTGGAAAAAGCGCTCAAAGTGTTTCCGATCGATCCCACCGGCCTGACGTGTATCGACTGCGGTGCCTCGACCGGCGGATTTACGGATGTGCTGCTGCAAAACGGTGCGGCAAAGGTCTACGCTGTCGATGTCGGCTACGGCCAGCTGGCGTGGAGCCTGCGCAATGATCCGCGCGTGATTTCCATGGAGCGCACGAACGTGCGCTATATCACAGCCGAGCAGATCCCGGAACCGCTGGATCTCGCGGTCATGGATCTGTCATTCATCTCCGTGAAGCTCATCCTGCCGGCGGTCTGTCCGCTGCTGAAGGACGATGCTGCGGTCGTCTGTCTCATCAAGCCGCAGTTTGAAGCCGGGCGTGAAGAGGTCGGCAAAAAAGGCGTCGTCCGGGATCCGAAGGTGCATCTGGAGGTGCTCGAGAGCTTTCTGGACTTTGTGCCCGGCACGGGCTTTACCGTCATGGGACTGGACTATTCGCCCATCAAGGGCCCGGAGGGCAACATTGAGTACCTTGGCTACCTGCGCAAGGGAACACATCTCGCGCCGGAGCTCGATCCGGCGGCCATTGTGGAGCAGTCGCACGGCGCGCTGGCCCACGGAAAAGAGAGCGGCGTATGAAACACATCGTCATTGCGGCCAATCCATACCGGGACAGTGGCCTGCAAAAAGCGCTGACGGTTTACCGTATGCTCACGGAGCACGGCCATCGGGTGGTCATGTCACCGGTATTTGTGCCGAAGGCCTACCTGCCGGGGGATGTCCCGGTGCGGCCGCTGGAGGCCGCCGCGCACGATGCTGCGCTCATCATCGTCATGGGCGGCGATGGGACGATCCTGCATGTTGCAGTCACGCTGCGTGACCATCCGATCCCGATCATCGGCGTGAATTTCGGCGGCAAGGGATTTCTGGCGGGCCTGGAGGACGACGAGCTGGATATGCTGCTCGAGATCGCGGATGGGCAGTATACGGTCAGCCGGCGCATGATGCTCGATGTGGAGCTCGTGCGCAATGAGCGGATCATCTGCACGCAGTCGGTGCTCAACGACGTGGTCATCCACGGCGGTCATGTGGACTGCATCGGCGTGACCGCTTATGGCGACGGCGTGCCCATCACGCGCTTCAACGGCGACGGCATCATTGTCGCCACGCCGACTGGTTCCACGGCCTATTCCATGTCGGCCGGCGGCCCGCTCGTCGAGCCGGAAAACGAGAATATCATCATGACGCCCATCTGCGCGCACAGTCTGGCCGGAAAGTCCTTTGTGCTTGCGCCCGGGCGGCAGATCACGATCGTGCCGGAGCGCATTCATGACCGGCCGGCCATCCTCGTGGCGGACGGCGGCGACAGCATCGCGCTCATCCGCGGCGATCAGATCCGCATCCGCAGATCGGACAATTACACGCTGCTGGCCGATACCGGCATCCGCAGCTTTTATGAGACGGCTTTTGGCAAGCTGACAGACAGACTGTGAGGAGGGACGACGTGAAATCCACCCGACAAAACATCATTTTGCAGATCATTGCAGAGCAGGAGATCGAGACGCAAAACCAGCTCATGGATGTGCTGGCGCAGCGCGGTGTTCCGAGCACGCAGGCGACGCTGTCGCGCGACATTAAGGAGCTGCACCTGACGAAGACGCTCGCGCCGAGCGGGAAATACCGTTACGCCGCACCGGCGGCGGACGAATTTCCCGGCTACGATGAGCGCCTGAAGAAAATTTTCCGGGAATGTGTGACGTCGTATGCCGAGGCGCAGAACATCATCGTCATCAAGACGCTGCCGGGCCTCGCCTCGGCTGCATGCTCCGCGCTCGACAGTATGCGCATCGACACGCTCGTCGGCACGCTTGCGGGCGATGACACGGCATTTCTGCTCATGAAGGACAATACGTCCGCCGATGAGTTTTTCCACGAGATCGAAAAGCTGCTTTGAGGACACCGCAGGAGGTGAAGCGCTTTGCTGCGAGAACTGCATATTGAAAACGTCGCGGTCATCGAGCGGGCGGATCTGGAGCTCGGCCCCGGCCTGAACATCCTGACCGGCGAGACGGGCGCGGGCAAATCCATCCTTGTGGACGCCATGCACGCGATCCTCGGCGCGCGCGCCTCGCGCGAGCTCGTGCGCACCGGCGCCGAAAAGGCGGTCGTCTGCGCGACGTTCGACCCTGACCCGTGCCGGGACTGGTGCGAGGAAAACGAGATCGAGTGCGACGATGAACTCATCATCCGCCGCCAGATCACGGCCGAGGGCAAGACGTCCTGCCGCGTCTGCGGCGTCCCGGTCACAACGGCGCAGCTGCGCACACTGGGCGCGCTGCTGCTCGATATCCACGGCCAGAACGACGGGCAGCACCTGCTTGACGAGCGGGAGCACCTGCGCAATCTGGATCGATTCGGCCAGCTGGAGCCGGAGCTTGCACGCTACCGTGAGCAGTATCGGGCATACCAGGCACTGTGCAGGGACCGCGACACGCTCTCGACCTATGAAAACGAGAAAGAACTGCTGACCGAAAGCCTCCGCCGCCAGATCGAAGAGCTGGAGCGCGCGGAGCTCAAGGCCGGGGAAGAGGCGGAGCTCACGGAGCGCAGCGACCTGCTGCGCAACTTTGAAAAGCTCTCGGAAGCGGTCGATCAGGCGTATGACCTGCTGGCCGGCCGGGACGATTCCGCCACTGCGCTGGCTGGAGAAGCCCTGTCGGACATCGAGCGGGCCGCCAACTACGCGGGCGAGCTCGCGCCTTTGCCGGAGGCCGTCAAGGGCGCAGTCTTCACGCTGCAGGACGCGGCGGAGACGCTGCGCGACTTCCGCGACGGGCTGGATTTTTCCGACGAGGAATTTGACCGCATCGAAACGCGCCTGTCGCTGCTCCGGCGTCTGGAGCGGAAATACAATACGGATGAGGCGGGGCTGATCGACACGCTTGAAGCGGCCCGGACCCGGCTCGATCAGATCGAATACGCAGGCGACCGGCTGCAGAAGCTCGAATCACTGATTCAAAAGCAGGCCGAACAGACGCGCGCAGCGGCGGCGGAACTGACGCAGGCGCGCCGGACTGCCGCCGCCGCGCTCGAGCGGCAGGTCGAGCGTGAACTGCGTGAGCTGTCCATGCCATCCGTGCGCTTTCACGTGGAAATCACACCGCTCGGCGGTACGCCCGGATTTCAGAGTACAGGCGCGGACAATGTGTGTTTTTTGATCTCGGCAAATGCCGGAGAGGCGCTTGGGCGCATCAGTAAGATTGCTTCCGGCGGTGAGCTCTCGCGCATCATGCTGGCACTCAAAAACGTGTTCGCTGAACGCGATGACGTGCCCTCCATGGTCTTTGACGAGGTGGATGCCGGTGTTTCCGGCGTGGCCGCTCAGCGTGTCGGTGAAAAGCTCGGTAAGCTCTCTATGGTCAAGCAGGTCATCTGCATCACGCATCTGCCGCAGATCGCGGCTATGGCCGATCAGCATTACCTGATCGAAAAACGCGAGCAGGACGGACGTACCCGCACGACGGTGCAGCTGCTCGACAGTGACGGCCGCCAGCGCGAGATCGCGCGGCTGTACGGCGGCGATCACATCACACCGCTGACACTGGCCAGCGCGGCAGAGCAGCTCGCTTCCGCCGATGCCTATAAACAATCGCTTAAGAAAGGTGAGAGAGAACCATGAGTATTCAGGAATCCGCCATTGCTTATCACGATAACGGCTTTAACTGCGCGCAGAGCGTGCTCGCAGCGCTGCAGGAAGAGACCGGCTTGGACGAAAGCACGGCAAAGCGTGTCGCGGCCGGCTTCGGCGGCGGCGTGCGCTGCGGTGAGATCTGCGGCAGCATCTCCGGTGCCGTGATGGCGTTCGGACTCGCCGCCGATCAGGCGACTGCCACGGCCATGACAAAGCAGATGACGCAGAGCTTCCGCGCCGAGTTTGGCTGCCTGCGCTGCCAGGAGCTCGTGGCGAAAAACGGCGGCAAGGGCCACTGCGCCCATATGATCGCTTGGGGCGCACAGCGCGCCGAGGAGATCCTCGCAGAGAACAAAGTGAAAGAATAACGCGCAAGGAGAGAAAACGATGACACTGTATGATGAACTGATCGCCCGCGGCCTGATCGCGCAGGTGACCAACGAGGAAGAGATTAAAAACATGATCAATAACGGCAAAGCCACGTTCTACATTGGCTTTGACTGTACGGCGGACTCGCTGCATGTCGGTCACTTCATGGCGCTGTGCCTGATGAAGCGTCTGCAGATGGCCGGGAATAAGCCCATCGCCCTCATCGGCGACGGTACGACGCTCATCGGCGACCCCTCCGGCCGCACCGATATGCGCCAGATGCTTACTGAGGAGACCATCAAACACAATGCCGAGTGCTTCAAGCGTCAGATGGAGCGCTTCATTGACTTCTCGGACGGCAAGGCGCTCATGCTCTACAATTCCGAGTGGCTCAAGCCGCTCAATTACATTGAGCTTCTGCGCGAGGTCGGCGCGTGCTTCTCCGTGAACAATATGCTGCGTGCTGAGTGCTACAAGCAGCGCATGGAAAAGGGCCTGAGCTTCCTGGAGTTCAACTACATGATCATGCAGAGCTACGACTTCTACTATATGTTCCAGCACTACGGCTGCAACATGCAGTTCGGCGGCAACGACCAGTGGTCGAACATGCTCGGCGGCACGGAGCTCATCCGCCGTAAGCTCGGCAAAGATGCACACGCTATGACGATTACGCTCCTGCTCAATTCCGAGGGCAAAAAGATGGGCAAGACCGCCAAGGGCGCCGTCTGGCTCGACCCGAATAAGACCACGCCCTTTGAGTTCTACCAGTACTGGCGCAACGTTGACGATGCCGATGTGCTCAAGTGCATCCGTATGCTGACATTCCTGCCGCTCGAGGAGATCGACAAGATGGACAGCTGGCAGGGTGAGCAGCTCAACAAAGCCAAGGAGATCCTTGCCTACGAGCTCACGAAGATGGTACACGGCGAGGCGGAGGCCGATCAGGCGCAGGCAGCTGCCAAGGCAGTGTTCGGCGGCTCCGGCGAGGGTGTGCCGACGGTGGAGATCACGAAAGAAGACGGCAATGACATCCTCAGCCTGCTCGTCAAGAGCGGTCTGTGTGCATCTAAGTCCGATGCGCGCCGCAATGTGCAGCAGGGCGGCGTGACTGCTAACGACAGCAAGGTCACCGATATTGCCAAGACCTTTACCGAGGCAGAGCTGAGGGACGGCGTTGTGCTCAAACGCGGCAAGAAGAATTTCCGTAAGATGCTGCTGAAGTAACCAAATATCCGACAGATTGATCGTGCCCCGCCGTTTCTGGCGGGGCACTTTTGTTAACGTTGCCGAAATGTGTAAATTTTTATCCGAACACTTGAAAAAAGTCGGTTAGAGTGGTATAACTTGAAATTGAAAGTTAGCTGCATCTAACAGAAATTCGAGCAAGCTAACCAGACCGCAATTCTGCGGATCAAATAACATGGAGGTAAATCGTTATGAGCATGGAAAAATTGGGAGCATTTGTTGGTGGCGCGCTGTTTGCAACAGTCGGTGCAAAGATTCTCGCAAGTAAAGATGCCCAGAAGGTATACGTTTATACGACGGCAGCGGCCCTGCGCGAAAAGGATGATGTCATGGCGGTTGTAACGAACGTCAAGGAGATCGCGGGTGACGTTCTGGCCGGTGCCAAGGCGTTCAATGAAAAGCGCGCGGCCGAGCAGGCTGAGGTCATTGAGGATACGGCGGAGAAGGCTGAGTAAGCATGAAATGCACAATCCTGCATGAAACCCGGGGCCGTATGCGCGTGCATACAATGCAGGGTGCCATGTCGCTGCAGCAGGCGGACATTCTGGAGGCATACCTGAATCGGGTCTCTGGCGTCACAAAAGCGACAGTCTATGACCGCACCGGCGACGCCGTGATCTGCTACGACGGGCCGCGGGAAACGGTTACGAAGGCGCTCTCGTCCTTTGCCTATGCCAAGGAGCAGGCGCTCGCGCCGGAGCACAGCAGCCGCGCCCTGAATCGTGATTTTGAGGACAAGCTGGTCGCATCGCTGTGCTGGCGCGGCATCAAGCAGCTGTTCGTTCCGAGCTCGGTGCGCACGCTGATCACGGCCGCGCGTTCCGTGCCGTATATCAAGGCCGGTCTGACGTGCCTGATGCACAGGAAGATCCAGGTGCCGGTGCTGGACGCAACGGCGATCACCGTTTCGATGCTGCGCAAGGACTTCAAGACGGCAAGCTCGATCATGTTCCTGCTGGGCATTGGCGACATTCTCGACGAGTGGACGCACAAGAAGTCCGTTGCCGATCTCGCACAGACCATGTCCCTGAATGTGGACAAGGTCTGGAAAGAGACGGACGCCGGCTCCGTACTTGTGCCGGTGGCAGACGTTCAGGTCGGCGACCGGATCGTGATCCATACCGGTAATGTGATCCCGCTTGACGGCAAAGTGATTGCCGGTGAGGCGATGGTCAATCAGGCATCCATCACGGGTGAGCCGCTGGCCGTCCGCAAAGCGGAGGGCGGCTATGTCTACGCTGGCACCGTCGTCGAAGAGGGCGACTGCACCATTTGTGTGGAAAAGAGCGCCGGCAGCGGCCGCTACGACCGTATCATCCGCATGATCGAGGAGTCGGAAAAGCTCAAATCCGCAACAGAGGATCATGCATCGCATCTTGCAGACCAGCTCGTTCCGTACAGTCTGGGTGCAACGGCATTGGTCTGGCTCCTGACGGGGAACATGACCAAAGCGCTGGCCGTGCTGATGGTCGATTTCTCCTGCGCGCTCAAGCTCTCGATGCCGATCGCGGTGCTCTCTGCCATGAAGGAGGCCAGTGACTATCACCTGTCCGTCAAGGGCGGGCGGTTCCTTGAGGCCGTGTCCGAGGCGAGCACGATCGTCTTCGATAAGACCGGCACGCTCACGCGTGCCGAGCCGAAAGTTGCACAGATCGTGACCTTCGGCGGCAATGATGAGGCGGATATGCTGCGTCTGGCTGCCTGCCTGGAGGAGCATTATCCGCACTCCATGGCCAAAGCGGTCGTCGCGGAGGCAGCGCGCCGCGGTCTGCGCCACGAGGAGCGCCATTCGCGCGTGGAGTATCTGGTCGCGCACGGCATTTCCAGCAGCGTCGACGGGCAGAAGGCCGTCATCGGCAGCCACCACTTTGTCTTTGAGGATGAGCACTGCGTCATCCCGGCAGGGGAGCAGGCCAAATTCGATGCTCTGCCGGATACGTATTCGCACCTGTATCTTGCTGTTTCCGGTGTGCTGGCGGCGGTTATCTGCATCGAAGACCCGCTGCGGCCGGAAGCGGCCGATGTCATCCGTGGTCTGCGGGAGCTCGGCGTGACCAAGCTGGTCATGATGACCGGCGACAATGAAAAGACCGCCCGCGCGGTCGCGGAAGCGGTCGGTGTGGATGCCTATTTCGCCGAAGTCCTTCCAGAGGACAAGGCCGCCTTTATTCAGGCGGAGCACGCGGCCGGACGCAAGGTCATTATGCTTGGCGACGGGGTGAACGATTCCCCGGCGCTCTCCGAGGCCGATGCCGGCGTCGCTATCAGCGACGGCGCAGCAATCGCGCGCGAAGTGGCCGATATTACAGTCGGCGCCGATGATCTGTACGCCCTGCTGACGCTCAAGCGCCTGAGTGATGCACTCATGGAGCGCATTCACAGCAACTACCGCAAGATCATCAGCTTCAACTTCTTACTGATCTGCCTGGGTGTGGCCGGTGTTCTGCCGCCTGCGACCTCAGCGCTGCTGCACAACGCCTCCACGCTGGTCATCAGCCTCAAGAGCATGACCAAGCTGTTGGCGTGATCTTCTGCGAATCGCAAATAAAAAAGCCTGGCGAACGATGGTTCGTCAGGCTTTTTTGCGCCTGGCTCACGCCTCGGCCGGGGCCGGGAGCTTGCAGACGTCGATCCACTCAAGGGCGTTGGAATATTTGTAGAGCTCGTCCAGATTCAGCTCGATCGCGCTCGACGGGCTGCCGACGGCGGGGAACACCGTCTCAAACCGCTGCAGCGACACGTCCAGATACACCGGGATGCCTTCCTTGCAGCCGAACGGGCACACGCCGCCGACCGGATGGCCTACCAGCTCCAGCACCTCGTCGGCCGAGAGCATCTTGGCCTTCATGTGGAATTTTTCCTTGAATTTATGGTTATCAATGCGCGCATCGCCGGCGGCGAGGATCAACATGCAGCCGTCCGCCGTTTTGAACGACAGCGTTTTTGCGATCCGCGCACCCTCAACACCAAGAGCCTTTGCCGCCAGATCAACGGTCGCACTCGAGACCGTGAACTCCTGCACACGGTCCTCCATACCAAACTGCCGGAAATACGCTCTTCCTGCTTCGATAGACATTTGCTTCGCTCCCATTCTTTGAAGTATCTGAAGCACATGATAGCGCAGGCGGCGGCGTTCGTCAAGCCGCGATTTTTTGCCGACGGTACTTGCAGGATAACCGTAACAGGTGTATAATAACTTGGTTATATAGAATACGGATCGTGTCCGGCTTGCCGGATATCCATAGATCGGAGTGGCATCCATGACAAAACTTGCACCTTCCATTCTCTCGGCGGACTTCTGCACGCTTGGCGAGGACATTCGCCAGATTGAGGCCGGCGGTGCGGACTATGTCCACATTGACGTGATGGACGGCATTTTTGTGCCGAATATCTCGATCGGCATTCCGGTCGTGAAGTCCGTACGCAAGCATACGCAGATGTTTCTGGATGTGCATCTGATGATCGATCGCCCGCATCGCTACGTCGGCGAATTTTGCGATGCCGGAGCAGATCTTGTTGTGTTCCATGTCGAGGCAGACGAGCCGCAGGACATTTTCGCCGCGATTGAGGACGTGAAGGCGCACGGCAAAAAGGTCGGCCTTGCCATTAAGCCGAAGACGCCGGAGAGCGTGCTCATCCCGTATCTGCCGCTGCTGGATCTGGCGCTCGTCATGACGGTGGAGCCCGGCTTTGGCGGCCAGCGCTTCATGGCCGATCAGCTGCCGAAGATCGCGCAGCTGCATGAGCGGATCGAGCAGGTCAATCCTGCGTGCGAGCTGGAGGTGGACGGCGGCATCGACCCGGAGACATCCCCGCTCGTAAAGCAGGCAGGCGCCAACGTGCTGGTGGCCGGCAGCGCCGTGTTCCGCCAGAGTGACCGTGCGGCCGCCATCGCCGCCATCCGCAATGCTTGATTCAGGACGGTATTCCCATGTCATTTTTTCCGAATGCACTTGAAAACCTCATCGACCAGTTCGCCGCGCTGCCAGGTGTCGGGCGCAAGAGCGCGCAGCGGCTGGCGTTTCATGTTCTGTCCCTCCCGGAAGAGGAGGCGCTGAAGTTTGCCGCGGCCATTGTGGACGCCAAGAAAAACATCCACTGCTGCAGCATCTGCCAGAATCTCACCGATCAGGAGACGTGCACCATCTGCGCCTCTCCGAAGCGCGACCAGAGCACCATCTGCGTCGTGGCGCAGCCGCGCGATGTGCTCTCATTTGAGCGCAGCCGCGAGTATAACGGTGTCTATCATGTCCTGCACGGCGTGCTGTCGCCGATGAATCACATTGGCCCGGACGATATCCGGATCCAGGAGCTGGTTAAGCGTGTGGCTGCCGGCGGGATCACGGAGGTCATCATGGCTACCAACCCCGACACGGAAGGTGAGGCGACTGCGATGTACATCGCGCGCCTGCTCAAGCCGTTTGACGTGAAGATCACACGTCTGGCTTACGGCATTCCGGTCGGCTCCAATCTGGAATATGCGGACGATGCCACGCTCCTGCGGGCGCTGGCCGGCCGAATGGAAATGTAACAGGTTTGACGGCTCGGATTTCTGGGAATACTCTGGTTATCCGCCGCCGCGGGCAACGCATTTCGTACATATTTTTCGAAAAATCAACAAGCTTCCGGGGGAGCAGTCTGCCTGAAAGCGAACGTAAAGGAGATACGAATGGCATCTAAATTGAAAATTATCCCGCTCGGCGGGCTCGGTGAGATCGGCAAGAACCTCACCGTTTACGAGTATGGCAAGGATATGTTCCTTGTCGACTGCGGCATGGGCTTTCCGGATCAGGACCTCTACGGCGTTGACATGGTCATCCCGGACATCAGCTACCTGAAGGCCAACAAAAACCGCATCCGCGGCATGGTCATCACGCACGGACACGAGGACCACATTGGCGCGATCCCGTATGTGCTCAAGCAGCTTGACATGCCGATCTATGCAACGCCTCTGACGGCGGCGATCATTGAGCTCAAGCTCGAAGAGCATGACCTGCTTTACCATACGCAGATCTTCACGAAAAAGCCGGGCGATAAGTTCAAGCTCGGCTGCTTCGAGGTGGAGTTCATCCATACGAACCACAGCATTGCCGATTCCGTTGCGCTGGCGATCAAAACGCCGATCGGCACCGTCATCCACACAGGCGATTTCAAGATCGACCTCACGCCCATTCAGGGCGGCATGATCGACCTGCCGCGTCTCGGCCAGCTCGGCAACGAGGGTGTGCTCGCGCTGCTGTCGGACTCCACGAACGTGGAGCGTCCCGGCTACTGCGCCTCGGAAGCGCGCGTGATCGACTGCTTTGATGAGCTCTTTAAGGACTGTAACAAGCGCATCATCGTCACGACGTTTGCGTCCAATGTCCATCGCCTGCAGCAGATCATTAACGTGGCGGCAAAGTATAAGCGCAAGGTCGGCATCACCGGCCGCAGCATGGAAAACATCATGCGCGTTGCGACGGAGCTCGGCTATGTGGACATTCCGGACGGCGTCATGATGGACATGTCGCAGATCGGCAGCCTGCCGCGCAGCAAGACCGTTATCGTCTGCACCGGCAGCCAGGGTGAGCCGATGTCTGCGCTGCACCGTATGGCGTTTTCCGAGCACAAACAGGTCACGATCGACGCCGGCGACCGCATCATCATCTCTGCCTCGGCCATTCCGGGCAACGAGATCACGATCAGCCGCGTCATTGACGAGCTGTTTCAGAAGGGCGCGGAGGTCATCTATGACCGCAACACGCCGCTGCACGTCTCCGGTCATGCCTGCCAGGAGGAGCTGAAGATGATGCTCGCGCTGACGAAGCCGCGTTACTTTATCCCCGTGCACGGCGAGTATCGGATGCTGTGCAAGCATGCCGAGATCGGCAAGCTCATGGGCGTGGAGCCGAAGAATGTGCTCGTGGCTAAAAACGGCGAAGTGATCGAGATCACCAAGCGCAGTATGCGCGCAACGAGCAATGTCCCAGCGGGCGATGTGTATATCGACGGCACCGGCATCGGTGACGTCGGCAGCGCCGTGCTGCGCGACCGCCGTCATCTGGCCGAGGACGGCATCGTGATGGCTATCATCACGCTCTCGTCCGAAAACGGCAAGCCGGTCGCTGATCCTGAGATCATCACCCGCGGCTTTGTGTATGTCAAAGAGGCAGAGGCACTCATGGGCGAGCTCAAGCGTGTTGTGAATGAAAGCCTTGCCAGCTGCGAGCGGCAGAAGCAGCACGACTGGGCGACCATCAAGGGCCGCGTGAAGTCGAACATCAGCGGCTATCTGTATAAGACCACGCGCCGCAGCCCCATGGTGCTGCCCGTGATCATTGAAGTCTGAGCAGGGGAGTGCGCCATGAAGATCCAGATCTGGGGCAAATCCAAATGCTTTGACACGAAAAAGGCCGAGCGCTATTTTAAGGAGCGCCGCATCCCGTACCAGGCCATTGACCTGCTGCGCTATGGGATGAGCCGCGGCGAACTGACGAGCGTGAAAAATGCTGTCGGTCTGGATACCATGCTCAATCCCAAGGCGGCGGACTACGCGCTTGTGCAGCACCTGGCCTATGAGCAGGACAAGATCGAGCGGCTGCTCGAAGATCCGTCCCTGCTGCAGACGCCCATCGTCCGCAACGGCCGGCAGGCCACCGTCGGCTATTGCCCGGATGTGTGGAAGACGTGGGAATAAAAACGGGAAAAAGCCCGATATGGCGCTGGCCATATCGGGCTTTTTGCTTTGTTTTTAATGCTTTGCCTGCTCTTCGCGGATCGCATCGCGCATCCGCTCCAGACCGGTCTGAATGATCGCGCGCGGCATCGCAAGATTCAGGCGCACATAGCCTTTTGCGTTGCCGACGAAGAGAGAATCCCCGCCCTCGAGCAGAACGCCCGCCTTGTTGGCGAAGAAGTCCGGCAGGTCCGCCACGTCCGGCAGGCAGCGCGACAGATCGACCCACGCCAGATACGTCGCCTCCGGAATGTACATGACCGCCTCCGGCAGTTCCTGGGACAGAAACGCCTTGACGAATGCGAAGTTTTCGTCCAAATACTGCTTTAGTGCTTCATGCCACGCTCCCCCGCGCGAATAGGCCGCCTGCGCCGCCGTCAGCGACATGGGGTTGACCATGCCGAACAGCTTGTCGCGCTCCTGAAAACGGGCGCGCAGCGCCGGATCGCGGATGATGATATTGGAAAACGCAAGCCCCGCCATGTTAAAGGTCTTGGTAGGCGCCATGCAGGTGATGAGCTTGGGATAGCGATCCATGACCTTTGCCATCGGGATGTGGCGGCGGCCGCAGCGGATCAGGTCACAGTGGATCTCGTCGGACACCACCCAGAGGTTATACTTTTCGATGATCGCAGCGACCCTGTGCAGTTCTTCCTCTGTCCACATACGGCCGGTGGGATTGTGCGGATTGCACCAGAACACCAGCTTGCACGCGGGATCGGCGCACTTGCGCTCGAAGTCCTCATAATCCACCTCGAATGTGCCGTCAGCCTTCTTGTGCAGCGGGGAAGTCAGCACATCCACGCCGGCGTACTCCGCCGCGTGGAGGAAATAACCGTAGGCCGGTGTGTTGAGCAGAACCTTTTCGTCCGGGCCGCAAAGCGTTTCCGTCAGCTGGTAGAGCGCCGGGATGATGCCCGGCGAGACGCACAGTTGCTCCTTGGGAAAGCTCCAGTCATAGTGATCGCGGCACCACTTGGAGAACGTGCGGTAATATTCGTCGTCATACAGGCCGGTATAGCCGAAGATGCGGCGGTCGATCCGCGCGCGCAGCGCATCTAGGATCTCCGGCGCAACGGCAAATTCCATGTCAGCGACCCACATGCGGACAAATTCTTCATCCTTGAAGGCAAATACCTTTTCCGGCCCGGCGTGAAAAATATAGCCGCGGAAGCCATCCGTGTTGAGCGCGTTGGTGTGGCGGCGGTCAATGATCTCATCAAAATTGTAGGTCATAGCGATCTTCCTTTCTGTGCGCTTGCAGCTGCATCCGGCTGCACAGCCATTATAGCAGAGATTTGAGAGAACAGGCAACCTTGCTGCGGAAGAAAAAAGCACTATGTGCGCGATTTCCCACGCACATAGTGCTGCAAAATGGTTTGATTTTGCTCTCAGCTGAAGTTGGCATTGCCGCCGTTGGTCGGGATCACGCCGACATAGGTCGTGCCGCGCGAGAGGTTCAGCGCCGTGCCGTCCTCGAGCGTGTAAGTAAAGCAGCTGTTGATATCGCTGCGGGCCCACTTGATCGGCACATACTTGCTGCCGGTCACAAAGTAGCCAGTGCCGCTGCCGACGAGGTCAACGGCCAGGCGGCCGTAGCTGTCCACCGTTTTCATATCGGCCGAGAGGATGAGCAGATTGGTAAACGGGACCGCTTCACCGGTCGCGCCGTCCTTATAGTCGGCCTTGTACTGCACTGCCGTGTACTTGCCGCTGTCAGCGTGGTAGGTGAAGGACGTGCTCTTGGACGTGTTAAACGTCACCTGCACGTTCTCGGCCGCGCCGCCGGTGCACTGGTCGACAGCATTGTCGGCAAAGTTCAGGCCGGTCTTGTAGCTGCTCTCATGCTCGGTGCGGAACTTGTACTGATCCACGAGCGCTTCCACGTTCGCGCCGTGGAAGAACAGCGTGTGCTCCGAGCCGTGCTGGCCGCGGCTGGCGTCGCGGTAGAACATGGAGCTGGTGTTGCCGTCGCGCACGCCGTCCAGATGGTCGGCGTTATAGGTCTTGACGTCGCTGTAGGCCTGCTCGCTGCCGCCGGCGTGGATGACAATGGCGTCATACGACAGGGCGACGCTCAGATAATACGGGCGCAGGCTGCGGATGCTGCCGACGGACTCCACATCGTACAGGTGGCTGAAAATGGCCATCATGCGCGTGATGCCGCCCTCGGCCGGGATCTCGTAGATCATGTCTGCGTTGCTGATGCCGACCTGCGGCTGCGCGAAGACGATGTTGTTGATCATGACGGCAAACGGCCGGGTGTTTGCGGGTTTGCTGCTCAGCGGTTCACCGGTCAGCGGGGCATAGTAGCGCTCGTTTTTCGCGTCGGCACCGTTGACGGACGGCTCCTCGGATTTTTTACCGCAGCCGGAGCAGGCACAGGCGAGCAGCGCCACGGCGAGAAGACAAGCAAAAATGCGATTGAAACGTTTCAAAACGCAATTCCCTCCTGTTACAATAATTTGGTCAATGTTCATGATACACGCCTTGCAGAGGATTGTCAAATGCCCCGCACCGTGCTACAATGGAAATAAGAATTTTTAATAACTGTCTGGAGATGACCATTCATGTATGAAGAGATTCGCAAATCCGCCCGCGCAGCGCTGCTTGAACTGCTGGACGTTGCCGCGCTCACGCCCGGCCAGCAGGTCGTGATCGGCTGCTCCTCGAGCGAGATCATGGGGCAGAAGATCGGCAAGGGTTCGACGCCCGAGGCGGCAAAAGCCGTGGTCGATGAGATCCTGCCGATCCTGAAAGCGCGCGGCCTCTGCCTAGAGGCGCAGTGCTGCGAGCACCTCAACCGCGCCCTGATCATGGAGCGCGCCGACGCGGAGCGGTTCGGATACGAGATCGTCTGCGTCCGCCCGCGGCCGAAAGCCGGCGGCTCGTTCGCAACGGCGGTCTATGAGGCGATTGACGATCCCGTCGCGGTCGAATTTGTGAAGGCCGATGCCGGCCTCGATATCGGCAATACCATGATCGGCATGCACCTCAAGCACGTGGCTGTGCCGCTGCGCCTGTCGGTCAAGACGATCGGAGAAGCGCCGGTCAATGCCGCCCGCACGCGGCCGAAGCTCATCGGCGGCAGCCGTGCAGAGTACCCGGACTGATACCGGGCAATCCAACAAAAAAGTGAAAAAGCGCATCCCCCGGAAATACCGGGGGATGCGCTTTTCTACAGCTGCGCCGGAAATTACGCGCCCTTGTGCATCAGGACGGTCAGCACCAGCGTCAGGACAACAAAGACGAGGCCGAACCACTTCGTCGCCTTGGCGAGCTTAGCATCGAGTGTCTTGGCTTTGCCCTTGGAAAGGAACGTTTCCGCGCCGCCAGCAATGGCGCCGGACAGGCCGGCGCTCTTGCCGGACTGCATCAGCACGATCACGGTCACGGCCAGACCGGAAATCAGCTGGATAATCGTCAGAATCAGTTCCAAAGTAGTCATGGTATTCATCCTTTCATGATAGGGGAAATCATCTAATATAACGGAGTTACTATATCACAACATCTGGTGCATTGCAAGAGAAGTTTTGCAAAAACAGCTTGTTTTTGATCGTGCGCTATGCAGATCACTGCGAGTCATTCGAAAAATAATCGCTGTCGATCCGCTTGATCTGATATGTTTTTTGCGCGGATACGCCCAAATTGTATTCAATCATGAGTTCCGTCAATTTTTCGCCATCGACAAGAATGATATGCTGCGCTTTTGCAAAATCCATTGCACCTTGCGAAAACTTTGCGGTCGTTATGAACAGCCCTTTCTCCACTTTTGGAGGACCCATCATGGCACCGGCAAATTTCTGGATTTCCGGCTTTCCGATCGCTGTATCTTTGTCCCAGCGCTTCGCCTGAATGTAGATCAAGTTGAATCCGAGCTTATCCTCGTAAATAATGCCGTCAACCCCGCCGTCACCGGTTGCCTTTGTAACGAAGCCGTTACCATATCCCATGGCTTTCATTAAATCCACAACAAGAGCTTCAAAGAAAGATGGCGATTGCTTCGAAATTGCAGTGAGCAGTTCATCGGCCAGCTGATCATTGATGATCGAATAGACGCGCTCGAAAGTTTCCGTCGGAGTTTCCGAGAGATCATCTCCCAGCGGTACAGCAGGATCGATGTCAACCTTTTTCCCTTTCCGAAATGCTGCAAAGTCAGGATAATGCTCCATAAGATAGTTATTTGTAATGTCAACACCACTTCTCAGGAGGCGTTGACCTTCATCGGTTATCTGACAATGGCCAATTTCCGGCGCGATCACGAGACCGGCTTTCTTCAAGTATGTATTTGCCCAGCCAAATCTTGAAGCCCAAACGGTCTGATGGTTGCTGGAAATCAATTGCGATAAATCATCGTCCGACAGGCGAAGGCTGGACGCCAGACGATCCCTGACTTCTTTCGCAGAGTAGACAGCGCCATCTTGAATCGTTGTCAAAAAGGGCAGATAGAGTTCGCTGTACTTCGGTAATGACATTTTTTCACCGCCTTATTCAGATAGTCTATTCAGCAGTGCCACAGTCTCAACTTGCTGTTCATTAGTTCTGACAAATAACGCTCCGCTTTCACCATCGTAGGTAACAGGGAAGGTGAAATGGATCGTCTTTATCAGATGCTTGTCATCCCGCTTTTCCGGATACAGCTCTATAAACGAAACCATAGCCTGCAACAATGCCTTTTTATCCTCCGGCGACATGACATCGTAGTACTTGCTGAAGCCTTCCAGCATTTCAAAGATGGATTTCTTCGTCATGGCAGATTTTTCAACCATAGCGATTTCCTGATCTACTTCATCAAGTCTTGTCTGTGCATCCTCGATCTTTTCATACAGGTCATCCAGAATACGATTCAGACTGCCTACTTTATTTTAATAGTGCCTATCCGCAATGTCAAGCTCCGTCAGTCTCTTTTCGGTCTGGAGCAGATTGCCGTTATATTTGGTGATCTCATTTCGGATTGCTGTCTGCTTCTTCCGCAGAGAATTTACATCTGTCTAGATATCAATCTTTTGAGAAATAAGCTCTACAAACTCCGGGATTGTCACCATGGAGGATATAACCTCTTTCACCTCGGTTTCCAGTTTGGTGCCGCTATAATACTTGTTGGCAAGAGAACAGCTGATCCCGTTTCTGTCTCTTCCGGATATGCACCGATAGGAAATATATCTCGGATAATAACCTTCTTTTCCGTTTTTCTTTTTCCTTGGCGGCGCAGTATAACCAAAGATGTTTTTTCCGCAGTCTGGACATCTAATCAGGCCGGTCAGTGGATGCAGGTTAAGCTGACAATCGGGGAACGTTTGAAGGATTTGCGAACAGCACAAAAGCTGACGTTGGAGCAGCTTGCCGCCGAGGTGGGCATCTCAAAATCCGCACTTGGCAAATATGAATCAGATAACGGCAAGGACATCAGCCCGTACAGCATTCTGTTGCTGGCTGACTATTACGGTGTTTCCTGCGACTATCTGATGGGACGGACGGAAACAAAAAATCACCCAAACACAGCTCTGCATGAGCTGCATTTGAGTGATGCTTCGATTGATGTATTGAAAACGGGCAAGTTCAACCACCGGCTGCTGTCGGAGCTGATCTGCCACAAGGATTTCCAGCGGTTCATGCTGGACGCCGAGATTTACGTTGACCGGATCGCGGATATGCGGGTCAACGATATGAATGCCGTGCTGGAAGCTGTCCGGCAGATGGCATTGATGAAAAATGGCGGCGAAGAAAATGACCTGCATCTGCGGACATTAGAAGTGGCGCAGATTCGGGAAGATGAATATTTCGGAAGCCTGATTGCGGATGATCTGAAAGGTATCCTTCGTGATATTCGAGAGCAGCATCGCCCCGACACCATGACTGCGGATGAAGTCTCCTTTGCAGAAAATATGCAGAACCAGTTGCGGGAGGCAATGAACTTTGAGGGAAGCTCCGAGGAAAAACAAATCCGTGCGTTCATGGCAACGATTGGGCTTGATTATGACACACTTACAAAGGAAGAATTTGTCTCAATCATCAGCGGACTTAAAAAGTCCAAGCACCTGAAAAGTCCTATCAGCCAGCGTGGGAAAACGACTATGACCCACGGCAAAAGGAAGCGGAAGAAGTGCTGAAACAAAGGCAGCGCTGCGGCGGGACGAAGGCTTTATATACCTCTGCTTCCTTTTCCGGCCAGTCGGATTTTGCTTCTCAAAAATCCTGCGTTTGCACTGTATCTCACATCACAAAATCCGCCTGTCCTACTGCCGCGAAAAAGCGTTTGCCGCCACACTCTGCCCCATTGCTGAGTACGCCGTCAACCCCTTTCCCGCGTCAGCCGGAAGCAAAGGTATAACACACTAGACTTTCCTGTGGAAAATCGTGTGCCAACAGGGATGCTGCGCGCCCCTATTGGAAACCCAGTGCAAAAAGGAATATTCCCTTTGCAATCCCTCATTTTCTTCGCAGGCGCATATGCAAACTGCAAAAGCAACAGCTTGAAAAGAAAAAAACGCTGCAATCTTCGCCATATAATTGGACGAAAATTGCAGCGTTTTATCACACTCAATGTAAATAAAAAGTGGGCAGCCATTTCAACAGCATTGATATAAGATATCCAATCAGCACGAACATCACCATTACGGAAAGATAGTCAATCAGGAAGAGAATCACAGGCTCGGAATAATCGTAGAATACGAAGTGGCTTCTAAGCAGCAGATATAAACTAACACCTCTGTGTCGGAAAGCGAACGTGCCATACACTGCCCAGAACCAGCCGATCAGCCGCAGGCTCCATGTTCGCATGGATGAGGGCTGCAAGTGTTTACGCGCCATCGCCAGCATCATGCTCCAGTGAAATCCCAGATGCAGGCTCATACAGACGAAGCCCCAGTAGGCGCAGAGAATATGCAGCTTTCCGGCCAATTCATAACCGCCGTGCCTGGGGAGAAACGCAAACACATGGCGGGACAGCACAATGCCGCTGATCATGGAGCCGACCATGCACAGGAAAATCAGCCCTGCCAGTGCCGTCTGCACGATGCGCAGGGGCGTGTAGCGCCCCCGCGGCACAGCTTGAATCCATCGGCGGTTCAAAACATGGTGCACCACGGACAAGGCGAACATTCCCATGCCGATCCACTCGTGGGCTGCCTCACCCACAAGGCCATAGGCCATCAGAAGCAGCATGGACACCGACATGGCCGCATCTACGGCGATTTTTATTTTGAGAGTTGGTTTCATGTCCTCATCCTTTGCTGTGAGAGATCACCCAGTTCAAATTGTCCGGGTCGTCAAAGACCACATTGGCTCCGCCGTGGTAGTCATAAATGCCCTTTTCGTTGAAGAAGGCATTATTGGGCGTTTCAATACGAAGAACCTGGTCGATGTCGGCATCGCTCCAACCGGCATTTTCATAGGCATCGTGGAGATTTTCGTAAGCCGAGCGGGCCTTGGCGCTGCCGTAATACTCGTCACCGTCGGCCATGTAGATATAGATCGCCACGCTATTCTCCGCAATGGGTGCATAGCTGCCATCCCACTGAGAAGCGCCGTGGAGATAGGCGGCGTACAGGTCGGGCCGCATGGCCACCGCACGGGACATGGTCTCGCCGCCTGCGGAATACCCGGCGGCATAGACCCGGCTGGTATCCACGGCAAAACTATTGATAAAGTATTCCGTTAGTTCAATGGCCTGCCGGGCGGATTTTTCACCCCAGTCAGTGAGCTGTGCAGAAACCACGACCATCTCCGTGTCCAGCTTTGTCCATGCGGTGAAGCCGCTCCAGTTCAGATTGCTGCCGGAAGAATCTTCACCGAACCACATCATGCCATAGCCCGGTATAACGACCATCATCGGAAACTTGCGGCTGCCATCGTAACTGTCTGGCAGATAATAGCTGTAATGGATGTCACCGTCCGCGCCGGAGAAGATTTGCTCTGCAAACAGGCCAGTCTGAACCGGCTCCGATGTGACAGCCGATGCTGTGCTTTCCAACGGTTCTTCCGTCAGTTCGGCACTCGGTGCAGGCGTTGTCTCCGGCTAGGTCGGCGCTGCTGTACCGGCTCCGCACCCCGCGAGAGTCAGTATCAACACAAGAGTCACAGCAAGCGAAAGAAATCGATTCACTTCTGCTCGTCCACCGGCGGAACCATTTCCGCATACTTTTTGAGCATTTCTGGGGTGCTGGTGTAGTAGCGCACATTGCGGTTCAAGGCGGCGATCTGCGCCATTTCCTCATCCGTCAGGGCAAAATCGAACAGGTCAAAGTTGGACTTGATATGCTCCGGATTCTTGGAGCCGGGGATGA
>OIWM01000186.1_pt1 | contig 77587 bp, 73 predicted proteins | sample 1587451 | NCBI WGS metagenome assembly OIWM01 (sample SAMEA3888907, study PRJEB22519) | human gut metagenome | biome: human gut; feature: human-associated habitat; material: faeces | place: Denmark | collected 2011 | reverse complement strand
ATATCGCCTACATAGGGGGGCTTTTTGTGCTGTCCGCACAAACCGGAGCGGTTCACGACAACGCCGAGGGGGTGTTCTATGCAAGCGGGTCTGTAAGCCGGGTTCTGTCGTGGACGACCATCTATCTAGCCCTGCCGTTACCGGCAGGATCAAGCCACCTCCCGAGGACGACCGGGCCGGTCTTGTGTCCTCCCACGGTGTTGCTCCGGATAGAGTTTACAGCATCAACATGTCTCCATGCGATGAGTGAGCTCTTACCTCACTTTTCCACCCTTACCGGTGCCGAAAGCACCGGCGGTATATCTCTGTTGCACTTGTCCGAGGGTTACCCCTGGCGGGCGTTACCCGTTATCCTTGCCCTATGGAGCCCGGACTTTCCTCACGCACAGGCTTTCGCCTTATGCCCGCGGTCGTCCGACCCGCTTGCAGGGCTTATTTTACCATGTTCGCGGCACAAGTCAACAATAATTCTTGTATTACCGGGCAAAAAGTCTTATAATATGTATTTAGTCAAGCGAATGTGAGGCGATTGATTTGACTCTTCAGGAATATGTAAATACATTAAAAGATAAAAGGATCGCGGTCATAGGCATAGGTGTCAGCAATGAGCCGCTTATTGAGTTACTGCTGAATAACGGCTGCCATGTTACCGCCTGCGATAAACGTACCATGCAGGAAATGGGCAATGAGGGCGAGAAGCTCAAGGCTATGGGCGCGGAGCTCTGCCTCGGTGAGGATTATCTTGAGCATCTTGACCAGGACGTTATCTTCAGAACGCCTGGGCTCATGCCCTTTGACGAACACCTTGAAAAAGCAAAAGCGCGCGGCGCTGTAGTGACCTCCGAGATGGAGGTGTTCATGTCGCTGTGCCCGTGCAGAACTATAGCCATAACCGGCAGCGACGGCAAGACTACGACCTCGACGATCATATCTGAACTCCTCAAGGCCGCGGGGTACAGCGTCCACCTCGGCGGGAACATCGGCCACCCGCTCCTCTGCGAAACTCCAGATATTCGCCCGGACGACGTCACCGTGCTGGAGCTCAGCTCCTTCCAGCTGCACAGCATGAAATGCGCCCCGGACGTTGCGGTGATAACGAACCTGTCGCCGAACCATCTTGATAAGCACAGGGACTTTCAGGATTACATTGACGCAAAGCGCGCTATATTTGAAAATCAGCGTCCCGACGCAAGACTCATTCTCAATCAGGACGATGGACATACAGAATATTACGCGGGCTTTTCCAAAGCACATATATCCTATTTCTCGGATAAGCACCCGGTCGAGGACGGCGCCGCCGCGCTCGACGGTGTTATCTACCGCATACATGACGGCGTATCAAGGGCGGTAATGAAGGTCTCGGATATCCGCCTGCCGGGCGAACACAACGTGCTCAACTATCTTGCCGCGTTTTCGGCGGTCGAGGGCTTAGTGAACGACGAGGTCTGCGCCGCGGTCGCCCGCAGCTTTGGCGGAGTCGAGCACAGGCTTGAGCATGTGCGTGTGCTGCGCGGGATAACCTTTATTAACGACTCAATAGGCACGAGCCCGACAAGGACCTCCGCCGGGCTTCACGCGATGAAGCGCAAGCCGATAGTCATTGCCGGGGGCTATGATAAGCACATCCCGTTTGATGGGCTGGGCGATGAGCTGTGCCTGCTGTCAAAGAAGGTCTTTCTCACCGGGGACACGGCGGGGAAGATTTACTCCGCCATCCGTGCCTCACGCTACTATGAGGGCAGCGGACTTGAGGTCAGGATAATCGACGACTTCAAACAGGCTGTCAAAGCCGCGGCGGAAGCGGCAAGGGCAGGGGATATTGTGCTGTTTTCCCCGGCCTGCGCAGCCTTTGACCGCTTCAAGAATTTTGCCGAGCGCGGCAGGTATTTTAAATCCATAGTCATGGAGCTCAAATAAAACACAACGGAGATACAGATGAAGATTTCAGACATCCGGCCTGAGGTATACGATATGGCCGCAAAGGCGCAGGAGCGCCTTGCAGGAAGATTTGCGGAGATAGACCGCGTCGCCGAAATAAACACGCGCCGCGTGATGGAAGCATTTCAGAACAACCGCGTCGCTGAGGCGTGCTTTGCCGGTACAACCGGCTACGGCTACGACGATCTCGGCCGGGAAACGCTCGATAAGATATATGCCGAGATATTCGGCACGGAGGCCGCGCTCGTCCGCATCGGCTTTGTGAACGGTACGCATGCCCTCACCGCCGCGATGTTCGCCCTTGTAAAGCCGGGGGACACCATAGTTGCCGTGACCGGGATGCCTTATGATACCCTGCGCAGCGCTATCGGCATATCCGGTGACTGCCACGGCTCGCTGAAGTTCTATGGGATAAACTACGCGCAGGTCAACCTTGCCGCAGACGGCGGGCCTGATTACGCAGCAATCGCCGAGGCTGCGTCAAAGCCGAATGTTACCGCGGTGATGATCCAGCGCTCGAGGGGCTACGATAACCGTAATGCGCTCTCGGTCGATGAGATAGGCCGTATATGCGAGACGGTCAAAGCCGTGAACCCTGAGATCAACATCATGGTGGACAACTGCTACGGCGAGTTTACGGACATTAAAGAGCCGACGCACGTCGGCGCGGATATAATCGCAGGCTCGCTCATAAAGAACCCCGGCGGCGGCCTTGCCCCGACCGGCGGCTACGTCGCGGGAAAGAAGGAGCTTGTCGAGCGCGCCGCGATGCGCCTTACAACTCCCGGCATCGGCGGGGAGTGCGGCTCCACGCTCGGCAACAACCGCCTGCTGTTTCAGGGGCTGTTCATGGCTCCGCACATCGTCGCTCAGGCGCTTAAGACCGCATGCTTCTGTGCGGCCATGATGGAGGCTCTCGGCATTCCGACAAGCCCCACGCCTGAGGAGCCCCGCTCCGACATCATCCAGATGGTGAAGCTCGGTTCCGTTGAAAACATGAAGCGCTTCTGCCTCGGCATTCAGGCCGGTGCACCCGTAGATTCATACGTGACACCGGAGCCGTGGGAGATGCCGGGGTATGACTGCCCGGTCATCATGGCGGCGGGTGCGTTTGTCCAAGGCTCGTCTATTGAACTGTCGGCGGACGGCCCGGCAAGAGAGCCATACACGGTATATATGCAGGGCGGACTGACCTATGAGTCGGGCAAGCTCGGAATTATGATGGCCGTCAGTGCCATGTTGGACAGGCAGTAAGGCATATAATGCATGGGGAGGTGACCCTATGCATATACGCCGACGGCATCGCTCCGCCCCAAAATACACCTACACGCAGGGGAGCGAGCCGACTTCAGCAAAAAAAGCTCTTAATCTGACGCTGCTGCTCACGCTGGCGGCGTTGTGTCTGTTCATGTCGGGGGCGGTCATGTTCCTGAAAACCCTGTCAAGTCAAATCGCCGTATCCGACGCAAGCGATATTGTGATCGACAAGGTCAACAGCGCCATAGCCGATATACTGGCAAGCGGGGACTATGACGGGGATTATTTCGTATCCTTTGAGAAGAACTCATCCGGTGAGATAACCGCTATCAGCAGCAACATGGCGCGCATAAATGCGCTCTCCGCGCAGATACTCGACCGTGTAGTCGGCGCGGCGACGGATACACATACGCTCACGGTAAAGATCCCGGCGGGGAATCTGACAGGGATAAGCCTTCTGATGGGGCGCGGCCCAGCGGTCCCGGTGCAGATCATCGTGCTGACGTCCTCACGTGTGGAGTTCAGCAACAGCATTGTCACTGCGGGGATAAACCAGACGAAGCACCAGATAAATCTCAACGTTATTGTCGATATAGATATTCTCATCCCGTGGGGCACCGAGAGCGCACAGGTCGTGACCGAGGTGCTCATAGCGGACACGGTAGTTGTAGGCAAAGTACCGGACACATACCTAAATATGCAGTAGGAGAATGCCATGGATGTACAAAAGGAAATAAACGAGCTGCGCCGCAAGCTGAACTATTACGGAAAGCTCTATTACGTGGATGATGCGCCCGCAATATCCGATTATGAGTATGACATGCTCATGCAGCAGCTCAAGGCGCTTGAGAAGGAGCACCCGGAGCTCATTACACCCGATTCGCCGACCCAGCGTATAGGCGGCCCCGCGCTCTCAAAGTTTGAGCCGGTGCATCATCAGGTCCCGCTCGAGAGCCTGACGGACGTTTTCTCCGTTGACGAGCTGTTTGCGTTCGGTGAACGCATGGACAGCATGCTCCCCGGACATCACAGCTACACGGTCGAGCCGAAGATCGACGGGCTGTCTATGTCTCTTGAGTACGAGAACGGCATATTCGTCCGCGGTGCGACCCGCGGCGACGGTGTTACCGGAGAAGACGTTACCGAAAATCTCCGCACTGTCCGCTCGCTCCCGCTCAGGATAGAAAACGCCCCCGAGCGCCTGATCGTCCGCGGCGAGGTATATATGTCCCGCGCTGTTTTTAACGAGCTCAACGCCCTGCGCGAGATAAACGGCGAAAAGCTTCTTGCAAATCCCCGCAACGCTGCAGCCGGTTCGATACGTCAGCTCGACCCGAAGATAGCGGCGTCGAGAAAACTGGATATAATCTGCTTCAATATGCAGTACAGCTCCGACGATATATACACGAGCCATGCCCAGACGCTTGACGCGATGAAAGCCATGGGCTTTCCCGTTGTACCGTACATGAAGTACGACAGCATCCGTGACTGCGTCGAGCGCATAGAGTGGCTCGGCGAGCACCGCGATGAGCTGCCCTACGACATGGACGGTGCGGTAATAAAGATAGACTCTCTCGAACAGCGCACCGCGCTGGGCAGCACCGCCAAAGCGCCGCGCTGGGCAGTCGCGTTCAAGTACCCGCCGGAGAAGAAGGAGAGTAAGGTGCTCGATGTTATCGTGCAGGTCGGGAGAACCGGCGTGCTGACCCCGAAAGTCATAGTCGAGCCTGTGCGCCTTGCCGGAACCACCGTCTCCGCGGCGACGCTGCATAATCAGGATAACATCGACCGCCTTGACCTGCGCATCGGAGACACGGTCGTGCTCCAAAAGGCAGGGGAGATAATACCCGAGGTGCTTTCTGTGAATAAGGACAAGCGCCCGGAGGGTACGGTTCCGTTTGTGATGCCCTCCGTCTGCCCCGAATGCGGCTCGCCCGTTGTGCGTGACGAGGACGGCGCAGCGCTCCGCTGCACAAGCCCCGAGTGTCCCGCTCAGCGGCTGCGCAATATCGCGCATTTTGCTTCACGTGAGGCGATGGACATTGAGGGGCTCGGTATCTCCGTCTGCGAGAGCCTTATAAACAACGGCCTTGTCAGTTCCGCCGCAGACCTCTATTATCTTGAGCAGGACAAGATAGCCGAGCTTGAGCGCATGGGGGATAAGTCCGCTGCCAATCTCATCGCCGCCATCGAGCGCAGTAAATCCGCCGGACTTGCCCGGCTTCTCTGCGCCTTTGGCATACGTCAGGTAGGGCAGAAAGCCGCAAAGGTGCTTGCCGGGAGCTTTGAAGATCTTGACGCACTGATAGCAGCCAACGCAGAGCAGCTCACAGCGATCCCGGATATCGGCGGAATTACAGCGGGGTTCATCATCGAGTGGTTCAGCCTGCCGCAGTCGCAGCATCTCATTGGCCGTCTCAGAGCCGCCGGTGTGGATTTTACGAGCCACGAGGAGAAAAGGGATGACCGCTTTGCCGGGCTGACCTTTGTGCTCACCGGCACCCTCTCGGACTTTACGCGCGATGAGGCTTCGGCCATAATCGAGAGCTTCGGCGGTAAAGCCTCCTCGTCCGTATCGAAAAAGACGAGCTATGTTCTGGCGGGAGAAAACGCCGGAAGCAAGCTCACCAAGGCCGAAGGGCTCGGCATAAAGATAATAAGCGAAGCAGACTTCGCGGAAATGATAAAATAACACATCTGTATGCTGAAGCAGGCAAGCCACACTCAGGCTTGCCTGCTTCATTTCACTTTTCCTCCGTCTGCGGCATATCATGCCATGAGGTCTCCCATCACAGACAGGAGGAATTTTTTTGGAACGCAATAAGAACGAAAGTAATTTCCGCTATGGCACGCTGCCCGGAGCATCCGCGCCGCTCGCGATAGCGTATGTGCCCATGCAGACCTCTGCGACGCCGGCATATGAAGCCGCCGAGGCGCTTTCACGCGGCACGCTCTTTCCGGGGCTCGACCTGCCGTTTATGAATATAGTCAACGATACGCAGCCTGTGACCCCGCTCACCGAGCTTATGGCGATAGACTTTGTCACCGATGAGCTGGAACTCTACCTCGATACGCACGCCGACGATAAGGAAGCTTTCAGTATGTATCAGACCTTCCTCGCGCTGCGCAAGGAAGCCCGCTGCCGGTACGCTGAGAAGTACGGTCCGGTCGATCAGAGTGATATGCTCGGCGAGAACAGCTACAGCTGGCTCAAGGATCCATGGCCGTGGGAATATCAGAGCAAAACGGAGGGCTGAGTTATGTTTGTATATGAGAAGAAGCTTCAGTATCCCGTCAGGATCAAGAACCCGAACCCGGCGCTTGCAAAATTCATAATCTCGCAGTACGGCGGCCCGGACGGCGAACTCGGCGCATCTCTGCGCTATCTGAGCCAGCGATACTCAATGCCGTACCCGGAGCTCAAGGGGCTGTTGACGGACATCGGCACAGAAGAGCTCGGGCACCTTGAGATGGTAGGCACTATCGTTCACCAGCTCACCCGCAGCATGACGCCGGACGAAATCAAAAAGGCGGGCTTTGATACCTATTTTGTAGACCACACGGCCGGTGTATATCCGCAGTTTGCTTCGGGCACGCCGTGGAGCGCGGCGACTATGGCCGTGACCGGAGACGTCATTGCCGACCTCAACGAGAACATGGCCGCCGAACAGAAAGCTCGACTGACCTATGACAATATCCTGCGTCTCAGTGACGATCCGGATGTGAATGACGTTATCCGCTACCTCCGTGAGCGCGAAATAGTCCACTATCAGCGCTTCGGCGAGGGGCTGAGAAAGACGATCGACCGGCTCGATCAGAAGAATGTTTATGTCATAAACCCGGCGTTTGATAAATAAAAACGACATATACGCAGCTGCCCCGGCGCAGAAACGCTCTGCGCCGGGGCATTACAATTCATTTGTGCTTTATGTACAGAATGCTGCACAAGAAACCTGCGCTGTGCTTCTTGGCGTATTCATCAAACTCGGTGCGGTTAATATACAGAAGCCTCCCCCATGAGGATATCTGTGCCCAGCTTTCGTCAAGCCCGGTCACTGTCACATAGTGCGCCTTGGTGGAGGACGACTGGTGATAGTTCCCGGCACTGTCCTTCGTATACAGCACTGTGCGGTTATTGTGCCAGAAGAACGGGAAGTTGGGCCCGACCGCCATGATAACAGGAATATCCTCCACAAGCATTTTTGCGATCCTTTCCCATATGTCACGGTTAAAGAAACGCCATTCGGCGGATAACGGGAGCCTGTTTCGCATAAAATACAGATTCATCCCGGTCATAAGCATGACTCCGTTTATTCCGGCATGTGGGATAAGAGGGAAGTACCTGCGGCGCAGAAGACCAGTCAGCTTTTCATATTCCTCGCTGGATATTGCGCCGGTAGGATCGAGCCCTGCATCTCTCACGCAGTCATACAGGCGGCTCAGGTACAGCAGCACATCCGCCGCCGCAATAACTCCGCAGCCGCAGCTGCGCATAGTCGCATTTTCGGACTTGCCCTGATCCCCGCCGTAGCTTCTTCGGCTGCCGTCAGTAACGCTTATATACGGATATTTCAGTGTCAGCATATTATCACCGCCTGCAGTATACTACAAAACCACCGATGCTTCAACAAAAAGGCTGCCGGTTTTGCACGGCAGCCTTGGAACATTATGGGGACTTTATGCGTCTTACTTGGCAAGAACTTTCTTCAGGTGGGCATATCTGGGAAGAGAGTCAACAAGCGGGAGCTTCGGCTCGCCCTGGATAAGGGGCAGAACGTAGTCAATGAACTCTTTCTTGAGGCCGTTGCCTTCCTCGTTTATCCACTCCTGCGGAACCTTCTTCTCATAGTTTGCAACAGAGGAGAGGGGGAGCAGCACCATCGTGCAATGGTACTTGCCGTCGATATACTCGCGCTCGAACGCGACCATCTGACCGGTCACTCCGGAAACAGCCTGAATAACAGCTTCACGGCCTGCATTGTACGCTTCGTCGACATCGGTCGCGGAGGCAAGATGCGCGCCGCAGCGCTGCAGAAGGCTCAGCTCAATGCCGCGCACCTTGGCGCCGGTGTGCTGCTTGATAACTTCCGCGAGCATGGCGGCAAGCCCGCCGAGCTGGACATGGCCGAAGCCGTCGGTCGCGGAGGTCTTCGCCTCGGAAACGAAGGTGCCGTCGGCATAATGGATGCCCTCGGACACAGCGACGAATACCTTGCCGTTCTTCTTATACAGTGCGTCGACGTCCGCGAGGAACTTATCCATGTCGAAGTCTCGTTCGGGGAGATATATAAGGTCGGGGCCGGAGGCGTACTCGGTCGCGAGAGCGGCGCTCGCGGCGAGCCATCCTGCGTGGCGGCCCATGATCTCCACCACGGTGATCATGCCGTTATCGTATACGCGCGCGTCCTTGTTGATCTCCATGCAGGAGGTCGCGATATATTTCGCAGCACTTGCAAAGCCGGGGCAGTGATCAGTTCCGTAAAGGTCGTTGTCAATAGTCTTGGGAACGCCCATTACGCGGCACTCGTACCCGACAGACTCCATATAGCGGCTGATCTTGTTGCAGGTGTCCATGGAATCGTTGCCGCCGTTATAGAAGAAATAGCGCACATTGTATTTTTTGAATATCTCAAGAATGCGCTTATAGTCCGTGTCGTCAGTCTCCGGATCCGCTATTTTATAGCGGCAGGAGCCGAGCTCCGAGGACGGGGTATGGAGCAGAAGCCTGAGCTCTTCGGGATCCTCTTCATCCATCACGTAGAGCTTATCGTCAAGAACGCCCTTGATACCGTGAGAAGCACCGTAAACCTTAGTGATCTCCTCGGCCTCCAAGGCCGCACTGATAACGCCGTAAGCACTTGCATTGATGACCGCAGTGGGACCTCCGGACTGCCCGAATATACATGCACCGATCAATTTTTCTGACATTGCCAAAATCCTCCCATGAAAATAATTCCCATTAAAATGCGTTTTGTAAAAACTGAGTATTGATTATAAGCTTTTTTGAGGATATAATATTAATGCGGATTTGTAAATGTGCTTTTTGTACAAAATTAGCAAATCGAGAAGGAGATATGAAAAGTTATGCCACTGGTAACTACTACTGAGATGTTCAAGAAAGCATACGACGGGGGATATGCCATCGGTGCTTTCAACGTCAATAATATGGAAATCGTGCAGGGGATAACCGAAGCCGCCGCAGAGCTCAACGCTCCGCTTATTCTTCAGGTCTCCAAGGGCGCACGTAAATATGCAAATCATACTTACCTTATGAAGCTGATCGAGGCCGCGATCATCGAGACCGGGCTTCCCATCGCGCTGCATCTTGACCACGGTGACAGCTTTGAGCTGTGCAAGTCCTGCATTGACGGCGGATTTTCCTCCGTTATGATAGACGCTTCCTCCAAGCCCTTCGAGGAGAATATTGCTCTGACCAAGCAGGTTGTTGAATATGCACATGACCACGGCGTCGTCGTTGAGGCAGAGCTCGGTACCCTCGCAGGAATAGAGGACGAGGTTAAGGTTTCCCATGAGGACAGCTCTTATACCAGACCCGAGGACGTTCAGGAATTTGTCGAGCGCACCGGCTGCGACTCTTTGGCTATCGCTATCGGTACCTCCCACGGCGCATACAAGTTCAAGCCCGGCACGAAGCCCCAGCTCCGCTTTGACATTCTTGAGGATGTTGAGAAGCGTCTGCCCGGCTTCCCGATAGTCCTGCACGGCTCTTCCTCCGTGCCTCAGGAATTTGTGCGCATAATAAACGAGAACGGCGGCAACATGCCTGGCGCGATCGGTGTCCCCGAGGATCAGCTCCGCAAGGCTGCCAGCATGGCCGTCTGCAAGATCAACATTGACTCCGACCTTCGCCTTGCAATGACCGCAAGCATCCGCAAGTACTTCACCGAGCATCCGGATCACTTCGATCCCAGACAGTACCTTGGACCGGGTCGAGAGGCTATAAAGGAAATGGTCAAGCACAAGATCGTCGACGTGCTCGGCTGTGACGGAAAGGCCTGATAGGGCTATACTGTATACAGACACATAAACTACAGGAGGTGGCAAGATGAGCCAGAAACATGTCAAAAGCAGGCATACAGCGGCAAAAGAGCCTTCAAAGGCCGTCAGTGCGTTCAGTTCTCTAAACGCACTCGGGAATACTGTGGTCATCAGACTTGTATTGGCCACGGTGATCTTCGCCGTTTCTCTTATCATAAGCATGCCTGATTTTGTCAGCATAATTCTGCTCGTTCTTGCCGCCGCAGCCGCAGGCTATGACATTGTCATGGAAGCCGTTTCGGATGTTGAGAACGGCAGGTATCTCGCCACCTCGGTCGTAGTTGTCGTTGTGTCGGTCATAGCGTTCTTTATCGGTTTTGCAATAGAGGGCGCGGCGGTCATTCTGCTTTATCAGATAGGTCAGCTCCTCCTCAATTACGCAAAGGACCATACCGAGAAGGCCGCACTTGAACTGCTGGCATATCAGGACGAAGAAGTCACCGCGAAGGTCAAGGCCGCCGTTGAGGATAAGAACGCAGCGCCTCTTAACATCCATGAGGTCATGCTCGGCAGCTCCGGTTCTGTGCTTAAAGTTGCGGTGTTTCTCGCGCTGGCCTACGCCATAGCTCTGCCGATATTTACAAATTACAGCTATATCGTGTCTGTCCACCGCGCGCTGATGATCATCCTGATCGCAACGCCGATGTCCATTGTTGTCTCCATTCCGCTCTCCGGTATCGTTGGCCTGTGCTACAGCGCCCAGCAGGGAGTTGTGTTCAACAGCGCAAAGGATCTTGAAGGCATGGCGGACGCCAATATTGCCATATTTGACAAGGCCGGTATCTTCGCCGACGAATATCCGCGCATCATTGCAATGTATTCAGATGTGCTCGATTCCGCCACTTTCATGAACTTCGTCGCTCATGCGGTGTATTATTCCGAGCAGCCCGTTGCCAAGGCTATTGCCGCCGCTTACGATCAGGAATATCATCTTGACGTAATTAAGGACTTCCGTGATATTCCGGGCTACGGCGTGGAGCTGTCTATTGACGGCATCGATGTTGTCTTTGCCGAGAAGGATTTTCTGGCCAGCAGAGGAGTGCAGCTGCCGGAGGACAACACAGCTATCGGTCAGGTTTTCTATATGGTAGTTGCGGGAAAGGTCATGGGCAAAGTAGTGATCTCGTCCGACGTCAATGACGAGACCGAGAACCTCGTTCCGGAAATGAAGGCCGTCGGAATTTCAAGATGTATTCTTTTGACAGACGACAGCAAGGAAGCCGGACAGCAGTTTGCCGAGCTTATGAACTTCAATGAGATGTACCCGCAGTGCAGCGGTGACAAGCGCCTTGAGGTAATAAGCGATATTTCATCTAAAGCAAAGACAAATGTTATATTTGTTTACGCAAGCGGCATTGAGTGTCACAGCCCAGCGGCCATAGATATGCGCGTAGGGAAGAAGAGCAAGTATGCCGACGCGATCGTTGATCACGAGTATATCAACAACATCCCGTTTGCAAGACAGGTCGCAGTTCGTGTGCGGGAGATAGCGATCGAAAATGCGCTGTTTGCGTTCATCGTGAAAGCTTTGCTGATATTCCTCAGCATTGTAGGGTACTGCAATCTGTGGTTTGCAATATTTATAGATTTTGTCGCAGCTGTTGCAACGATCCTCAACACGATACGTGTGACAAGCGAGTCGCTCATAACAACGCTTAAATATAAAAGCGGAAAATAATAAAAACTGCTGGTCAAAATTGGCCAGCAGTTTTTATCGGAATAATTATGTTGACAGTCCCGGGCAGATAGGGTAAAATAAAAGAGCAGATAGGAGACCGGCTTCGGTCTTTATTAATTCCCTGCTTAAGTTCGCATAATATAAATTAAGCGAACTTCGATGTATGACTCAGGAGACATAACATGAATCTCGACCAGATAAACGACATTCCAGATATTCTTATGGAGTTTCTGGAATACCATTCGACTGTCAGGGGACACTCGGACAAAACCGTCGCGGGATATTATTTAGATCTGAAAATTCTTTTTCGTTATCTGAAGCGGCGGAGACATCTTGTCCCGCGCGAGCTTCCGTTCAATGAGATAGACATAACCGATATTGATATCGACTTTATAAAGTCGATACGCATTGAGGAGCTGTACCGCTATCAGTCGTTTTCCCCGGAGCTTGAGGATACGCCTAACGCGCTCTCAGCCGCCAGCCGCTGCCGCCGTACATCGTCGGTCAAATCGTTTTTCAGCTATCTTACCGCTAAGCGGCATCTGCTGGATTATAACGTGTGTCAGGAGCTGGATATGCCAAAGCGCCAGGCGTCTCTGCCGAAGTACCTTGAGGAATCGGAGTGCGAGCGGCTGCTTGCCGCATGTGACGGGCCGTTTGAGTACCGTGATTACTGCATCCTGATGCTGTTCCTGTCATGCGGCCTGCGTGTTTCTGAGCTCGTTTCGCTGAACACCACGGATATATATGAGGATCATCTGCGTGTCCTCGGCAAGGGCAACAAGGAACGTGTCGTATTTTTTGCTGACGGCTGCCGTGAAGCGATTGATGATTATCTTGCTGTCCGCAATGGAGAAAAGCTCCCGCCTGAAGACAAAAACGCGCTGTTCATCAGCCGCGACAACCGCCGTATAAGTGTCCGCGGCGTACAGAAAATGGTTGATAAAAAGCTGCTGCAGGCCGGGCTTGATGCCAGCCGCTATTCTCCTCATAAGCTGCGCCACACAGCCGCCACGCTCATGCTGAAAAACGGCGTTGACACCCGCGCGCTCCAGGAAGTCCTCGGTCACAGCAATCTGAACACAACGCAGATATACACCCATCTGGACAATGCCGCGCTTCACGAAGCAGCAATGGCAAACCCCATCGGCAGAAAAACAAAAGAAGAAATTGAAGAATAATAAATGAGCCTGACGTTTAAGCCAGGCTCATTTACTTGCCTCTGTTATCGGTATCGCGCCGCCGATATCAAAGGCTGGTTTATCGGTTATGTAAACTATATCTATGTTATGTAAACTCGCAAACTCAATTATCCGCTCTGCGTCCGGATGCTTGTCCAGCCCTCCAGTGAAAGCAAGCTTTGTGTCTGAGAGCTTGAAGCTTGCCCCGCCTATGAATCCATAATCAAAGCCCGGCAGATCAATATATCCCGGCCGGATCTTCAGTACATCGATCCCGTGCGCTTTCGCGCTGCGGCATATCCCCTCGTCTGCCGTTATTATCGCGTTATCATTTACAACACACACCGAACAGCGGCTGTACCCCTGCCTGCTGCTTACTTGTATTGCGCCATTCCCGATTGTTAAATATTTCACTATTGCATCAGAGCCTGTTTGGGGATTATATATGACTTTATTTCCGAGGATGCACACGTTCATCTGCGCATCATTGGGGTACATGGCAGACTGCTCTATATCGGCAAACTGAATATCAAATCCCCTGTCTTCCAGCTGCCGTGAGAAGCTGCTCCCCTTCAGATAAGGCGCGAGCAGCAGCCTATCCCCACCCAGATGCAGCACCGAAAGGTCGGCATGACCGGATAATCTATCGTCAACATACGGATTATCAGGCATCGAGAGTATATTGATGCCTAACTTTCCGACACCATTTTGTAATATGTTACAATACTTTTCACCTATTATAACTGTACTGGCACAAACAGGAAGATTCGGAGTCTCGACAAATCTCATCATTTATGCCTCGGCAGCACAGCGGCTATCGCTTCGCTGATGCTCTTTACCGGGATCAGCTCCAGCCCGTCATATCTCCCCAGCTCATCGCGCACATGCGCAGGGATGACACAGCGCTTGAAACCAAGCCTGTGTATTTCTGACAGTCTCTGATTCAGTGCGCTGACGCTGCGGATCTCTCCAGAAAGCCCGACCTCGCCTATTGCCGCAAGGTCAGCTCCCAGCGGCCTGTCGAGATAGCTGGACGCAACGGCAAGGCTCGTCGCAAGGTCAGCCGCAGGCTCCTCGAGGCTCAGTCCGCCGATAACGTTTATATACGAATCGCAGCTGCCGACCGGCAGGCCGCTGCGCTTTTCGAGCACCGCAAGCAGCATTGCCGCGCGGTTATAGTCAATGCCGTTGCTGCGGCGCGCAGCGTTATAATTTGTCGGCGCAACGAGCGCCTGGACTTCGGCAAGTATCGGGCGGGTGCCTTCAATTACGCACGCTACGCAGGTTCCCGGGCAGTTATCCGGTCTGCCGCTCAGAAGCATTTCGGATGGGTTCTCCACGCAGCGCAGCCCCCTGTCCGCCATTTCAAATACGCCTATTTCATTCGTCGAACCGAAGCGGTTTTTCGCCGCACGCAGAATGCGGAAGCTTGTGCTGCGCTCGCCTTCAAAGTACAGAACGCAGTCAACCATGTGCTCCAGCACCTTGGGTCCAGCTATGCTCCCCTCTTTATTTATATGTCCAACGACGAAAACCGTAAGTCCCTTTTCCTTGGTGACGCGCATGATGCGCATAGTACATTCACGCACCTGCGTGATGCTGCCCGGCGCAGAAGCTACGCCAGAATCGCTGACGGTCTGAACGGAGTCAATGATCGCAATATCCGGTTTCAGCTCGTCGATAGCGGCGATGATGCTGTCTATATCCGTCTCGGCAAGGACATAGATATTCTCCCCATCGACGCCGAGACGCATCGCGCGCAGCTTGAGCTGACGCTGGCTTTCCTCACCAGTGACGTATAGGATCTTCCGTCCCGCGCCTGCCGAAGCGCACATCTGGAGAAGCAGCGTCGACTTACCGATACCCGGTGCGCCGCCGACAAGCACAAGTGAGCCTGCGACTGCTCCGCCGCCCAGCACACGGTCAAACTCCGATATCCCGGTCGCGAATCTTATTTCCTCCGAGGTGTCAAGCTCCGAGAGCGGCTTCGCCTTACCGGCAGCGGCGCGCGCACTTACGGCGCTCTTTTTGCCGCTGCCGGTCTCGATAGTCACTTCCTGGAGCGTGTTCCACGCTCCGCACGCGGGGCATCTGCCCGCCCAGTTTGAAGTTTCATTGCCGCATTCCGAGCAGCAATAAACCGTTTTTCTCTTGTTCGCCATAGGATTTCTCCAGTCTTATGTACTTTGTATGTCTGTTCTGTATTGCAGATAGCTGCCCATCAGCACTGCGGCAACCGAGGTCTGGTAGCCAGAGGTTTTAAGATTCTCCATATCTGAGAAATTCGACATGAACCCGCATTCGACCAGCACCGCCGGGCAGCTTACGTGCGAAAGTATATATAGCCCCTTGGACGCGGGCTCTGCGACTCGCCTGTTTTCCGGAGCAAGGCTGCGTATCAGGTTCCCGTGCATGAGCTTGCCGAGCTCCTCGCTGTCCTGCGTCGCCGCGTACATGACCTGCGGCCCGCTCGGCGCACCCGTCGGGAAACAGTTCTGGTGGATGCTTATCAGCACCGGGTTCGGCGCTTCGTTTACGATCTCCGTCCTGCACTCAAGGTCGCGGTGCTCACTGTAGTTCGGAGTATCGGACTTGGTGCTGTCGTCCTGACGGGTCATTATATTATCCTGCCCGTAGAACTCCGCAAGCGCGCGCAGCTTCAGCGCTATCGCAAGGTTAATATCGCTCTCTCTTGAGCCGTCAGCCCCCTGCGCGCCGCCGTCTATCCCACCGTGCCCAGGGTCAATGACCAGCGTCGTGCTCCCGGCGTGCGCCGAGACATCCGTCATTTTTCCTTTGAACGTCAGCAGGAAAAACGATGGGAGCAGCGCCAGCAGAAGCACGATCACGGGTTTGCGGATCGGCGGTTTCAGCTTTAACATTCGAGACAAATGCCCTTTCATCTCCTTCTATTATATATGCCTTGTACGGTCAAGTCAAACAAAATACAGCCGGCGCGCGTCACAGCAGGATGCAGATGAGTCCGCCGCTGCCCTCGTTTATTATGCGCTGCAGGGTCCGCTGGAGCTTCTGCTTTGCGTTCTCCGGCAGTGATTCTATCTTCGATGTAAGCCCCTCCTCGGCGATGTCGTAAAGCGACTTGCCGAATATGTTCGACTGCCATATGCGGTTAACGTCCCCGTCAAAACCCTGGAGCAGGAAGTTGATTATATCTTCTGACGCGGTCTCGCCGCCGATAGCCGGCGTCACCTCTGTCTCTATATTTGTCATAAGCATATGTATCGCTGGGGCATTCGCCTTGAGCTTTACGCTGTATTTTCCGCCCTGACGGACGATCTGCGGCTCCTCAAGCTGCATCTGCGAGGAGTCCGGCATCACAACGCCGTAGCCCTTTGTGCGCACGTCATTCAGCGCGCAGCGCAGCTTATCATAGTCGCGCTTCACCTCGCTCATTTCCGTGAGTGTGGATATCAGGTCGCCGTCGTTGTTTATCTCAATGCCGGTCTGCTCGCTGATAGTTTTATAATACAGGCTGCGCGGCAGGCAAACGGTCACGGATACCGTGCCCGTGCCGAGGTCGCTCCTGTCGATGCTGACATCGTTTACGCACTCGCACTGCGAGAGCTTATCAACAGCGCAGCGGCAGTCCTTTATTCTGCACACGCTGCTGCTGCAATCCATTATGCTGGCAAACAGCTCATTGCGCAGATCGTTATCCTCCGGCAGCGCTTCAAGCCACTCCGGCAGAAAGACGCCAATGGACTTGAGCGGGAACTCCTCGAGCACGGAGCGGATGATCCCTGCAATGTCGTCCTCCGTCAAGGTCGTGCAGTTGACCCGGATGCAGCGCACATCATACCGCGCGGTGATCTCCTCGGCAATGGCTATCGCCGTCTCTGACGCAGGCTCTGCGCTATTGAGGAGTACCACAAAGGGCTTTCCGATGCTCTTCAGCTCGTTTATCGCGCGCTCTTCGGGAGCTTCATATTTCTCGCGCGGAATATCGCATATCGTCCCATCGGTGGTCACAACGATGCCGACGGTCGAGTGCTCGGTTATGACCTTGTGCGTCCCTTTCTCCGCCGCTTCCGTCATGGTTATCTCATGGTCGAACCACGGCGTAGTGACAAGACGCTCCGCGCCGTCCTCAAACTGCCCGGCGGCACCGTCCACCATGTAGCCGACGCAGTCTACCAGCCGCACCGAGAGCTCCGCGCCGTCACCCAGCGCGATGTTCACCGCGTTTTCCGGGACGAACTTCGGCTCAGCGGTCATTATTGTCCGGCCGGAGCCGCTCTGCGGCAGCTCATCGCGGGCACGCTCCTTCATGTAGGTGTTGTCGATCCGCGGGATCACAAGCGTTTCCATAAAGCGCTTGATAAATGTGGACTTCCCGGTACGCACCGGCCCCACAACACCAAGCATGAAAGCGCCGTCGGTACGCGCCGCTATATCGCGGTAGATATTTGTATCAGTCATAATAAAGCCTCCGCTCTCATGTTCTCGTTTGTTCGAGTTTATGAGCAGCGGAGGCAGTTTATGACAAGCGTGGCAGGCTATCGCGTCACGGCCTGTTATATGAAATCTATTATCTGGTGATGCACAGCGGATACGGCAAATTCAGTCTCCGGGAACCGGGCGGAAAGCTTATCTCTCAGGCTGTACATGACCGGGTCTTCCGTGCAGAAATGATCTGCGTCGATGAGGTTTATCCCGAGTTCAGCTGCATGCAGAAACTGGTGGTATTTGATATCAGCAGTCACGTAGGTGTCGCAGCCCTTTGTGTAAGCATCTTCAACGCAGTCACCGCCCGAGCCGCCCATCACCGCGAGCCTGTGTACCGGACGACCGGCAGAATAGTATCTCAGTCCCTTTACCCTGAGCGCAGCCTTGCACTCGGTCAGAAAGTTTTCCATGTTCTTTTCCTCGGGCAGTGTACCTACTCTGCCGCAGCCATCGGCGTCCAGCGCGCACTCAGGCTCCGCGCCGAGCGCCCTGATGAGGACATCGTTAACGCCGCCCTCGGCAATGTCAAGATTCGTGTGCATCGATATGACTGCAATATCCTTTGTGGCCAGCTCTAGAAGCCGCCTGTGCCCGGCATCGCAGTCCGTGAGATTCTTCACTGGAGTAAAGATCAGCGGATGGTGCGATATGATAAGCTCCGCGCCAAGTTCTTCGGCTTCACGAACAACATCATCGGTAACGTCGAGCGCCAGCAGCGCGCGATGAACCTCGTTGCCGCTGCGGCCGAGCTGGAAGCCTGCGTTATCAAAGCTCATCTGCTTTTCAAGCGGCGCAAGCTCGCAGAGATATGAATATACATCATTTATCCGTGTCATACTGTTCCCTCATTTCCGTAAGCTGCCCGAGCAGCTCTTCAAATAAATGCAGCTTATATTTCGGACATTTGTCCCCGCTGCTCATTTCGTGGACTGCCTTGCCAAAGCGCCTGTGCTGCTCCCGAAGAAGGCGGACATACAGTGTCTTATCCTCTGAAAGCTCATATTTGCCAGTGAACAGCTCACCGTCCGTAAGCCTTGTTTCGCCGCCGAAGCGCACCGTAAGGATCTGGTACAGAACCCCAGCGTCCTCCGCGATAAGCTCCCTGCATATTTCAAAGCCGTTGTTCACGAGCCAGTAGCGCAGGATATCCTGCTTCGTCATCGGCTGGAGGATCAGCTTATACTTCCCGGACATACACCACTCGGCTTCGTCAAGTATTCGGCATATCATGTCTCCGCCCATACCGGCGATGACTATCGTGTCCACCTCTTCCGGCGGGCAGAGACGCAGCCCGTCGCACAGCAGAAATTTTATCCGGTCAGAAACGCCAGCGTGCGCTGCGTTGTCGATAGCTGTTTGGAGCGGACCTTCGTTTATATCTGACGCATATAAATTCCCGGTATAGCCGTGCCTTGCCAGGTGCACCGGCAGAAAGCCGTGATCCGTACCGACGTCGGCAAGACCGAGTCCGTTTTCAATTTGAGATGCAATGGTCGATAGGCGTCTGTCCATATATCCTCCGCATATAAAAAGACGCTGCCGAAAGCAGCGTCTGTAAGTTCACCGTAAGTTTGCCTCAGGGATTGCTGACTTCCAGATAGGCTTTGAGATAGGTCAAAAACTCATCAGGGTCAACACCGTGCGCGGCACATGCCTGCTCAAGGGTCTCGCCGCTGGCAAGCGCGCAACCCATGCAGTGCATGCCGATCTCCTGAAAAACAGGGAAAGCCTGGGGGCAATTATCAATGATCTCAGAAATGAGAGTTTCTCTGGTTATTTCCATTATTAAACCTCCGTAAATCACAAAAGGTAAAGGGACACACAAGTGCCCCTTTACCCCAGTACAGGCGGATTAGGCCTGCTCTCTCATCTTAGCGAAGCACTCGCTGCAGTAAACGGGACGATCGGACTTGGGCTCAAAGGGAACCTTTGCCTCGCCGCCGCATGCTGCGCAGGTAGCGGTAAAGTACTCACGGGGGCCACGAGCGGCGTTCTTGCGAGCGTCACGGCATGCCTTGCAGCGCTGGGGCTCATTCTGGAAGCCGCGCTCTGCGTAGAATTCCTGCTCACCAGCGGTGAAAACGAACTCCTTACCACACTCTTTGCAAACTAAGGTCTTGTCTTCGTACATCTTGAATCCTCTCTTTTGATAAATGTGCCTATCGGCTGTATTTGCGGTCAGCTTATGCTGATGTCGCCTGATTTGAGATTCCGCGTCAGCTTGCGCCTGATCCTCTGCACGGCATTGTCAACGGACTTTGCGCTCTTCCCGAGAATATCCGCGATCTCTCTATACGAAAGACCGTCCAGATAAAGGTCGAGAACCTTCAGTTCAAACCGTGAAAGGCATTTGGAAAAGGCCGCGTAAAGTTCTTCCTTGCTCTCTCTCTCCAGAACAAGCTCTTCCGGACTGCGCCGGGAGATTTCGGGGATAGCCGATAATTGTACACCGGGATCTTCTGAGAGTTGCTCAAGCGACACACCGTCGTTGAGCGGAAAATGCTTTAGTTGGGATGCGGATTTAATTGCTGAAAGAAGACGCATTCTGATGCAGTGCTCTGCAAAGGTCTTGAACGACGCCCCGGCGTCTGCCCTGTACTGTCTTATCGCGGAGAGCAGACCGAAGGTGCCTTCCTGAATAAGATCCTCACTGTCGCCTCCGGCGAGGAAAAAGGGTCTTGCGCAAGCCCTGACAAGGCGCAGATACCGTCCTGCCAAAGCTTCCTCCGCTTCCCTGTCCCCTGATGAGGCGAGCGACTGGAGCTCCTTATCTTCAAGTGATGCGTAATCAATCATAATCGTACACTTATTTTCTAAATATACATCAAGTATTATACAACATTAGTCCTTAAAGTCAATAGCTTTTTAGTGATTTTTGTATAAAGATGTGTCAAGCTGCTAAAAATCCAGCTTCTGCTGCCCAAGAAATTCTATTCCGAGGTGCTCATAAGCCTTGCGCGTAACGCAGCGGCCGCGCGGCGTTCTTGTCAAAAAGCCGTTTTGCAGCAGATACGGCTCGTAAACATCCTCCAGAGTCACAGACTCCTCGTTTATAGTCGCTGCCAGCGTTTCCAGCCCGACAGGGCCGCCGTTATAAAACTCGATTATGCTGCGCAGCATCCGCCTGTCGAGCGCGTCAAGGCCGAGCTTGTCGACCTCGAGCTTGGAGAGCGCTGCATCAGCGACCTTGCTTGTGATAACGCCGTCCGCCATCACCTGCGCATAATCGCGTACACGGCGCAGCAAACGGTTCGCGATACGAGGCGTACCGCGGGAGCGCGACGCGATCTCATACGCGCCGTCCGGTTCTATCGGGACATTCAGTATCCCCGCGGAGCGCACAACGATGCGCCGCAGTTCTTCCGGGCTGTATAGCTCAAGGCGCAGGGACACGCCGAAGCGGTCACGCAGCGGCGCCGTGAGCTGGCCTGACCGCGTCGTCGCGCCGATCAGTGTGAAGTGCGGCAGGTCGAGGTGGATAGAGTTTGCGGACGGCCCTTTGCCGAGGATAATGTCTATCGCGTAATCCTCCATCGCGGGGTAGAGTATCTCCTCGTACGCACGGTTGAGCCGGTGTATCTCATCGACAAAGAGAATATCTCCCTCGTTCAGGTTCGTCAGCATCGCCACCAGATCTCCCGGCTTCTCTATCGCGGGGCCGGAGGTTATGCGCATGTTGACGCCCATCTCATTTGCGATGATACCCGCAAGCGTCGTTTTGCCGAGCCCCGGGGGGCCGTGCAGGAGAACATGGTCAAGCGACTCTCCGCGCATTTTTGCAGCGTTGATGAACACGGCAAGGTTTGCCTTGGCCTTCTCCTGACCGATATATTCGCCCAGCGTTTTGGGCCTCAGCGAGCCCTCCGCGCTGTCCTCCGGCAGGCTTGCCGCGGTAGTTATGATCTCATTATTTACATCGTCAGAGAAATTAATGCTCATTTCGTTTTCTCCATTACTTTACCATCTGCTTCAGAACAGTCTTGATGATCTGCTCCGCCGTCATGGATGCCGTGTCGAGCTTATTTATTACCGGTGCGATCTCCGCGCTCGAATAACCGAGCACCGCAAGACCTGCCGCGGCGTCGTTCAGCGCGTCACTGCCGCCGGCAGATACGGTGATCGGCGCTGATGTCAAAACACTGCCTCCGCCCATGTCCTTGCCTATCTTATCCTTGAGCTCAAGGATGACTCTCTGCGCGATCTTCTTGCCGACACCCGGCGCGGCCGTAAGCGTCTTTTCGTCTCCGGTCATAATAGAGAGCGCGAGCCCCTCGGGGGTAGTGTGCGAGAGTATCGACATCGCCGCCTTTGCACCGACTCCGGACACGGAAATAAGCATCTCGAAGCACCTGCGCTCGCTCTTCGTCAGGAATCCATAGAGGTCAAAATTATTATCCCCTATCGCCTCTGAGATGTAAAGCTTGGCTTTTTCACCGGCATGAAGCCCCGACATTGTATTCAGCGTCACATTGACTGCAAAGCCTATGCCGCCGCAGTCGACCACGGCAAGCCCCGGCTCAAGCTCCGTAACTTTTCCTTCTATATGGTAGAACATTCTTCCCTGTCTCCTCTGTACAGCAATGAGGTCGAGCTGCGCGCATGGCACAGTGCAAGCGCCACAGCGTCCGCCGCGTCATCCGGTCTCGGCGGCGCAGGCAGCGCGCAGATGCGCTTCACCATATCCATGACCTGGCTCTTCTCCGCTCTGCCGTAGCCGACGACCGCCTGCTTGACCTGAAGCGGAGTGTATTCATATATCCTGACTCCGGCTTTCCTGCATGCCAGCAGGATGACGCCCCTGCCGTGCGCGACTGAAATGCCGGTCGTTATATTGGTGTTGAAAAAAAGCTCTTCTATTGAGACTGCGTCCGGTTTGAACATATCAAGCAAACCGCACATATCGTCATATATCTGCTCAAGCCTGCTCGACAGGCTTGTGTGCGCCGGTGTGGTGATCACCCCGCACTTGATAAGCTTATGGCTGCGGCTGTCGGAATCCACTACGCCGAAGCCTATCGTTGCAATCCCCGGGTCTATTCCGAGTATCCGCATAGTATCACGTCCCCAATGAATTTTAACACATTTACCCTTTTACCGCAACATAAAAAAGCCGGTACGCGGCGCGTACCGGCTGGATCTGATTCAATTTATGCTCTGGGATGCGCCTTGTTATATACATCCTTGAGCTGCTTCTTGACGAGCTGAGAATACATATGCGTGGAGGATATATCGGCGTGACCGAGCATTTCCTGTATCGCGTGTATATCTGCGCCGTTCTCGAGCAGATGTGCGGCAAAGGAGTGGCGCAGTGTATGCGGCGTGATGTCCTTTTCGATACCCGCTTTCTTTTGGTAGTGCTTGACTATCTTCCAGAAGCCCTGGCGCGACATACGCTCACCGCTGACGTTGACGAACAGGGACTGCTCGTCCGGCATGAGTATCATCTGCGGACGCACAAGCGTGATATAATCGTTCAGCGCCTTGACTGCCGCCGGGTACATCGGGATGAACCTCTCCTTGTTTCTGCTGTGGCAGCGGATGACGCCCGCGCCGAGATTCACATCTCCGATGTCAAGATCGATAAGCTCCGTTACTCTTATGCCCGTTGCGTAAAGTAGTTCGAGCATGGCCTTGTCTCTGAAGCCTTTCGGGTCTATGCATTCGGGCTGCTCGAGCAGGAGCTCGACTTCCTTGCTGGTCAGTATCTCCGGCAGCTTCTGCGTGCTTTTATCGGGAATAAGCCCCTGCGCGGGATTCACGGTAATGATCTGCTTTATAAACAGATGCGTATACAGGCACTTTATAGATGCAATGCTTCTGGACACGGTCGCGACCGATTTGCCCTCGGCTCTCAGCATCGCAATATAGCCCTGAAGGTCTTCGCTCGTGGCCTCTGCAATGGTGTTCTCCGAATGGCTGTCCAAATATTCGCCAAGCTGGCGGATGTCCCTGAGGTAGGAACTGAGGGTGTTTGCGGATGCTTTCTTTTCTTCGGTAAGATGCTTTTCAAAAAGCTCTATGCATTCCGAGTTCTGCATTCAAACGCCCTCCTTTCAGTTTAAGATATCTATATTCTCAATATGTACCGGATCAGCAGCGCTGCGGCCGCAAGCCCGGCAAGCATAATTGCATACGTATAAAGCGTCTGTTTCCTGCTGTATGTTCCAACCTGCCGCATTGCCGCTCTGGCAATACCGCTTTGAGCCATCCCATATGAGCACACGAGGAAATGAAGCGGTATGAGCACAGCCATGATACCCATACGCCCCGCGGTCTCTTTAGCCGACAGCTCTGTGACAGCGGAGTACATCTCAAATGCGACCGCGCAGCCAAGCACTGCTGTCGACAGCGGCTGTACCGCAATGCAGCAGGCCGTCCCGCACGTCAGCGCCCCGACCGCGAAGCTTGCAGCCGCCGCGATGACCGGCATATCCTCCGCGAAACGAAATGGAACGTTCGGGATAAGATATATCAGCGACAACAGCGAGCCGCACATGAAGGAAAACAGCAGCGTAATTGAATGTGTACCGCAATTTTCTCTTATCATGTATGTCAAAATGTAACCTTCGGTAACAGTTGCGTGATTAACATAATTGACTCTGGTAACAATATATTACAAACTTGCAAAATAATCAAGTCCTTTTTTCAAAAAAACAAAATTTTTTCTCATTTATGTTAACTGTTGTTACGGTTCGTTTTCGAAAAGCGTTGTCTCGCAGGAAAATAAACGCGAAAACCTCTTTATGTATTTCCGTTATGTCAAGCACGTGGACGCGGCGCATAGCGCTTGCGCTTGGGTACGGTCCATCTCCCGAAGATCACTGCCCCAGCTATGCTCCCCGCGAATGTAAAACTGACGACGCTGAGCACTGCCGACGCTTCTGTTTCTGCGCCGTTTACAATAAATCCTACCGTAAGCAGGACAGTCGTAATGACCGCTCCTGTCAGTGCACCTGTATACACGGTCCCCTTTTTGCTTTTCCCGGCCGCTGCCGCCCCGGCTGAAAAAGCGCTCAGGAAACTCAGTGCAGAGCAGGCATATCCCATTATGTACTCTCCGCAGCCGGCCGCGTTTATTACAGCCGACGCAATGACCAGCAGGATGATCGCGCTCGCTGTCCATGCCGCCGCAGCTCTCGCCGCGGCCTTGCCGTCAAAGGCACTGCTGTTCGCAGATAACAAAAAAACACCTCCCGTTAATAAGATCAATCAATCTTATTAACGGGAGGCTGAAATGATTCGGGTTATATTACTTTTTCTTGCCCTTGCTGCTGCGCGCTTCAGCTTCGGCTGCTTCCATCTTAGCGGTGGTGGAAATGCCCCACTTCTTGATCTGAATGCGGACTCTGTCCTCACCGGTCTCGAAAGTGACGGTGTCTTCAGTTACCTGAACGATCTTACCGGTCATGCCGCCGATAGTGGTGATCTCGTCGCCAAGGCTCAGAGAGTTGCGCATATCCTCAACCTTTTTCTTTTTCTTGTTTTCCGGACGGATAAAGAAGAAATAGAAAACGGCAAACATGAGCACGAGCATAAGGATGGTGGAGCCGCCTGCGCCTGCAGTGGAGGAAGCTCCGGTAAGGATAAGATTCATTTTGGGTTTACCTCCGAAAAAAGTATATTTGTATTATATATGTTAGTTCGCCAAAATTCAAGATACTTAGATGCGTTTATCGAGAATTTCCGTAAATTTGTTTCTGAAGCCGTCGAAATCCCCGGCGTCGAGGCTGTCGCGTATGCGCTGCATAAGGCTGTTGTAGAAATAGAGGTTATGCGTCACGGCAAAGCGCATCGCAAGCATCTCCTCAGCCTTGAAAAGATGGCGCACATACGCCCTTGAATAGCGGCGGCACACCGGGCAGCCGCACTGCTGATCTATCGGTTGCTCATCCCTTGCGTACTTCTCGTTCTTTATATTGATAACGCCGCCCCAAGTGAACAGGTGCCCGTGCCGCCCGTTGCGTGCGGGCATGACACAGTCGAAGAAATCAACACCGCGCGCAACTGACTCAATGATGTTGGACGGTGTGCCGACGCCCATGAGGTAGCGCGGCTTATCCTTCGGCATGTACTCCTCCACCGCCTCGATGGTGTCGTACATCTCCTGATGCGTCTCGCCCACTGCGAGCCCGCCTATCGCGTAGCCGGGCAGTTCGAGCTCGGCGATCTTCTTCATGTGCTCGATGCGGATGTCGTGGAACACAGTCCCCTGATTTATTCCGAACAGCATCTGTCCCGGGTTCACCGCGTCGTCCATGGAGTTATACTCTGCGAGCGCAGCCTTGCAGCGCTGGAGCCAGCGATAGGTCCTGTCGCAGGAGCGCTGGACATATTCGCGTGGTGACGGGATCTTGATGCACTCGTCAAAGGCCATCGCGATGTCCGAGCCGAGATTAGCCTGGATGCGCATGCTCTCCTCTGGCCCCATAAAGATGTGCCGCCCGTCAACGTGCGAGTTGAACTTTACGCCCTCCTCGGTTATCTTGCGCAGCTTCGCAAGCGAGAATATCTGGAAGCCGCCGCTGTCGGTCAGGATGGGTCCGTCCCAGGTCATAAACTTATGCAGCCCGCCCATGTCCTTTATCAGACCGTCGCCGGGACGCACATGCAGATGATAGGTATTGGATAACTCGATCTGGCAGCCGATATTTTTAAGATCGGCTGCGCTCAGCGCGCCCTTTATTGCGCCCTGCGTGCCGACGTTCATAAACACAGGCGTCTGCACCGTGCCGTGGGGAGTCCTGAACTCACCGCGGCGGGCATGTCCCTCCTGCTTTATCAGCTTATACATGAAATTCCCTCCTCACAGCAAAATGCCGTTTTGCCAAGGCTTCACAAAAATCCCGGATAACCGCTGCTTTCGCAATTATCCGGGACTACTCTTGGATCTGGTAATGTGAATTGCTGACTCATATCGATTAGGCTATAAATATAACACGAACCCAAGCTGCTGTCAATCCAGGCGGCTTCCATAAAATCAAGATATGAGCCGATATAGATGTCCCTCCGGTCAAGGCTGACCGGAGGGGCGTAGCCAAACTCATCAGGACAGCTCAGCTCTTACTGTCCTTTTTGCAGAACTTCAGCGTAATAAAGCCGAGGATAAGCATGATTATCGGTGAAATGAACATGGCGGTGTCCGCACTGCCGCCGAAAGCCTCGATAAGAGCAATGTACGGAGTGCCGAGGAACGCGCCGATGTTAACACCGGATTCGGCAATGGAGGTCGCGAGGAATTTGTTCTCCTCATCCACGCTCTCGCTGAACGCGCTGATGCAGGCGGGAATGATGCCGGTAGAGAATATGCCGCTGACTACCAGCCATGCAGCGACCGATGCGAAGCTGTGAGAGAGGTACAGGCCGAGCATCGTAACGCCGGTAACGGCAAGCATGACAAACATCGTCTTATTCTTAAGAAACTTCTCGGCAAATCCAAAGACAACGCCGCCGACTATTGTTGCAACCGAGTAGAACACCATTGCATTGCCGACAGTGACAGAATTGCCGATGCCGCGCCCGACGATGATCTTGGAGATAACGAGGAACATGGGGTAATAGCAGAGCATATAGCCGATCGCTATAGCAGAAAAGACCCATACTATCGGCGGCAGTCCCTTTATAGCCTGACCGAGGGAACCGGATTTAGCCATCGCCTCAAGCTTTCCGCCGGTGGTGGAGGTGTCATTTTTATCAAGCTCGAACTTGGGGCAAAGGAAAAGAACAACGAGGAACGGGATAGCGCTCCAAAGATAGACAAAGAAGCTGTAATTCCATTTGATAGCGCAGAGATGGCCGACGACGACCTGTGCGACCATATTCATCGCATACTGGGCGGCGACTGCCCAGCCCATGGCATGACTTCTGAATCTGCTGTCCTCAACAAGCTTGAGACTCATGGAGATGCCGATGCCCTGCATAAGGCCGTAGCCGATGCCGAAAGCAAAGCGGCCGAGGAACATCATTGCCATGCTGGTATCGCCGAACAGAGCGGGAAGAATGCCGCCTATGCAGTGGCAGCCGATACCAATAAGGAGCATATTGCGCAGGGTGATCTTTCTGTTTACAAGGACGCCTGCAACGATCGTGAAGACAACTGCACAGAGGTTCGGGATATTGTTTACAAGAGTGATAATGCTGTAAGGAACATCAGGGAATACATTTGCGATATCAGCCAGCGCGGAGGAACACCACTCCGCACCGCCGGCTGCGGTATTTGCGAAAATCAGAACGATTATACCAATTATGGTTCTCGCCTTTGTCGATTTATCCATCTTTAACTCCTCAAGCTTTTCTACATTGGTGAAATAAATAACTATTGATTCCGCTCAATCGCCATACCGCCCCCAAACAGCGGTATGGCGATTATGTTTTTTCAGGAAACGCTGAGCTTATGCAGCTCTTTTCTTCTTAGCGATGGAGACCGCCAGAGCAACGAGAAGTGCCAGAGCGGTGCAGACGCACGCTGCGAAGAGGAAACGGAAAGAAGTGTCGTTGGGCTTGATGAGTCCTGCGACAGGAGTGTAGAACAGTGCGGAGCAAACAGTGCCGAGCTGACCTGCCATATGGATGACGGCGCAGGCTGCCGTGGAGGCTTCAACAGTGTTGTAGTTTGTCGCAAAGAGCAGAGTGCCGGGCATCTCGAAGCCGATGGAGGTACCGACTATGAAAGCGCCGATGAAGAGGACTGCGAGGGACTGGGCGAAGTAGATGACCAGGAAGCCGATGACCAGCGCGACGAAGCCGCAGCACAGAACGTACTCATGGAGCTTCTTCTCAAAGGCGTTGAAGATCAGGCCGCCGAACATACCGCCGACGAGGAATATAGCCATTGCGGTGCCGGTAAGGGCAGCGGAGCCCAGGCCGCGCTCGGTGATGATGAAGGAGATGTTCGCACCCATGACGCCGTAGGAATTGATGAACACGAAAATGATCGCGCCGAACAGCCAGGTAATGGGAGCAACCTTGAGGTGGCTCTTCTCGCCGTTTGCCTCAGCAGGCTTGTCTGCGGGGAAATAGATGCAGCCGAGAACCAGAGGGATAAGCGCGTAAAGGAAAGCGAGGTAGGTGTAATTCCAAGCCTTTGCAGCAAGAACGCCGCCGATGAGGGTCAGGTACATGCCGCCGCCGTTTGTGAAAAGATCCTGAATACCCATGAGCTTGCCGCGCTCTTCTTCGGCATAGTTCTCAGCGATGATGCCGTTGGAGGTGGGCATAAGGAAACCGAAACCGAGGCCGAGGATGGTCTGCCACATCATAAGCTGGACAAAGCTGGTGTGCAGAGTGAAGCCGAGGATAGCATAGGCAACGACGAAGCCGACGCCTATCTGGCAGAGGACCTTCTTGGATACCTTAGTCGCAAGCAGCGTGGACAGTGCGCAGCCGAGAAGCATTGCAAAGCCGGGCCAGTTGGACATTTCCTGCATCCATACAGTGGGAATATCTGGGAATGCGGCGGCGATATCCGCCAGTGCGGGCTGAAGCCCCATGCCGCCCATTTCAAGTGCGGACACGAACAGGATCGCCAGAGACATCAGTTTTTTGTTTGAAACTTTTGCGTTCTCCATTATATCTTCTCCTTTTCTATTTACAGATTTACCATCCGTTTTTACACTTCAAGCGCCATATTGAATGCGACCTGATTTGCATTCTTTATGTTTTTAACGACATTGCAGTCACCAACCGCTATGACGTCGGGCATAAGCTCTCTCAGCTGCTTAAGAAGAGCGTCATTCTTCCTCATACCGAAAGCAGCAACAACATCGTCGCACGGGATGATGGTCCTCGTGCCGCCCTGCGCCATTACCGCAACACCGTCATCGTCGATGCCGCAGACGCGTACGCTGCCGATGAGCTCAACGCCGTACTTTTCCAGCAGCTGCAGGAGCATCCCTCTGGGTGCAGGAGAATGATCCTTGGCAAACTGCTCAACGGGAAGCATATCCACGACCGTGACCTTCTTGCCGTCCATGGCAAGCTGGAGTGCGGACTCCGTGCCTGACAGGCCGCCGCCGCAGACAACTACTCTTTCTCCGACCGCTGCCCTGCCGGTGTCGACATCCAGAACATGGTGGACATTTTCTCTGTCGATGCCGGGGATCGGGAGGCTCAGCCGCTCGGCGCCTGTTGCAGCAAACACTACATCGGGCTTCAGTCCCATTATGATCTCCGGTGTTGCCTCGGTGTTGAGCATGATCTTTGCACCGCATTCCATCGTGCTGCTCATAAGCCACTGGAGGTGACGGCGCATATCAAACTTAAAGGACAGGCAGCTTATCTCATGCAGTCTTCCTCCGAGCTTGTCGCCCTTTTCGATAAGGGTGACATCGTGCCCGCGCTCTACAAGAGTTTTTGCAGCCATGCAGCCCGCAACGCCGCCCCCGACTACGACCACTCTCTTCTTATGCTTTGCGTAGGGCAGCTCCTCGGGGATCTCGGACTCGCGGCCGAGGCGGGGATTCGTCGCGCAGCGCAGGTGAACGATATCGGCAGGCGCGCATTCGTGGCAGCGCAGGCACGGCCTGGTCTTTTCCTCCATACCGTGGTAGGCGTTATAGAGCAGCTTGTTATCGCACATCAGCTGCCGCGCCATTGCAACCATATCGGCTTTGCCGGAGGCTATGATCTCTTCAGCTTCGGCTATGGTCGTTATGCTGCCGACAACGGTAACGGGAATATGTATCTCGGGATCGGCCTTGACCTGCTCGGACCATTTCACATTGTGGCAATGCGGTAGGTAGAATGCCGGCATGGTATACGGCATATACTTGGGCTCAACAATGAGTCCCTGAGAAACATGGACTGTGTCAATGTATTCCTGAGCCAAGCGGATGAACGCCTTTGTCTCTTCTATCCCCATACCGCCGGGAACCAGCTCATCGCCGCTGATGCGCATATCGATACACAGGCCTCTGCCTACGCGCTCGCGCATTGCCTTGAGCACCGAGATCGGCCAGCGGACTCTATTCTCAAAGCTTCCGCCGTATTCATCCGTGCGCTGATTGTACTTGGGAGACATGAACTGTGCAAGCAGGTTTCCGTGTGCCGCGTGCACCATGACCATGTCAAAGCCGGATTTCATCAGGCGCTCTGCAACGTCGCAATACTCATTGCGGATCGTCTCCATGTCCTTTTCGTCCATCTCGCGGATGTCGGTCGGACCGTTTTCAACGGGGATCGCAGAAGGAGCGATGGCCGGTGAGTTGGGGCGGAACTGCTTCGGAGCGGAACGCCCTGCGTGGACAAGCTCACATGAGACCTTTGCGCCGTAGCGGTGAACGACTTCGGAGATGCGGCGCAGATCGGTCATGTTGTCATCGCTCGTAACGTCAAGCGCTCCGAAAAAGTCAACGCCGTTAATATGGTCGATGGGGGTAGAGCCGATGGTGATAACGCCTACGCCGCTCTGTGCCTGATACTTGATGTATCCGAGAAGCTCCGGGGACACGCCGCCGGTGGGAGTCGAGAGGCTGGAGACCATAGGAGAGAACTGTATGCGGTTCTTGACCTCCATATTGCCTATCTTTATAGGCGAGAAAACATGCGGATATTTATTGAAAGAGCTCATTATCTGAATACCTCGTTAATATATACGGACTATCAAAGGCGGCCGATGTCTCTTGCGGCATAGAAAGCCTGAGATGTCGCCTGATAGATGGTGGCAGGAGTCACACAGTCGCCGATGGTGTAGAACTCCGGTGCGCAGAAGCGGAACTGCTCCGCCTCGTCCGCAAGCGGGCGCTGTCCGACGGCGTAAATAACGGTGTCCGCCTCATAGAGCTTCTCCCCCTCCGCGTTTTTGCCGATGACGCCATCGTCAGTGATCTCAACAGGGCTGGTATTGAACGCGGTGCCTACCTTGTGGATGCGGATCTGCTCGCTTATCGCCTGGCCGTGCAGACCGTTTGCACCGCACTTTACCTGCTCGTGGCGGTGCATGATAGTGACCTGCTTGCCGCAGCTTGCCAGATGGAGCGCAAGCTCCGCGCCTACAAGACCGCCGCCGATGACAACGACCTTATTGCCGACCTCATTGACATGGGTGTAGGCGTATTCCGCAGGCATGACGTTTGCTTTGTCATAGCCGGGCAGATAGGTCGGGACTGCCGGGCGGGAGCCGAGAGCCGCGATAACCGCATCGGGGTCAAGACTGCTTACGAGCTCGGGCGTAGCCTCGGTGCTGAGCATCACGGTAATGTTCTCATTCTTCATGACCTTTCTGGCCTGAGTTTCAATATACAGCTTGAGCTTGGCCTTGAAAGAAACATCCTCCTCGATGAGGAGCACGCCGCCGAGCCTGCCAGCCTTCTCGATAACGGTGACCTTATGTCCGCGTTCGGCAGCGATGAGTGCCGCCTCCATGCCGCCGATACCGCCGCCGACAACAACGACGTTTCTCTTATGTACGGGCGGAGTATCATACTTGCACTCAAGCTCGCGGCCGGTGGTGGGGTTGATCGCGCAGCCGTACTGACCGGTGGTAATGAGCTGGCTGAAGCAGGTATAGCAGCGCAGGCACTGGTTTATCTCATCTGCCTTGCCCATTCTCGCCTTGTTCGGCAGGTCGGGGTCGGCAATAACGCCTCTGCCTATTTCGATAACGTCTACAAGACCATCCGCAAGAGCCTTTTCCATCATGGCCGGGTCGCTGAAAGAACCGACAGCCGCAACGGGCGTCTTGACATACTTCTTGACCTCAGCGGCAAATTTCATATTGACGCCGTCCTCAAGGAACATCGAGGGGTGCATGACGACGAACGACTCGATGACCTCATGGTTGCCGACAGAGCAATGGATGATATCGCAGTGACCGTCAAGCTGCTTTGCGCATTCAATGCCGTTTTCGATACCATAGCCGACGGAGTTGACCTCGGATGCAGACATACGGAAGTCGATCATAAAGTTCTTGCCGCAGACCTCTTTGATTCTGTCGCAGACCATGACCGCAAACCGGCATCTGTTCTCTGCGCTGCCGCCCCATTTGTCGGTGCGGTGATTGGTGAGCGGGCTCATAAACTGATGGAGCAGCCAGCCATGGCCGCCGTGAAGCAGAACCATTTTGAAGCCTGCAAGCTGAACACGCTTTGCCGCCTGTGCGTAAAGCTCAATAGTATTTAGTATCTCCTCCTCAGGCATCTCCGGCAGGAATGCGCCGTTGAGGCGCGCACTCGCTTTGTCACTGTCGGTTTTGATGACCGTGTCGGAAGGCGCCCATACCTGATGTCCCTCAATATAGGACTGGCTGGCAAACATACCGGCGTGCATGAGCTCTATGGAGGCGATGGCGCCATGCTTGTTTATCGCGTCAGCAACCGTTGCCAGGTGAGATACGCAGTCGTCACTGTCTAGCTTGAGGTATTTGGGGATATCAACGCCGTGTACAGAGTCTATGTATGCCTCGCCCACATGGACGACGGCACAGCCGCCGCGTGCCTTGCTCTCATAATACGCCATCAGTGGCTCAGTCGCGATGTTTTCGACCGTCAGGTCGCAGTAACCGGTAGGAGCTGCAAAGATCCTGTTGCGCAGAATGGTGTTGCCAAGCTTAAGGGGCTTAAAAAGATTTGGGTACTGACATTCGTACATATCTGTTTTTCCTTTCCGTTTTCTCTTTCCTCGGCTGTAAGTTCTGTTTCGGTGAGAGTTAATTGTTTGTCATTTACTGTCTGAATTATAACACTCGTGTTAAACGTTTGACAGTAAGACCTTTTTGTGCTTGCCACAACCATCAGTTGTGGCAAGCACAAAAGATCAAGCTGCCGGCGAAACAGGCTTTGCCGGCAGCTTGATATGTACGATCATTTTTAGACGGCGCCGAATAATACGATTGCGGCACTGCGCAGATACATTACCATTTATGAAAGCTTTTTATAAATTCGGCCTCCTGCGCGGTCACTCCGTGACCTGCGGCAGTGCAGATACATATTGAGAATTCCCATACGTGCAGTCTATCAGGAACTATCCTCAGACCGGGCAAATCTGCCGGACGTTCCCCCGCATATATCCCTATGCCGACATTTTCGCGGCACAGCTTCATCATCAGCTCTGTATCTGAAACAGTCACATTTATATTGGGAAAGAAGCCCGCCTTGCGGCAGCGTTCAAGAAAGCTCGCGCGGCCCTTTCCATCATCCCCCATTCCTATAAAACAGTCGTTTTTGAGCTGGCGCAGATCGATCGATGCCTCACCGGCAAGCGGATGGTCCTCACTGAGCATGAAATACAGATTCATATTATGCGTATGCTGTATTTTCAATTTTTTATCGTCTATTGGTACAACGCAGAACCCGATATCAATATCTCCCCGGATCAGCGCCTCATCTACCTCTGTGTCCGTATATTCTTTGATAGCGATTTTCACGTCCGGATGGCTTTTCAGATAAGTCTCAACTATTTTTGCCGGGAAGAAATTCGCGATCCCGTTAGGAAATCCGAGCGTGATGCTGTTTTTATCGCGGTTCTTTTCAGCATTTATCTCCGTGAGAACTTTAGTGTAGCCGCGCACAAGCTCCTCCGCATAACGCAGCAGTATGACGCCGTAATTCGTCAGCGAGATCGAAGAGTTCGTGCGCAGGAACAGAGGTGCTCCCAGCTCATCCTCCAGAGTCTTGATGCTTTTGCTCACGCCCTGCTGGCTGATATACAGATTGCTTGCCGCCTTGGTAAAGCTCATCTGCTCACAAACTTCCACAAATGTCTCAAGCTGTCTGAAATCCACGGATCCTTCCTCCTTGACGGTAACTGCGTCTTCATTGTCATAGTTATAGCATGTGTTTTATTTTAATGCAATACCGGGCTCTCAGGCCGCCTCCGTACCTGCGCTGCTTGTACTGAGCCTTTTGGATATAGAAAAATCCCGGATGAATTCCTTTCGGTGTCATCCGGGACTCTACATGGAGCTGGTAATGTGACTCGAACACACGACCTGCTGATTACGAATCAGCTGCTCTACCAACTGAGCTATACCAGCAATTAATTAGCTTAGTAATAATAGCAAAAACGCGCGTACTTGTCAAGGGAAAAAAGCCGCTGCTGACCATCCCAAAAAGCAGCTTTCACTGTTTGTTACCATGTGTGCGTCGGCTCCGGCAACGTCGATATAACCATTTGTATAATTCTGTAAATATGTGATGCCAAACAGCATTCCAAGGCCAAGCAAGTTTGAAAGTGTGCAGTCCCAAAATGCACTGTATTTCCAGCGTTTTTAGTTCGCTGCATGTTTGTGATTACACAGGTTTCAAAAAGTTACATAACTCCAGCAAATAAAAATTCTGCAAATAGTTATCAACATTTTCAACAGGCTTTTCAACACCTGTTAACACCTGCTGTCTCAAACCCTTGCAGAAATTTTGGCGATTTTTGTCGAAACCGCAAACGGGGTTCTGTTACGAAAAAGAAACAGTTTTTTGTTTACATAATGCAAGGCAACTCCGCGGATGGAAATGTTGTCCCGCAGAATATATCAATACTTGAACAGGTGCATGACGCCTGAATCCGCGAGAGAAACGAACTCATCATTGGCGACGATTATATGATCCTCCAGCGTTATCCCAAGCAGACCGAGCGAACGGTACAGGGTTCTGGTAAAGTTATCGTCCTCTCTTGACGGCAGCGCAACGCCGTTCGGATGGTTGTGTGCAATAATGACCGTAGTCGTCTTCACCTTCAGCGCCGTTTCGACCATGCGGCGTATATTCGCATCGACGCAGTTCACCACTCCCCTGCCCATCTCACGGCAGCAGATGACGGCGCGCTTATTGTCAAGACAGAGCATCATAACGATCTCATCCTGCTCATCGAGAAAATACGGCAGAAGATAATTTCCGGCATCTGTGGAGTTTCTTATTATCTTGGTTTCCTTTGCCTTGGACACGTGTGCCTTTTTGACGATCTGCGGGACCATAAGTATCAGCGCCGCGGCGTTCTCGCCTATTCCGGGTATGCTGGTAAGCTCCTGCATAGACGCCTGAAACACGCCGCTGAGGCTGCCGAAAGCATCCAGCAGCCTGTGTGCAAGCTCATTGGTATCGCGCCGCGGGATCGCATAGCAAAGCAGCAGTTCCAAGGCGTTGAGCTCATTGAAGCTTTCCAGCCCGTGTTCTGCAAAACGCGCTCTGAGTCTTTCTCTGTGCCCGTCATGTACACCCATAATAAAACTCCCGGCAGTTGTTTATGTCAAATGTCCATTGTCGCGTATGCGTTGAGGTCGCTGCCCGCTGTGTGCCCAGCCAGATACTCATAATATCCCTGCGCGCCGATCATCGCGCCGTTGTCGCCGCAGAGCCTGAGCGGCGGCACATACAGACTGCAACCGGCTTTCTCCGCCGCGGCGGTAAAGTCGGCTCTTATTCTCGAGTTTGCCGCAACGCCGCCGGCGACGACAATCTTTTTGTAGCCCAGCTCCTTTGCGGCCATCATCGTTCTGGGGACAAGACTGTCGCTCACGGCCTTGGTGAACGAAGCGGCAAGTGCGGCGCGGTCAATCTCCTCGCCTTTCTGCTGCGCATTATGTACAAGGTTTATGACTGCCGTCTTGAGCCCGGAAAAGCTCATGTCGTAAGGGTTCCCGTCAACATGGGCGATCGGGAAAGCATAGCGGCTGTCGTCCCCGCCCTTTGAAAGATCGTCTATGGGCTTTCCGCCGGGGTACGGCAGGCCGAGCACACGTGCGGTCTTGTCGAAGCATTCGCCCGCTGCGTCGTCTCTTGTATAGCCGATGATCTTCATGTCGGTATAGCCGCGCACGTCTACAAGCAGAGTGTTGCCTCCGGATATCGCAAGACAGAGAAACGGCGGCTCAAGCTCCGGGTACGCAAGGTAGTTTGCGGCAATGTGGCCTCTTATGTGGTGTACGGGTATAAGCGGCTTATTGAGCGCGAGCGCGCACGACTTTGCAAAGTTCACGCCCACGAGCACCGCTCCTATGAGCCCTGGCGCATACGACACAGCAACAGCGTCGATATCCTTTTTCTCTATCCCAGCCGCCTTGATGGCGCGCTCGGAGAGAATGGATATCGCCTCTATATGGCAGCGCGATGCTATCTCCGGCACGACCCCGCCGTAAACGGCATGGAGCGAAGCCTGAGACAGGATCTGATCCGTCAGTATCTTTCTGCCGTCCTCTACAACGGCGACTGCGGTCTCATCGCAGGTCGATTCAAAAGCAAGTATCTTCAAATCATACGCCTCATTTCAAATAGCAAGTCATTAACACGGCGTCCTCCTTAGGGGCGTCGTAATAGTTTTTTCTTTTTCCGACAGGGTGAAAGCCATGCTTGGCATAGAGCGCTATTGCAGGTGCGTTGCTCTCCCGCACTTCGAGCGTCAGGAACGCAAGCTCAAGCTCTGCCGCCTTTGCCGCGAGCACGTCTATAAGCGCGTCGCCTATCCCCTGCCGTCTGGCATCAGGATGCACCGCGACGTTGGAGATGTAGCCCTCATCCAGCACGTACATGAGCCCTACATAACCAAATACCCTGCTGCCATCCACCGCGGCAATGAACTCATGCTGCTCATCGCGCATCTGGCTTTTCAGCTGCTCCGCGGTCCACGGACGCGAAAAGCAATCACGCTCGATCTCTTCGATCTGCCGGATGTGCTCCGCGCTCACGTCAACGATCCTGAACTCCATCAGTGCGCCTCCGCCCAGCTGTGTCCGATATGCGCATCGACCGTGAGCGGGACAGACAGTGCCGCCGCGTTTTCCATCTCGCGCGTCAGGATCTCTTTAACTCTTTCTGCCTCGCTGTCCGGGCACTCCACGATAAGCTCGTCATGCACCTGAAGGATGAGCTTCGCTTCAAGTCCCTCCTCCGCAAGACGCCGGTGGACGTTGACCATAGCGATTTTGATAATATCCGCAGCAGTGCCCTGTATGGGCATGTTCAGCGCCACGCGCTCGCCGAAAGAGCGTACATTGAAATTGGAGCTTTTAAGCTCCGGCAGATATCTGCGGCGCGAGAACAGCGTATCGACATATCCGTCCGCCTTGGCCTTTTCCACGATGCTCTTCATATAATCGCGCACGCCATGGTATTTGTCAAGATAGGCATCCATGTACGCCTTCGCTTCGCTGGGATATACTCCGATGTCCTGTGCCAGAGAAAACGCCGATATTCCGTATACTATCCCGAAGTTTACCGCCTTTGCCCTGCTGCGCAGAGCGGGCGTCACCTCGTCCAGCGGAACTCCGAACACCCGTGATGCCGTCACGGTGTGGAAATCCTCACCGCTCAGGAATGCCTCCTGCATCGCCGTGTCACCGGATATGTGCGCCAGCAGCCGCAGCTCGATCTGGCTGTAGTCCGCATCCACCAGCACCTTTCCGGGCGACGCGACGAACATTTTTCTTATCTGCGCGCCAAGTTTCCTGCGCACCGGTATGTTCTGAAGATTTGGTTCGGTCGATGAGAGTCTGCCAGTCGCCGTGACGGTCATCTGGAAGTTTGTGTGTATCCTGCCGTCCGGTGCTATCACTTTCAGCAGGCCGTCGGCATAGGTGGATTTGAGTTTTGTCAGCATACGGTATTCCAGTATCTCGCCGATTATCGGGTGCTTGTCCCGAAGCTTCTCCAAAACATCCGCATTGGTGCTCCACCCGGATTTTGTCTTTTTCCCCGATGGCAGCATAAGCTCCTCGAAGAGGACTTCACCAAGCTGTTTCGGCGAATTGATATTGAACTCGTGTCCGGCGTGTGCCCATATCCCGGCCTGCAGCTGCGCAATGCCGTCGTTCAGGCTCTCGCCGAAATCATACAGTGCCTTGCGGTCCACGTAAAAACCGGAGACTTCCATATCCGCAAGTACTCTGCACAGCGGCAGCTCGACCTCGTAATACAGCTTTGCCATGCCGAGCTCATCCAGCTCTGAACCAAGGACTGAGTGCAGCTCAAATATCGCCTGCGCGCCGTCAAGCTCACGGCTCAGATATTTCGCGCTTATCCTCGGCAGCGAGTAGTCCCCATCGTTTGCATCGAGTAAATATGCCGCAAGCGCCGTGTCAAACTCAAAGCCCTCGACCGGAAGATCATCCTTTATAAGCAGACCCATCAGGTCTTTTATGTTGTGGCCAAGCTTTTTGACTTCAGTGGAAAACACGACACGCAGCAGCTCGTTGTACTTTTCACCGGCGACGCTCCATTGCGCGCGGTATACTGTCTCCCCGTCACAGATCTCAACAGCGTCGAGGCCATCGGTCGGTACGACCGCTATATGCTCCGCTCTTTTGACTGCCGCAATGAGCGCGTCCATTCCGGCTTCATCCGAGATGACCTGCTCTGTGAGCTTCTTTGACGCTTCAGCCTCAGCCGGAGCTGTCTCAGACTCGGTAAGCCCCCATTTGTCAATGAAGCGTTTGAACCCGAGCCGCTTCATTACGCCGTAAAGCTCCGGAGCATAGCTGTTGTTCCAGATGTTCTCCTCGGGGCAGAAGTGCAGCGGCACGTCGCGTACAATAGTCGCGAGCCAATATGACTGCCGTGCGCTCGCTTCACCCTCTGTGAGCTTTTTGCGCACGCCGTCCTTTATGTCGAGTGCGGCAAGCGACGAATATATCTTGTCCACCGTGCCGTACCTTCTCACAAGATCGAGTGCGGTCTTTTCACCAATGCCGGGTACACCCGGAATATTGTCCGAGCTGTCCCCCATCAGCGCTTTCAGGTCGACCATCTGCGCCGGGGCAAAGCCGTATTCCGCGCGGAAGCTTTCGGGAGTATAGAGTATCGTCTCCGTCTGGCCCCTGACGGTTTTCACGTTGCAGACCGACGTCGTCTCGCTCACGAGCTGCAAGCTGTCCTTGTCGCCTGTGACGACCACACAGTCCCATCCGCTTCTTTCGCACACGGCGGCAGCCGTGCCGAGAATGTCGTCCGCCTCAAAGCCCTCTATCTCGTATCGGCGTATGCCCATCGCGTCAAGCGTCTCCTTGAGCAGCGGCATCTGTACCGCGAGCTCCTCCGGCATCGGCTTGCGCTGTGCCTTATAAAAGTTGCAGGCCTTGTGACGGAAAGTCGGCGCCTTGAGGTCGAAGCTCACGCACACGGCCTCCGGCTCCTGCTCATCGAGCATACGCTGCAAAATTGCAAGGAAGCCGTATACCGCGTTTGTCGGTGTACCGTCCGGGGCGTTCAGCGGCCGCACACCGTAGAACGCGCGGTTGACAATGCTGTTGCCGTCAAGTATCATCAGTTTCATTTGCTTCCTCATTTCTCCCCGCGCAGTCTGATTATCTCATCGCGCAGCTGGGCAGCGATCTCGTATTCCAGCATCGCGGCGGCCTTCTTCATCTTGTCCTCAAGCTGACTTATCAGTTCCCGTCTCTCGCGGTCGGTCATCTTGACGCCGTTTGCCTTGGAGGCCGTGACCGCGTCTGTGGATATCTCTATCAGGTCGCGTACACTCTTTACAATGGTTTTCGGTTCAATGCCGTGAAGCTTGTTATAAGCCATCTGCTTTTCGCGGCGGCGTGCGGTCTCGTCAATGCAGGCACACATTGACGGTGTAATCGTGTCCGCGTACATTATGACCTTGCTGTCTGCGTTGCGCGCGGCGCGCCCGACCGTCTGGATAAGACTCGTTTCGCTGCGCAGGAAGCCCTCCTTGTCGGCGTCGAGTATGGCGACAAGCCCGACCTCCGGGATGTCCAGCCCCTCGCGCAGCAGGTTTATTCCGACGAGCACGTCAAACTCGCCGAGACGCAGGTCGCGTATTATCTCCATGCGCTCTATCGTGCCAATGTCATGGTGCATGTACCGGCAGCGTATGCCGGAGCCTGTGAGGTACGCGGAGAGATCCTCCGCCATCTTCTTTGTCAGCGTAGTCACCAACGCACGCTGACCCATGCGTATCTTCTCGTTTATTTCCCCCATCAGGTCGTCTATCTGTCCTTCTATGGGGCGCACGAATATCTCCGGGTCGAGCAGTCCTGTCGGGCGAATTATCTGCTCGACGATCTGTCCCGCGCGCTCGCGCTCATATTCTCCCGGCGTTGCCGAGACATAGACGCGCTGATGTATCCTTTCTGTGAACTCCTCAAACTTCAGCGGCCTGTTATCAAAGGCCGAAGGGAGCCGGAAGCCATAGTCAACGAGCGTTTCCTTTCTCGCTCTGTCGCCGCGGTACATCGCACGCACCTGCGGGAGCGTAACATGGCTCTCGTCAACAAACAGCAGGAAATCCTTCGGGAAATAATCCAGCAGCGTCAGCGGCGGGCTGCCCGGCGCGCGGTTCGATATCACGCGCGAATAGTTCTCAATGCCTGAGCAGTAGCCCAGCTCCTGCATCATCTCTATGTCATAATCGGTGCGCTGCTTTATGCGCTGCGCCTCCAGCAGCTTACCGTTGTCCGTAAAATACTTGACGCGCTCATCGCACTCTGCCCTGATGCGGTCGATAGCCGCCGCCATCTTCTCTTTAGTCGTCACATAGTGGCTCGCGGGATATATCGCGGCGTGGTTCAGGAAGCGCGTTGCCGCACCGGTGACAACGTTTATCTCACTTATTCTGTCAATCTCGTCTCCGAAGAACTCAACACGGATTGCTTTATCGTTGGAGTATGCCGGGAATATTTCGACCGTGTCCCCACGCACGCGGAACATATTGCGTCCAAACGCGATGTCGTTCCGCTCATAGCGTATCTCTATAAGCTTTCTGAGCAGCTCGTCAAAATCGCGCGTCTGCCCCGGGCGCAGTGAGATGACCATGTTCGCGTAGTCGATCGGGTCACCCAAGCCGTAAATACAGGAGACCGACGCGATCACAATAACGTCCCGCCTTTCAAATAGGCTCGACGTCGCACTGTGACGCAGGCGCTCTATCTCGTCGTTTATGGAGCTGTCCTTTTCAATGAAGGTATCCGTGTGCGGAATATACGCCTCAGGCTGGTAATAATCGTAATAGGAGACAAAATATTCGACCGCGTTCTCCGGGAAGAATTCCCTGAACTCACTGCACAGCTGAGCCGCAAGCGTCTTGTTGTGCGCTAAAACGAGCGTAGGCCGGTTGATACGGGCAATCACGTTGGCCATTGTAAAGGTCTTGCCCGAACCTGTGACGCCAAGCAGCACCTGCTCATCAAGGCCGTTCTCGATCCCGCTGACCAGTGAATCTATAGCCTCGGGCTGGTCGCCCATAGGCTTATATTGTGATACCAGTTTGAACCCGTCCATAAACGCTCCTGCATATAAACTCAATCTAAGTTATTATATCACTCCCGCCCCGATTCCACAAGACAAAAGGATGTCTCAGCCTGTAAATACACGTATATGAGAACGGAGAAAGTCCGCAAATCAGGCCTTCTCCGTTTTTATTACTGGGTAAACGCTCGTTCAATACCGTTCGTTTACCATATTTATTCTCTGCCTTTTACGACCTCGAGTGCTTTGATAAGCATCTGCGCAGCCTCTGCCCGCGTGAGTTCGTCATGTATGAGAGTCTGGCTCTCAACGATACCCACCGCGCTGAGGTTCGCGCACGCCTGCGCCGCCTCCGGTTCCCATTCGCTGTCAAGTGAGATATAGTCAATATCTTTCAGCCCAAGCGCGCGGTTAAGCATACTCATTGCTTCATTCCTGCTGATCGGCTCATCGGCGCGGAATACGTTTTCGCTTTCTTCCCTGCCGCTCACGCCGCGCATGACCGCCGTCGCAACATACTGCTGCATCCAATATGGCATTGCATCCACATCCTCATAACCTGTTGACATCACACCGTTTATCAGCGGCTCACCGGCAGTCAGCATGCACATGCTCAGAAACTCACCACGGCTCACGGTCTTATCAGGACCGAAGCAGTATTCGCCGCCTATCATTTCAGCGGTGAATATATTGTTTTCACTCAGCGCCACAGCCGCGTACTCCTCCGCGCGGCCATTCATATCCTCATAGCAGACGTCCTTCTTCTGCTTTTCGATACGGATTATTACGGTCGCTTCCTGAGAAACATTGCCCTCAGCGTCGACGGCCTTGTAGCCGAAATAGTCCTTTCCGCGCTTGTTGTCGTTCGGCGTGTAGGTGAAGCTGCCATCCTCACCCTGCACTATTTTCCCCTTTACCGGCTGTGTCGTTATCTCGTATGAAACGACGTCGCCATCCGGGTCATATGCTGACATCTTCCCACCCACGGATACATTCCTGTATGTCTTTATTTCAAGGTTCTCGGCGATCGGTGCCGTTCCCGCTGCGAGTGCTGGGCTTGCTAAATAGACGCACATGAGCAGCATCAGCGCCGCGGCAGTCAGTGATATCAGTATTTTTTTCATTGTATATTCCTCCTTTACCGTTTGGAGATATTTTGTGCAGAATTATCCCCGGTATGCAAATAAAGGTAGACTTGGAAATGCCTTTGTGGTAATATACAAACAACATTATTTTCAATAGGAGAGTATAGTATGGAGATCAACGCTGCCGCTGCGTGGCTCAATTCCACGTTCGGCAATCTTGACGTCAGCGTCGCATTGGCGGTACATAAGCTGTATGACATGGCCGGCGGGTTCTTTACGCCGTTCTTTGAAGTGATTTCATTCTTCGGCAAGGGCGGTATATGCCTTATTTTTCTTTCACTGGCGCTTGTGTTTTTCAAGAAAACTCGCCGCTTCGGCACCGCAATGTGCATCGGCCTTGCGATCGGCGCTCTGATCACAAACTGCTGCCTGAAGATCGTTATCGCGCGGCCGCGCCCGTATGTGGATCAGAACGGCATACTTTATCAGCTGTGGCTGCTGGTCGGTCAGAATGTCGAGAGCGACAAGAGCTTCCCCTCCGGGCATACGACAGCCGCATTTGCCAGCATGGTCCCGCTTTTCATTCTGGGCAATAAGCGCTGGAGCTGGACCGCTCTGCTGTTCGCGTTCACAATGGGCATCGCGCGTATTTATCTTGTTGTTCACTATACCTCCGACGTCATCGGCGGGCTTATCGTCGGCACCTTTGCCGGGATAATTGCCGTCATTGTCGCAAAGAAGCTGCCGCAGAAATGGTATGAGCTTGACTTTTATAAGAGCAGATCAAGTCAGCCGCCCGACAGTCTTAGTGCTTAATTATCAAATAAAAACCCGAACCTCAGCTGAGGTTCGGGTTTTTATTATAATGTGCATATCGCTCAGTAGAGCTTTGCACCTGCCGGGATGTGCGGATCAACCATCAGCAGGTGGAGCTTCTCCTCGCCGCCCTCGTGGTGAACAGCGGAGATGAGCATACCGCAGGAGTCGATACCCATCATCGGTCTGGGCGGGAGATTCGTGATTGCAATGCAGGTCTTCCCGACCAGTTCCTCAGGCTCATAGTAAGCATGTATACCGCTGAGGATGGTGCGTTCTGTGCCCGTGCCGTCATCCAGAGTGAACTTGAGAAGCTTCTTGGACTTCTTCACGGCCTCGCACGCAAGCACCTTGACCGCTCTGAAATCGGACTTAGAGAAAGTCTCAAAGTCAACATAGTCGGAAAACAGCGGCTCGATCTGGATATTGGAAAAATCTATGGCTTCTTCCTTAACTTCAACAGGAGCCTGGGCTTCGGTGTCAGCAGCAGCTTCCTGCTTCTTCTCCGCCTTGGGCATATCCATGGGCTTCATTGTCGGGAACAGAATAACGTCTCTAATGGAGCTGCATCCCGTGAGCAGCATCACACAGCGGTCAATGCCGATGCCGAGACCGCCCGTAGGTGGCATACCGTATTCAAGCGCGTTGATATAATCCTCGTCCATCATGCCGGCTTCATCATCACCCTTGGCGCGCATTTCGACCTGCTTCTGGAAGCGCTGCTTCTGATCGATAGGATCGTTGAGTTCGGAGAACGCATTGCCCATCTCGCTTGCGCAGATGAAGAGCTCGAACCGCTCGGTAAGGCGCGGGAACTTCGGGCTGCGCTTTGCAAGCGGAGAAACATCCACCGGGTGCATGGTGATAAAGGTCGGCTGAATGAGCTTTTCCTCGATCTTCTGGTCGAAGCACTCATACAGAGCGTGACCCCAGGTCGGCTCGACCTTTTCCATGTCAACACCTACAGCCTTTGCGGCGGCAACTGCCTCTTCATCGCTTTCGATTGCCATGAAGTCAACACCGAGATATTCCTTGACAGCCTCGGCCATGGTCATGCGCTTGAAGCCGGGGGCAAGGCTGATGTTCTGTCCCTGCCACTGGACGTCATAAGTGCCGAGTATCTCCATTGCCGCGCCGGACAGCAGATCTTCAAACAGATCCATCATGTCGTTAAAATCGGCGTATGACTCGTACAGCTCGACCGTCGTGAACTCCGGGTTGTGCTTCGTGTCCATACCCTCGTTGCGGAAGATACGGCCGATCTCGTACACGCGCTCAATACCGCCCACGATAAGTCGCTTGAGGTTGAGCTCGGTCGCAATACGCAGGTACATATCTATATCAAGGGTGTTATGGTGCGTGATGAAAGGACGCGCGGTAGCACCGCCGGAGATCGTGTTGAGAACAGGCGTCTCGACCTCCATGTAGCCGCGGTTATCGAGGAAGCGGCGGACATAGCTCACGAACTTTGAGCGGATAACAAAGTTGCGGCGGCTGTCGTCATTGACCATAAGGTCAACATAGCGCTGGCGGTACTTGAGCTCCGTGTTGGTCATGCCGTGGAACTTCTCAGGCAGCGGGCGCAGAGACTTCGAAAGGAGCTCGACGCTCTGTACATGAACTGATATTTCTTCAGTCTTCGTCTTGAACACATAACCGGAAACACCGATAATGTCGCCGATATCGTACTTGCGGAAGTCCGCGAACTCCTGCTCGCTGACAGCATCGGCGCGGATGTAGAGCTGTATCTGTCCCCTGTCGTCCTTGATATGGCAGAAGATGGCCTTGCCCATGCCTCGCTTGGACATGATGCGCCCGGCGACGGAAATGGTCTTGTCGGCAAATGCGTCATAATCGGCCTTGATCTCCTCTGACCACGCCGTTCTTGTAAACTTGGTCTTGGTAAAGGGGTCTCTGCCCTCCTGCTGGAGAGCCACCAGCTTATCGCGGCGTATCTGCAAAATCTCGGACAGCTCCTGCTCCGGTGCGGGCTGTCTGGTGTTCTCTTCGCTCATGTCCTACCCCTTGCCTTTAATTATTCTCTACGGAAAGTATCTCAAACTTGATATCGCCCGCAGGAGCATTGACGATGACGGTTTCGCCCGCCTTATGGCCGTGCAGGCCGCGGCCGAGGGGAGAGTCATCAGATATGCGTCCCTCTCTGGGATTGGCCTCCTGAGAGCCGACTATCTCGTAAGTCTCCTCAAAATCCTCCTCGATATCGCGCACCTTCACGATGCTGCCAAGGGTGATTGCGTCTTTCGGCGTGTTCTCGTCCATATTGTCGACGATCTCGGCGTTCTCGATAAGGACTTTCAGCTCTGCTATCTTGGAATAGAGCTTGCCCTGCTCGGTCTTCGCTTCATCGTACTCACTGTTTTCGGACAGATCGCCGAAGCTTCTTGCTTCCTTGATCAGCTCAGAGACCTCTTTCTCTCTCACTGTCTCCAAATAGTAAAGCTCATCCTTGAGCGCGTCAAGACGCTCCTGACTCATTTTGAATCTGTTGGAATTAGGCATACGTTTCGATCTCCTTCTGCCGCCTCATTGATCCTGAGGTAAATTTATAAATGGGAAGCTTGTACATTATATTAACTTACGCAAGGCTTGTCAACTCAAAAGCTTCAAGGCCTGCATAAGCTGTTCGTCATTTGAGGATGCGCCGACGCCGGTGCTCTCGCCGACGGTACCGTCGGTCGTGCCGGTCGCGGAAGCATCAGAGTTATAGAGGATAAGGTCAGGCACAACGCCGCCCTTGGCGCTGATGTCGGTACGGTTGCCGGTGAGATATGTGCCGGTCGAAAGGCGGAGCGCACTGCCGTCCTCAAGCGGGATGGTCTCCTGTGTTCTGGTCTTGCCCGTCGTAGCCTCGCCGAGCACGGTCGCCCACTGGTATTCCTGGAGCACTGCCGCGCACACTTCTGCCTCGCCGAAGGTCTCTGCATTAACAAGCACACACATCGGAAGCTGTATGCACATACCGTCCGAAGTCGTAACTTTCTCGTTGCCCTGTTTGTCTGTCTCTATGAAAAGAGTGCCGTTCGGGAGCAGATAGTCAAGGAACTTCGCGCACTCAGTGTCAAGACCGCCGGGATTGCCGCGCAGGTCGATGCACAGCGCTACAGCCCCCTGATTGAGCAGATCCTCGACTGCCGCGATCGCGTCGTCGCCGCTGCCAGCCTCGAAATTCAGGATCTGTATGTAACCGGCCTCAGTTTTTTCAAGACGGTAGTTGACGGCGCTCTGATAGACGCTGCTGCAATCGACCTCGATGCTGTTCTTGCGTCCAAGGCCGAGAGTGAACTTCCCGTTCATCTTCGAGCGTATCAGCTTGCGCGCTTCATCCAGCGACATACTGGTGATATCCTCGCCGTCAACGGCGGTTATCACATCGCCCGCGCCAAGCCCGGCAAGTCCGGCCGGAGAATCAGCATTGACGGAAACGACCTGAAAGCTCCCATCGTCCTGCTTCATTATAGACATGCCGATACCCGAGTATTCATTCGCGGAATTGAGCTGATATGTCTTGTATTCATCCGCGGACATATAGCAGCTCCACTTATCAGCAAGCCCGGAAACCATAGCCGCCGCGGCGTAATCGCCGAGAGTCTGTCTGCTGACCTCGTCTATGTACTCTTCCTCAACGACGTCCTTTATCTCAATATACCGTTTGGCTTCGTCAAAATCGTCTTTGCCGCCGACAAGGTCGAGCATATGCTTATATGTGATCCCTATCGCACCGCCGACAAAAATAATAAAAGCAAGCAGCACATACTTGAATCTTATGCGTATATTGAGGATTGCCGTCAGAACGTTGACAACGGCGTTCATTAGTCTGGTGCCCAAACTCATACATAACCTCCGGAATCTCTGCTGTTTTACACACGCGGGGGCTGCTGCCGCAGCCCCCCGGTTTTGCTTGGAAAATTATACACCCGCATCCGCGGATATCGTAAGCCCGGAATAGAACTGTTCCGGGTCGATGCGCGTGCCGTTTTTCAGAACCTCGAAATGGAGATGCGGCCCGGTAGAGTTACCGGTGCTCCCGACATATCCGATGGTTTCGCCCTGACTTACGGCCTGCCCCTGACTTACCGCGATGGATGACATATGGCCGTACAGCGTCACATAGCCGTTGCCGTGGTCGATCATAACGCAGTTACCGTAGCCGCCGTTCCATGACGCCAGCGTTACGGTCCCGCCGTCAGCGGCATAGATGCTTGTGCCCTGATTGGATGCAATGTCTATACCGGTGTGCGTTTTCTGCTGTCCGGTAATGGGATGAATGCGCAGGCCGAACCTGCTCGATACATAGACATACGACGCGACAGGCCAGATAAAGCTGCCGTTGCCGACTGCTCCTCCGCCTCCGGTGCTGCCGCCGTTATTGGCCTGCTCGGCGCGCCTCTGCTCTTCAAGCTCGGCGACGAGCTTATCTATGTTTGCGTTCGCCGCGTCCTCGGCTGCCATGATCTCATCATACTCTGCCTGACGCTTTTCAAGGTCGTTTTCGATATCGAGGATAAGGTTTATTGCCTCCTCAATATCCTTTTCAAGCTCAGCCTGCTCCGCGCGGAGCACTTCCTGCTTGGCGTTTATATCAGCACGGTAGGCCTCATAATCGGCCTTGACCTCTTCGGTGTTCTCTCTGGCCGCGATATACGCATCCTCGAGCTCCTTGTCGCTCTGCATTATCTCGCCGATGTCGTCCATCGCCGTGAGGAAATCGCCGAGGCTGCTCGTCTTGAGCACCATCGCCAGATATCCTACGCTGCCGTTTTCCTCCATGGCGCGCACACGCGCACGGTATCTTTCGAGCTGCTCGTCCTCAAGGCGCTGGGCTTCGGTAAGCTCTTTCTCCTTGTCAGCGATCATCTCGTCGTACAGCGCGATCTCGTCACTGTTGAGCTGGATCTGCTGGAGCGTATACATATTGCGCTCATCCATGGCCTGCTTCTGTTCAACAACGCTGGCCTTGTCGGCCTCAAGCTGTTCAACGATAGCCTGCTTTTCCTGACGCTGTGCCTTGATCGTGTCGCGCTCGGCTTTGAGCGCGTCTATTTCGGTCTGTGTGACCGCATAGGCGCTGACCGGCGCCGTATCAACAATGGCGGCAGCCATGAGCACCACGCAAAGAGACAGTGCTATCAGGCGTAATGTCTTTCTTTTCATAGTAATACCTGAATTGCTTCAGCAATTGTAATATGTGATACCGGAGAAGTAAGCAGCCGGATCTACTCTTCCGTCTCCTACATAAACTTCAAAATGCAGATGCGTACCTGTGGCTCTTCCGGTTGCCCCCAGATACCCGACCGTCTGTCCCTGACTGACATAGTCGCCCGTAGAGACCGCGAATCCGGACATATGCGCATATACCGTCGAGGTGTCTCCGTGGTTGATTATTACATAGTTGCCGTAGCCGCTGTCGGAGGACGCGGTAACAACAACGCCGCTTGCCGCCGCGACTATGGGTGCGCCGTCGTTGCCGAAGCCATCGATATCAATACCGCTGTGGTATCTGGTCTGTCCGGTAAAGGGATCTGCGCGGTTGCCGTAGCGCGAGGTGACTCTCGTGCTGCACGGCACGGGCCACATGAAGCCGCTGTCTCCGCCGCTTGCGCCGCCGGTATTGGCATTGTTCTGCGCCTGGTTTATTTCATCCTGGCTGTACGGCGGCTCCTGGCCGTTGGCCTCAGCCTCCTGATTTGCGCGGTTCATCTCTTCAACGCGGGACGCTGCATTCTCGGCATCGGACTTCGCCTGTGCTTCTTCTGCGGCTTTCTGCGCGTTATACTGGGCGATCATGTTGGCGATCGACGCTGCGGCAGCCTGCTCGGCAGCTTCGGCTGCTTCGTACTCGGCGAGTGCCTTTTCTATCTCGGACTCAAGGCTCTTCAGAGTCTTGTCCGCTTCGGCGATCTGATTGCTTATCTCCTTCTGCTCCGCTTTCAGCTCGGTCTGCGTAGCTTCGTATTCGGCCTTTTCCTGCTCGTACTGAGCCTTGACCTCCTCGGTCTGCTCACGTGCGGCGACATACTGTGCCTGAAGCGTTTTATCGCTCGACATTATCTCGCCCATATCGTCAAATGCGGTGAGAAGCTCGGAGAAGTTATTTGCCTGAAGGATAACTGCAAGGATATTGTATCCGCCGTTCTCCTCCATCGCGCGCACGCGGCCGCGGTATCTCTCGAGCTGGCGCTCTTCCTTGTTCTTCGCCGCATCGACCTCTTTTGCCTTTTCGGCGATCAGCTCACTGCACTGATCGATTTCCTTGGCAATGATCTTGAGCTGTTCATTTGCAAGCTTCTTCTGCTCGTCAAGCGCCGCCTTCTGTTCAAGGACGTTTGCCTGCTGATCCTTGAGCGCCTGAAGCCTCTCCATGCAGTCCTTGACCTGATTGGACAGCTGCTCCTTCTGAGCCTTGAGATCGCTCAGTCCCTCCGGCTCATCCGCAAATGCGGAAACGGGGATCATGCTGACCACAAGGGATGCAAGCATCAGTACTGCCATGATAACGGCAATGACCGATATGATCTTCTTGTTATTCATTGATAACTCCTTATTCCAAGGGAACGGTCAAACCTTCAGATAGTTCCTGATAGCGTTCACGCCGCCGAACGCGCCGACCAAAATTCCGACTGCCATGTATACGATGAACACCTCGAGCGCCACACTGTGGAAGGGCACGAAGGTTATGAAGCTCTCGGTAACAGATGCGACGAGCTTTCCGGTGACGAGGTTATAAAGCCCCCACTCAGCAAGGAAAGCCAGCCCGCCGCCGAGAATACCGAGTACAAGACCCTCGACCACAAACGGCAGCCTGATAAAACTGTTCGTCGCGCCGACCATCTTCATTATCGCGATCTCGTCGCGCCGGCCAAAGGTAGCAAGCTTTATCGTGTTCGACATGATGAATATCGAGACGAAGACAAGTATCGCTATCAGCACAAGCGAGATAACGCTGACGACATTGCGGATCGTGACAAAGGTCTTTGCGTACTCAAGATGCGCGTTGACCTTGGCGATTCCGTCGACCGCCTCGAGCGCCGCTTTCGTCTGTGACATGAGCGCGATATCCGTCAGGTGGATAACGAACCTGTGGCGGAACACAGACTCATCGATGCCCTCGCGGAAGTTTTCATCGTACTTATTCATGAAGTTGTCCATTGCGGCCTGTCTTGAGACAAACTCGACGGACGAAATATTGTCCAGCGCCTCAATGCTGCTCTGGAGCGCTTTTGCCTGATCCTCATCCGAGATATTCTCGTCGACGAACGCGACGATCTCGTTCTGGTTTTCAAGGTCTTTTATCAAAGCGTCAATGTTGACGGACAGCAGGGATACGCTGCCCATGATAACAAGGCACGCCATGATGATCGTGACCGACGCGAAGGACATGAAACCGTGGGTCGTAATGCTTCTGAAGCCCTCGCGGATAAGATAGCCGCACCTACTCAATCTCATAACTGTAATACCCATCCATTCCGTCACTGATCAGGTTGCCGCCGTCAATGGTGATGACGCGCTTGGAAAAAGCGTTGACCAGTTCCTTCTCATGGGTCACGACCATAACGGTAGTGCCCATCTCGTTTATCTTTTCGAACAGAAGCATAAGCTCCAGGCTGCGCACGGGGTCGAGATTGCCGGTAGGCTCATCCGCGACGATCATGCGCGGGCTGTTGACGAGCGCCCTTGCGATGGCGACACGCTGCTGCTCGCCGCCGGAGAGCTCATTCGGCATACGCTTGCCTCTGCCCTCGAGCCCGACAAGCTCCAATATGTACGGCACACGCTTCTTGATCTCGGAGTTTGCCGCGCCGACAACGCGCATCGCAAATGCGACGTTATCGTACACGTTCATGTTTTCGATAAGCCTGTAATCCTGGAATATGACGCCGAGCGTCCTGCGGACTTTCGGCAGCTTACGGCGCTTTATCGTGCCCATGTCAAAATCGTTGACGATTATCTGACCGGACGTCGGGCGTACCTCACCGGTGATGAGCTTCATTATCGTGGTCTTTCCCGAACCGGACGGGCCGACAAGGAAGACGAACTCGCCGTCGTTAATGGTGAGGCTGACTCCGTCGAGCGCAACAGTGTTGCTGCTCTCGTAGACCTTCCTCACATTGTTCATTTGAACCATAAGTCAATTGACCTCCAAAGCTTTTGTTTCCTGCCAGTGTGCATTGAGCCTGCCGCACCGTCAGCGCTTACGATCTATTGCACCTCAGAACTTGCTGTTGTTAAGGGAATCGAGGTACATTTTAACCATCATAGCGACCTTAAAGACGATAGCATGGTCGAACTCGCGCAGATCAAGGCCCGTGATTTTCTTGATCTTTTCAAGCCTGTACACCAGCGTGTTGCGGTGGACATACAGCTTACGCGAGGTTTCGGAGACGTTGAGGTTATTTTCAAAGAATTTGTTGATAGTCTCCAGAGTATCCTCGTCCAAGGTCTCTATGGGATTTTTCTTGAATACTTCGTTCAGGAACATCTCGCACAGGGTGGTAGGCAGCTGATAGATTATGCGCCCCAGGCCGAGAGTTTCATAGTTGATTATTGTCTTTTCGCTTTCAAACACGCGGCCGACCTCAATGGCGACCTGTGCCTCCTTGTATCTGTCGGCAAGCTCGCGCAGATGGCGCGCGTTCGTGCTGATGCCGATGACGCACTTTATGCCCATTTCCTCCGCAAGGGAGTTTTCAATGGTGTGCGCAGCCTTGAGTATCTCTTCGGGGCAGTTGGTGTTCGGCAGAGCCTTGACGAGGACAATGTCCGTCTCGTTGATGTTCAGCACGAAGTCCTTCTGCTTATCCGGGAAGAGGCGCTGTATAAGCTCCACCGCGGCAACATCGGAGTTCTCCGTCTGGCGCACAAGTAGGACGACGCGAGGCTCATCCGTCACGAAGTGCAGCTCCTTTGCGCGGACGTAGACATCACCCGGCAGGATATTGTCGGAGATGATATTCTTTATGAAGGCGGCCTTGTTGTGCTTCTCTTCATAATTGTTCTTCGCCTCGTTGAAGGCCACCGCCGAAATGGAGCATATAGTACGGCTCAGAGAGTCGCTGCCTTCGGTGAATGCCGCATAGTCAAACTTTGCGCCGGGCGAAGAGAGTGCGCAATAGGTTCTTGTTCCGGTAGAAATTGGATGCTCTGTCCCGTCAAACTCGTAGAGATGGAAGTCGTCCAGCCTTGAGCCTATCATGGCAAGCTCGCTGCACGCGACTACAAACCCCTGCTCGTCAACGACGCCTATCGTTCTGTCAACGGCATCCTTCAATTGAATGATCACATTCTGAAAAATTCTGCTGGACATATTTCCTCCCTCTTCTGCCGCCATGAGCAGCCGTGCCGTCTGTCCGATCCGTCCGCGGCTCTTTCGGATCGGTATGCACGCTGCCACTCCGTCAAATAAAGCTGACGGAACGCCGTATACCCCGGCACTTCTCCCCCGCGCCGGACTGTTTTTGCCGGGTTTGCCAGCCATGTTCGGCACTTTGCCGCACATGAGCTTTGGTCAATGGTCAATTTACCATACCCCGCCGATTTTCTTACTACATAATAACTCCGTTTTATGTAATTTTCAATATAAATTCTCGCATTTTTTTGTGAACTTTTTTCGTTCAATGTTCTTAACAGTCAAAAACGGCTTGATTTTCAAGGCTTTTATTAAACTAATTGTCCAGAACAAAACTGCCCAACACCTTGGCTATGTCTCCGCCTCCAAGCTCCTTTGCCTCTCCCGGAGCAAGCGTGGGGTCAAGCTCCAGAGCGCCGACGGCAAGCCGGCGCAGCTTCACAACAGGCTTTCCTCTCGAGGCGAGCATGCGCTTCACCTGATGGTACTTCCCCTCCATGACGATAACATGGCAGCGGTTCCCGCCCAGCGGCACGAGCTTTGCCGGCAGGCACTTTGTCCCGTCACCGAGGACTATCCCGTCCTCGAACGCCTTTACGTCGGCCTCGTCCGGAGTTCCGTCCACCTCGGCGTAATAGAGCTTCTCGATTCCCGACTTCGGTGAGATCACCCGGTGGGCAAAATCGCCGTCGTTTGTGAGCAGCAGCAGGCCGCTCGTGTCCTTGTCGAGCCGTCCGACCGGGAACAGACCGATGCGGCGGATATCCGGCGGCAGAATGTCCAGCACAGTTTCCTGCCGCTTATCCTCCGTGGCGCTCAGCACGCCCTCGGGCTTGTCCATCATAAAATACCGCAGCCGGTTCGTGCACAGCTCGGCGCCGTCCACGCATATGCTGTGCCCCTGCTCCTCTATCTTCATGTCAGGCCGCACCGCAGCAGCACCGTCGACCGTGACGCGTCCGCTCTTTATCATCTGCCGCAGCTCGCTTCTGGTCGCAACGCCCAGCTCTGACAGCAGTCTGTCAAGTCTTTTCACCGCCATCGGCCATCCCTCCGCTGTGTCGAAGATTTTTGCCCGCTTATTATAGCATACCTGAGTGCAAATTTGAATAGCTTATCTCAGGGCAGTCGCATCTATGTGTGTCTGCCGCCGCAGCACACTCTGTTGTCTCCATCTGCCGCTTATGGAGATCCGTTCCCTCCGGTGCTGACTTTGCAAGCGGCAGAATGGAGATACGCTATGACGCAAAAGTGCTCAGGCTTTACTAAGAAAAAAGCCCTCATTCTGGTCTTGGGCTTGGGTGTCCTCATACTGCTGCTGATAGTCCTGCGTGCGGTGTTTGCCCCCGGCACGGAATTTGACCTTTCCACGCTCGACGGGCGCGAAGCCTTCCTCAACTCCCTCGGCTGGGAAATCGACAGAAGCACCGAGGAGTTCAGAACTGTCGTTGTCCCTGATAAGCTTGAGGGGATAATGGCGCAGTATAACCGGATGCAGCAGGCGCAGGGATATGACCTCTCCAATCACCTCGGCGAGCGGTGCAGCCAATATAGCTATCAGCTTACAAATTACGCTGACTCCGACGGTACCGTCATCATCACCATCTACGTTCAGGAAAACGAAGTCATCGCCGGTGACATACACACCACCGCCGTCAACGGCTTCATGCACGGGCTCAAGCGCAACGCACAGCCTCAGAAATAAGTAATGCCGCCCAGCCGGGCGGCATTTTTAATCGATCTGCTTTTACTTTTCGGCTCTGCCTATGCCGAACTCAGCCGCGGCGATCGCCGTGCTGCCGTCCATGCTGGAGAAGTTCATAACGATGCGGTATCTGCCGTCGCCGAGCTTGTCATAGTGGTTGACAAAGCTGAACGTCACCTCGTCGGTCGCGTTGCCCGGCAGCGTGAACAGCTGCATGGTAACAAAGTCCTGCTTGTCCGGGATCACGCACCAGTGCCCGTCCTGCCATATTTCGAGCCGCTGACCCGCGTCGTAGGTATAATCCTTGTCAGTGAGGTTTTCAATCGTCAGCGTCACTTCTTCGGTCTCGTCGGTCACGGTGCGCTGCTTTATGAACAGCTGTACCAGATCGTTCGTCGCCGCCGTATCGTAGTCACTGACCTCATACTTTGTGCCGCCGCAGCCCGCGAAAGAAAGCATAACGGCGAGCACCGCAATAACAGCAAACAGTTTTTTCATTTTTTCCTCCGTACATTTATGAAATCAAATAGATGCAGGTCTATTTCCGCCTGCATCTATTTGACGTCCTTATTTTGGCTATGTTCCGCATAGTTTATTAAAAAACTATAAACAAACCGCGCGCCGCACTCCCGTCACAGCAGGACGACGCCCGCTTTCTCGCACTTTTCGACGGTTTCCGCGTCCCATATCGAAGCCTGTACCTCGCCTATGTGCGCCTTGCCGAGCAGGAGCATCGAAAGCCGCGACTGTCCAATGCCGCCGCCGATCGTCTGCGGGAGCTCCCCTGCGAGCAGCGCCTTGTGATACGGCAGCTCGCGCCGGTTATCGCAGCCGGAGGCCGTAAGCTGTCTGTCAAGCGCGGCGGGATCAACGCGGATGCCCATGGAGGAAACCTCCATCGCGCAGCCGAGCACATCGTCCCAGAACATGATATCCCCGTTGAGCGACCAGTCGTCATAGTCGGGAGCGCGCCCGTCGTGCGGCTTGCCGGACTTGAGTTTCCCGCCGATTCCCATGATGAAAGCGGTCTTGTGCTCCTTCACGTATGCGTTCTCGCGCTGCTTCGGCGAAAGTCCGGGATACATGTCCTCAAGCTCCTGCGCGTCTATAAAGCTGACGCGGCGCTCAAGCTTCGGCAGAACAGTCAGCTGCGGATATATAGCCCGCATCGTGTCCTGCGTGTCGCATATCGCGGCGACGATATCCATGACCGTGAGCTTGAGATAGTCCCTCGTGCGGTTCTCAGGGAGAATGACCTTCTCCCAGTCCCACTGGTCGACGTAGACCGAGTGCAGATTGTCAAGCTCGTCCTCGTCGCGGCGGACGGCGTTCATGTCCGTATACAGTCCCTTGCCGGGGAAGAAGCCGTAGCGCTTGAGCGCAAGGCGCTTCCACTTCGCCAGCGACTGCACGACCTGCGCCTTTGTCTCCGTGCGCAGGATATCGAACGATACCGGGCGCTCATAGCCGTTGAGGTCGTCGTTCAGACCTGACTTTTCATCGACGAACAGCGGCGCGGAAACGCAATACAGGTTAAGCTTCGCGCCGAGGTTCTCCTCAAAAAGGCGCTTGAGCAGGCTTATCGCTTTCTGCGTATCATATATCGTAAGCAGGCTCTTGTAATTTTCGGGTATGTACGTTGACATAGCGGCTCCAGTTCCCCGCATTTTGCGGATGTTTTATTTCTTGCTGAGCATTTCAGCGATCTCCTGATACAGGTTCTCCGCGTTGAGGCGGAAGTTCTTCTCCATGAGCTTTGCCTGCTCTTCATCGCCGCACAGCAGGTGCAGATGAATTATCTCACCCTTGCCGTCGGACATCGCAAGCTCTACCATACAGCCGTTCTCGCCGACCTCGTGGCGCGCCGTGATCATCGCCGCGCGGCGCAGTCTCTCCTCAACGGGAGCCAGCAGCTTGAGCGCCTTCATGCGCACAGAGTACGGCAGACTGCTCTCGACGGCCTCCGCATTCTTCGCGCCCTTATCGGTGATCGTGTACCCCGTCGGCGTTTCCTTTATGTGCCCCGTCTCTATAAGGTCTGAAAGGCAGTCGGAATAGTCGAAGTAGTCTATCCCGCCGTCGCACTGGCACAGCTCGCACAGCGTTTCCGGCTCGACCTCTCCGGGCAGGCGGCGCAGGATAAAGAGGATCAGGATCTTGATATCCAGCTTTTCATGTATGAATCCAAGACGTGCCATAACCGTCTCCTTCCATGATTGCTTTATAGGACATTATATACTTTCCGTCCATGCTTTTTCAAGAGCTTTTTTACACATATGCGGAACTTGCGCATAGACTGTACTGAAGTGTTCTTCAATCCAGACAACAGGAGGTATATCTATGGCCGACAGAGTAGTGCCGGGGCCCGTTGAGAACTCGGCAAGCATTCGAGAAGCCGTATGCGTCAATACCAGAAAGATATTCGACAGCTGCCGAGACAAGGACTGTGTGGATGATCTGCGTGTCTACCCCACCGTGAGCTCCCAGTCCTACATAGAAAACGCGCTCAGCATCCGCCCCAAGCGTGCAGAGCTGCTCTATGTAGATGTAAGCGTTGAACCGGTCGGCTTTAACCGCGGTTATTTCACCGTCGACTGCACGTATTTCTACCGCGTCACCGGCGAGACCTTCCCCGGAGGCCAGACCTGCACAGGTCTGTGCGTGTTCGATAAGAGGGTCATGCTTTTCGGCAGCATCGCAAGCGTGAAGTCCTATTCCTCAGACAGCGCGCTGCCGCTCTCCACGGTCGACGAGCTGCCCATCGCCGTGGTCAATTCCGTCGATCCTATCTGCCTGCACTGCAAGATCTGCGATTCTGAGTGCCTGCTGCCGACTGAGCTTGAGCAGCGCAGCATCCCCGCAGCGATTACCGCGGCCTTCGACGAGAGCCTTGTCCTTACCGACACCGCCCGCCGCTGGTTTGCGACGATCGGCCAGTTCAGCATCATCAGGCTTGAGCGCGACACACAGCTGCTCATTCCCGCCTATGACTACTGCCTGCCCGATAAGGAGTGCCCCGGCACGATCACCGAGGATGATCCCTGCACGCTCTTCAGCCGCATCCGCTTCCCGGTCGAGGAGTTCTTCCCGCCCGACAGCATCTGCAACTGCGAGGACTACCGCAGCATGAAATAAGGCTGTGCGCATAAGGCATGATAAGGTATTAAAAGGGCTGCGGCACAACGCCGCAGCCCTTGGTCATTCCTTCTTATTTTGCGTTTTTCGCGCTGCTTACTATATCTCCGCTTACCGCATCGACCGTGTAGTCGTAAGCATATTTGTCCGCTGTGAACTCTATCTCATAGACAAGCTTGAGTCCGTCAAGCCTGAGCGCGGACTTGACGCTCTGCGCGTCCTTTTCTGCTATGCCCGCGTGGCTGTAGGCAGTAAGCTTCGCGGCCTGCACATCTATAAGCTCCGGCAGATTGGAGCCTGCCGCGCTGCTTGTGACGCTGTTCTCCGACGCAGAAGCGGCTTCCACTGTGTCCTCGGCAGCTCCGCTGCGCAGACGCTCCCAGCCCTCGACCTTGCCGGTCAAGGCATTGATCTCATATTCGTAATCCGCGTCCCCCGCGGTGAAGCCGATGATGTAAACGCTCGTTCCTCTGAGCTCCTCAATGCGTGCCTTATATACATCCGCGTCCTTTTCACTGACCTTCGCATGCTTGAGCGCGGCATCGACGGCGGTCTCCGGCTCTATGTATTCAGGCGCTGCGGGTGCGGACGGCTCCGGCGCCGCTTCTGCCGGTGCGGCGCTCGTCTCGGGTTTCGCGGATTCCTCCGGTTTTGTACTCGCTTCCGGTTTTGCACTTTCCGCGGGTGCCGTGCTCTCCTCGGGCTTAGCACTCGCCGTCGGCTTTGTGCTCTCTGTGGGCTTTGCCGATGGCTTCGCAGCCGCCGCGGGCTTCGCGGACTCGCTCGGCTTCTGCGTTGCCGTCGGTACTGCGGTCATGGTCGGCTCGACAGCCTCGGGAAACATCCGCGCCCAAAGTCCGGTAGGCTCGTTGATCGTCGCAAGCTTCAGCCCGGTGAGCACGCCGCCGGCAAAAAGAACAAGGATCAGCAGAATGACCAGCCATGTCGGCATACGCTTTTTATTCTTTACGGTCGAAGTTGTACTGTATTCGTTATCCGTACTCACTTTTAACTTTACCCCTTTCTGTTTTCGGCTCACGCCAAGTATTTGTATCTATCTATGCCTGTAAACGTGTTTGCGTGAACGCCGGTTCACTTCTTGTCTGCGCTTTCAAAATATTCTTTAGCACTCTCCGCATCGCAGCGTATCTGTGCTGACAGTTCCTCAAATCCGGAAAACTTCTTCTCCGGGCGCAGGAATTTATAAAACTCGACTCTCGCCTGCCGTCCGTATAGATTGCCGCTGTAATCCAGCAGATGGCTCTCGACCGTGACGCTGTTCCCGTTTGCGACTGTCGGCCTGATTCCGACATTGGTCACCGCGACGTAGCTCTCACCGCCCTCAAGGTAGACCTTCGCGGCATATACGCCGTGGCGCGGTATGATGACGCCCTCGGGAAAATGCATGTTTATCGTCGGCGTGCCGAGCTTTGTCCCGATGTGATAACCGGAGTGTACGGTATCCGACAGCGTATGCGGATGGCCAAGGTAGCGCGCCGCCTCCTCCATGTCCCCGTCCGCAATGAGCTTGCGGATATATGTGGAGCTGACGATGCGTCCGTCAAGCATGACCGGCGGCATGATGTCACAGCCGATTCCGTGCTCCTCGCAATAGACCTTGAGCTTTTCGGCCTTGCCTTCGCCCTTATAGCCAAAGCAGAAGTCGTGTCCGACGACGACCCAGCCTATGTTCAGCTCGTCTATGATTGAATCGATAAACTCCTGCCACGGCATGCACATCACATGCTTATTGAAATGGATAAACACGACGTTATCTATCCCGTAGCAGCGGCGGATGATCTCCTCCCTGCCGATCGGGCTGTTGATAAGCGGGACCTCAGTGTTGAACACGAGGTTGTCCGGATGCACGTCAAAGCTCAGCACAGACGGCATCGCGCCGATCTCAGATGCGCGCTGCTTTGTTCTTTCCAGCAGTGAGCCGTGGCCGATATGTACTCCGTCGAAAAAGCCCAGTGCTATCGCGCGTTTTGTTTCTGCCATAAATTGTTTATACCTCGAAAAAGCTTTTTACCGTTTTCATTATGCCGCGCTGAACACGACCGAGCATCAGGAATTCCCCGCCTTCGGAGTATACTCTGTACTCTCCGTCCGGCAGCGAGGTCTTGACAGGGTTTCCGCAGCGTATCTTCTTCTCTGTTTCTGACGAAGCGGTACACTTTTTTGTTCCCTTGAACAGTCTGTCAACAGGAATGAGAAGTTCTTCCGCTCTGCCCTCGTCCGCAATGCGCTGCACCTCGCCTATCTTCACCGCGCCGTCGAGCGTGAACGCACCCGCGCCGGTGCGTCTGAGCGCACTCATGCAGCCGCCGCAGCCAAGCGCATCGCCGATGTCATTGCACAGTGTGCGCACGTATGTGCCCTTGGAACAGCTGATGTCAAGCAGCCAGTCGTCCACGTCGCGGCCGGTTATTTCAATGCTCTTTACGCATATCGGTCTTGGTGCGCGTTCGACCTCACCGCCGCTGCGGGCAATATCATAGAGCCTGCGTCCGTTCACCTTTATCGCCGAGTACATCGGCGGCGTCTGGAGCTGTTCTCCGGTGAAGCGGTCGAGCACTGCTCTCAATGCCGCCTCGTCAACGCCTGATGCGTCCCCGATTTTCAGCACGTTCCCGGTAGTGTCCTGCGTGTCCGTTGTGACGCCGAGGCGCAGCGAGGCAAGATAGCGCTTGTCGTGCCCTTCGGCAAACTCGACGGCGCGGGTCGCCCGGCCAATAAAGACCACAAGCAGCCCGGTAGCCATCGGATCGAGCGTACCGGAGTGACCGATGCGCCGCTCATGCAGGATGCCCTTGAGCTTTGCGACAACATCGTTGCTCGTCCAGTCCTGCTCCTTATCGATGAGGAGTATGCCGTTCATTTCCAGACCTCGTCTATAACGCTCAGCAGCATATCGCGCGCTTTATCTGGCTTGCCGTATATCGTGCAGCCGGCCGCCATTGCATGGCCGCCGCCGCCGAACACCGCACAGATATCGCTGCTGCTTATCTCAGGCGTCGAGCGGACGGATATCTTGCTTGAACCGTCCTCCTGCTCACGGATGGTTATGTTAAGGATGCTGCCCTCTACTCGTCCTGCAAGCCCGGCAAGATCGTCGCAGTCGTCCTCGGTCGCGCCGGCCTTTTCCATCATTTCCAGGGTGATAGCCGCAACGGCTATCTTTCCGTCACGGAAATATTGTAATCCCGAGTATATCATGCTTTCAAGCTTGAGCCGCGCACATGACACCTTGCGGAAGAACACCGTGCTGACCATTGAGTTGTCCGCGCCGAGCCGCAGCAGCTCCGCCGCCGCGCGGAAGCTTGCGGCGCTGGTGTTGGAATACTGGAAGCAGCCGGTATCGGTGGTAAGACCTATATAGAGAAGCGTCGCCTCATCGGGCGTAAGGTCGGTGTTCATGCAGAGGATGACTTCCATCACGGCTTCCGCGCATGAGGACTTGTCCGCGCGGACAAGTGTCTCACCGGCGTAACCGGAGTTTGTCGGATGGTGGTCGATGCAGAGGTCGACATCGCCCTCGAAGCCTTTCGGCAGCATCCCCTCCGTTGCAACATCCACCGCGACCGTGTACTTTGCCGTGAAATCCTCAGGTGCAAAATACTTCTCCGCGAACGGCCGCAGATGGCGGTTCACCTGCGGGTTGGGATAGAGGTATGCGTTTCTTCCGCCGCGGCGCAGGGCGCTGCACAGTGCTGCCGCGCTTGCAACAGTGTCTCCGTCAGGGTTCCTGTGGGTGACGATCAGTATATTCTCATGCGTCAGCAGGAGCTTTGCGCACTGTTTATAGTTCATTGTCCTCATCCTCATCGTGCTTGATGTCAAGCTCGCTTATCATCTGGCTGATATGCGCGCCGTACTCAATGCTGTGGTCTATCTCGAACACAAGCTCCGGGGTATAGCGCAGGTTCATGGAACCGGCAAGCTCATGGCGCAGCCAGCCCGAAGCGGACTTGAGCCCCTTGCGGAAGTCCTTTTCGTTCTGCATCCCCATTACGGACAGCCAGACCTTGCAATAGCGCAGGTCACCTGTGGTCTCGACGCGCGTGACGCTTATCATCCCCTGCTGCACACGCGGATCCTTGACCTCGGTCAGCAGCTTTGAAAGCACGCGCTGTATATCGTCATTGATTCTTCCGATTTTATTAGATGACATAGTAACTCTCCTGATATGCCTTACGGGCGCGGCAAACGCAGCGCCCGTATCATTCTTTTCTTATGCGTTTATCTGCTCCATAACGAAGCACTCGATAACATCGCCGACCTTGATGTCGTTGAACTTCTCGACCTGCATACCGCATTCGTAACCGCTGGCGACTTCTTTGACGTCGTCCTTGAAGCGGCGCAGCGAAGCGAGCTCGCCCTCATGGATAACGATATTGTCGCGCAGGACACGGACTTCACAGCCGCGCTGTATCTTACCGTCAGTGCAGTAGCAGCCGCAGACAGTGCCGACCTTGGAGACCTTGTAGGTCTCGCGGACCTCGGCGTGGCCGATGACGGCTTCCTTGAACTTCGGCGCAAGCATGCCCTTCATAGCAGCTTCGATCTCGTTTATGCAGTCATAAATAACGCGATACATACGCATATCGACCTTGCTGCGCGCCGCGCTGTCGCGGGCGGCGTTATCGGGACGGACATTGAAACCGACAATGATAGCGCCGGAGGTCGCCGCCAGCATAACATCGGACTCGTTGATCGCGCCGACAGCGCTGTGGATGACCTTGACCCTGACTTCCTCGTTGGATATTTTCTCAAGGGAAGCCTTGACTGCCTCGGCAGAGCCCTGAACGTCGGCCTTGACAATAACGTTGAGCGTCTTCATTTCACCGGCCTGGATCTGGCTGAACAGATCCTCAAGGCTGACCTTCTTCGTGCCGGGCATTGCATTGCTGCTCATCTGGATGCGGCGCTCCTCGGCAAGCTCTCTTGCCATGCGCTCGTCTGCGACGGCGTTAAAGGTGTCGCCCGCGCTCGGGACCTCGGACATACCGGAGATCTCGACCGGAGTGGAGGGACCGGCCTCGGTGACGCGCTGACCCTTGTCGTTGATCATCGTGCGGACACGGCCGACGGCAGTACCGGCAATGATGATATCGCCGAGCTTGAGAGTACCGTTCTGGACAAGGACGGTCATTATCGGGCCGCGGCCCTTGTCAAGACGCGCCTCAATGACCGCACCCTTTGCGGCACGGTTGGGATTGGCCCTGAGTTCAAGGACTTCGGACAGGACTGCCAGATTCTCAAGCAGGTTATCGATGCCCTGACCGGTCTTGGCGGAGATCGGGCAGATTATCGTATCGCCGCCCCACTCCTCGCTGACGAGGTCATACTCGGTGAGCTGCTGCTTGATGCGCTCGGGATTCGCGCCGACGGCGTCCATCTTATTTATCGCGACGACGACCGGAATGTTCGCGGCCTTCGCGTGGTTTATGGATTCAATGGTCTGAGGCATGATGCCGTCGTCCGCCGCGACAACGAGGATCGCGATATCGGTGACCATCGCGCCTCTCGCGCGCATGGAAGTGAAAGCCTCGTGACCCGGAGTGTCAAGGAACGTGATAGGGCTGCCGTTCACATCAACGGTATATGCGCCGATGTGCTGGGTGATGCCGCCGGCCTCACCGGAAACGACGTTTGCGTGGCGGATGTAGTCGAGCAGCGAAGTCTTGCCGTGGTCGACGTGACCCATGACAACGACGACGGGAGCGCGCGGAACGAGATCCTCGGGTTTATCCTCATGGTCGTCAATAAGGCGCTCCTCGACCGTGACGATAACCTCTTTCTCGACCTTGCATCCGAGCTCCATCGCGACAAGTGCCGCAGTATCGTAGTCTATCACATCGGAGACGGACGCAAACACGCCCATCTTGAACAGCTGCTTTATGACCTCGGACGCAGTCTTCTTCATGCGCGAGGCAAGCTCGCCCACGGCGATCTCATCCGGGATCTCGACCTTGAGCTGCTGCTTCTTGGCGATCTCAAGCTGGAGCTTATTCATCTTGTCGCGCTCTTCCTGACGGCGCTTCGCGGAGGCAAGCTGTGCCTGCGGGCGCTGCTTGGACTTGCTTGTGATCTTCTCCTTGTTGCCGCGGCGCAGATTATTATTGTTCGCTTTCGCGCCGGCCATGTCTTCGAACTTTTCGTTGTACTTCTCGATATTGACGGCAGCGCCGCCGCGAGTGTCGACAACGCGCTTCTCCGCGACCTGGCGCGGGGTGTGCGGCTTATCCTTCTTGACAGGTGTGCTCTGCTCGGGAACCGCTGCGCTCTGCTGGGCGGCAGGCTTATCCTGCGGCTTTGCAGCGGGCTTGTCGCCGGGCTTTGCGGCGGGCGCGAGCTTTGCCTGCTCCGCTGCCTTGGGCTTTGTCTCCTTCGCCTCGGCCTTCGGCTGGACATTGAAAATGTCCTGAAGGCTTGCGACCTGATTATGCTGGGTCATGTAATCAAAGATAACATCCAGCTCGTTATTCTCAAGGACTTGCATGTGATTCTTCGGCGGGGCGATATAGTCCGTGAGTATCTGCGATATCACCTTGGACGGGACGTTAAAATCCTTCGCCACCTCATGTATTCTGTACTTTATCATGCTCATGCACCAGTCCTCCTTTTGTCATTCCTCCTGCCGCCCTTGAGGGCCGCAGTCTCCTTTTTGCGGCGCGCCGCCTTTGCCTGTCTCTGCTCTATCGTCTCGGCAGCCTGCGCGTACATATCCGGCTCCTGCTCGCTCAGCGCTTTCATCAAGGCATTTGCAAAGCCGATATCCGTGACAGCTGCCATGGAGCAGCCGCCTATTCCAAGCGCTTTGCCAAGTTCATCGCGCGTGTAGTGCAGCGGGACAGTTATCACCCGCCGCCCCTGCGTGAAGCGTTCGGCGTGACGGAGCGCGTTTTCGGAAGCATCCGCCGCCGTGAGCAGCAGTTTTGCTTTCCCCGCGCTGACAGCGCTGCCGGAATTATCCTCTCCTATTTCAATCGCGCCCGCCCTGCGCATCAGGCCTATCAGGCCAATCGCTCTGTCATCCATCGCCGGCCTCCATTTTCTGCTCAAGCCGTGCGTAGATCTCCTGCGGTATCTGCGCCGAGAACGCCCTCTCAAGCGCCCTTGTCTTTATCGCTTTCTTCAGGCACTCCTGCTTCGGGCACACATACGCGCCGCGCCCTGATGCCTTGCCCTTGAAGTCAAGGCTGATCTCGCCCTCAGGCGAGCGCACTACGCGTATAAGCTCGCGCTTGGGTTTCATTTCACGGCAGCCAAGGCACTGCCTCATCGGTATTTTCTTTTCCAAAACTGCCGCCTCCTTTTAGGATAATGCTGATTCAGCACTGATCTCAAACGGTTTTACTCTTTTCCACAATTTGTTAAATATCGGCTTTGTCACTCCGGTATATATAACATGAATAACATAGCTGACGATATACAGCCCGATCTGGCACAGTACAATGTGAGCAAGCATTATCATTGGACTTGAGTTAACAAACTGCCCTATCCGGCAAAACCTGAGAAGGATCAAGTGCGCGAGGAATACTGTAAACGACGCGCCTGCCAGCTTAGTAACCGTGCCGCTCCATGCGATATTGAGCCTTGAAAATGCGCTCAGGAGCGCTGCCGCCTGAATTATCACGAGTGGGCTGCTATATGCAGCTGCGGAATATGGGCCGAATATCAAACATATTACACAGTTCGCCGCGGTCGCCGCTGCAAACACGGCAGCCGGCCTGCATATGGATAAAGCTCCCTCGCCCAGCAGAGCGCCTATGAAGTAACACAAAGTAAAATTCACTATGGAATATCCGCCTGCATCACCGCCAAAGGCGACCGGACTTGATTGGTTCAGCCCCCGGTTCAGCAGGAGCTCCAGCAGCTCCACAGAATATGCCCATACAGAAAACACTGCGAACAGCATGGCTCCCAGCAGGAGCTTGCCCCTTCTGTCCAAGCAGTTGAACAGCCGGTTGATAAAAGGCGAAAATAAATACAGCACAATATACAGGACAACAAAATAGTTCTCTGGCACTACACAGAACAGCAGCGCCATGAATTTGAATTTCCGCTGTCCCATAAATACTTCCACCGCATAGCCAAGCATCTGGAACACAACGAGCTGAACAAAGAGCATCACCGGCTTTTTGATGTCGATTCTTTCGCGCTTGTACATGAAGTAGCCCGACAGCATGATAAAAGCATTGACCGGCCATGCCCAAAGGCACTCATTCAATCCCAAAAGCGTCATATTAACAGCATTTTGGGATAATGCAAATCCGCCGTATTCTTCAAGCCCGTTATAGTGCAGTGCGATAACGCCCATCGCAGCAAGTATACGGAGCAGATCCATATTTGACTGTCTCTGATTTATCGTCACTCTATCCCCCATGCCGGTACGCTCCGAATATTTTCAGCCTATCAGCTCTCGCTCTCGGGCTTGATGTCTATCTTATATCCGGTGAGCTTTGCGGCCAGACGTGCGTTCTGGCCTTCCTTGCCGATGGCAAGGGACAGCTGAGAATCGGGGACGATGACGCGGCAGCTCTTGCCGTCCTCGAGCATGGTGACGCTGACGACTTCGGACGGTGAGAGAGCCGCGGCAATATACTCCTCGGGAACCTCGCTGTACTTGACGATATCGATCTTCTCTCCGCCAAGCTCGTTTACGATGCTTGCGACACGGCCGCCCTTGGGGCCGACGCAGGAGCCAATCGGGTCAACATCCGGGTCGGCCGACCACACAGCCATCTTGGTGCGGCTGCCGGCTTCACGGGCGATGGACTTTATCTCAACGGTGCCGTCGTATATCTCGGGGACTTCAAGCTCGAACAGGCGCTTGACAAGGCCGGGGTGTGTGCGGGAAATGAGCACCTGCGGGCCGCGGGTGGAATTTCTGACCTCGACGACATAGACCTTGATGCGGTCGCCCTCTTTGAGCTCCTCGGTCTTGATGCGCTCATTGGGAGCAAGCATTGCCTCGGTAAACTCACTGTTGGAGGAGATGCGGATGGAAACACTGCCGGTCCTCGGCTCGATATGAGAGACGATACCGGTAAGGATCTCATGCTCCTTGGAGGTGAACTCCTCATAGATAATACCGCGCTCCGCTTCACGGATGCCCTGAATGACGACCTGCTTTGCAGCCTGAGCCGCGATGCGGCCGAACTTCTTCGTCTCGACCGGCACAGGGACAACATCGCCAACCTTTGCGCGGCGGCTGTACTTCTTTGCGGCTTCGAGAATAATTTCGTGGCTGGGATCCTCGACCTCTTCGACGACGGTCTTATTGACGTTCATCTCAAGGCGCTTCTTCTCCTCATCAAGGATGATCTCAACATTATCCTCGCACTCGGGATTGTCCTTGCGGAAGGCGGCAAGCATGGCCTGCTTGATCTTCTCATACATATAGCCGCGGGGTATGCCCTTTTCCTTTTCGATATCCTCGATTGCTTCAAAAAATTCGGCGTTCATTTTATTCTCTCCATTCAAACTTTATACGTCTTATATTGATACATGCAGCTTCACGAGCGCGATCTGGCTCTTATCGAAGCTGACCTCGTTCTTGCCCACAGTCACTGTCACTCTGCCGTTATCGTACCCGGCGAGCACGCCGACATAGACCTTGCAGCCGTTCACCGGCTGATAGAGCCTGACCTCGACCTCGCTGCCCATGAACTGTTCAAAGTCCCCCGGACGCTTCAGCTCACGCTCTGCACCGGCAGAGCCGACCTCGAAAACATAGCTGTCAGGAATGGGATCGGCCTCGTCCAGAATCGGGTCGAGCCTGCGGCTGATGCGCTCGCAGTCGTCAATACCGACGCCGCCGTCCTTATCGATAAAGATGCGCAGGAACCAGCTTCCGGCCTCACGGACATATTCAACGTCCCAAAGGCTGCAGCCTTCCTCCTCGACCACGGGCTTTGCAAGCTCCGTGACCTTGTCTGTGATCTTACTCATATTCCGCTCACTTTCAATCTGCCCGGCAGAAGCATTGCCGGTGCAAAAGTTTCGTAAAAAAGAGTGGGCTGGAACCCACTCTGACTAAAACCTGATACTTACCTTAGTAATAATATCACGTTGCCGCCTACATTGCAAGCCTTTTTTACGATTATCCCGCCGCAAAAATCAGGCGCGGACGATAAACATCCGCGCCGTTATACTCAGTATTCAAAATCCGGGAAGTAGTGACCATAAAACTCCTCATAGCAGAGTCCGTTTTCCATGATGAAAGTCGCGACCTCCTTGCCGACATAGCGGTAATGCCACGGCTCGTCCCAGCCGGTGAGGAGCAGCTTGCGCGTCGGGTAGCGCTTTATGAAGCCGTACTCTGCGCAGTGCTCGTCAAGCCATGCGTAAAGCTCCTGATTCATTTCACTGTACACAAGTCTTGAACGGTTCTCGTCAAAAATGTCGATCGCGACGCCAAGCTGGTGCTCACTGCTGCCGGGGTACATAACTATCGTCTTGGCCTTTTCGACCGCCTCCTGATACTTGGGGTCGAGATAGTCGGCGGACAGCCCCATCTCATACGCGATCTGGCTCGCCTTGGAGTTGAACAGATGCGTCTGGAAGCTGTACTCTCTGAACGCCGCACCGATGAAATACTCAAAGCCCGCGTCCTCTATCGCATCGAGAAACGCATCAAGCTCCGCCATGTATTCGGTACTGTACATCATATAGCGTGTCCGGCTTATTTTTGCTATATCCGGCTTATAAGCGGATGAGAGAAGGCTGTTCTCCCTGACCATCCAGAGGCAGTGGTTCTTTTCAAAATCATCCGTGGTGAGCTTCGGCCAGATATCCACAGTCGGTTCCGGCGTCTCGGTCGCGCTCAGGTCAGTAAAATTCATGCTGTCCGTTCTGACAAAAGCATCCTCGGCTCCGCCGAAGATAACATTGGTGCTGCTCTCCATTCTGGATACGACTATCGTATAAAGCACAAGGCACAGTCCAAGCATAGTTATGATCCACATTGTTTTCTTCTTCATTCTCGCACTGTCCTTTCTTTCAAAATTGGCAACATCCCGTGCCTGTCAATGGATTATAGCACCAATTTGCTGCAAATTCAAGTCTGCGGGCGGTATGCGTCCTCCACAGCAGCTTGTCAAAAAGTCCTGTAAGGACTTTTTTGACCGCGCTTTCCGCCGAGCATTTTGAAAGTGTTCAAAATGCTATTACCGAAAGCCTTGATGTATCAAGGCTTTCGACGGCGGTTTATCCAATTTGAGGCGGGTCTTACCCCCTCAAGCTCCCCCGCTGCTCTGTTATCAAGCTTCAAAGCATAGTCTTTTGACAGTCTGCCACCGTATTTCCCCGCTATTGAAACAGCGCCGCGGTTATGGTAAAATTATTCAAGTAGAAGGAGCGTGTCTGCTATGAAGCTGAGCATTATAATCCCCGTATACAACACCGCCGAATATCTGCCGAAGTGCCTTGACTCTGTCATCTGCCCCGGCGTTGATGGCTATGAAATAATCATCGTGAACGACGGCTCGACGGATTCATCAAAGACCGTTGCAGAAAGTTATGTTAACCGGCATCCTGAGCTTATCCGCCTCATCACCACGGAGAACGGCGGACTCGGTCAGGCGCGCAACGTCGGCATTGAGAACGCTCATGGGGAGTATCTGCTTTTCCTTGACAGCGACGATTCGCTTAGTGACAATGCTGTGCCGGAGATCATGGAAACGCTGCGGCAGGACTATGATATATTTATATATGACTTTGTGTTTGTGAACCCCGACGGCGCCGTTCTGAGCACTGAGCCCGGCTGCCGAAGGAGCGGTGAGGTCAGTCTCGAAAGCTACCCGGAGCTGCTGATGGAATACCCCTCCGGCTGCAATAAGATATGCCGCCGCAGGCTCTTCACCGACAGTGGACTGCGTTTCCCCGGACGGGTATGGTACGAGGATCTGCGTACGATGCCGAAGCTCTACACCATGACCGATAAAATCTACGCCACAGGCAAGCCGTGGTACGTCTATCTCCAGCGCCCCGGCTCAATAACGAACGCAGCGAAGCTCGACAGGAATGTTGAAATAATCGATGCCGTCGACGATCTCACGGAGTTCTATAGGGCGCACGGTCTGTATGAGCGCTATAAAAACGAGCTCGAGTATATCCGTTTCTACAATGAATTTCTGACTGCTTCGGCGAGGATATGCCCGGCTGACAGCCGCCATCCCCTGCTCAGAACTTTACGTGAGGATTTCCTCGCCAAGTGCCCCGGATATAAGGACAACCCCTATATCCGCACCATGCCGCCGAAGCACAAGCTGTTGTGCTCGCTTTTCATGCGCGGAAGATACGGCGAAGCGGGCGCGCTGCTGCGGCTGAACAACGCGCGGAAAGGAGCGCAGAAATGATCAGGCTCAGTGTAATTATCCCGGTCTATAACGTGGAGGACTATGTCGCAAAATGTCTCGATTCGCTCATTTTTCCCGCGGCTGAGGCCCTCTCCCGTGGGGAAAAACCGGATTATGAGATCATCGCTGTAAACGACGGTTCGACTGATTCCTCGCCCGCGATCGTTCAGGATTATGTAAACCATTACCCGCAGTTCATCCGTCTCATCACTACTGAGAATATGGGGCAAGGGCACGCGCGGAACGTCGGCATCGATGAGGCACAGGGCGAATATCTCTACTTCATCGACAGCGACGATTATCTTGCCCCCGGCGCAATGGGCGAAATGCTAAACGCTCTCGACGACGACTATGATATTCTCATCTTCGATTCGATTGCCGTAAACACTGATGGGCTTGAGCTTGAGTACAGAAAGGGCTGCGCGCGTAACGACGATCTAAAGCTCAGCCATTATCCCGAGCTGCTGCTGCAAAGTCCGGACGTGTGGAACAAAATTTTCCGCCGGTCGCTGTACATTGAAAGCGGCGTACGCTTTACCGAGCGGGTCTGGTTTGAGGATCTGCGCACCGTACCGAAGCTCTACCACTACACGGACAGGATCGTTTATCTGCCTAAGGCGTGGCACCGGTATGTCCAGCGCCCCGGTTCGGTCACGAATACAAGAAAGATCGAGCGCAACCTTGAAATAATCCCAGCAGTCGACGAGCTTATTGCATTTTACAAAAGCACAGCGGAGTACCCGGAGATAAAGGATGCGCTTGAATACCTCGCATTTCACAGTGAGTTTCTGACCTCATCGGTGCGCGCGAATCTGGCCGATTGGCACAGTGATGTGCAGGATAAGCTGCGTGAGGATTTTCTCGGAAAGTTCCCAAATTACGCATCAAACCCCTACGTGCGCACGATGAGCCGCAAGCACAAATTGCTGACAACGCTCCTCATGCACCGGCAGTATCTCGCGGTGCATATCATTATGAAACTCAACAACCGGCTCAAATCGAAAAAAGTATAGGTATATAAAATAGGACCCTCGGCAGAGCATTTCCTGCCGAGGGTCCTATTTTATCTGCCGTGCAGCGTCAGATTTATCTTCAGAATAAACTGCCCCGCGTCCTCAAGCCCGTGGTAGTTCATCCACATTATCAGCCTGCGCTTGCGGCTCTCCTTTTTGTAGCTGCCGCATCCGGAAAGCTTAGGTATCTTTGCCTGCACGTATTGGCGCAGCTTTCCGATGACCTCTTTGCGCTCCGGCGCATCCTGCTTTGCAAGCCTGCTTATCGAATCGAGCAGCACATGGTTCACAAGGAAGAACTCGAAATCATCCTTATAGCCTGCCGGTACCATTTCCTTTTCCAGCATATCCATGATCGTCAGCATATCGAGGTTCTTCACGGCGTTGTTGTTGTGCATCGTGGATTCCTGACCGCGGCGGTAGACATACAGCGGCTCTTCTATAAACTCCGTATGCTTCGAGCGCAGCAGCATCACTGCTGAAAAATAGAAATCCTCATACCACAGCCCCACCGGGAAGCGCAGCGCTCCGACAAGTGAGCGGCGGAATATCTTATTGCAGGACGAGCCTGCCGAGCCAAGCCAATTATCCTGAAGCGAGGCCGGGAGCATGCTCTCACGTCCGTCGGCGAAGCGTTCCATAAAGTCGCAGACGACTACATCCGCTCCCGTCTCTGCGGCGCGGGTGTACATTTTCTCGTACATATCGTGCGTCACCCAGTCGTCACTGTCGACAAAGCCGACGAAATCGCCCTTGGCGATATCGAGCGCGAAGTTTCTGGCTCTCCCCTGTCCGCCGTTATCGATATGGAGAACTCGTATCATATCCGGGTTTACCGCAGCATATTCGTCGGCGATCTTCCCGGAGTTATCGGGCGAGCCGTCGTCTACGAGGATGATCTCATAGTCGTCTATCGTCTGCGAAAGCAGCGAGTCGACGCATTCGCCGAGGTATTCCTCCACCTTGTACACCGGCACGATTATGCTCAGCTTCATATCCACTCACCTCTCCAGCTCGTGATCCTGCTGCCGGGGTTCACCGCCGTCTGATAGTGTATCAGGCCGAGGACAAGCGCAAGGTATATCGAGACGTTCGGGCGCCTGAGCACCGCGCCGGAATACTGCGCAAGCCCTATCAGAAGTGCAAAGGTGACAAGCAGGATAAAGTTATCCGCCGTGAATGAGCCCTTGAAATCCCTGCACAGCCGCCTGATTATCAGGTACACAAAGTACAGGATAAACGCCGCGTAGGCTGCAAAGCCGACATAGCCGTAATAGTACCGTATCGCGGGCCAGTCATTCTCGAGATCCATCCCGCCGGTGAGCCAGATATCCGAAATGTCAATGCCGAAGAGCTTCGTCAGCGTGTCGCTGTGATCCCACATTAGGGAAGCATAAGCGTTCTTTATCGTGCGCGTGTCGATAAGCGTTGCGGCATTAGTCGTGAGGTCGTACTTGAGCATGATCTCATCTATGTCAAAGCGCTCGAACATATTCGGCGTGATGATCCACAGGCACTTCCAGTAGTAATCCTCAAGCGCGGTGTGTATCTCCGGGTTCGAGAGCTTCTCTTCATTACTCATGGAATCCAGATCATAGTCGAGCGCGCCGATACCCTCGTCAAAATCATCCTGAGTAAGCTCGGCAAAGTCACTCTGGGTCTGCTTTATCTTATATTTCGGTGTAAGCGGGTATGCAGCCGCCGACACAACCGCGACCGCGACCAATACTATCACCGCAAGCCGGTTGAGGTTGCAGTTGCGTATTTTCTTTTCGAGCAGAAGGAACACGGCAAAGCCGATGAAGATCACGAAGATCGACATATAGCAGGTCATTGTGCCGTTTGCAATGAGCACAACTGCCGCGATAACAGGGACGGCAATGTTAACAAAGGGCTTGTCAGACTTCACAGCGCAGAATATCGAGAACGCCGCCAGCGTGACAAGGATGATGCTGTTCGCGCAGCGGTTATCGTCGATGACCCAGCCGCTCACGCCGAGCCCCTCGCCGTAGGTGCAGTTCGCCGTGCCGGTCAGCACTGACAGGCCGAGTGCCGCGGCCGTGATGCCGGCAGCAAAGAACAGTCCCCAATATGCCTGGTTTCTCGTCTGGTCGTTCTTGATGCTGTACATGAAGCAGACGGCGAGTATCGGCATCTGCGCGACCTTTGCGGTATATGAAATGTCAAAGCCGAGGCTCACGGGGCCGGTGCGGATGGTGTTCGCGATGTGCAGCGCGCAGACAAGGCCGATCCCGAGCATCCAGAATATAAAGCTCTTCCTCTCGCTGCCGCGCAGAGTAAAGAGCAGATACAGCGGCAGGCATACCATGATGATAAGCCGCACATATCCTGCCAGCGTGCCGTCGGGGCTCTTCGTCCAGAATGCGATTATATCAAGCAGCGGCTGCATCACGATCAGCGCCATCAGCCAGTGGTTGCGCACGAACGCGGTGCGGGCGTTATTATTTATGCTGTTGTTCATTCTATCACCTCATACCACTTTTCCGCGACCTTCTCCTCTGAGAACTCTCTGATCGCCGCCGTCGCGTATGCCGACATTTTTTCTCTCAGCTCCGGGTTATCCATAAGCTCGCATAGCTTATCCTCATACTGCTGCCGCTCACCCTCCGGTACGAGCACACCGTCCTCGCCGTCGTGCACGACCGCTCCGGGGCCGACGCGGACATCATAGGCGATCACAGGCAGGCCGCAGCTCTGTGCCTCCATGAGCACGAACGGGAAGCCCTCGGAGCGCGAGCTCATGGCAAAGACGGACGCCGAGAGCATTTCGCGTTCTACCTCGTCCCCAGTCTTCCTGCCGGTGAGCGTGATGTAATCCCCTGCTCCGAGCTGAGCTATCTGCTCTTCAAGCTTTGCCCTGTCCTCACCGTCGCCGAGTATGCGCAGCTTCCATTCCGGTTCGCGCTCATGGATATGCGCGAACTGCTCAATAAGCAGGTCAAAGCGTTTGACCTCAGTAAGTCTGCCCGCGGCAAGCACCGTCTTCTCTCTGACCGCAGCGCTGACATTTTCCGGGAAACAGGTAAGGAAGTTCGGAATATACACAACTTTTGTATGCCCGTTATAGCCGCGCATCAGCTCCTGCGCTTCTTCGGCGAGCTTTGGGGTGAGCATCGCAAGGTAATCTATATTCCTATAGCCGTATCTGAAGCCGCGCACATATTTGCGCTTGAAGTCATGGTCATGGTGCAGCTGGGCGATCTTTATAACGCCCGCGCTGCCGTATTTTGAAAGCTTCAAGTTATCCTCATGCCGGGTGCAGATGAGCACACCATCCCTGACGGCCTTGACCGTTCTTATGACCGCAAGCTTCTTCCCGATGAGTATCCTGACACTGCGGAAGCTCTCTTTTATAAACTGCACGACGGCAAATTTCCTCGCCGCAGCCTTCCACTCCTCGCGGTTCGGCGTGTCATGCAGCAGGTATTGCAAGCACACCCTATCGTCAAGCGGAACGGACGGCGAGCCGGGCATTTTATACACACTGTATAGATACACATCATAGCGCTCGGCAAAGAGATTGGCCATGCTGATGATTGCTTTCTCCACGCCGCCCATGCCGAGGTGCAGCGCAATGATGCTCACGCGCTTTTTCTGTGTCTCCGGTTCGGGTGCGTCCGTGTGCTCCGCCAGAGCCTTTATGCCGTTTATGATCTCGGTATTGTATTCATGCAGGTCGTCCCGGTGCTTCGGCTCTTTCTGGGCGTGGACTATCGCGTCGACGATATCCTCGCGCCCCTCAAGCCCCTTGCTGTATATCTCAAGATTTTTCGTGCAGTAGAGCGGAAGCCCGACCGCGCGCGCTTCCATGATGTTCAGCGGCTGCCCCTCATAGCGGGAGGTGGAGACGAAAGCGTCCATCTTGTCCATATACACAAAGGGATTTGCGCGCTGCCCTAAAAACGTCACCTTATCGGTAAGGCCGAGACTGTCGCGCATATATTCAAGCGACAGCCGCTTGTCGCCGTCGCCGATGATATACAGGTGCAGATCGTCGCGGTACTTAGATGCCTCGCAGAAGTCGCTCAGCATGATGTCATAGCCCTTTTGATGGCACAGCCGCCCGATGGCAACGAAGTTCATCTTGCTGCCGTCGACCTCGAAATCGGTCTCTTCCTCTGCTTTCTGGTATATCTCGTTTGTGTCGATGACGTTCTGGATAACGTTGAAAGGCTTGTCGTATACACCGCTGCACTCCTTGAACGGCCTGATGACGCCCTCCGAGACGCCGACAAATTCATCATAATACTTGAACTTATCCTTGAAGTTCGACCAGAGCACGCGGTACTTCCACTCGTTCTGGAGCTTCACGCTGACGTTGTTGTGGATCCACATGACGCGGCGCTTTGCCGGTACGGTGAGCGCGCCGAGCGCACAGGAAAACTGATAGGAGTTGAAGTCTATCGCAAGATCATATTCCTCGCAGTCGGAGAAATCCAGATGCACAAGCTTCTTCGCCGTGTCAAAGGGCATGAAGGAATATATCCGCGGTATATGCGGGAGGTACTTTATAGTGAGCTGCTCCGGGAAATCGACGTGCCAGAAGCTCTTTCTGTCGGAAAGGTACAGGTCGACCTGATAGCCCTCATAGTCGAAGTTCCTCAGGAGGTTCATTATTGATTTCTGAATACCGCCGACGTCCAGATTGTCCTGAAAAAAAGCGATCCTCTTCATGTGCCGAATCCTCTCGTCCGCCGTTTCCGGCGGCAATGTTTACTATTGGTTTATTTTATCTCAAAACCGGCGATATGTAAAGCGCGAAGACATGCAAAAAAGCAGCCTCCAGCGGAAGCTGCTTTTTTGTGTGTGATAAGTCTCAGATGCGCTCCTTGACCTTTGCCTTCTTGCCGACGCGATCGCGCAGGTAGTAAAGCTTTGCTCTGCGGACCTTGCCCTTGCGGACGGTGGTGACAGAGACGATGGAGGGAGAGTGAACGGGGAAGACCTTCTCGCAGCCTACACCGTAGGAGATGCGGCGGACGGTGATGGTCTCGTTGATGCCGCCATGCTTCTTGGCAATGATGGTGCCTTCGAAAGCCTGGGTACGCTCACGGCTGCCTTCCTTGACCAGAACGAGAACGCGGACGGTATCGCCGACGTTCATTTCGGGCAGTTCTTTCTTCATGTACTGCTCGCTGAGAATTTTGACCAGATCCATATTATGATCCTTCCTTCATATAGACGTTCTTACCGGAGGGACATAGCCTCGGCAGCGGACCGCCTTTCTATACGCCGTGCGGCACTCCGCACAAGCCATAGTAGTTTAACATAACTCGCCGCGCATTGCAAGCAATTTTTGCTCATTCAGCATTCTTTTTCCTTAAATAGTTCTGCTCCGCCGTTTCTCTGCGCCAGCATTAGCCATAACGCCGCGGCGGCGGGAGCTTTGCTTCCGTTGTTGAAAGCAAGCACTGTTCCCGCTATGAGGAGCAACACTGTTATGGCAATGCTTATTCTATATGCTATCCGCTCCCCCGTCCGTGCACCGAGAAGCATAGTCATAAGCCCGAGCAAAATTCTGCCGCCGTCAAGCGGCAGCACCGGCAGCAGATTGAATACCGACAGCAGCAGGCTTATACCGGCGCTCAGCTCCATCCATGCGCAGCCTGTCTCACGCGCAATGAGCGACGCGGCATAAGCGTATATGAAGCCGCCCGCCGGGCCCGCGAAGGCCGCCGCAATATGCGCTACGGGTTCGGCAAAGCCGCAGTAATCAATGCACAGGCCGGTAAGCTCTGCCCTGACGCTCTTTACTTTCAGTCCGAAAAAGCGCAGCGCTATTATATGCGTGAGCTCATGCACGGCGACCGGCAGCGCTATCGCTATTGTCGTTTCAATGCTGACTACATAATAAATAAACGCCGCCGCAAGGGTCAGCGCAAGGCTTATTGTAATGCGTTTGCCGTTCATGGGTCCCCTCTGAAGGTCTGCCGTATGTCAGTGCGGTCTCCGATAATTAGCTGAGAGAAGGCCTCCCGCAGCTCCTCATCTGCGCCTTCCGAGGTCAGGCTCCGCCCAAGCGCCGCGACATAGTCCGCTGTGCTCTCCCCTGTTGGGTTCTTGCGGCTTATGCTGTCAGCGCCGCAGAGCAGCTTCAGCAGTGTCAATGCGGCAAATATCACGGCCACGGCCGCCGGTCTGAGTTTCAAGGCCTCACCCCCGGCTATAAGTTTATTTTCAATTTCTTTCACTTATTACTAAGTTTTGCTTGACAAGTCGGGCTTTGGAAACTATAATATGAAAGCTGTCTAACGGGGTGTAGCGCAGATGGTAGCGCGCTTGGTTCGGGACCAAGAGGCCGGGAGTTCAAATCTCCCCACTCCGACCATGCAGAGTGTCCTTATAGGATCTGAGTATCCTGTAATGGACACT